>JACCDZ011364924.1_pt1 | contig 12383 bp, 10 predicted proteins | sample 7449551 | NCBI WGS metagenome assembly JACCDZ01 (sample SAMN15323452, study PRJNA562643) | freshwater metagenome | isolation source: river surface water | place: USA:Blue River Watershed | collected 2017-08-18
ATCTAATTAAAATTATACTATCTTTGTGAAAAGAAATCCCGTCCTGATGGGATTTTTTCTATTTTATATAAACGATGAAGTTATGAGCACAGTATCTTATTACACCGCAGAAGGATTAAAAAAATTACGAGAAGAATTAGATTATTTAAAAAGTGTGATGCGCCCAAAAGCATCACAAGATATTGCTGAAGCTAGAGATAAAGGTGATTTATCTGAAAATGCTGAATACGACGCGGCAAAAGAAGCACAAGGCATGTTAGAAATGCGTATTGCTAAACTAGAAGAAATTCATTCTAACGCCCGTTTGATTGATGAAACGCATTTAGATGTTTCCAAAGTATTGGTTTTGTCTAAAGTAAAAATCAAAAACCAAACTAACGGAATGGAAATGATTTATACTTTGGTTGCTGAAAGTGAAGCCGATTTAAAAACAGGTAAAATCTCTGTAACTTCACCTATTGGTAAAGGTTTATTAGGAAAATCAGTTGGTGAATTTGCTGAAATCACGGTGCCAAATGGTGTTTTGAAATTTGAAATTTTAGAAATTACAAGAGACTAATTCAAGCCCAATGAGTTCTATTTTTACCAAAATCGTTAACGGAGAAATTCCTTGTTACAAAATTGCAGAAGACGCTAATTTCTTAGCTTTTTTGGATGTAAATCCCAATGCAAAAGGACATACGCTATGTATTCCTAAACAAGAAATTGACCAACTTTTTGAAATAGAGGATGAACTGTATTTAGATTTGATGCAATTTTCTAAAAAAATAGCTACTGCCTTGCAAAAAACAGTGCCTTGCAAACGCATCGGAATGGCGGCAATTGGTTTAGAAGTACCTCACGCTCACATTCACTTAATTCCATTGAATGAAATGGACGAAATGCGCTTCCAAAATAAAGTCACCATGACCAAGGAAGAATTTGAGGCTTTAGCCAAAGAAATTCAAAGTAATTTGTAAAAAACAAAAAGCGAATCAATTTAAAAAGATTCGCTTTTTTTATAACTCAATTGTATCGTACTTCCTTTACCTATTTCGGACTGAACTACTTTAATAAACCCTTTATGGTATTCTTCCACAATTCGTTTAGTTAAAGAAAGTCCTAAACCCCAACCTCTTTTTTTGGTAGTAAAACCAGGTTCAAATATCGTTTTGAATTGTTTTTTTGGAATTCCATTTCCAGTATCAGAAACCTTAATTCGTACCGAATCTCCTTCTTGTTCAATAACCAACTCTAAATTGCCTTTCCCTTTCATGGCATCAATGGCATTTTTTACCAAATTCTCAATGGTCCAACTGTGCAAAGTAGCATTAAACAATACAAAAACAGGAATTTCGGGCGCGTGAAAAGAAAACACGACTTGCTTGGAGAATCGTGATTGTAAATAATCAAAAGTTTTTTCTGTTTCGGCTACAATATCTAAATTTTCTAATTTGGGTTCGGATCCAATTTTAGAAAAACGATCCGTAATCGTTTGCAAACGCTCAATGTCTTTTTCAATTTCCAGTGTGGTGGATTCAGCTACATTTTCAGCTTTCAATAATTCGACCCAACCAATCAGAGAGGAAAGAGGTGTTCCTATTTGGTGTGCCGTTTCCTTAGCCATTCCCGCCCAAAGTTTGTTTTGAGTTGCCATTTTAGTGCTTCGATAAAAATTGTATACCAAAGCAGCAAACAAAACGATAATCAATAACAAGGCAACTGGATAGTATTTTAATTTATTCAACAAAGCCGAATTACCATAATACAATTCCTGAAACTTTCCGGGCGCATATTGAATTACAATGGGTTCGTTTTCATTTTTAAGATCGGCTAGAAAATTTGCCGATTCTGATTTGCTTTTGATAATTTTATCGTCAACATTTACTGCATTAATGATCTTGTTATTCTCGGTCAAAATAATTGGAATGGACGAATTGGTACTAAAAATTTGCAGTGGCAATTCCACGTCGGTATTTTCATCAGCATTGATTAATGTTTTTTGAGCCTTCGCCCAAAGATTCATTTTCAAACGCTCCTCATTTTTGAAAATTTGAAAAAAAGTATAGGTATTCCAAAGTATCAATGAAATTATTAAGAAAGAGACCAATATGATAAACCAGCGCGTGGTATTTCTTCTATCTGAGAAAAACATACATCAAATTTAGATTATAAATGTAACGAAATAATTTGAAAAAGATTTTAGGCCTTCGCCAATGAAAAATTATCACTGCCAAAAAAGACCTCTTGCCTAGAAAAGAAGAAGTTAGTATATTTGTAAATCTAAAGAAGAAATAAACTTAAAAAATTATACAGATGGAAGTTACAGGAAGAGTAAAAATGATTGACCAAACTAAAGAAGTAGGTTCTGGTGGTTTCAAAAAAAGAGATATTGTTGTTACTACTGACGAACAATACCCACAACATATTTTGGTTCAATTTGTGCAAGACAAATGTGACTTATTGAATAATTTTCAAGTAGGTGAGCAAGTTAAAATCGATATCAACTTAAGAGGTCGTGAATGGACGAACCAACAAGGAGAAACAGTTTATTTCAATACTATTCAAGGTTGGAGAATTGGGAAAGTACAAGCAGAAGCTCCTGCCGCTGCACCACAAACTCCTCCAATGCCAACAGCAGAAACATTTGCTCCTGCAACTAATTTAAATGAAGAAGAGCCGGACGATTTACCGTTCTAATCTTTCTACATATACTTTCTAAGAGGCTGTCTAAAAAGCACCAGAATTGTCATTCCGTCCCGAGACTTCGGGATATTTTGGAATCTATAAAATAGTATCGATTATTTATAGAAACTGAAACAAGTTCAGTTTGACAAGAACAAGGCTTTTTAGACAGTCTCTTTTTATTTACATTTGTAATTCACAAATATTACCAATCAATGAACTGGGAACAACTTTTATCATTAAAAAGACAAGGCGACAAAGGCAAAAGATTACGCGTAGAACAAGACGATACCCGTTTGGGATTTGAAGTAGATTACGACCGTATTATCTTTTCGGCTGCATTTAGAAGTTTACAAGATAAAACCCAAGTCATCCCACTTTCTAAAACTGATTTTGTTCACACCCGATTGACACACAGCTTAGAAGTATCAGTTGTAGGTCGTTCTTTAGGGCGATTGGTAGGTAAAAAAATACTAGAGAAATACCCCCATTTAAAAGAAGTTCACGGTTACCACATGAATGATTTTGGCGCCATTGTTGCCGCTGCCTCCTTGGCTCATGACATTGGAAATCCGCCTTTTGGGCATTCGGGAGAAAAAGCCATAGGAGAATATTTTTCTATTGGAAAAGGACAGCAATACAAAGACCAACTCACTCCTAAACAATGGCAAGATTTAATTGATTTTGAAGGTAATGCCAACGGATTTTCTGTTTTAACAGCAGATCGTCCAGGTATTGAAGGAGGTTTGAGAATTTCATTTGCTACGCTAGGTGCTTTTATGAAATACCCAAAAGAAAGTTTGCCTAAAAAACCAACCAAAGATATTGCCGATAAAAAATATGGTTTCTTCCAAACTGATAAAAGCTTCTTCGAAGAAGTCGCTGCAGACATGGGATTAATTCCAAATAAATCAGGAAAAGATATTGGATTTGAAAGACATCCGCTTGCTTATTTGGTCGAAGCAGCCGATGATATTTGTTACACTATTATTGATTTTGAAGACGGAATCAATTTGGGCTTAGTCCAAGAAGAATATGCCTTAGAATATTTAATTAAACTAGTCAAAGATTCTATTGATAGTTCAAAATACAGTACTTTAAACACAAAAGAAGACCGAATCAGTTACCTAAGAGCATTAGCGATTGGTAGTTTAATTAACGATGCGGTTCGTGTATTTATTGAAAATGAAGAAGCTATTTTGGCTGGAAAATTCCCGTATGCATTAACCGACAAAAGCAAGTACAAAGCGCAAATGGACGACATCATTAAATTGAGCGTGAAAAATATTTACCAAAGTCGCGAAGTCATCGAAAAAGAAATTGTGGGCTACCAAATTATCCAAACTTTATTGGATAAATTCATTTCGGCGATGAACAATAAATTCAATGGAACGGCCTCTAATTATGACCAATTAATTCTGAAGATGTTGCCTGAGAAACACAATGTAGAAAAAGAAAATCTATACGACAGATTGCTACACATTTGTCACTATGTTTCGATGCTTACTGATGGAAATGCATTGGAATTATTTGAAACGATTAATGGTACAAAGAAATAGTATTTGCCGCTAACCTGCCTGCCGCAGGCAGGGGCTCGAAGTCAAAAAATTTAAAAACTTCTTTCAAAACTGTGTCCCAATTTCTTAAAAAATTTACTTAGCGAACTTCGTGCCTTCTTAGTGTGCTTTGTGGTTAAAAAACTGGATTTCTGATTTACTTCACTCTTACAATAAAATAATTTTTCTTTCCACTTTGCAAAAGCACAAACTGATTGTTGATTAAATCGTTGGTAGAAAGTTGGTATTCTTCAGTGATTTTTTCTTTGTTTACCGAAATTGAATTCGCTGTTAAAGCTCTTCTCGCCTCACCATTGGATTTAAAGAAACCTGTTTTTTCATTCAAAACCGACACAATATCCAAACCAGATTCAATTTCATTTTTAGCAATTTCCGCTTGAGGTACTCCGTCAAAAACTTCTAAGAAAGTCGCTTCGTCTAATTGCTTCAAATCATCCGCCGAAGCATTTCCGAAAAGAATGTTCGAAGCCTTAATCGCTTTCTCCAATTCTTCTTTTGAGTGAACCAAAGTAGTTACTTCTTCCGCTAATTTTCTTTGCAACACTCTTAAATGAGGCGCTACTTGATGCTCAACAATTAAAGCGTCAATCGTTGTTTTATCTAAAAAAGTAAAAATCTTAATGTATTTCTCTGCATCCACATCGGTAGTATTCAACCAGAATTGGTAAAATTTATATACCGAAGTTTTATCAGCCGTTAACCACACATTTCCACCTTCGGATTTTCCGAATTTAGACCCATCTGCCTTAGTAATCAAAGGACAAGTCATGGCGTAAGCTTTAGCGCCTTCGGCATTCATTCTACGCACCAATTCGGTTCCTGTTGTGATATTTCCCCATTGATCAGAACCTCCCATTTGTAACAAACAGTTGTATTCTTTATGCAAATGGTAAAAATCGTAACCTTGAATTAATTGGTAAGTAAACTCGGTAAACGACATTCCTTCGCCTTCTCCAGACAATCTTTTCTTTACCGAATCTTTCGCCATCATGTAGTTTACGGTAATACGTTTACCCACATCACGCGCAAAATTGATGAAAGACAAATCCTTCATCCAATCGTAGTTGTTCACTAAAACAGCTGCATTGACATCTTTCGAATTAAAATCTAAGAAACGAGACAATACCGCTTTGATGCCTTCTACATTGTGTGTCAAAGTAGCTTCGTCCAACAAATTTCTCTCATCGGATTTCCCAGAAGGATCTCCAATCATTCCTGTTGCACCCCCTACCAAAGCAATCGGTTTATGTCCAAAATTTTTCAAATGAACTAACAATAGAATCGGAACCAAACTACCAATATGCAACGAATCAGAAGTGGGGTCAAATCCAATATAAGTCGTTGTCATTTCTTTCAAAAGTTGGTCTTCGGTTCCTGGCATGATGTCATGAACCAAGCCACGCCATTGTAATTCTTCTACTAAATTTTTCATTTTGATAATCAATTTGCGCAAAGATAGAAATTTCAATGGCAATGGCAATTGCAACATCAAAATTCAAGGACAATTTCAAAAATCAATTTCAATAGCAAAAATGAAAATGAAAATCTGTGAATCAGTGGCTAAAGAGATTGCTTCGTCGGTTCTCCTCGCAATGACAAAAAACTTTGCAGCTTTGTGTCTTCGTGGCAATACCAAAAAAAAGTATCTTTACCCCATGATTTTAGTTACAGGAGGAACCGGTTTAGTAGGCGCACATCTCTTACTTCATTTAGTGGAGCAAGGCAAAAATGTTCGGGCAATTTATCGAACTACAACTTCCATTGAAAAAACCAAAAATTTATTTTCGCTCTATCGTAAATCTGACTTGTTTGAAAAAATCGAATGGCTAGAAGCCGATATTCTGGATATTACCTCTTTAGAAATCGCCTTTCAAAATATTGAATTCGTTTACCATTGCGCTGCTTTAATTTCTTTTGATCCAAAAGACGAAGATGCCATTCGGAAAACCAATATTGAAGGCACAGCCAACATCGTCAATTTTTGCTTGGCATTCGAAATTAAAAAAATGCTATTTGTGAGTTCGATTGCCGCTTTAGGAGATCCAAATACAGCCAAAATCGTAATTTCTGAAACGACCGAATGGAATCCCGAAAAACCGCATAGCGATTATGCCATTTCAAAATATGGTGCCGAAATGGAAGTTTGGCGTGGACAACAAGAAGGCTTAAACGTACTCATTGTCAATCCTGGAATTATTTTAGGCCCAGGATTTCCAGAGCAAGGAAGTGGGGCTTTGTTTTCGGCTGTTGCCAAAGGAATGCCTTTTTACACATTAGGCACTACTGGATATGTTGCGGTTAGCGATGTGGTGGAAATGAGTGTGAAATTAATGGCTAGTAGCATCAAAAACGAGCGTTTTACCCTAATCGAAAATAATTATTCCTTTCAAGAAATTCTGAATTGTATTGCTGACAGTTTCAATGCGAAACACCCTAGATGGCATGCTACACCATTTTTTATGAATTTGCTTTGGAGAGTCGATTGGTTTTTGGCAGTTTTCTTTTTTAAAAAAAGAACCTTATCTCGAGACAGTGCTAGAGCAGCTAATTCAAAATCAAAATATAATAACTCTAAAATAAAAGCGGCTTTAAAAACTGATTTTAAATCGGTTAAAGAATATATTAAATCAATTTCATATTAATTGATTTTGTTCCATAAAAAAAGCCTCCCAATTTCTTGAAAGGCTTTATGTTGGTCTACAAGGACTCGAACCTTGAAAGACTGCACCAAAAACAGTTGTGTTACCATTACACCATAGACCAGCAGTGCTGTTAAGCGAGTGCAAATTTAATACAAATTTTATTTTGCGCAAACTTTTGGATTGTTTTTATCAAAAAACTTTTGGGTTTACACTTAAGCGATCAGAAACCAACTAAAAACCAATTCATTACTACCTGAATTAGGATATTAGAATTTTTTGTTAATGCTCGCCTCATTACATAAAAAAACATTTTCTTTGCATTTAAAATAAAAACCCAATTTTAGACATGAATAAGGCCGATTTCAATTTTAATAAATGGAACACTATTTTAGGTTGGTTTGCTTTTGCAGTAGCATTAGTAACTTACACCTTAACCGTTGAGCCCACAATGAGTTTTTGGGACTGTGGTGAATACATTGCTACGGCAGCAAAATTAGAAGTAGGCCATCCGCCTGGAGCACCATTGTTCCAGATGATTGGTGCTTTTTTCGCTATGTTTGCTATAGACAACGAGCATATTGCCTTGATGGTCAACATGACTTCTGTGGTATCAAGCGCCTTTACTATTTTGTTTTTATTTTGGTCGTCTAGTATGATTTTGAAGAAAATCATTGGTTCGTATAACGAAATCAACAAAGACAATTCTATTGTTATCTTAGGAAGTTCGTTAGTAGGAGCATTGGCTTATACTTTTTCAGATAGTTTTTGGTTCAATGCCGTAGAAGCAGAAGTATATGCTATGGCTTCATTATTAATTGCTTTATTACTTTGGTTGGGATTGCGTTGGGAACAAGAAATGAATACCCCAAGAGGTGATAGATGGTTGTTGATTATTTCCCTTGTGATTGGACTTTCCTTTGGAGTTCACTTTATGGCTTTATTGACTATTCCGGCTATTGGATTTTTATATTTTTTCAAGAATTACAAAACAGTAACCATTAAAAACTTCCTTATTGCTAATGTGGTAGTGATTTCGATTTTATTATTCATCTTCAAAATGTTGTTGCCTTTAACTATGGCATTCTTTGGTAAAACCGAAATTTTCATGGTCAACGAAATGGGACTTCCTTTCAATTCAGGAACTATTTTTGTTACTCTATTATTGATTGCGTTTTTCTGTTTTGGATTGCGTTATACCAAACAAAAAGGATTGGTTTTTTACAATACCATAATACTTTGCACATTGTTCATTTTAATTGGATTCTCTACTTGGATGATGTTGCCAATTCGTGCCAATGCCAATACTGTCATTAACGAAAACAAACCATCTGATGCGGCGGAAGTTCTTGCCTATTATAACAGAGAACAATATGGTGTCAATCCACTTTTTTACGGGCCTCAATTTACAGAAGCTTTTGCAGGATTAGATAAAGATAAACCGTATTTAGACAAAGCTCCAAACTATGAACGAAATTACACTACTGGTAAATACGATATTACTAATAATTTCAAGAATGCAGAGCAAAACAGCGATGACAATCATAAGACACTATTGCCGAGATTGTGGAGTGCTGATCATGTAGAAAATTATATCAACTTTACTAATCCACCAGAGTTTAAAATTAATTACGATTATCCATTTGAAGAAGATTTGGCTAAATATGGTATTGAAGCAAATCAATTAAGCGAAGAAGACTACAACAAAGCTATTGCGCAATTAAAAGGTGAAATTGAAAAAGTAGTTGTTGAATTTAGAAAAGCCTATGCTCAAAAAGAAATTGACAACGAAGGTTATGTAGCCTTCTTAAAAAACTATGGCGATTATTTAATTGTTGAAAAACCAACTACTGTTGATAATTTTCGTTTTATGTTTGAATACCAATTTGGATACATGTACTGGAGGTATTTGATGTGGAATTTTGTGGGGCGCCAAAACGACATTCAAGGGCGTTATGATAATTTGAATGGGAACTGGATTAGCGGCATTCCTTTTATGGATAGCCTACATTTAGGTTCTCAAGACAATTTGCCAACTGATGTTTTGAAAAACAAAGGGCGAAACACCTATTTCTTCTTGCCATTTATCCTTGGATTAATTGGATTAATGTACCATGCCAGTAAAGATCGCAAAAGTTTTTATGTACTGCTTTCTTTATTCCTATTTACAGGAATAGCCTTAAAAATATACTTAAACGAAAGACCATTTGAACCTCGCGAACGCGATTATGCCTTAGTAGGATCATTCTATGTTTTTGCTATTTGGATTGGCTTTGGAGTATATTCACTATACGAAAGTGCCAAAAAACATTTGGCTCCAAAAATTGCAGGACCGATATTAATTGCAGGAAGTTTGTTAGCAGTACCTGTGCTAATGGGATTCCAAAATTGGGATGATCACGATCGTTCTGATAAATATACTGCAGTTGCAATGGCTAAAGCCTATTTAAGTTCGTGTGATAAAAATGCCATCTTATTTACCATTGGAGATAATGATACCTTTCCCCTTTGGTACGCCCAAGAAATTGAAAATTTCAGAACGGATGTTAAGATTGTCAATACGAGTCTTTTTATGACTGATTGGTACATTGACCAAATGAAAATGAAAAGTTACGAATCAGAGGGGTTACCGATATCTTTTCAACATAATGAATACGTGGGTGATAAATTAGATTATGTTGCTCATATTCCAAAAATTGAAACACGTTGGGATGTAAAAGATTTTATCGCTTTTATTAAAAACCCTAAGTCAACAGTGGAAATGCAAAATGGACAAACTATCCATTTTTACCCAACTAATAAAATTAGAATTCCTATTGACAAAAATACGATCATTAAAAATAAAGTCGTAAGTCCACAATACAATGACTCTATCGTTTCGGCAATCGAAATTGACATCAAAGGAAGTGCTATTTATAAAAATAGATTAATGATGTTAGACATTGTAACCAATAATAATTGGAAACGTCCCATCTATTTTAGTGGAGGCGCATTTGACAATGAAGATTATCTTTGGATGAAAGAATTCCTTCAATTAGAAGGAATGGTATATAAATTAGTACCTGTTAGAACGCAACTCCCAAAAGGAGCTAGCCAAATTGATATGGGGCAAATCGACACTGACATTATGTTTAACAAAGTAATGCAATGGGATTGGGGAAATAGCGAGAGTCTATCCATATACCATGATCCTGAGACGCGTAGAAACAGCATTACCTATCGAATGAATTTATCTCGATTAATGACTAGACTTATAGCCGAAGGTAAAATGGACAAAGCAAAAAAAGTAATTGATTTGGCAATGACTAAAATGCCTGTAGATCAGTTTGAATACTATTCGCTAGTTGATCCATTTGCAAAAGGATATTATGATGTGGGCGAAAAAGCTAAAGCGCAACAACTCTTAACCAAATTGATCGGAAAATACAATGAAAATTTAGACTATTACAGTCATCTTTCTTCGTCTGAACAAGTGGATATTGCAATAGAAATTGTAACTGATATTGAACGCTACAGAGGTTTGTTAGAAATCATGAAAGAAAGTGGCGACAGTGTTTTTTACGAAAAATCAAAAAAGAAGTTCAACAATTACATTAGTATTTTTGAACGCTTTGGTAGAGAAAAAGAATAATAAATAGAATGAATTGAAACAAAAAATGCAGTACTCATAGTACTGCATTTTTTTATTTTTTTAGTTTAAGTGTTGCAATAGAATCTTTTACTTTTTTAGCAAGTTGCATTTTCTTTTTAAGTTTTGCCATTCGGATTTTATTCTTTTTCTCTTCCAATTTAATGACTGCATTAACTCGTTTTTTTTCATCTGAAATTCTCTTAACTACAGATTCAAACATTACTTTATAATTTTTATAATCAGCCGCATAATACACATTATTTTGTGCCAGTTGCAAGCTATCAATTTTGTATTTTTTATAAATAAATTGTTTCGGGCGAATTTGATTAGAATCTAAAACTGCAGGACTTTGGTATTTAACAGCTTCTAATAAGGCCAAATCATACATTATATCCATCATCTTTGATTTCTCAATAAGAAGGTCTGGTTTTTTTACCAAGTCTTCTTTGCAACTCAAAAGAGCTAAAATCGCTAATAATGAAATACTTTTTTTCATCTTATACTATCTATTAAATAACAAACGCTTTCCTGCACGAATGTCTTTTACTTTAAATGCATTATAAACCAACTGACCATTTACAAAAGTATGCGTAATTCTTGATTTAAAAGTATAACCTTCAAATGGAGACCATCCACATTTAGCTAAAATGTTTTCTTTTTTTACACTCCACGGCAAACCAGCATTCACAATTACTAAATCGGCATAATAACCCTCTTTAATAAAACCACGTTTTTCAATCTTAAAGATTTTAGCAGGATTGTGACACATTTTCTCTACAATCTTTTCTACACTAATTTTACCTTGATGGAAGGCTTCAAACAAAGCTACAACAGCATGCTGAACCAAAGGCCCTCCAGAAGGGGCATTCAAATACGATTGTTGTTTTTCTTCTAAAGTATGTGGTGCGTGATCAGTAGCAATCACATCAATTCTATCGTCTAACAATGCTTTCCAAAGCGCATCTCTATCCTCAGCTGTTTTTACCGCTGGATTCCATTTGATAAAATTACCTTTAGTTGCATAATCCTCATTGGTAAACCACAAATGATGTACACAAACCTCGGCAGTAATCTTTTTGTCTTCCAATGGAATTTTATTGGTAAACAATTCCATTTCTTTGGCAGTTGACAAATGGAAAATATGCAAGCGAGCACCCGTTTTTTTTGCCAAAGCAATTGCTTTTGATGACGAAAGATAACACGCTTCAGCACTTCTAATTAAATGATGTGAAGTAACAGGGACATCGTCTCCAAACTCTTCTTTGTATTGTGCTAAATTGTTTTTAATTGTCGTTTCATCTTCACAATGAACCGCAATCAACATGGGAGTGCTTGAAAATATTTTTTCTAAAACGGCTTCATTATCAACTAGCATATTCCCAGTAGATGAGCCTAAGAAAATCTTGATTCCGGCAACATTCTTTGGATTAGTTTTTAAAACTTCCTCTAAATTATCGTTTGTTGCTCCCATCATAAACGAATAATTCGCAAATGAATTTTGAGAAGCAATTTCGTATTTATCTTCTAAAATTTCTTGTGTAACAGCGTTGGGAACCGTGTTGGGTTGTTCAATAAAAGAGGTGATTCCTCCTGCAACAGCCGCTCTAGATTCAGATTCTATATCGCCTTTATGAGTTAATCCAGGCTCTCTAAAATGCACTTGATCATCAATTGCACCTGGTATTAAATAGTTTCCTTCGGCATCTACAATTTTACAATCAGCCGATTTAGCGCTAATTGTTTCAGCGATTTCAACAATTAAGTCGTCCTCTATTAAAACATCGCCTTCAAAAATCCTTCCCTCGTTTACTATTTTGGCATTCTTAATTAAAACCCTATTCATTCTATCTTTTTCTTATAATGTGTTGACTA
>JACCDZ011692254.1_pt1 | contig 12383 bp, 7 predicted proteins | sample 7449551 | NCBI WGS metagenome assembly JACCDZ01 (sample SAMN15323452, study PRJNA562643) | freshwater metagenome | isolation source: river surface water | place: USA:Blue River Watershed | collected 2017-08-18
AAATACTAATATTGTAGAATTTCCTTTTCTTAAAAATTTAGAAGAATTAGAAATTATCAATTGTAAAAAATTAGCTAAATTTTCACATTTTCTTCCAAAAATAAAAAATGTATTATGTTATAACATTAGTGTAAATGCAAAAATTAAATTTTATTTAAAAGATTTGAAGATAAATAATCAAAAAAATATGGAAGTAGATTTACAAGGAAGGTTGTATCAAAATACTTATCGTACCTATGAAGTATTGATTTTTTAAAATATTGATTTTCTTAGGAAAATTAGATTAGATTGATAAAAAATGTTAGTTCAAATTTCATTTGATTCTACTCAAGAACAATTTGAAAATAAAATCAATGAAATAGGAATTGAGATTATCACAGAATTAGATATTTACTGCTGTTCAAATCTCCTTGAAATTCCTTATCTTCCTAATTTGGAATATTTAGATTGTTCGAATACTAATATTTTTTCTATTCCTGTTATGAAAAAATTAAAAAAATTATACTGTTCCCATTGTAGTCCATGTCTTACTAAAATTCCTAATCTTCCTAATTTAAGAAGTTTAATTTGTTCTAATTCTTATATTAAATCAATTCCTCCTATGGAAAAATTAGAGATATTACGCTGCTCTAATTGTCCAAAACTTCTTGAAATCCCTAATTTTCCTAACTTAGTAGAATTATGGTGTCTATATAATAATATTACAACTATCTATCCCATGAAGAACTTAAAAATATTAAATTGCGACAGTTGTCCAAGACTTTTTAAAATTTCTCATTTTCCTAATTTATACAAAATATTTTGCGATACTAACGTAAAAATTAAGTTTTATAATAAAGATTTAGTGATAAATTCTAATGAAGAATCGTGCAAACGTTTTCAAGGAAGATTATTTCAGAATACTTATTGCACTTACGAATTATTAATTTTTTAAAATATTAATTTTCCTAGGAAAATCAGATTAGATTGATAAAAAATGAAATTTGAAATTTGCCATGCTAGTTCACAAAAAAAATTTATGCTTAAATTTAATAAAATTGATATTAATGAGATTACAGAATTAGATATTATTAATTGTGATGGTATTACTAACATTCCTCATATTCCTAATTTAAAAAAAATCTATTTTTCATATCTTCAAATTAGAACTCTTCCTTTTTTTGAAAAATTAGAAGAATTAAGCTGTAAAGGATGTGAATATATTCAAAAAATTCCTCATTTTCCTAATTTAAAAAAATTAGAGTGTTCTGAAACTAGTATTAGATCACTTCCACTTTTTGAAAAATTAGAGGAATTACGTTGTTGGTATTGTCCAAATCTTCGTGAAATTCCTAATTTTCCTAATTTAAAAAATTTTGATGGTCCAAATAAGTATATATCACCGCCACTTTTTGAAAAATTAGAAATATTAAATACCAAATATGATTTTATGGACTTTCCTTATTTTCCTAATTTAAGAAGTTTATCTTGTTATAGTTCTTATATTTCATCAATTCCTCTTATGGAAAAATTAGAAGAATTATGCTGTCATGGCTGTCCACGTCTCCTAAACATTCCTTGTTTTCCTAATTTGAAAAAATTAGACTGTGAGCATGTTAATATTTCATCAATTCCTTTTATGGAAAAATTAGAAGAGTTAATATGTGTTAATTGTCCAAGTGTTTTTCAAATTTCTAATTTTCCTAATTTGAGAAAATTAGAGTGTTCTGGATCTAGTATTAGATCAATTCCTTTTATGGAAAAATTAGAAGAGTTAATATGTATTGATTGTCCAAGTGTTTTTCAAATTCCTAATTTTCCTAATTTGAGAAAATTAGAGTGTTCTGGATCTAGTATTAGATCAATTCCTTTTATGGAAAAATTAGAAAAATTATATTGCCGCAATTGTCCAAATCTTGTTGAAATTCCTAATTTTCCTAATTTAAGAAAATTAGATTGTACATCGACTAATATTAAACATCTTCCTCTTTCAAAAAAATTAGAAAAATTAATATGTTTTACATGTCCAAATATTTATTCAATTCCTTATTATCCTAATTTAAAAAAATTGTATATTAAGTATGTTCTTTTTGAGCCTGTTAATAATAGACCAGAATTACTTAATGAAAATTTATATGAACTTCTTAATTTAGAGAATGAAAATGAAGATAATGAAGATGATGATTTAATCAATGAAGATGATGATTTAATCAATGAAGATGATGATTTAATCAATGAAGATGATGATTTAATCAATGAAGATAACGAGGAATCAAGTATTAAAGATCATTTCGAGAATATTCTTATGAAATATTTGATCAATGGAGGTAGTAAAATAAATAATGAAATAAATAATGAAGATGATGAAATAAATAATGAAGATGATGAAATAAATAATGAAGATGATGAAATAAATAATGAAGATGATGAAATAAATAATGAAGATGATGAAATAAGTGATGAAGACAATGAAGACAATGAATATCACGTGTATGATGGAAATAATGAACGTGATTTAATCATCGACACTGAAAATAATTTGATTATTGAACCAGATTTGGCTAATGAAAATAATTTGATTATTAGAAGAAATAGATCGACAACTGTTGATTATATAAATAAATTTCCAGACATAAAAATTAATTTTTATATTAAAGGCTTATTAATAAATGATTCTACTAATACTTTATATCATTTTCAAGGAAGATTATATCAAAATGTTTATAGATCATATGAAGTAATTATAGTTTAAAAATTAGGGGAAAATTAGGAAGATAGGAAAAATAAAAAAAATAGAAAAAAAATATTAAAATATTTATAAATGGCATCAAGACCTCCAACAATACCGCCAAGTTTTAATTTTTCAACAGGATCAATAGAAAAATTACTTTCAAAATCAATAATAATGGAACATGGAGAAATTTCAGGCCTCGAATATCCGACACAACCAACAGATGCAGCAACAAAACAATATGTTGATGATCATGCAGCAGGACCAAATCCAGTATTTAATACAGTTACAGCAACTGAAATGTACTCAGATATTATTCAAACGGATGTGTTAACATCTAATTCTATTACTACTAATTTAGTTACTGGGCTTGATTTACCAACACAACCAACAGATGCAGCATCAAAAGAATATGTTGATTCTTCAACATCTGGTGGAATACAATATCAAATAACAGTTCAAAAAAATCCAACAGAATCACAATTCAGTAGTATAAAAGATGCACTTGATAGTATATTAGATTCGTCTGAAGAAAAACCATATTTAGTTTACGTAGGTCCCGGAGTTTATATAGAAGATCAAATGATCATACCTAATTTTGTATCAATTAGGGGTTCTTCAATATTACCAACAGTAGTTTCTCCTTCAAATCCTGCACAATATCTTTTTATTATGGGGAATACAACAGAAATTTCATTTATTACACTCCAAGGAGTTTCTGGAAGTCTTGCTCCAGGACCAGGAGAAGGATATTCTGCAATATTAGCACAAGATGTTGGAGATTTTGCACAATTACATAAAGTATCAATCTATGATTTTGATATTGGAATCAAAAATGTTTCAGATTCTGATGAATCAGATTTATATTTAGAATATGTTGATATTAATGGAAATTATTCATATGCATGTTATAATGAATCAAATAATGGATTTTCTGCATATCTTTCAATAGAAAATGTATTTACATACCCATCTAATTCATCTGTGCAAACTGCAATATTTAATGATGGGGATAATACAAAATTAGAAATTAATGCATCTAATTTTACAGGAACATCAACATCTACTGGAATTTCAATGATTAATGGAGGATTGGTAACAATTAGTTCATGTTATTTCTATACATTTGAGACTGGTATATTATCTAATAATACAGGTTCAGGTGTAAATTTAATCATAAATTCATGTTCAATGATTGATTGTACACTTGATTTTTCAATTGAAAATGCAGGAACAACAGGATATTTCTTTGGAGATTCTATTAAGCCAAAATATTTTATAGAACCTAATTCTTCATTTTTTATTGCTGGACAAGATCGTAAAGTTATTAGGGTATCAACTTCTGGGGGAGATTATTCTTCTATTAGTGAAGCAATAGATTCTATTAGTGATTCTTCGATGTCAAATCAATATGTTATTACAATCGGCCCAGGATTTTATACAGAAATTGATACTATTGAACTCAAAGAAGGAATTAACCTAATAGGTTATTCATCTGGTACGACAATTATTGCAAAAGTAACTCCTGGAGGTGTAATTATGAATGGACATGATGGTGCATGGGTGCAAAATATTCTCCTAATGAGTTTAACTCCAGGAGATTCTACTATAGGATTACTTTATGAAGGTCTTGGAGGATCTCCTTATACAATGAAAAATTGTATTTTTCTTTGTGATTATCCAGTAAAAGTTGATTCTACAGTAAATAATCAACCAGTAATATCATTTTTTTCAGGATGTTCATTTTATGGAAATGTATTTACAGGATTTGAATTAGTAAGTGATACTCAAGAAAATAGATCAGTAATATCAAATGTAAATCATTATGCAGAACCATCTGAAGAACTTACAATATTTTTTGATTTATTAGGTAGACATACAAGAACTAATATTCTTAATGTAATTTCAACAATAAATCAAGTTCATATTAATAATTCAACAGGAGTGAGAATTAGGGAAGGTGCAGAAGCATATATTATTTCTTCAAAATTTAAATATTATGATACAACAATACATGTTCCACCAGGAAATACATATCCTCCTGAAATTAAGGCAACAGGAGTAATCTTAGAAAATTCTGTGAATTATGATATATTAGTAGAAGATTCAACAACTATTGGCACATTTCAAGGAATTTATACATATTCAAAAATCAGCATACCATTAAATTGTGAATTTTATATTTTTGGACAGGATACTAGAATAATCACTGTTCAAAAAGCCGGAGGAGATTTTACTTCTATAGCAGAAGCATTTGATAGTATTACTGGAAATTCTATCACAGAAAGATTTGTTGTAAAAGTAGGAAGTGGAACATTTACAGAACCTGTGATTACAATGAAACCATATACATCCCTAATAGGAGCAGGTCGTGCAACAGTAATATCTCCAGATGATACAAATCATCATATAATTTTAACAAGTGATTATTCAGAAATTGATTCTGTAATCTTAAATGGAGCAGGTGAAAATTATGCAGCAATATATCATAATTCAACAATTGGCGCGATTAATACATCAGTGATTTGTAGAAATATTCTTTTTGGAAATAATCACATTCAATGTTGGGCAAGAGGAGAAACTAATCCATCTAATATTATATTATTTTCATGTAGATATGGAGGAACTGCAGTTTTCACAACAGGATTTTTATCAGAAAGTATCGGAGGAGTTGCATCATCTATTAAAATTATGTCAAGTCTTACACAAGATTTTACTCCTCCAATACCTAATAGAGTATTTTATGCATTAGGTACAGGCGCAAAATTAGAAATAAATTCACATAGCTCAATATATGAAGGTGTTGCAGAACCTGACACTGTTTTTCTTGAAATTACTGATGGTGCAAAGGCAGTTATATCTTCTTGTGTAATTAGGGGTTTTGATACAGGAATATTATGTTCTAATAATGGCACAGGTCCAGATCTTATTGTAATAGGAAGTACGATAGATTGTAATACAGATATTAATATACAACATCCTGATACTACAGGATCTATTGATGCAAGTGCAGACAGACATAAAATCAATGTAAATCCAAGTTCAGCAGTATCTTTCTTAATATTAGATCCTTCAGAATCAGGTATTATATTTCAAGGACCTTTTTATTATTCAACAACATCATATGCAGATATTACAGACATATCTGCCCTAATTATGAATACTCCTCCATTAGGAGTGATTTCTGGTGGGGAACTTTCTTTTGCTTCAGATTTTGATGTTTTCATAAACAGTGGAGTTGGATATGTGTCAATATTAGGTGTGATCAAAAAAGTTGAATGGATTAGTGGGAGTATATATATTAATCCTAATTCTAATTTATATATATGTGTTAATTCTGATGGAGGATTTTTATTCTTATCTAATTATCCATCAACAACAGAATATATATTATTAGGAAAAGCTTCTACTAATAATAGTCAAGTAATTTATATTCAACAAATTCCATTTCAATCAGAACATTACAATAATCATCTTGATTTAACATTTCAAGATGCAATCGGTCCAATATATTCTTCGGGATCATCTGTGGTTTCTCTTCCGGGAAGAGAGTTAGAAGTTTCTCAAGGAGTTTATTTTTTCAAATCTCTCAAATTTACCCCTGCGGGAGATTCTCCCGTAACTTTTGATTATTATTACAGAAGTATTACTCCAGGAATTTATACAGGAGTTGTTAATCAAACAGTGATTCCTAATGATGTATATGATGATGGAAGTGGAACATTAGCTAATATTTCAGCAGGTCAATTTGTAAAACATCTCTTATTACTCCTCGGTGGTGATGGTACATTAGGTTCTGAATTTTATGTCCTAATTATTGGCCAAGAAGAATTTGTATCTCAAGGATTAGCAGAAGCAGGAGGATTACCTATTACTCCATCATTTGTTTCCGATGCATTTGTGAATGTTGCCTCAATTGTTGTTGAACAAGGAAATGCTTCTATTGTTTCTATAATTGATGAGAGACCACGTATAGGATTTGCATCATCATCTGTCACAGGAACTGTTACTGTACACGGTGATTTATTAGGACTATCAGCAAATGATCATCCTCAATATTTACTTGTCGATGGTTCTTCAGGAATGACAGGAAATTTAGAACTTAATAATAATGACATATTAAATCCTGGATTATATAATGGGTTTGATGTATCTGCTCATGCATCACGTCATGCATTTAACGGTGCAGATCCTCTTACTCCAGCAGCATCTCTGGATATTTCCGAAATTAGTGATACAGTATCTTCTGCAGGAACTAGTAATGATAAAATTCCTCGCGCAGATCACGTGCATGCACATGGAAATCGTGGAGGAGGAAATCTTCATTCTGCTGCGAGTACACTATCCGCAGGATTTATGTCTGCTAGTGATAAATCAAAATTAGATGGTATTTCTCCAGGAGCAACTAGCACACCGTTAAGTAACACTGCGCCTGTTGATATAACAAAATCAGCAGCATCTGCTGGAGTTTCTACAGAAGCAGCAAGACAAGATCACAAACATAATATATCAACTGCAAGTGCAGTTTCTCTAACAACAACGAGTGTAAATTCTGAAGGAACTGCAACAAGTCTTGCAAGAAGCGATCATACACATGCGATTTCTTCAGATGTTGTAATTACTCAAACACCTGATAATTCAAATGCTGCTGGAAATTCAGGATCATTCGCAAAGGCAGATCACATTCATAATATTCCTACTGGAATTGCTGCTGATTTAAATGCTAATAGTGTAAGTGCAATTGGAGCAGCAGCACTTTTTGCAAGATCAAATCATACTCATGCAATTGCATCTGGTGTTCCATCAAATCAAACAATTGCTGCATCTGTTTCTGCTGGAACTTCTGCTAATTTTGCAAGAGCAGATCATATACATACATTTACAACTGGAACTCCATCAACAATATCGACTGCTAATTCTGAAGGTGTTGCAACTTCATTTGCAAGAAGTGATCACATACATTCTCATGGAAATCAACTAGGAGATCTTCTACATACTCCAGCAAGTACAGTATCTGCAGGATTTATGTCTGCTAGTGATAAATCAAAATTAAATGGAATAGCAAATGGAGCTACTAATACTCCATTAAGTAACACTGCGCCTGTTGATATAACAAAATCAGCAGCATCTGCTGGAGTTTCTACAAAAGCAGCAAGACAAGATCACAAACATAATATATCAACTGCAAGTGCAGTTTCTCTAACAACAACGAGTGTAAATTCTGAAGGAACTGCAACAAGTCTTGCAAGAAGTGATCATACACATGCGATTACAACTGGAACTCCATCAACAATATCGACTGCTAATTCTGAAGGTGTTGCAACTTCATTTGCAAGGAGTGATCACATACATTCTCATGGAGACCAATTAGGAGGAACGCTTCATGCAGATGTTACTACTAGTATTTCGGGATTTATGTCAGCAAGTGATAAAACAAAATTAGATGGTATCCAAGCAAATGCTACTAATAATTCATCTCAAATAGCCCAAAGTACTACTACTGCTACTACAACATCAACTACTAATGTTGATATGACAGGAATTACAATTACTCCAACTGCAGGCGCAGGAAATTATATTGTAATGTTTTCTGCACAAGGCATGGGATCTACTGTAGCATCAGGCGGAGGTACAATAACAGTATTACTTAGAAATAATGGAACTGATCTTACTAATACAGAAACAGTTGTTAGAGCAACCACAACAAGTTCTAATACATTTGACGTAACTTCGATATTTTTTGTAACATATGTTACCGGAGCATTGCAAATGAGATGGAGAACATCTGGAGGTACCGCAACAATTAATAGAAGAGTATTATATACCTCTAAATTAGGATAATATGATTCACCTAATAATAGAATTGTTTTGATCTAATAAAAAAATCAAATATTATTATAAAATGGGAGTATCACAAAGCCAACTTGACAATCAATTAAAAAATTATATAAAAGGAACAGAATTAGATACTAAATTAGGTAATTATGCAACAGTACAACAACTTACTAGCGCAACTGGAAGTACAAGTGGAAATACATATAATCAATTTTTAAACACACTCAAAACTGATTTGAACATGTCTAATTATGCGACAAAATCTGAATTATCAAAAGATTATACTCTTAAGACTGATTTATCAAATTATGTTCAAACATCAAGACTTAATGATTTTGCATTAAGAACTGAGTTGAATAATTACGCAACAATTACAAGTACAAATAATTTTGTATCAAATTCAACACTTAATACAAAATTAACAGATTATTATGATAAAAATGAAGTTGATACAATATTAGGCGCATATTTGAAACAAGCAGATTATAGTCAATTTGCAACAAAAGCATATGCAGATGAAAAAATATTTGATTTGGACAAGAAAATAAAAGATAAATATTTAACATTTTATAGAGATATGAACAAAGAAATCAGTACAACATCTACTAATTATGTACCAATAGATGATATGACATTAACACTTCCCGAAGGAAGATATGAAATTACATTCAGTGCATCTGAAGTTGGAATTGTTCCTGGAAATTTACTCGTAAGATTTATATTTTCTGTTTATGATTCTGGAGGATCATTAAAGAGACATAGAGAGAGTTCTGGTGAATCTTATTTTAATTTTATCGATACTGGAAGATTAGGTCAAGTATCATTTACTTCCGTTGTTCAATTAGGACTTAATGAAGTATTAAAAGTTGCATGGAGAACTACTGGAGGAACAGCATATTGTGGTCCTAGGACCATAATTGCAAGAAAGATTGATTTACCATAAAAAATCAATTAAACCCAAAGAGTTTTAATTTAAGAATTTTTCAAATATAAATATAATCACTAAAATACTCTCCACATGTTTTTATATTAGTGACTCCGAATAATTTGAAAAATTTACTTGGTTTCATAGTAAATTTTATCAAAAATATCATTTTATCAAAAATATCTAATAAAATATCAATTCTTAAAAAATTAGAAAGAACGAGCATAACAAAAAAATCATTTTTTAATGGATATTCTCTTTTAATAAAAAAATGTGTACTATTAGGCAACCTAATATTAAGCTCTTTTTCATAGGCCAAATTCTGGATAAAATCAATATCATATATTTCCATAATTTCTTCAATATTATATGAAAAATTAGATAAACTATTATATATTTTTTTTACTTTTTTTTCAGTTTGAAATTTAAATTTTATGAATACTACTAATTTTTCAATTAATTCATAGGATAATTTTGTTCTTAATTCATCATCTAATATTAGGGGAATATACATCTCACATTTATCCTCGCTTAAAAAATCATGTGATGTTGCAAAATCTTCTAAAAATCCCCCAGAGAAGATACATTGTTCTAATGTAATAGTAGGATAGTTTTGATTTTCTATTACATTATTATTATGTATGATTTTTATTTCAAATTCTTTGGAAAAATATTCCCTAATATTATAATATTTGTCGTAATTTATAAATTCTCTAATGTATTTTTTCATTTTTGATTTTTTCATTTTTGATTTTTTTTCATTTTTTATTTCTTTATTATTTTAATTTTTGATTTTTTTAATTTTTAATAAAATATATGCTATTAGTAAAAATGTGGACATTTAGCTCAATTAATGTTTTGATGATATCATATATTTACTATGATTTAAATGTAAATAAAAAAGATCTTGATGAAAGATTGATTAAATATTTTGGAGAAAATAATAGCAGGGGAAAATTAGATGTCAAAGTAGACGTAATTCGCATGCGAGTTCCATATAATCATAATGATCCTCAAACTGGAAAAATTAACAAACAAGGAATAAAAAGTGCAATCGATGATGTAAATTCTAGAAAACCAAAAGAAGATAAAAATGGAAGAAAATATAATGTATATGTTCATTTATGTAATCCTCCAGTAAGTCACACAGGATTTCCAAATCAAATTACACATAATTCAGTAACAAATGTGATTCATGAATTCGGTCATTTATTAGGATTATCACATGCATACAGTATGGTTTCTGGAAAATTAAAATATAGTGATATATTTGATCCTATGACAACTAATGCTCCATATCCTAGTTTAAATCCTGTGCACAGATGGCAATTAAAATGGTTTTTGGATACTGAATTAGTTAAAATACAAGATACAAATACGCACCAATTCAAACTTTTTATGTTGTCTAATTTTGAAGATAGAGTAAATGTAAAAACAGTATACTATGATTCTAATGGTACATTGACATATGTTTGTTATGGATCAAGAAATCAAAAAGATTATTATATTGGTGTATATATCTTAAAAAGACCAAAAACAAGTATTGTTCAAGCATTATTTAACGTTTCAAAAGGTGATAAAATGAAATTTATTGAACCTGTAACTAATACTATTGTTTTATTAAATGTTCCTTGGGATAAATGTGATCCTAGTTATGTAGATATTAGTGTAACATGTCCTAATATTATACCATTAGATCCTGTGATAGAAGATGTGATTATTGACGAATCAAGTGCAGAACATGATGAAATTGATGAAGAAGGTGAAGAAAATCAAGAAGGTGAAGAAAATCAAGAAGGTGAAGAAAATCAAGATGATTACGATGAAGAAATATTTGCATAAAATATGTTATCATATTTAAATATGCTGATTTCAGAAGAATTATCCCAAAAAGAATTTGAAGATAAAATCAATAGTTCTGATATTAAAACATTAAAAAAATTAGACACAATATATTGTCATTATATTACTTCCATACCAGTTATTCCTAATTTAAAAAAATTAGGCGCTAGTTATTGTAATATTAGTTCTATTTCATATCTTGAAAAATTAGAAAAATTAGATATTACTTCTTGTCCAAATCTCCTTGAAATTCCTAATTTTCCTAATTTAAAATTATTATATTGTTCAGAAACTAACATTGCCTCAATTCCTCTTATGGAAAAATTAGAAATATTATATTGCTGTTTTTGTCCAAATCTCCTTGAAATTCCTAATTTTCCTAATTTAAAAAAATTAAATTGTAGAAATACCAATATTACGTCCATACCTCATATGAAAAAATTGAAAGAAATAGATTGTTCACGTACTAATATTAAATCAATTCCCCCAATTAAGAAATTAAAATCACTTATTATTATAGATTGTCCAAATATTATAGAAATTCCTAATTTTCCTAATTTAGAAGTATTAGCATGTATATATTCTTCTCCAAAAATTTTCGATTTTACCAAATTGAAAAAAATGAAAAAATTAAAAGAAATAGAATGTGCTATTAGTTCAGTTAAATTTTATATTAAAAATTTGAAGATTATTAATGAATCGGATATATATCAAAATAATCACATTTATATTTTACAAGGAAGGTTATATCAAAACATTTACTGTACTTATGAATTATTAATTTTTTAAAAAATTTTTTTTCCTAAAAAAAATTAATTGTATTTTATATGATAATAAATGGAAGTTACTATTAATGATAATGTATTACTATCTGATGTTAATAAAAAAATTAACAAAGTAGGGTTTGATAATGTTAATAAAATTTCTATTTATCATTCTGATATTAGTACAATTCCTTTTTGTAAGAATTTAAAAAGATTACATTTAGTAGGATGTAATTCTATAAATAAAATTCCTTATTTTCCTAATTTACAAGAATTATATATTTATAATTGTAGCAAATTATTTACT
>JACCDZ011996326.1_pt1 | contig 12380 bp, 17 predicted proteins | sample 7449551 | NCBI WGS metagenome assembly JACCDZ01 (sample SAMN15323452, study PRJNA562643) | freshwater metagenome | isolation source: river surface water | place: USA:Blue River Watershed | collected 2017-08-18
CTGGATGGAGTTCCGGCCAGCAGGATTGGACCGGCCATCGGCATCACGGCGGCATCGGTTAGCCGTCACATCGACATGATCAGCCGTTGGCTCCGCGTCAAAAACCGCGCGGTGCTTGTTGCGACGCTGGCCCTTATGGCGGCGGAGGAAGCATGACGCGCCTTGTCATTGCCCCAAAGGGTGAGCCGATCTTTAGCGAGCAGGCGACAACCGTTGAAATAGACGACGAGTCAGGCGGCGAGTTCGTCGTGATTTCCCAGCATCTTGGCGATTACGGGAAGATCGCCATTGATCCGACCGAGTGGCCCGCGATCCGCGCTGCCGTGGAAAAGATGATTGGACTTTGCCGTTCGTGAGAAAGACTAGGTGATCGAATGACAGAAACCAGAACCATCACATTCCGCGTGTTCAGGAGCCCCAGCGGCGAACCTACATGCTGCGCCGATGCACTGACGGGCGCTCACTGCAAGTTTCTTGGCGCCAAAGAATTTGGCCTCGTTCCGGTCTGCATGGCAGTCGGTGAAGATTTGTACCGTACTAGCGATGCTGGGTGGCTTGTTCCGCACGATGACTGCCCGATGTGGGCTGGACGGCCATGAGCATCAACCGCTACGCCGCGCGCACTGACGCTAACAAAGCCGCCATCGTTGCTGCCTTCATTGATGAGGGCTGCAGCGTGTACGACCTTCGCCAGCCGGTGGATTTGCTGGTGGGCATCAATTTGATGACCATGCTCGTTGAGTGCAAGGATGGATCGAAGCCGCCCAGCGCAAGAAAGCACACCACAGCCCAAGCAAAGTTCATGAGCACCTGGCGCGGCGGCCCGGCGGCAACCGTGACCGATGTTGACGGCGCCCGGCGAGTGGCGCGAATGATGAAAGGACACGAATGAGCAAAGCACCGCCAGACTTCAGCTACATCAAGCCCGAGCACCGCACCATTGATGGCCGTCTAGTCAATTGGGCCAGGTGCGTTAGGACGTATCCACTCTCTCGCACTCACCCAATGTTTAGCCAGTACCGAAGCTCTGAGCAATGGGCCGAGCTGAGCGTGTCAATCCCAGCGGATCAGGTGGACGGGCTATTGATCGAGCGGGCAGTGGCGCAGATCGACAACGACCCGCGCGAGGCGCTGAGGTGGTTCTATGTCTACGGCTGTTCGCCCAACAAGGCGGCGAAGTACATCAAGTGCAGCACTCACGGACTGTCCGATCTACTGCACCAGGGCCGCGATCTGTTGCAAAAGCGCACTAGCTCACGCAATGAGCTTGCACTAGCTCACAACATGAGCTAGTATCCCGCCCATACCGATAGCGAAGACGCGCCCGGACCGCCACAAGGGGACAACTGCCCCCGGCGAACGCACACAGCCACCCATGCGGTGGCTTTTTTCATTGGAGCCAGCGACCCGGCAACGGACTGGTTAGACGATGTACAGCCAAGCAATAGCCGATCAGGTGTGCGAGCTGCTGGCAGATGGCTTGAGTCTGCGCAAAGCGGCAGAGCGAGCCGGCACAACGCATTCCGTGATCTTGGGGTGGGTGAAGGACAACAAAGCCTTTTCCGACCAATACACCCGCGCGCGTGAGATCGGCTACCAACTCTTGGCTGACGAGATCATCGAGATCAGCGATGACAGCAGGGGCGATACCTGGGTAGACGACGACGGCAACGAGCGCACTGATACAGAGCGGGTTGCCAGGTCAAAGCTTCGGATGGATTCGCGCAAGTGGATGCTTTCCAAGATGCTGCCGAAGATGTATGGCGACAAGGTTGTGCATCAAGGCGATCCGGACGCGCCAGTTATCCACAGGATCGAGCTAGTTGACCTCGACAGCGAGGATTAAGCTCCCGAAGGTTCTGCGGCCTGTATTTGCTGGGCGCGCAGACGTTCGCGGCGCCTATGGTGGGCGAGGGTCTGCAAAGACTCGCTCATTCGCCAAGATGATTGCCGTGCGCGGGTACATGTACGGCATGTCTGGCGTGACTGGGCAGCTAGTCTGCGGCCGGCAGTTCATGAACTCGCTAGAGGATTCCTCACTAGAGGAATGCAAGCGGGCGATTGAGGACGAGCCATTCCTCGCGGATTACTACGAGGTTGGTGACAAGTACATCAAGAGCAAAGACGGGCGCATTTGGTTCACGTTCGTCGGCCTTGACCGAAGCATTGCGTCCATCAAGTCGAAGGGGCGCATCCTCATCTTGTGGGTTGATGAGGCTGAGCCAGTCACTGATGAGGCATGGAACGTTGTAATCCCCACTCTGCGCGAGGAAGGAGAAGACTGGAATGCCGAGCTGTGGGTGACATGGAACCCGAAGCGCAAGACGGCCGCAGTTGAGGGCCGATTCAGGCATTCGAGTGATCAGCTCATCAAGGTTGTGCAATGCAACTGGAAAGACAACCCGAAGTTCCCGGAGAAGTTGGAGCGCGAACGGCTGCGTGACCTGGCGGAGCGGCCAGACCAGTACCGGCATATATGGGAAGGCGACTACATCAGCGTCATATCCGGCGCTTACTTCGCTTCCGGCATCACGGCAGCGAGGGCAGAGGGCCGGATTGGCAAGGTGGCCGCTGACCCGTTGATGACGCTGCGCGCGTTCTTTGACATCGGCGGGACTGGCGCAAAAGCTGATGCTGTGGCTATCTGGATAGCCCAATTCATCGGGCGCGAGATTCGAGTGCTGGACTACTACGAAGCTGTTGGCCAGCCGTTGGCGACTCACATCAACTGGCTACGGGCCAGCGGGTACGAGAAGGCCGGTGTCTGGCTTCCTCACGACGGCGACACGCAAGACAAGGTTCACGACGTGAGCTATGCAAGTGCTCTGCGTGATGCTGGCTTTGCGGTCACGGTGATTCCGAACCAAGGCAAGGGCGCTGCGATGGCTCGCATTGAGGAAGCCCGCAGGCTTTTCCCAAGCATGTGGTTCAACGAGGAAAAGTGCCAACCTGGCCTAGATGCCCTTGGCTGGTATCACGAGAAGCGGGACGAGAAGCGCGGGATTGGCCTCGGCCCTGAACACGATTGGGCAAGCCACGGGTCAGACGCCTTTGGCTTGATGTGCGTGGCTCATCAGCCGCCGATGATGAAGCAGGCACCTTTGAACTACCAAAACAGACGAACAGCATGAAGAAGATGGACGATGACGAGCTGCTGCGCTTCCTAGAAGCTGAGCACGACTCCGCCTATCACTATTCAAGTTCGCAGATCGCTAAAGAGCGCGAACAGGCTATCCGCGATTACAACCGGATGCCTTACGGCACCGAGGTTGAGGGGCGCTCTCAGGTCATCACGTCGGATGTGTTTGATGCTGTTGAGGGGATGCTGCCTGATCTGCTTGATGTGTTCATCAGCAGTGACAAGGCTGTTGTTTTTGATCCTGTCGGCCCCGAGGATGTGGAAGCTGCGGAGGAAGTCACCAACGCCTGTAACCACGTCTTCTACAAGCAGAACAACGGCTTCCTGACGCTCTACACCGCTGCCAAGGACGGCCTGACGCTCAAAACGGGCGGAATAAAGTGGTGGTGGGATGTCAAGCGCACGCCGAAGTGGGAGACGTTCCGAGGCGTCTCTGAAATGCAGTTGGCGGTGTACCTGTCAACGCACCCGAAAGCCGAGCTGATCTCGAAAGAGGAAGACAACGGCGAGGATGAAGCGCAGGGCGAGCGCGAAGTAGAGACGGAGCAAGGCGCGCAGGAGACTGATGCTGAGTTCGGCGAGCAGACCCCGCCGAAGCTGTGGACCGTTCGCATCAAGACGATTGAGGATCGCGGCATCGTCAAGGTTGCGCCGATCCCGCCCGACGAGCTGTTGATCAGCAAGAACCACAATTCGATCCTGCTGGATGACTGCGCCTATGTCGCGCACATCACTCAAAAGAGCCTGAGCGATATACACCAGCTTGGCTATGAGGATGTGACGATTGATGATGTCCGCGCGGCCAGCAATGAGCGCAAGACCCAAGACGGCTACTTGCGGGACATGTTCCTCGACCGCGACCGCTTCGACGGTCAGACGGTAGACGATTCGTCTGTTCGTGGCTGGCTGATCGAAGAATACGTGCTTGTTGATTTCGACGGCGACGGCATCACGGAGCGCCGCAAGATCACGCGCCTAGGGAAGCTGATCCTAGACAATGAGGAAGTGAGCCATGTGCCGATTGCGGCATGGACGCCCTACATCCTGACGCACCAGTTCAACGGCTTGTCTGTTGCACAACTGGTGTCTGACTTCCAGCGCATCAGCACCGAGATTTGGCGCGCGCAGCTCGATAACCTTGACCTGGCGAACAACCAAGAGACTGTTGTTCTGACCGACTCGCAGGGAAACCCGCAAGCCAACATTGACGATCTGTTGAATCGTCGGCCTGGCGGTGTGCTGCGTGAGAACGTGGCGGGCGCTATCAGGCCCTATGCGCAGCGCTGGCAGGGCATCGAAGCAATGCCCATGGTTGAGATGCTCAACAGCGCCAAAGAGAACCGCACGGGCTGGACGCGATACTCTCAAGGCCTTGACGCTAACAGCCTGAACAAAACAGCAACGGGTGTTCAGGCGATCATGAACGCCAGCCAGAAGCGGATGAAGCTGATGGCACGCATCATGGCTGAGTGTCTTGTCGCGCCGATGTTCCGTGGCATCTTCAAGACGCTGCAGGACTACTGCATGGAGAAGCTGACATTCAAGCTCTCCAACAAGTTCGTAGCCTATGAGCCGCAGAACTGGCGCGACGGCTTCGATATGACGATCAATGTCGGCCTGGGGACTGGCGATGTGATCCAGCAGGCTGGCTATCTGCAGCAGATCGCACAAGCGCAGTTCGCGTTGATGGGCACCCCGATGGGCGGGCGCGTGGTGACTGAGGCTAACGTGTTCGCGGTGCAATCTCGCATCGCTGAGAACGCTGGCTTCAAGAACCCGGCCGAGTTCTGGACCGACCCGAAGCAATTGCCGCCACCTCAGCAGCCACAGGCCCCGCCTGATCCGCGCGTGATCACGAAACAGATGGAGCTGCAGGCCGACGCGCAGAAGTTCCAAGCGACGCTGCAGGCCGACCAAGCCAAGTTCGCCGCCGAGATGCAGTCTCAATTGCAGATCGACCAGAACCGCCAAGAGTGGGAGGCGCGGCAGAAGCAACTGGAGCTTGAGCAGCAGGCTCAGCTTGACCAGCTCCGCGCGCAGTACGAGATGCAAAAAGAGGCCGCGCGCCTTGAGTTCGACAAGTACAAGGCCGACCTTGATGCCAACGTGAAGTTGGCTATTGCTGAGAAGAACGCAACGCCGCCGATGGATGTCGTCCCGCTTCAAGGCGCGATCCAGCAGCTCGCGGACCACATCACAGCCCCGGTGCAGATCATTCGAGACGCATCAGGTCGGGCAATCGGCGTGCAAAAGGGCGCGTCGGTTATGGAAATCACACGCGGCCCTGATGGCCGAGCAACTGGAGTGCAATAACCATGGCGATAGCCTACGCGGCAGCACTGCGCAATTCGATGCTTGACGCAATCACCACGCGTGCGGGCGCTTCGGCTCTGCTGCGCATCTATGACGGCACCCGCCCGGCAACTGGCGGCACCGCCACCACGCTGCTGGCCGAACTGACGTTCAATGCCACGTTCGCGCCAGGCGCAGCGGGTGGCGTGCTGACGCTCAACGCGATCACGCAGGATTCGAGCGCCAATTCGTCGGGCACTGCAACGTGGTTTCGCATCGTCAAGAGCGACGGCACAACCCATGTGCTTGATGGCAACGTCGGCACGTCGGGCAGCGACCTGAACCTGACAACCACGACCATCGTTGCAACGCAGCCGGTTAGCGTTTCGAGTTTCGTCATCACTGAGGGGAACCCATGAATCTGACACTCGCACAACAGGGCGCGCTGAAGGCCTACGTCCAAGCTGATCCAGTACTATCGATCAAGACGCCCAACAGCGACGGCGCACTTGACATCGCCAATGCGCTGAACCAGCCTGATCCAAGCGGGTATCAGGTATGGCGCAGCAGCACCGAAACGGGCGCCATCCTCGACGCGATCACCTGGGCGAACCTGACACCCGTCGGTGTATCAGACGGCAGCGCAATTGCGCTGCAGAATGAATACAAGTGCCAAGGCAGGCAGCTCAATCTACAGATCATGCTGCAGGGCCGAGAATCCCTCGGCACCGGGCGTCTGACGACGCGGCAGGGCCTACAGGATGCGCTGCAAAACGTGCCGTCCGGAGCTGGCGGGGCACTGCTGGACGCTGGATGGATCGGTGCCGGCAAGGTAAAGGCCTCTATCACACGGCCGGCCACTGTGCTGGAAAAGCTCTTCGCTACTGGTGCCGGGACCGCTGCGAACCCGAGCACGATGGCCGTCGAAAGTCCGATTGACTATCCGACCGTTTCGACGGCAATGGGCTGGGGTTGATCAATGGCGACTGTGAACGTCAGTTACGCAACAGCCGCTTCCATTACTATTGACCTGGCTAACCTTGCAAGCTCGGGGACGTTCGTGTCAGGACGTGAGTCGAACCAAATCGACAACACGTCTAACAAGTACATGGATTGCCTGGTGCGCGGCGAGATTTCTGTCGGCACTACGCCAACGGCTAACACTGCGATTGCGGTGTATGTGTGGGGCAGTAATGTCTCTCTGGCAACTACGCCGATTGACACGCTAGACGGCGTTGATAGCGCGGAGACGCTGACCAATACCGGCATCCTCAACGCGCTGCGCTGGGGGGCGTCTGTGGCTGTTCCTGCGGCTACGTCCGATGTCGCCTACGAAATTCTTCCGTTCAGCGTGGCATCTCGCTTTGGCGGTGTGATGCCCAAGTTTTGGGGCCTGTATGTGGCTCACTCGACGGGTGTCAACCTGCGGAATAACGCGGTCAACACCAACGGTCTGGAGTACGTCGGGATTACCTACACGGTTGCGTGATGCTGGTCCTTCGCAAGCCCCGGACTGAGCAGCCGCAGGATTTTGGCGCTCTTGATTGGGGCGACTCAATCACTGCTGGGCTGGTGTCTCACTTGGCGCTGCACCCAGATTGGGGCATGCTCGACATGGTGTCCGGGGCGCGGGCCACGCTAACCGGATCTGGATCATCTCCGCCGAATGCATTTGGCAGGCTGACCAAGTTTGCAAGCGGGAAATATGTTGATTTCCCGGCGCCGATAGGGCTGTGGGGGACAACTCCAGTAACCATCGCTTGGGTGCAAGAGCCCCAAGGAACGACGGCATATAGCTCCGTCATTCAGCTAAAGGCTGCGGGGTCAACAAACTCGTTTTTGGTGTATCAGTCGGCATCTGATGCATCGTATTATTTTGTTGCTGGGTGCAGAAATGGGACGCCTGCAGCGTCTTTCGCTGATTCTGTCGGGCCGACAACAAACGGGGTATTGGATTACTACGTCCTGACGAACGCTGGCGGGCTTGAAAGCAATACCGCAGGGGATTACACGCTCTGGAGGAATGGCCGGAAATTCACCACTGCCACGAATGTTGCCATCAGCTCGTCTACATCGAGCGGCATTCGGATCGGTGCAGTGGAGGCAGGAGCCGACCCGTTTGAAGGGTTGCTTGGTTGCGTTTCGGTATGGGCTCGGGTGCTATCGGATACCGAATGTTTGCGGATGTCTACGCAGCCGCAAAGCATCTATGCACCACAAATCATCTCCATCCCTTGGCCGGCGGCCAGCTCGGGTGTATCTGGCACTCTCGCCCGAACCAACGCGAACGACACCAGCAGCGCAGCCGGCACGACGACGGTACGTGGCACGCTGGCTCGCACAAATGCCAACGATACGGCGGCGGCAAGCGGCTCGACCACAGTTGTCGGCTCGCTGGCCAGGACGAATGCAAACGACACCGCTGCGGCGAGTGGAGCGGTAGGTAGCTCGGGCGTAAGCGGATCGCTCGCAGCGACGAACGCAAACGATACGAGCGCAGCGACTGGCACGACGACCATCGTCGGCACGCTGGCCAAAACAAACAACAACGACACCAGCACGGCGAGCGGATCGCCTGTTGTGTCTGGCGCTCTAGCGCGCACGAACGCGAACGACACGGTTGTCGCAAGCGGTGCGGCTGGGGCGATCACCGGGACCGTTGCCTATACCAACAACGATGACACCGTAGAGGCGCGCGGTGTAGGGGCTCCCAGCACGGGAGCAGGCGGGCTGATCCGCAGCACCTATCACAAGCCCAGCCCGCGCCTGTGGTGGCTGCGCAAGCCGAAGCATCTGGACGAGTCGGAAGCAGAAGACGCGCTAGAAGTTGCCGCTGATGCCATCGTGTCGAAGGTGGCAGAGCAGGTAGCGAACAAGGCGACACCTTCGGAAGCCAAGAAGGCGGTCAAGAAGGCCATTGCACCGGCTCTTGGTGTGATGCCTGGTTTTGACTGGAACGCGTTCTATCAGGAGGCCATGAAGGCCGGCCAGCTCGCAGCCGATGAGCGGCGGGCGATGACTCAAGCCGCGATCAAGACTCAGATCGTGCTGGAAATGCAGGCGCTGCAACAGCGTCGGTTTGATGATGACGAGGATGATGTCGCCATCTTGGCGATGTTGCTATGACGCCAATTGAAGAACAGACCCGAGGCCATCGCGCCTCCGAACTGCTGGAAAACGAGCTTTTGCAGGAGACGCTCGACGCGATCCGCAAAGAAGTGATCCAGCAGTGGAGCGAGTGCCCGGCCCGTGATTCACAGGGCAAAGAGGCGCTTTGGCAGCTCCACAAGATGGCGGAGAAGTTCGAGAACATCCTCAAGGGCTATGTCCAAACCGGAGTCCTTGCTAGTGAGAACCTGAAGCGATACGAAGAACAGTCGAAGCTGTACCGGATGTTCAGAAGCTGAATTCGGCACGGCCGATATGCAAGCGCCCTAGAGGCGCTTTTTTTGTGCCCGAAAGGGCGATCAAGTGAGGTGTTATGGACATCGAACCGCAAAGCGGAATGTCTGATCTGTTGGCAGCGCTCGGAGTCGAACCCAAGTCCGAAGTGGTTGAAGAAACCACCCCTGAACCCGACGAGGGCGAGCAGGAGCAGGCCGAAGGCGTTGAAGACGAAGCCGAACAACCGCAGGAAGACGCGCAGCCTGATCTGATTGATCTGGACGGCAAGAAGCTGGAAATCCCCGAGGGGACGCCTCCAGAGCTTGTCAAGACAGTTCAGAAGATGGCCGCCGACCTGAAAGCGGACTACACCCGAAAGACGCAGGCCGCAGCGGATGCTGAGAAGCACATCCAAGCGACTGTGCAATCCCTCGAACATCGGCAGAAGCTGATGGGCGAGACGGCGGAAACCTGGGCAGACCTTAGGGACGCTCAGAAGCGAGTTGAACAACTCAAAGCTGTCGATTGGACTGCGCTGGCCGACCAAGACCCGGCCCAAGCAACGAGGTTGATGGTTATGTACCAAACCGCTCAAGCGGAAGTGCAAACCAAGGGCTCGGCGTGGCAGCAGTCACTGAACCAGTTGAACCAGCTCACCGAACAGCAACGCGCGCAAAGCACGGCGACCCAATGGGCCAAAGCCGCGAATGAAGCCCGCCAGGCACTCGGAGCGCAGTTCAACGAAAAAGCCAACGTCGCCGCGCAGAAGTGGCTTCAGAAGAAGGCTGGAACTTCGGACATGAACGCCATCGCTGGCCGATTCGCTGATCCGGTTGTTCTCGAAGCCATCGTCAAGGCGGCGCAATGGGATGCCGCGAACGGCAAGCCCATGCAAAAGGTTAGCGAAGCGAAACCCACGGTCAAACCGTCCGCTCCGCAACCGAAACGTGAAAACAAGTCGGCGCTTGAACGGTTGAAGACAACCGGACGCGCTGAACACCTCATCAATTTTCTGTAAGGCAGAACTGAAATGGCACAACCCACCAATACCTACGATTCCTATGACGTGGCCGGCAACCGTGAAGACCTGCAAGACAAGGTCTACATGGTTTCGCCCGAGAAGACCCCGGTTTCCTCGGCCGGCCGACGCTTCACCGCAAAAGCCAAGTTCCACGAATGGCAGCGCGACAACTTGGCGCCCCCGAACAAGGACAACGCAGTCATCGAAGGTGACGACCGCTCCGGCACCGCGTTGGTTGCTACCAACCGCGTCGGCAACTACGCGCAGTTGTTCGACAAGGTGGCCGTGGTGACGACCTCGCAGCGCGCCACCCAGTCGGCCGGCCGCTCGGACGAGATGCGCTACCAGATCGCCATGAAGATAATCCCCGAGCTGAAGCGCGACGTGGAGGCCATGCTTGTTTCCAACAACGTGGCGGTGGCTGGCAACAGCACCACGGCGCGCAAGTCGGCTGGCCTGGGCGCGTTCATCTACACCAACACCTCGCACGGCGGCGCTGGCGCTACGGCTGCGCACACCTCGGGCGCTCCGACCACGGCCCTGACGGCCGGCACCAACCGCGCATTCACTGAGGCGCTGTTGAAGACCGTGCTGCAGTCCATCGCCACGAACAGCGGTGAACAACCCAGCCTGTTGTCGGTCACCCCATCGCACAAGGGCACGTTCTCCGGCTTCTCCGGCATCGCGGCTAACCGGTTCCAGACCTCGCTGTCTGCGAAGCAGCAAAACCGCATCGTTGGCGGCGCTGACGTGTACATGGGTGACTTCGGCGAACTGACTGTGGTGCCCAACTACGTGCAGGCCACGGCCAACAGCGATACCGCGCTGATCCTCAACCCGGACCACTATGGCCTGGCGTACTTCCAGCCGTGGAAGACCACGCCCCTGGCCAAGACCGGGCACACCGACAAGGAAATGGTTTCCTGCGAGGTGCTGACCGTGGTCACCAGCGAAGCGGCGAACGGCAAGGTCGCCAACCTGAATCCGTAAGCCAACCAACCGTGAGGGGGGGGGCTTCGGCCCCTTTTTTACGAATGGACGAAGTTTTCAAGATTCAGGATTACGACCCGCAACTGGGCATCGCCACGACGGTGCACCGCGTTGAGGGCAAAGCAGTCATCCAGAAGACCTATGACGCTGAGCCGTTCATTGAAGCCGCGAAGTCGATGCGTCATGCGTCTAGCGGCGAACGTTGGGGCGAGCTGCGGCACGTTGGGTTCATCCCGCCCGCCGAGCTGGGCAAGATGATGCGGCAAGACGGTGGACTGGATCGAAAGCGGCTGACTGCGTGGCTAAAGGCCAATCCTGCGCTGGTGACGTTTGACAGGCTGCTCAAATGAGCTATTCCCAGCTTACGACCGATGTCGCTTCATGGCTGCATCGCGCTGACATCACGCAGGCCAACTTCTCGCGGTTTACTGCGATGGCTGAAGCTCGCATGGCTCGGTTACTCCGCGTGCGTCAGATGGAAGCGCCGCTTGTCTCGACTGAGATTGACGCGGACTATGAGATTGCGCTACCTGCCGACTTCGTGGCAACAAAGGTGCTGTACTCGGTCGGATATGAGCGCACTCCGCTGACGGCTCAAACGCTGGACTACATCACGTCGCGCGGGGTCGTCTACGGCATCCCAAAGAACTTCGCAGTCACTGCTGATGCTTGGCGATTTGACGGGACTGGTTCTGTCGCTGGAACGTATTACCAAGCACTCCCGAGCCTTGAGACTGACGGCACGACCTGGCTAGAGACTCTTGCGCCTGATTTGTACCTGTTCTCCGTGCTTGCCGAAGCGTGCATGTTCGTTCAGGACTCAGAGCGTGCCGCGCTGTATTCAGGTCGTGCGCGTGAGTTGCTGCAAGAGGTCAACGCCAACGACCAGCGAGACCGCTTTAGCGGCCTGCTTGTTTCTTCCAAGAGGCTCTGATGCTCACCTACAAAGAACGATACGACCTCATCAGTGACGCTGTATTTCAGCAGCGCATTCAATATGCGGCTTGGGTCACTGCGCTCGCGTTCGCCAATGAAGTGCCAGGCACTGTGAAGCGCAGGCAGTGGGCAAAGGCTGCTCTCCAAGGCGCTCTTGACACCGATGTGATGCGTCGCTTTGCCATTCAAGTCAGCGCGAATCAGGCGGTTGGTTCTGCCGGCAAGAACGCGCTTGACTCCGACATTCAGGCGGCCGTTGACGCTGTAGCTTCGGACGTTGCCGGATGAAATTCCTGCCTGACGCGCCCCGCGACACTCCCGAAGTGCTCACGGAAGTTGAGGCCGTGCCTACGGTTCGCGGGTACGCCGGAAGCCCGACCGTTATCAATGGCGGTTACGCGGCTTTGGCTGCTGCCTGCAATGGCGCTGCGCTCATCTTCAAGCTCGATAGCTCCATGCGGCTGTTTGCTGGCACGCAAGCCAAGCTGTACGAAGGATCGGGCGGGACGTGGACGGATCGCAGCCGGGCGGGCTCTTACACCACGGGCGATGTACGGTGGTGCTTTGCTCAGTTCGGCGACACGACTCTAGCGATTAATAAAGCTACCGTACTCCAAA
>JACCDZ010076545.1_pt1 | contig 12375 bp, 11 predicted proteins | sample 7449551 | NCBI WGS metagenome assembly JACCDZ01 (sample SAMN15323452, study PRJNA562643) | freshwater metagenome | isolation source: river surface water | place: USA:Blue River Watershed | collected 2017-08-18
CGAAGTCACCGAAACGGGAAGTGAAGAGGCTGTCATTCTGGCAGTGCAAACGTCCACTGCATGGGCCGTCGATACTGAGGGTAATATCCATTTTACACTCACCTCGAATGGCTTCACCCGCGAACAGTGGGAACAGCACCTCGAGCGTCGTGGTTGGCGAATCGGCGACTATGCACGTCAAGTGCTGCGTCGCGCAAGCGAAGCGCCGACCAATGGCGTCATCTACAACATCGTGGTGCGCCCGGGCAAGAAGATCAGCGACAACGACCGTATCACGAAGAAGATTCGTGCGGCGGCTGACAAGAAAGGCTGGCTCAAGCCTCATTGGGAGGTCGCCTGCCTGATCCGCGACACGTTCACGGACGAGCAGTTGGAACAGATGGGTCTGTGGTACATCGTCACGATGCACGAACCCATCAAGGATTCCGACGGCGATCCGCACTTGCTCCGCTCCGACCGGGACGATGATGGTCGTTGGCTCAGCGCCGACTATGGCAGGCCTGGCGACTACTGGCGCGGCCATGGTGGTTTCGCGTTCGCTGTTCCGCAAGTTGGTCCTCAAACCTAAGACTCTCTGGACTTCGGTCCTTAGAAACTTAGTCCTTAGCCCTGTTCCGATTCGTCGGAGCGGGGCTAAATTTTTTATATAAAACCAGCTATGCGCGCGTTGACAGCACTGACACCCGCATGACATGCTTTGTCTGTATATAAGTACATCCGCCGCGATCTCCATGAGATCGCATGCGCACACAACCCAAAACCCAGTGATGAAATGACATATCATGAATTGCTAGAGCTGCCCGAACTCCATCTTCTCGGAGCCGCGGTCACGGCCGAAGTGGCCAGCGCCCTCGTCTTCCTCGTCAATGCGGGCCCCTTTGATCGGTATGTAGTCGTTCGCGACGGTCCTGGATCATGCCGCATGCTGCTGCCGGTCGGCACGCCATACGATCCGCATGAGAGCATGTCGTTCGGGACAGGGCCAGTATCCGTCAAGGATCTCACGCTGACGGGCCTGGGGATGAACGAAGCGAGGTATTGCGATAGGCCCGCATGGCCCGAAGAGGCCGCGCCGATCCAGGGATTCGAAGTCTATCAGGCGCGTATTGCCGACATTACGGTTCCGATCGTACTCGCCGCATGGATCCGGAGCACCGTGCCAGATTCGGGACTGTCGACGTCCTGACAAAAAAAGAGAAGGCACCATATCTGCCGCCGAGCTTCCTCGCGAAGCTCGGCGGTTTTTTTATCTCGGATTCTCGATTATACTTGCTGGCATGAGCGATTCTCCAGACAAGTCCAAATCCGCGGCCATCGGCCGATTGCGCCGAAAGCTGATCGCGCTCGATTGCCCTCTCGCGGATCTGCGCCGATCCAGCGGAGCCTTGCCTGTCATCGGCGAAGGCAGCCTCGACGCGCGCATCATGCTCGTCGGCGAGGCTCCGGGCAAGAAGGAGGCTGCGACGGGCAGGCCTTTCTGCGGCGCATCAGGCAAATTTCTCGACATCCTGCTGGCCTCTGTCGGCCTCGACAGAAACTCGGTCTATATCACCAATGTGGTCAATGACAGGCCGCCAGAAAATCGCGACCCTCTTCCCGAAGAGATCGAGGGGTATGCCGCTTTTCTAAAAAAGCAGATAGAGATCATCAGGCCCGCGGTCATCGTCACGCTCGGCCGCATTTCCATGAAGTGGGTTTTCGGGCATGTCGGCATAGGGTCAGAGCTTCGCCCGATATCCGAGATCCATGGGCGATGCTTCGCTGGCGCTATCCCTCGCGGCAAGATCCCCGTGCGCGTCATCGCCCTTTATCATCCTGCCGTCGCTCTGTACAACGGATCGAATCGCCAGGTCCTTCTCGATGACGTTCAGGCATTGCGCTCATGCGAATGAAAAAGAGGGGAAAGGAAGGCAAGGGTGGCCTACTTCTTGTTTTTCCAAAACTCTCCCCACTCCTTGAGAAAGTCAGAGCTGCTCCATTTTTTGTCAAAGCCGACGCCCGATACTATCTCTATGCCGTGCTCCTTGCAGATGCGCCATTCTGGTATGCTCGTCTCGTCGATCCTGTCGCCGCCCTTGGTGAAGACATGCGGCCTCAGCTTCTCGAGCGCGACGCATACCGTCTGGTCGTCCTCGATCTCGAAGGGAATCACGTAGTCGACGCCGCTGATGTACGACATGATGTCGCAGCGCGTCTTGAGGTCGATGAAGGGCTTGCCCTTTTTTCTCGTCAGGAATCCGTCTCCGTTGACGATGACGACGACCGTATCGCCGTGATTGCGCGATTCGTGAATCGACGACGCATGTCCCGGATGCACGGGATCGAATCCTCCCGACGTGCAGACTATCCTGCCCATGCCTTTGCCCTCGCGCTCGAGGCGCTCCCGCAGTGCCGCGAATTCCTCGAATGTGACGATGGGGGCTGGCTTCATACCGCTATGATAAAATAGTATCATTCGCATTACAACCCCGGCATGAAAGAGTCCTCATATTTCGTATATATGGTCGCATGCGCCGATGGCACCCTTTATACCGGATCGACAAACGATCTGGACAGGAGGGTCGAGGCTCATAACGCCTCTCCGCGCGGCGCCCGCTATACCAAGGCGCGCCGCCCCGTATCCCTGGCGTATTCGGAGGCCTGTGCCGGCAAGGGCGAGGCCCTCCGCCGCGAGCATGCCATCAAGCGCTTGTCCCGCCAGGCAAAGCTCGAGCTGATCGCGTCTTGCGGCCTTTTTCATGAAAGAGTAGGAAAATAGGCCCTGATTTGATATATTGGTCAAACCCACGTGAAAAAGCTGATTACCGTCAAGAACATAGTGTATTCCCATAGCGATACGCCCCTCCTCAAAGGGGTCTCTTTCAAATGCGAAGAAGGGGAGAGGCTTTGCATCCTCGGGGAAAACGGCTCTGGCAAATCGACCCTCCTCAAGATCCTTTCTGGCGAGATCGAGCCCGAATCCGGCGTCATCGACAAGAGCACGCACATGCGCATCGCGTATGTTCCTCAGGAATTCGAGGCATCCTTCAACGGGCTGACCGTTTCCGAATACACGGAGCAAAAGGCAGGCGTGACCGTGGCGAAGCGCGTCACGTCGATCGCAAAGGAGCTCGGCCTCAATATCGAGCGCATCGCCGACAGGACATGCGGCTCATTGTCCGGAGGGCAGCAGAAGCTGCTCGCGCTCAGCGTCGTCCTCGCCACCAACCCTGATTACATCCTGCTCGACGAGCCGGAGAACCATATCGACATCGTCAGCCGAATGGTGCTCATCAGCATGCTTCAGGAGTACAGGGGCAGCGTCATCTTCATCTCTCATGACCGGCTGATCATCGACGCGATCGCGACCAAGGTCGCCGAAGTCGCGGGAGGCATGATGCACGTGTCCGAAGGCGGGTACGACGATTATATAGAAAACAAGATGCAGCGGATCGGCGGCATGCAGCGCCAATACGATGCGGAATCAAAGCGCATCCGCCAATTGGAAAACACGATAGTCATCCTGAGGCAGAAGGCCTTGCGAGGAAAGGAGATCTCCGCCTATCGCCGAAAGAAAGAGGAACTCGACGCCCTCAAGTCAAAGCACAAGGATTCCGATCGCCCCGATGACAAGAAGACCAAGATCAGGATCCATCAGGGAGGAGAAGGCATGCATGGCGGCAAGCTTCTCTGCAGGATGAAGGGTGGCGGCTTCCATTATCCGGGCGCCAAGAGCGATATCTTCCGCGATACGAATCTCGAGATACGATCGGGAGAGCATATCGTCCTCCTCGGCCGCAACGGCGCCGGCAAGTCGACCTTTCTCAAATGCCTCATCAAGCAGCAGGAAGTGACGTCTGGCGAGGTGGCATGGACTCCCGGAATCAGGTTCGCGTACTTCGACCAGCACACGCATTTCGAGCCTGAGGCAAAGCCTCTCGACATCGTCATGGAGACGCTCAATTGCATGGAGACCGAGGCGCGATCCGTGCTCGGAGCGATGCGATTCGATGCGGACAAGATGACGACCAAGGTCAGGCATCTTTCCGGAGGGGAGCGCATGCGCATGAGATTCGGCATCGTATTCGGCGCGAAGCCCGACGTCATCATCTTCGATGAGCCGACGAACCATCTCGACGAGGTGACATGGGAGATACTCCTCCATGCGTGCAAGACTTCAAAGAGCACGATCCTCCTCGTCAGCCATGATTACGAATTCATAGAGTCGTTCGCGCCGGGCGTATTCTGGATGCATCAGAACCAGTCCATCGTGGCGAGATACAAGGAATTGTCGGTGCTGCTCGACGAGATGTCCTCCTAAAAAACCAAAGACCGCGACAAAAAAAGACCGCATCGAGCGGCTTTTTTATTTTCAATTCTGCGGGGATTCGGGCTATGCCATGCGTCGCGCGCTGCCTTATTGGCTTACGGAGTTGAGGATGTCCGTGACATGCTCGATGATCTCGTCCGGAGTGCTCGCTCCCTTGATGAGGAATTTGGCTCCGAGGTCCAGCGCTCGCTGGCGGTCCTTTGCCTCATCGGTATTGCTTACGACGAGCACGGGAAGGCCTTTTGTCAGCTCATCCTTGCGGATCGCCTCTAGCGCGTCGAGCCCGTTCATGCCAGGCAGGAAGATGTCCATGAGGATGATATGAGGGGCGCCTTGCTTGAGGGCGGCGAGAGCGTCCTCGGCGGTGGTGAATAATTCGGCATGCATCTTGGCCTCCCGTATCTGGCTGGACAAGACCCTTCCTAGGAAGACATCGTCCTCGACGATGAAGACCTTCTTTCCGATAACTCCCATAGTGTTTTCTATTGTATCCATAGTGGGGATAGTATATCACGCCCCGGGCGCCGAGGGCCATGTGTGGGTATGTCGATTGTGGGCAGCGCCGAACTCTAATACAATTACACCGTACTATTAATCAAGTAACAATTAGGAATTTTTATGGATCATTCAATGGATATGGCCGGAGGCCATGATATGGGCATGGATCACTCGATGGGCATGGGTGACATGGGAGGAATGGGGGCAGGGCCGATGATTTTCGGCATGCACCTCGATATTCTGCTCATGATCGCTTCTGGAATCTTTTATCTCGTTTGCGCCTTTTTCGTATATAAGACATATAAAAAGGAGAAGAGCGAGCTCGTCGGAGCGCTTCTGGCATTTCTCGTTTATCAGGCGATCAGCATGTTCTTTATGGGAATCGAGATGCATACGATGAACATGCTATATGGAAACATCGCTGGAGCTGCCGTCATCATCGGTACGGCATACATGCTCAAGTTTCCTTTCAGCGGATTCTCAGAAAGGAATAGGAGGCTCATCTTCCTTGTCCTTCTCGTTGCCAGCTTGGGGCTTTTCGCATGGCTCATGCAGACAGCAGAGCGACAGAGCGGCCTCATGAATTTCGTTCTCTGGTATGACCTAGTGGCAAACGGAATCCTCGTAGGCGGATCGATCCTCCTATTCGGATTGAAGGCTTCTGAAAAGGCGATCAAGAGAAAGGCTATCGGAGGAGGCGCAGGAGTCGTGAGCTGCTGCGTGGCCGCAAACGGATTCATGATTACAGGAGCGATGATCACGAGCTCTTTGTTCGCGTTTCTCGCGCCGATATTCATCCTGTTTTCTCTCAAGTCCGCAAAGCAGAACGGAGGAGGATCTGCAGCTGTCTCTGCGACGCCTGCTTCTCCCGCACCCGCTGCGCCGGCACCTGAGGCTCCTCCAGCGATATAGTCGCTTGCGAAATCCCACAATATGAACGCCCTTACAGAAAAAATCCTCTCATTCGCGCTTGGCGGAGTGATAGGCGTCATCATAGGATTCATCGTGCTGTCTTTTCGCATCGAGGGCATGCTTGAGAGCGATCTTGAAAAAGCCGCGCTTATCAGCATCTCCGGAGTCATAGGCATCCTCTTTGCCATCGCCATTCTCGAGTTTCGCGATTCGAGAGAGATGAAGAAGAATACCCTGATTCGAGACGAGACCGTCGCCCTCATCACGCATGAGATGCGCACGGGACTCACCTCGACCGGATGGGCCATAGATCTGATGCTCAAAAAATACAGGCAGGCGATGTCGGCGGATGACATCCAGCTTCTCGAAGACATCGTCGCATCGATCCATACGACGGTGATGCATTCCGTGAACCTTCTCGATGTCAGCCTTCTCGACATCAAGAAGCTGACTATCGCCCTGACGTTGACGAAGCTGGCCAAGGTATCCGAGATGTTCAAGGAAGTGCTGGAAAAGTATTCTATCGGAGCGAGTCAGAAAGGGATCACGCTATCGAGCAGCCTCATGCTCGATCATGAGCACGAGGCGGAAGTCGATCTGATGCGGCTGCGCATTATCTTGGAAAACCTCCTCGAAAATGCCATACAGTATACGCTCGGAAACAAGAAGGAGATCGAGGTTGTCATCAGCAATGATGACAAGTCCATGAATATCGTCGTCGCTGATAGCGGCATCGGAATCCCCGCTGCCGAACAGCCGAAGATATTCGCCGAATTCTATAGGGCAAGCAATGCCCGCAAGAAGCTCTCTTCTGGAAGCGGGATCGGGCTCTATACGTGCGCTCAGTACGTCAAGGCTCATCGCGGGACGATCAGGTTCGAATCAAAGGAAGGAGAGGGGACGAAGTTCTTCATATCCATCCCCTTGAAGACCGTCGCTGACGTTGGCGATTTTGCCGCAAAGATCTGATCGATCTGAAAAAAGCGCGGAAGGGATCCTGTCCCTTCCGCGCTTTTTTATTTCCGGCGCCATTATGCAATCAAGCCCGAAATAGTCAATGGCATGCGCGATGCCCATCGCGGTATAATCAGTTCGCAATGCTCCAAAAAGAAGCCCTCGACATACTGAAGCTCGGCCGCAACGTATTCCTCACGGGAGCGGCCGGCAGCGGCAAGACGCATACCCTGCGCGCGTATATAGAGTACCTGCGCGAGAACGATATCGAGGTAGCGATCACCGCATCGACAGGCATAGCGGCGACGCATCTCGGCGGCGTGACCATCCATTCGTGGAGCGGCCTCGGCATCCGCGACAAGCTCACCGAATACGATATCGATCAGCTGGAGGAAAAGCAGTCCTTGTGGAAGAGGTATCAGAATACCAAGGTCCTCATCATAGACGAGATATCCATGCTTCATCATTTCCGCTTCGACATGCTCGATCGGCTCGCTCGCGCATTCAGGCGCCAGCCTGACCTGCCGTTTGGCGGCATGCAGATCGTGCTTTGCGGGGATTTCTTCCAGCTGCCGCCCGTGCATCGCCAGGGAGAGCAGCCCGCATATTTCGCATACCAATCAAATATATGGAAAAAGATGAATCTCAAGGTCTGCTATCTTTCCGAGCAGCATCGCCAGAACGACGATTCGTATCTGTCTCTTCTCAACGATATCCGCGGCAATTGCGTAGAGGACGACTCGCTCCAATACCTGCGCGACCGATACAAGAAAGACATCGATCCCGACCTCTTTCCGGATATCGTTCCCACGAAGCTCTATAGCCACAATGCCGATGTCGATTCCATCAATGACGCGGAGCTCGAAAAGCTCGGCAAGGGCAAGTCCGGCGCAAGCTTTCGCGAGCAGCTCTTTCTCATGGATACCAAGGGCAAGGCCAGCATCATCGAATCGCTCATCAAGAGCTGCCTGGCGCCCGTCGAGCTGCGCCTCAAGATAGGCGCGCGCGTCATGTTCGTGCGCAACAATCAGGAGAAAGGCTATGCCAACGGCACGCTCGGCACCGTCATAGGCTTCGACGAGGTCGGCAATGATCCGATCGTCCGCATCGCAAACGGCCGCGAGATCCACGCCGATCGCGAGAGCTGGATCGTCGAGGAGGATGGCAAGATCAAGGCCGAGATCAGCCAGGTGCCGCTTCGCCTCGCATGGGCAATCACCATCCACAAGTCGCAGGGGATGAGCCTCGATGCCGCGGAGATCGACCTGTCAAAGTCATTCGTCGCGGGCATGGGATATGTCGCCCTCTCGCGAGTCAAGTCGCTCGCGGGCCTCAAGCTCGTCGGCTTCAATCACAGCGCGCTCCAGGTGCATCCCGAGATCCTTGAATTGGATCATACGCTGCGCCAGCAGTCCGATCAGGCGCTTGCCGAGCTCACGGAGATCATGGAAGGAGAGGGCGAGAAATCCCTCAAGGACATGCAGCGCGATTTCATCAAGGGCAATGCTTCCGCGAACGCGAACGGCAAGAGCAAGTACGGATCATACAGCAAGAGCGATACCGTCAAGAACGCCGATGGCACGGACGCTCTCGATGACGACGGCAATCCGATTCCGAGCGCCGCGGCAAAGATTCCAAAGCACGTAAAGCTGTCCGCTCAGCAGGAAACCAAGCTCATGCTCATGGATCGCAAGTCGCTCGCCGACATGGCCAAGATCCGCAAGGTCAAGGAAGAGACCATCCTCGAGCATATCGAGAGGCTGATCGAGGATCAGATCCTGCGCCGAGAGAATATCGACATATCGTATCTGCGCAATCACGCGTATCGCGACGCCAAGTCTCGCACGAGATTCGAGCGCATCAAGGACGTCTTCATGACGGAGCGCGATAGGATCTTGAAAAAGGCCGACGCCGCGCCCACCGAGGAAGAGTGCGAGAAGCTTGCCAAAGAGGCGGATCTCTTGCGCCTTTCGCCAGCCAAGCAGAAGCTCGGCAATAGCTATACGTATGCCGAGATTCGCATGGCGAAGATTTTTATATTGACGGAGATGGGGCTTTAGCGCATACGCTTTCTCCCGCAACGAACCCTGTCGTCCAGCATAGCTGCAGGCTGTATCCGCCGCTCGGCCGATCGATATTGAGGACATCGCCGATGAGATGCAGGTTCGGGGCGATCGTCGATGCCATGGTCTTGAAATCCACCTCGCAGAGATCGACGCCGCCTGACGATACGATCGCCTTGTCGTCGCCGAGCAGGCCTGCCACATGCATGTCCAGCCCCTTTATCGCATGCACGAGCTCGATGCGCGCCTCGCGGGTAACCGAATTGTTCTTGGTGTCTCCGAATGCCGGATCAGGATGCCCCGTGCCAGAAAGCCTGGATGATGCGCGATCCATGACGGTCTGCGCCATGGATGACGGGATCAGGTCGGACAGGCTATTCTTCAGCATCTTGTTCGCATTGTTTTTGAAAAGTTCCTGCAGCGCGGAATTCATGTGCCCATAGTCGAGCGCCGGAAGCAAGTCCAGGGTCATGATGACATCGTCGTAGTCATTGTCATGAAGCGCATCGCTCGCGTCCTTGCTCATATTGAGCACCGTCGGTCCGCTTATTCCAAAATGGGTGAATAGGATCTTGCCTTTTGCCATGCGTATCTTCTCGCGCTTCGGTATCGCGCTCGATATTCCTCCCGAAGCGTCGGTGCGCATGCGCGAGAGCGTCAGCTTGATATCCGTCAGCGAGATTCCCTGAAGCGCCTTGACCCAGTTGTTCTTGATGGCGATAGGGACGAGGGAAGGGTTCGACGGCGCGATGGCATGCCCGATCTTCTTTAGCCATTTGAATCCGTCTCCCGTGGATCCCGTCTCTGGCCTGGAGGTTCCGCCGGTAGCGAGGATGAATGAGCGCGCCTCGATCGTCTCGCCGGACTTGAGCCTGATTGACTTGATGATTTTCTTTGCCTCGCCGCGATCGCTGTCTGCCGCCGCGTCATCGAGGACGAATCCGTCCGCCTCGGCTTCTGTCCGCACGGTCACTCCCTGTTCCTTGACGTATGAGACGAGGACGTCGTATACCGACTGCGCCGTATTGCTGAGAGGGAAGACGCGCCCCTCTGCCTCTGCCTTTGTAGGCATGCCGCGCGACTCGAAGAATGCGAGAGTGTCCTCGATGGAGAATTTTGAAAAAGGAGAAAACAGGAACTTGTCGCTGTCCTTGTATTTCTTGAGAAAGGCCGAAACGTCCGCCGTGCCGAGCCCGATGCGGTCGGAGAGATGGGAATCGCCCGCCTTGATGGAAGGCAAGGAGAACGCATTGGTCAGGTTGCAGCGGCCTCCTCCCGTGATGAGGAGCTTCTTGCCGAGCCCCGGGTTCTTTTCGAGCAGCAATACGCGGAGGCCCCGCGAGGCGGCGGTCCCCGCAGCCATCATGCCGGCAGGACCGCCGCCTATGACGACCACGTCGAAGCCGTGCCCGCGCATTTCGCCGCGTGCCCCTGCTGATCCGCCCCTTGCCGCTATTCCTGTCATGGTCAAGCCATCCTAGCATCTTTCGGTGTGGATTGACAGATGCACCCTTTGGGTATATAATGTGTCAGTAACTAAATCTATTTAGTTTTCTTATATTTCTGCGGGCAGCGCGATAGCGCGCCTACACACGTAAGGGCCGGCACGAAGCATGGTCCAGACAAGGCGGAAGCAGCCGAAAACATAACAGACACATATCGGGCTTTGCCAAGAGACAATATCATCGGCATCGAAGCCTCTATTTAGTTGCGATATGATCCGTGCGCAGAATCGCGTGGCATCAGCTTATTTTTTTTCAGCTAATACATATTTCATAGTTTTATGAATCATTCACATTCATCAGGCCCTGCTGGCGCTAGCCGCGGAAGCAGAGGGCCTTCACGGGGACCCTCATCGCGAGGACCCCGATCATCAAGCCGGTCTGCGATGCCTCGAATCTCAAAGGAAGGCAACCAGCTCGAGCGACCAAAGGGATCCGTATACCAGTACGGAAAGTTCCGATATTTGGGAGACAGCCCTTCGACGGAGGCAGCGCAGCCGCGCCGCGTATCGATCGATCCTGCCGATTATGGCTACGTTCCTCGAAACGGGGGATCTTCTCGATCATCCGCGCCCCGAGGGCGATCTTCTGCCCCTCGCGGCGGAAGCAGGGGAGGCAATTACGGCCTTCCTGAATTTACCATTTCTTCATCAGCATCATCGCGGTCTTCATCGGCTCGATCGGCTGGATCGTCGTCATCAAGATATGGCGCGTCTTCGCCTCGCCCTACTTCTGCGCCCCGATCAGCTGAAAACTTCAATTTCCGAGACGGGTACGATAACCGAGGCGGATTCGACGGATCTTCAAGAGGAGGATTCGGAGGCTCTCGCGGTGGATTCGGCGGAGGATCTCGAGGTGGCAGCAGGGGAGGATTCGGTGGCGGAAGCCGCGGTGGATCACGAGGAGGACGAAAGGGACGGGAAGAAAGCATCAACCCGAACATGTTCATCAACCGCGCGGCTCCCGACAAGCTCGATGCCGAAGGCAATGTCATCAAGCCTGCCGAGCTTCACCCTATCAAGCATACCTTCATGGATTTCGCTCTCGATGACAAGCTCAAGCGCGCCATCGTCGCGAAGGGCTATGTCACTCCGAGCCCTCTCCAGGATCAGGCGATCCCTCTCATCCTCGAAGGACGAGACGTCGTCGGAATTGCCAATACCGGCACCGGCAAGACGGCCGCATTCCTCTTGCCTCTCATAGAAAAGGTGATAAAGAACAAGACCGAGCAGATTCTCATCGTCGCTCCGACGCGAGAGCTTGCCATCCAGATCGATCAGGAGTTCAAGGACCTCACGAAGGGTTCGGGCTTCTACTCGGTATGCTGCGTCGGCGGAGTCAATATCGTCGGACAGCTCAAGGAGCTTCGTTTTTTCAACAACTTCATCATCGGAACTCCTGGACGACTCAAGGACCTGATCGAGCGAGGCCAGATCAAGCTTGAAAAGTTCAATACGATCGTATTGGATGAGGCTGACCAGATGCTCGACATGGGATTCGTGAACGATATGAAATATCTCGTCGCGAAGATGCCTGCCGTCCATCATACGCTCTTCTTCTCAGCGACATTGTCGCCAGAGATCGAGAAGCTGATTGGCGCATTCCTCAATGATCCCGCTCGCGTGATGGTAAAGACGCGAGACACGTCAAAGGACGTCGATCAGGATGTCGTTCGAATCATGCCTGGCATGAACAAGGCAGATGTCCTCCGCGACATGCTCAAGCAGCCCGAGTTCGACAAGGTCATCGTCTTCTGCAAGACGAAGCACGGAGCCGAAAAGCTCTCGAACTTCCTCATCAAGGAAGGCATCAAGGCCGAATCGATCCACGGAGACAAGGATCACCGACGACGCCAGAAGGCTCTTGGCCTCTTCAAGCAGGATCATGTCAACGTTCTCGTCGCGACCGATGTCGCTGCCCGAGGACTCGACATCAGCGGCGTCAGCCACGTGATCAACTTCGATCTTCCTTCGACTTACACCGATTACGTTCACCGAATCGGACGAACCGGCCGAGCCGGCAAGAAGGGATTGGCGCTCACGTTCATTCAGGGCTAAATTTCGACGAAAGGCGAAATGTATCAAGATCAGTGCGGGTTGAAACCGTATTGAAATTTTAGAAAAAAAGAAAAAGGCCG
>JACCDZ011369782.1_pt1 | contig 12374 bp, 11 predicted proteins | sample 7449551 | NCBI WGS metagenome assembly JACCDZ01 (sample SAMN15323452, study PRJNA562643) | freshwater metagenome | isolation source: river surface water | place: USA:Blue River Watershed | collected 2017-08-18
AGTTAGTACGCGAAGCAAAGGCTGCGCATCCAGATGGCACTGAGGTTGATCCAAAACATTGGCTATCTGCACTAGATAAGGCTTTAGCAGCAGCTGGTGGGCTAGATGATGTTTCTGCAATCTCAGTGGCCGGCCAGCAACATGGATTTATTGCTATCGATAAGGATGGGCAGGTAATAAGACCTGCGCTGCTTTGGAATGACCTACGTTCTGCTAAAGCTGCTGAAGATTTAAATACTGAGTTTGGTGGGCCGATTGAAACTGCAAAGGCAATTGGCTCGATATTGGTTGCATCCTTTACGGTATCAAAGCTTAGATGGCTAGCTGAAAATGAAAGTGAGAATGCCAAAAAATTAGCAGCAATTGCACTTCCCCATGATTGGATCTCTTGGCAGCTACAAGGTGGTAAGGACTTTAATACGCTATTTACCGATCGAAGTGATGCCTCTGGTACTGGATACTTTTCACCAGTCACCAATCAATATCGGCAAGATTTACTAGCAATTGCGTTAAAGGATGATCGACAGATACATCTGCCAAAGATTGCGCAATTTGATCAATTTGCAGGACAAACAAATGGTGGCATACCTATTGCAGCAGGTGCTGGTGATAATGCTGCTGCTGGCTTTGGTTTGGGTGCTAAAAGTGGAGATCTAATAATTTCTTTGGGCACAAGTGGCACAGCTTTTTTTGTTTCAGATACCCCAACTGCTGATCCAACTGGAGCTGTTGCAGGATTTGCCGATCTAACTGGGCGCTACCTACCGTTAGTTTGCACCTTAAATGCGGCCAGAGTATTAGATGTAGTTTCAAAATTACTTGGAAAAACCCATGATGAAATTGGCTACCTAGCATTAGCTGCTAAACCAGGTGCGCAAGGATTAACAATGTTGCCTTATTTTGAAGGTGAGCGCACACCAAATCGACCAAATGCAAAGGGGTTATTAGCTGGAATTACAAATAGTAATTTAACTGCTGAAAATATTTCTAGAGCTGCAATTGAGGCGATTTTATGTTCTCTGGTTGATTCCTTTGAACAGTTAAAAACAAGTGGCGCAAAAATTGAGCGGGTAATGATCATTGGTGGGGCTGCAAAAAATCCTGGTGTGGGACCTATTGCATCAGCAATTTTAGGTAGAGAGGTAATGACATTTCCACCAATGGAGTTAGTCGCAGATGGTGCAGCAAGACAAGCTGCTTGGGCACTAACCGGTGAGCTTCCAAATTGGAAAATCCCTGATGTGATTACTTCATTTGAAAAACACTCAGAATCTGTACTGGAGCAACACCGAAATCTTAAATCTAATTCAGAGGCAGTTGACACAATTAAATTTTAAATAAAATTTTAGGCTTGTTTTATTTTTAATCCATAAGCGTAACGTTCTTTGGGTGCTAAGGATATTAAATCCACTCCAGAGTTAAAGGCATCAGGTGGGCAACTCATAGGTTCTATTGCTACCGCCATTCTAGAATCAGCTCCTCCGTCACGATCGGCAGTGTGTATTTGAATCCATTTTGTATTCTCATCAAATTCTAATTCAACTCCCATCTTTGATTGGTTTAATAGCCATACCGAGTTTGATAGCGCATGGTCGACTTTAAACGCATGGTCGATAAAAAGTTTTGAAATCTGCTTTGGATTCCTAAAATCAAAATTTGTTGAATCAACTTTTTCTATACCTAAAGGTAATAGTCTTTCTAAATCAACCTGCATGAACTCGCTGCATGGTAGGTGTAAAAAAAGTTGGTCATTTTTTGTACTGTGACCAGCTACTAAATATGTATGAATTGATACTCCATATGGAGCAGCTTTATCGCCGACATTCACAGCAACGATTGAAATATCTATGTAATCATAAATTAATTTATAAGTAGCCTTCAAATGTAACTTACCTGGATAAATTTTTGGACTGTTAAGCATGTAATCAAGTTCTACTAAACTCTCAGAACTATTAGTGAGTTGCCAATGCACCTGGGCAACTAAACCGTGAAGCGCATTAATTCTGACTACTTCATTAATCGGTAATACAAAATTGTCATTGTTGAAAGTGTACTTTCCATCCCTAATACGATTTGGCCAGGGAGCCAAAACCGATCCAGCATACAAACCTTGTCTGGTGTTGGGTTCAATTAAATTGAATCCGTTATTTGAAAGTGAAACTAATGAGGCTCCGTAAGTATCAATTTTTGCTTTTAGGTCACCTTTGATTATTTCAACAACTGGCATTATTTACCTAACTAAATTGAGGTTTAATTCAAAATTATACTTAAGTAACTCAAGACAAAATATAAAACCGTCATACTGATACACCAATATTAATATTTAGATTCAAACCTTAAAGCCAAAGTTTAGGCTCTGATCTAGAAAGACATCTCAGTATGTAGAAAGGCTACTAACTAGTAAATTCCTATTGTTATCTATTCGTTACCCTTTGGGCCCAAAAAACACTTGTCGTACCCACCTATTTGGACGAGGATTCGAACACTAGTTATTCACCTAGTTTAGGTGAGGTAATTTAGTTTCAACCTAGGAATGGGAGATACATGTTAAATATTCGCAACCGCCGAGGCTTAGCTTTGGCAAGCGTAATCTCCAGCTTGGCACTAGTACTTTCTGCTTGCTCATCAGATTCTGATTCTGGTTCTGCAAGTGGAGATGATGCTTGGTTTGCCAGTGCTGCAGAGAAATTAGAGTGCAAAGGTAAAACTATTAAAGGTGTTACTGAAAACACTCCGCCAGGACAGTATGTAAAGAGCGACATCATTCCAGCTTTCGAAGCAGCCACTGGAATGAAGGTAGATCTTGAGACTACTTCTTGGGATGAAATGTATAGCAAGGCAATAAATGACATGGAAGCAAAAACAGGCATTTATGACTTTGTTTATATTGAACAAGATATTATTTATCAGTACTTAAAGAATAATTATCTAGCAAATATCAGCCAGACTATTGCTGACAATGCAGATCTACAGGCTCCTTCATTTGATTTCGCGAAGTTCACTTCATTCATTGATAACTTCAAGGATGCAAATGGCGATGTATTTGGTGTTCCAATGGAAGCCTTCGTAAAGGTATACCTATACCGTACAGATCTATTTAATGATCCTGCCATCAAGGATTCATTTAAAGCTAAGTACAAGAGAGATCTTGTGCCAGCAACAAATTACAAAGAGTATAAGGAAATTGCTGAGTTCTTCACCGAGTATGGTAAGGGCAAAGATCTATGGGGAACCACAGTTCAAGCAGTTACTGGTCACCCAGCATCCTTCTATGAATTGTTTGAATCAATTCTTCCAACAAATGGCGTTTACAACTGGGGTATCAATAATGGAAAAGCAACCTCAGCAAACGGTGGATCAATGGATAGCAAGGCAGCAAAGGATGCATTTGCATTCTGGGTTGGATTACTAAAGCAAGCTCCACCTGAGTCAAAGCAATCAACATGGACCGAGGTTGGCACAACATTTGCTGCCGGCCGTGCTGCTCAAGGTTGGGTATATGGCGAAAACGTAGCATGGATTGCAACTGATGAGGCAAAATCAAAGGTTGTCGGAAAAGTTGGCGTAACGCTTCCTCCACTAGGAAACGCAAAGGTACTTGAAGATTCTAAGTCAGGTGCAGGTTACCTTGGATATTACGATGGTGGTGCATTTGGTGTTCCAGCAACATCAAACAACATCAACTGTTCAATTTTGTTCCAGCAATATCAAGGACAAGAGTCAGTGCAGGCCAAGTGGGCTGCAGCTGGTTCACGTATCGTTATGGAATCTACCTATAGCGATCCAATCGTCCAAGAGATGGATACAAAAACAAACGGCTACTACACATTTATGAGGGATCAAGGTCCACTATTCCGTGGTGCACCTCCATATCCATTCCATACTGCTGTACGTGAAGTCGTTGCGCCATTTATTTATGACGCAATTGCAGGAAAGATATCTACTTCAGATGCTCTGGATAAGGCTGCGAAAGCTGCTGACGCAGAGATGAAGAAGTTAGGTTACTAATTACTGCTTAAGTAAGTAATCAATGGAGGGTCCGCAAGGGCCCTCCATTGAACATAAAGGAGATAAATTGAAGAAAAGTAATCCAAATAGACTTGGATGGATCCTAATTTCGCCATCCTTACTAATACTTGGTATTGCTGGTTTATTCCCATTCTTTTATGTGATCTACGTGGGTACCCACTCTTGGAATGTATTCTCTAAAGAGCGCGGTAAATTCTTTGTTGGTATTCAAAACTATCGAGATTTAGTCTTCGACAATGTCTTTTTGGGAACTTTGAGCAGGACATTAATTTTTTCATTTTTAGTAGTATCTATTGAGTTAATTCTTGGCTTTATTCTCGCCTTATCTTTGATGAAAGACTTTAAGGGGAAAACATTCTTTCGCACCGTATACGTTTTACCAGTAGTTGTGGCTCCAATCGCGGTGGGCGCAACTTGGCGCTTAATGATGGCTCAAGGCCATGGCCCAATTCCATATTTTTTGAATAAGTTCTTTGGTTGGGAATTTAATACAGGAGCATCCACCACTCAGGCTTGGATTGCCATTGTCTTGATGGATGTATGGCACTGGACGCCATTTGTAACTTTAACTTTATTAGCTGGCTTGCTAGCGATACCAAAGGAGCCAATTGAGGCTGCATCTGTCGATGGTGCAAATCGAGTGCAAATGTATCGATATTTAATTCTACCAATGTTATTGCCAGTAATTTTAATTACCGTATTTATTAGAGTGATGGATTCTTTGAGAAGTATGGAAGATGTTTATATGCTTACTAATGGTGGTCCTGGTAGTAGTACTACTTTTGTCGGCCTACATATTTTTAGAACCGTATTTGCAAAGCAAGAGTATGGATACGGATCATCAATGTCTTTGATGGTCCTTTACTTCACGATTGTTATTTGCTGGCTGTTGTTTAATGCCCTGACTGGTAAGAATTCAAAGAGTAAAATATGATTACAAACTCGGTGCAATCTAAAGTAACACTTATTTCAGCCAAAATCGGTCGGTATCTGCTTTGGAGCATTCTTACATTATTTACTTTGGGTCCTATCTATTGGATGTTTGTAGTTTCATCACGATCACCCGTAGAGGTTTACGATAAACCTAATTTAATAATTGATTCATTTTATGCAGAAAATTACACAAAAGTTTTTCAAGATCGTGTGGTTCGAAACTATATGGTCAATTCTTTAATAGTTGCCACTACAAATGCAGCGCTGGTTACAATCCTTGCGTTATTTGCAACTTACGCTTTAACTAGGTGGAAGTTAAAAGGATCTGACAGCATCTTCTTTTGGACGATCACAAACAGAATGGCACCACCTGCAGCTTTCATCCTGCCAAACTTTTTGATATTTACGCAAGTAGTAAAATTTGGTGACTTTATGTTATTTGATACCAAAATTGGTTTAATCTTGGTCTACTGTTTATTTAATCTTCCATTTGCCATTTGGCTATTAAAGGGAATGTTGGAAGGAATCCCATTAGAGTTAGATGAGGCTGCACTGGTAGATCGAGCAAGCAGAATGCAGGTCTTGTTCAAAATTATTGTGCCACTTGCCGCCCCTGGATTGGCGATTACATTTATTTTAACTTGGGTCTTTGCCTGGAATGAATATCTACTTGCTGCAAGTCTTTCCTCATCATCTGCCAGAACTATTACAACGCGACTTGCTGAGTATGTGACTACAACTGGAACCAATTACGGTGAGTTGGCAGCAGTTGCGATTATTGCAACCTTACCGGCCATTATTTTCCTTACATTTATCCAAAAATATATAGTTACCGGTCTAACCTTTGGTGCAGTAAAGGAGTAGTGGCCAAATTATGAGCAAAGTAAAAAAACCAAGAGATGGTTTTCTGCCGATGAAGACCAACCTTTTTGATCGAATTTTTATTGGCGTAGTATTTTTGATTGCACTCTCACTTATTTGGATGAGATATCTTGAGCCAAAAGGTTTTTCACTCTGGATTTCAACTGGAATATCTTTGATTGTTGGCATTATTGTGGCTAGAAAAGGTTAATAAAAATGAAAGCACTAGTGTTAGAAGAAAAAGGAAAATTAAACCTTCGAGAAATCGAGTTAACGGAATCTTTATCGCCAACTGATGTTCGAATCAAGATTCATACTGTTGGTATTTGTGGTAGCGATGTCCATTACTACACACATGGTGCGATAGGAACATTTATTGTTAAAGCACCAATGGTATTAGGTCATGAAGCTGCGGGAACGGTAACAGAGGTGGGCTCAGCTATCACCAAATTAAAAGTGGGCGATCGTGTGTGCATGGAACCTGGTATTCCAAATTTTGAAAGCAATGAAACTTTGACTGGTGTTTATAATTTAGATCCAAATGTGAAATTTTGGGCAACACCGCCGTACCATGGGGTACTTCGACCGTCGGTAGTTCATCCAGCAGCTTTAACCTTCAAACTTCCTGACAATGTGTCATTTGCTGAAGGGGCCATGATTGAACCAGTCTCTGTCGGTATGCACTCAGTGGTTAAGGCCAGGCCAGTAATTGGAGATATTGCAGTAGTTATAGGCGCTGGGACAATTGGAATGGTTACTGCACTATGTGCCATTGCTGGTGGTTGCAGCAAAGTTGTAATTCTTGATGTTGTTGATGAAAAATTAAGGTTAGCTGAGACGCTTGGTCCAATAACTGGGGTTAATCCTAAAAATGAGGATTCGATTAACAGGATTAAGGATTTAAGTGACGGAATTGGCGCCAACATAGTTTTTGAATGCAGTGGAAATGAGAAGGCTGCATCGACTGCCGTTGATCTATTAGCACCCGGTGGCACCTTGGTACATGTAGGCATTCCACTCTCACCTATTGCATATGATGTATCCAAAGCGATATCAAAAGAGATAAGGGTTGAAAATGTATTTCGCTATCGAAATGTCTACCCAAGAGCAATAAATTTAATTGCCAGTGGTAAGTTAAATTTAAAGCCACTAATCACAGATAATTTTTCATTTGAAGAAAGTATTAAGGCCTTTAACTTCGCAGTTAATATGCCCGCTAGATCAGTTAAAGTACAAATACAACTGCCTCAGTAAATTATGAATGCAGATCCGCTCTTAAGTTCTAAACCCATTTTAGAGCGACTATCTTTGACTGGAAAAAATGCATTAGTTACAGGTGGAAATAAGGGAATTGGTAGAGCAATTGTTCATGCATATGCGCAAGCTGGTGCAAATGTTGCAATTATTGGCAGAAATGAAGTTGATAATAAAAAAGTACTATCTGAAATTACATCCTTATATCCAAAAATTCAGGCAGTAGATTTTATTTGTGATGTTACAGACGAATCACAGGTAAATAATGTAGTAGATAAAGTTGTAAAAAAATTTGGATCTCTAGAGATTGCCTGTAATAACGCCGGTATTGCTGAATGGGTAGATGCCGAACAGATGGAGTTTTCTAGTTGGCAGCGAATGATTAATAATAATTTAGATTCTGCTTTTTTGTGTGCAAAAGCACAAGCCAAATATATGATCAAGCAAGGATATGGAAAAATATTATTTACCGCTTCACTATCTGGAACAGTTTCAAATTATCCACAACATCAATCGCACTACAACTCCGCTAAAGCCGGAGTTCTCTCACTAACTAGGTGCCTGGCAACAGAGTGGGCACCAAAAGGTATACGAGTAAATTCTCTTTCACCCGGATTTACCACTACCCCATTACTGGATGAACTTAGAAAAACAGAGATTGGTAAGAGTTTCTATCCTCTATGGCTTTCAAGAATTCCAGCGAAAACTATGGGTGAAGTAAGTGATATGCAAGGAGCTGCTGTTTACCTATCCTCTGAAGCTTCAGATTATGCAACTGGTATTGACTTAGTTATCGATGGAGGCTATTTAGCATGGTAAGCAATAACAATGATCCAGTTCTAAGTAGCAAAAATATTATGGACAGATTTTCACTCAGAGGTAAAACTGCACTGGTTACTGGAGCTGGGCAAGGAATTGGTCGAGCTTTAGCTCATGGCTTAGCCGATGCTGGCGCCTATGTTGCCGTGGTTGATTTAGATTTAGATTTAGCAGAAATAGTTGCATCTGAAATTAAGGTTCGAAATCCAAATGTTGAAAGCTTGGCAATTAAAACCGATGTAACAGATCCAGATCAAGTAACAAAAATGGTTGAAACTGTTGTCAAGAGTTGGGGGAAACTGACGATTGGTTGCAACAATGCCGGAATTGGTCAGTGGGTTGACACTTTAGAAATGACTTATTCAGATTGGCAGAGAATGATCAAAATAGATTTAGATTCTGTGTTTTTATGTGCTCAAGCCGAAGCACGACATATGGTTAAAAATAATTATGGCAAGATCATAAATACTGCATCTATGTCTGGATATATTGCCAACTACCCTCAAGGTCAGTCTCATTACAACACGGCAAAAGCTGGAGTTCTATCGCTAACTAGGTGCTTAGGAACGGAGTGGGCTGAAAAAGGTATCAGAGTAAATTCTCTTTCCCCTGGCTATACCAGGACATCGCTAGTTGCCGATTTACTGAAAACTGAGTTGGGTAAAAAAGTTAGTCCAATCTGGTTAGCTCGAATACCTCAAAATAAAATGGCAGAGGTGACAGACCTCCAAGGTGCGGTAAATTTTATGGCAAGTGAAGCTTCAGATTATATGACCGCCTCAGATATTGTTGTAGATGGCGGGTACTTAGCTTGGTAGTAGCGAGATTCTTCAAAAAAATTTATTTATAAATTTATTTGAAAATTTGCCATTTGAGTCATATTTATTGAGTAAATTTTTAAAGTCTTGATATCTTGGATAACGAGAAATTATTTGTTCTTTATTGGTTGAAAATAATTTCCCCCAATGTGGTCGACCTTGATGCTTTCCCAGCACTTCCTCTATTTTTGGCAAAAAGGAAGCCAACTCTTTCGATTTTTTCCAGGTAAAGTGGAATCCGACCGTATCTCTCTCATAAGCTCCACTAAGCCATAGATCATCAGCAGCCATAGTTCTAATCTCAGTGGCATAAACTCGGGGAGCAATTTCATTTCCAATTGCACTTAATCCAGCAATGTACTCGTTAACATAATTCCTGTCTACTAAGTATTCAGTTTGAACCTCATCACCCGAAGCTGCAGATGAATCTAATTTAAAGTGCGGTAGCCGGTATAACCACTTTCCAGAAACTCCCATTTGCTCTGTACAAGGGCTTGGATCATTAATCTTAACGGGGTGCTGATTGGAGGTCGCAAGGTTGCCACCAAAAGCCTCTAGTGAAAGTTGTGGAAAATTAGCTTGATCCAAAAATTTCATCCAGATCTGACCTGTTGTATTTTCGGCCCAGTTACCAAAATAACTAACACTATAAGCACTATTAAATATTTCATCAAAGTTTTTTGCAACTGATGAGATAGATACATTCTCGTAAACAAATTGTTTTAACGAAAAACTTTCAATAATTCTAAGCTTGACTCTGGTCACTACCCCAAGTAATCCAAATGAAACAATAAATCCTGCAAAATCCTTAAAATTTTTCTTATTAATTATTAATTGATCACCAGAAGCTAAAATCAAATGTAATTCAATAACTGAATCTGAGAGTACTTTATTTTTTGATCCTGATCCATGTGTGCCTGTCATTATTGCACCGGCAACAGTTACCTCACCTAGTGAAGCCAAGTTTGGCAATGCCCAGCCATTGCTCTCTAAATACCTGCTCAAAACTGAATACGATGTACCCGCATTTACAGAAACACTTTTTGATATCGGATCTATATCTATCTCTGGTGGAATCTTTTTTAGAGAGATAAGTGTGCCATTAGTATCCGCGATATCACTAAATGAATGACCTGTTCCTAAAACTTTAAGCTTTTTAGATTTTTCTACAATTTTTTGAAGTTGTGAAATTGATTCAACCTCAATAAATTCCTCTGCTGAAAAAGTTAAGTTACCAGCCCAATTTTTCATGCTCAAGTGTGTCTTATTTAACCATTAGGTAGAACAATGGTCTTACGCCCTTTACCTGATTTGAAAGCATAAAGTGCATCAGAGTAGTTATCAAGTGAATATCGATCTGAAATCATTAGTTCGGCATTTAAGACACCATTCGTGAATAATTCAACAGCGCGGTCAAATGATTGAAGTACAGCCATAGATCCAACAATTGTGATTTCTTTGTTGTAAATCCAAAACGGATTTATATCTACTTTTGCATCATGATTTGCAACGCCGAATTGCAAAAATGTACCGCCAGGCATTACGTGACTTAGACCATCTTTAATGGCAGTAACTACACCAGTGCAATCGATTACCACATCAAACCCTCTAGGTTGGTCAAACTCTGATGCACTAGTTCCAACATGTGTAAATCCTAAAAGTTTTGCCGTTGCTAATTTTTCTGCATTTAGGTCAACAATTGATACTGAGGCTGCACCATTTATTCTTGCTAATTCAGCCATCATTAAACCCATAGTTCCAGACCCATAAATCAAGTAATGTGAGCCTGGTATTCTAGGAAGTTGATCAAATCCGCGCACCGCACATGAAAGTGGTTCGATTAGTGCTGCTGATTTTAGATCTACGCCACTTGATAATTTATGAATGTTCTTCTTTGGCGATAATAAAAATTGGGCCGCAGCACCTGGCATTGATACGCCGAGAGCATTCCAATTTTCACACAAATTTCCTCTTGCCCGTCGGCAATAGAAACAATCCCCGCAATAAACTGAGGGATCAATCGCTACTGGATCACCAACCTTTAATTCTTTTACATCCTTACCAATTGCAGCAATCGTTCCAGCCATCTCATGTCCTGGAATTATTGGAAATTTAGGAGCAAACTCACCTTCAAAAATATGTAAGTCTGTTCCGCAGATACCCACGGCTGCCACCTCTACGACAACATCTAATGCACCTGGAGTGGGGTCGGCAACTTCAATTATTTCTATCGTGCCTGGCGTAGCTATTGATACGGCTTTCATCATCTAAGTAAACCACCCTTACTGACCCATAAACAAGTATTTAAGAGTCACAGAATTGTTATTACTGCTCAAAATAAATGTAAATTTATTCGTTCGATTTGGTTTTACTCAGAATTATTCCATTTTTACAATCATCCTCTAGGCTTTACTTATGAGTGTAACTATTTTTGGAAGCCTGAATTTAGATTTAGTGGCATATGCCGATAACTTGCCAAATCTTAGACAAAGAGTAACTGGTGAAAAAATATTATCTTTTCCTGGTGGTACGGGATTAAATCAAGTGATCGCTGCTAGCAGAACTAAGTATGAGGTTCCAATGATTTGCTGCCTTGGGCAAGATATTGAGGATGATTTCTTAAACCAAATATTTCTAGATGAAAAAATTGATTCAATGTTTATCTCAAGACAAATGTTTCAAACCGAAATTGAAGTTATTGAGGCCCAAAAGGCATTAATTGAATCTTGGGAAACTAAAAACTGGGAAAAAGTCTAATGGTGCGTATTGATTCACATCATCACATCTGGGATTTATCAGTAAGGGCTCAAGACTGGATGCAAGGTGATGAGGTAGCCCCTATATCCCGAACAATCCTTATGGATGAGTTAGAGCCGGAATTGGAAAAAGCAAATATTGAGTACACAGTAATAGTTCAAACTGTGGCAAATCCTGATGAAACTCCAGAATTTCTAGATCTGTCCCTTTCACATCAAAAAATTTGTGCTGTAGTTGGTTGGTTAGATTTAGAAAGTAAAGATATTAGACCTCAGCTTGAGAAGTATCTTCAACATAAAGGTGCAAAAAATTTAGTTTCAATTAGGGATTTAGCTCAAGATAAGTCAGATCCTAATTGGTTATTACGAGATGATGTTCTTGCAAATATTCATCGATTAGCTGAGTATGGACTTGCATTTGATATTTTGACCAGACCACCACAATTGGCAGCGGCAGTAGAGATGGTAAAAAAATCACCAAACAACTCATTTGTATTGGATCATATTTCAAAACCTTATATGGCTAAAGGTGAGATGCAACCATGGGCTGATCAAATTAGTGAAATTGCGGCTTGCGAAAATGTCTACGTAAAAGTCTCTGGATTGTTTACTGAAGCCAATTGGAAGAGTTGGACCACTCAAACCTTTAAACCTTATTTGGATCATATCCTTAAAACTTTTACCCCAGCACGCATGATGTTTGGATCTGATTGGCCAGTGTGCCTGCTAGCTGCAAGTTATGCAGATACCATTGCCCTAATGGAAAATTTTATTGCCAGTTTTTCTATTTCTGAGCAAGAGTCATTTTGGTCTGGAACAGCAAAACGTGCTTACAAGTTGAAAGTCTAGTTATGAAACGTCAACTTCCTCGCTGGAAAAATATAAAGCCACTCTTGGGCTGGTC
>JACCDZ010961229.1_pt1 | contig 12373 bp, 9 predicted proteins | sample 7449551 | NCBI WGS metagenome assembly JACCDZ01 (sample SAMN15323452, study PRJNA562643) | freshwater metagenome | isolation source: river surface water | place: USA:Blue River Watershed | collected 2017-08-18
AATTTTCGAATGTGGAGTGGCCTTGCAAGGAACCGAAGTTAAATCACTTCGAGAAGGTCGCGCTTCTTTAACTGATGGCTTTGCCATGATTATTGATGGCGAAGTTTGGCTACATGGCGTTCATATCCCAGAATATAAAGAAGGCTCTTGGACCAATCACACTCCACGACGTGATCGAAAGCTTCTGATGCACCGCGGTGAGATCAATAAGCTTGCAGGAAAGTTAAAGCAGGGCGGAAACACCTTAATTCCACTTTCCATTTATTTTAAAGATGGCAAAGTAAAAGTTGAGTTAGCACTTGCTCACGGTAAGAAAGGTCATGACAAGCGTCAGGACTTGCTTGAGAAGCAAGCAGATCGTGAAACTCAGCGCGCTATTTCTCGTCGTAGTTCTGGAAAGAGCGATTGGTAACTAATTTTAATTTAGTTAATTAACCCTTAACTGCTCCACCTGTAAGACCAGAGACAATGTAACGCTGCAAGCCCATGAATAGAGCAACGATTGGGGTTGCAGAGATGATTGCTCCGGCACAGAACATCGCCCAGTTCTTTGAATATGGATCATTTAGAAGTGTTCCAAGTCCAACTGCGACAGTCTGTTGTTCGGTCTTGCTAAAGACGATAGATGCCAGGATGTAATCAGAGAATGTTCCGATAAATGAAAGCAGCGCCATAACTGCAAGAACCGGTGCAACTAAGCGGAAAATAATCTGGAAATAAATCTGAGTATGGGTAGCGCCATCAATCTTTGCCGCTTCATCGATTTCAGTTGGCACCGTATTAAAGAAGCCATACATCAAGTAAGTACCTGCGCCTAAAGAGCCACCAAGATAAACAAGAATTAGACCAGCTTTGGTACCAAGACCAATTGCCGGAACGTTATCTGTAAGCCAAGAGAGAATTCCGAAAATCGCAACCAGGCCTGAAATTGATGGAAACATCTGAATCAAAATCAGCGCAAGCAATCCAGGGCGACGACCCTTAAAGCGCAGACGGCTAAATGCATACGCTGCGCAAGCAGAGATAAACACCGAGAGAATCGCAGTAGATCCCGCGATAATCAATGTATTAGTCATCCATTGTGCGAATGGATAGCTTGGATCATTAAATAGATCAATGTAATTCTGATAATGAAATTGCTGAAATAACGCAGCGTTTTCAATGCCACCGAAGTCAGTTAAAGAAGTTGAGATGATGTAGAGAATTGGAAAAGTCGCATAAACAATCATCATCCAAGCAATGATGTGCTTCCAACCAACTGTCTTCGCCCATCTACTAAAGCTAGTTTTATTAGTGCGGACAGTTACCTGATTTGTGCTCATCGGGTTGCCTCCTCGAGTGAACGGGTTCTCTTAAATGAGAAGAATGAAATTCCACCAATGATGAAGAAGATCAAAACGGAGAAGGCCGATGCCAAACCGTAGTTAGCTCCCACACCACCACCGAAAGCAATTCGATAGACGAAGGTAATCAAAATGTCAGTTGCACCGGTAGTAACGCGCAAGGTTGGGTCCAGAACTGGACCACCTCCCGTTAAGAGGTAGATCACCGTGAAGTTATTAAAGTTATAAGCAAATGATGCAATCAAAAGTGGTGTCAAAGAAACCAAGAGCAATGGCAATTTAATTAATCTAAATGTCTGCCAAGAGCTTGCGCCATCGATACTTGCAGATTCAGATAAATCCGCTGGAATTGCTTGTAGCGCACCAGTTGTAATCAAGAACATGTAAGGGAAACCTAGCCATAGATTCATAATCAAAATCGCAGCACGTGCCGGGCCTTGTTGCTCTAGCCAAGGAATTTTGTTGCCCTCACCTAAATGGAGAATTGAGTTATTGATAAAGCCGCGATCGGTGTTGTACATACCTTTCCAGACATATGCAGATAAGAAAGCTGGGAATGCATATGGCAGAATCAAAATTGAACGGTAAATCTTTAGACCCTTAATGCGCTCATCATTTAATAAAAGCGCAAGAATCAGACCGAGCACAAAGGTAGAGAGCACGGTAAGAATTGCGAATTGGAAGGTCCAAAGTAGAACACCTAGAAGCGGTCCACGAAGTTCTTTATCGGTAAAGATGGTTTGGAAATTCTTCCAACCTACGTTGGTACGCCAGCCGATTTCATTTAATTTCTCGCCAGAAGTTGGGTCGATGAAGAATCCTTCGCGATCATCTGCAACGTATTTACGGTTATCGGCAGTGGTAGTGATGGTCTTGGTTGCTTCGTCATATGTGTAGGAGAACTTATTTACCGCTCCGTAATATCCATCTGAAGTAGCTAAGAATCCATCATTGGCGATATCTGGTCCAAGTGGAACTTTTAATCCGATAATGGCAACCGCATTATTTGTAATTTGATCATCATTTAATCGGGTGTATCCCTCTAATGATTCTGCAGTGCCATCTGCACCTTTAACTAAGCCATCGCTATCTGTTACTTCGCGGATTGGATGAGTTGCATAGTTTGCGCCACCTAAATAAACCTTAAAAGTGTTGAAATCAGTCGCGAGGAATTGGAGAACCCCATCGTTGCCTTTAACAATTTTGATGTCATATTCGGATGCGCCTTCGACTGGTTCAACAGCAGCAAGCATGGTGGCATTAAGGGCTGCTTCGTAATTTCCATTGTGCAGCGATCCATAGTTAGTAAATGAGATGTAACCGCTAAATATCACGGTATAAATCTGGAAACAGATTAAAAGAATAACGCCGGGTGCCAGATATTTAGCTGGTAGGCCGCCTTTGCGAAGATAAATCCAGTTAACAATTAATGTGACTGCAGCCAGAATAACTGCAAATGTAATTTGATTCTTACCAAGTAGAGCAAAGAAGATAGTGCCGGCAAATGCGTCGATTAGTCCAAGGATGATTATTTTGATGATTTGTCCGCGAACACTTGGAACGCCGCCATCATAAAGATGTTTTGCAGCTTTGCGTCGCGTCTTTAATTCTTTATCGCGCGCTTTAATATCTTCTTTTGATTCCAGCGTTGCCACTCTTGCTCCTTGGTACTTCTTTTTTGAGGGTCGGGATCGGTTAAACGATGTAGATAATTTAGTCTGTTTGCTTGTTAAATTGAACTGTTTGCTAAATAAAAGTTATTTACTTGTAAATCAAAAAAGCATTTAAAATTAATAATTAAGGGGGCCTGATTGCTCAGACCCCCTTAATTTAATCAGTTTCGATTATTTTCGGTCAGCTTCGATTGCTAAGAATTAATTACTTAGTATCGATCGCAGCCTGAGCTGCCGCAACTGCCTTACGTAGGAAGTCACCAGGTGTTCCGGTGTACTTACCTGCCATGATTGCAGCTTCTGCTGAACCAATCTTTGACCAGACTGTATCCATGAATACATAAGCTGGCATTGGGTTTGCGTTACGTCCAGCTAAGCCGAACGCTGCAAGGTTCTTATCTGTCATTGCAGATAGCGCGCCTGAGTTAACAGGAATGTTATTTCCTGCCTTGTTTAGTGCCAACTGGAATTCAGCTGAACCAACATAACGAAGGACCTTACCTACAGAAACAGCATTTGGTTGACCTGCAACCTTTGATGACATCCAGTATCCGTAAACACCTGAGAATTGGCGAACAGTCTTGCCACCAACTGAAGGAATGTTTGCGATACCCATTTCAGAAGCCTTTAGTGGCTTTGCTGAGCAACCTGAAATTGTGTCCTGACCGTGGTTGTACATCCATGGACCAGAGATGATGTAAGCACCCTTTTGAAGAGTACATGCTGACTGATCCCAACCATCTGCTGGGCGGATGATCTTCTTTGCATCGCCAGCTAAGAAATTAGCGTATGCATCTGATCCTGCTTCACCGTAACCAAGCTTGGTTGTCCAACCTGACTTATCACGTGTGAATAGAGTTAGACCGAATGAAGATGCAACTGATGACCAGTGGTATGGATCGCCATTTGTTAGGTCGCGTGTAATTGCAAGACCATTTGTTGAGTTAACAAGATCCATGAATGACTTTCCTGCTGGATCTGTTGCATCGCGCTTATTCCAGATAAGTGCAATGTTCTCTGAATAAATTGGCATACCGTAAAGCTTGCCGTTAACAGTGAAACCTGACTTGGTTGCTGCAGAGAATGCAGATGAAAGACCGCCAAGTGCAACTGGTGCAACTACACCAGCTCCAACTAGCTGACCTGTCCAGTCGTGAGCGCCAACCATTAGGTCTGGGCCCTTTCCATCTGGAGTTGCCTTGATGAATTCATCACGGACATTCTTCTTGTAAACAGTGTTGATTGTGATGCCTTGAGTCTTTGCCCAAGCATTAAGAATTGGAGCCTGGTTATCAGACTTCGCATCGTTTGCACCTGACCAGATGGTTACGGTGCGTGCAGCTGAAGCAGCTTGTGATGGAGCTGCAACAAATGCACCAGCTGCTGTTGCTACTGCAACTGCAACTGCTAGACCACGCTTGCGTAGTTTCATTTATTGCCTTTCGAGTAATTTATCGAGGGTAAATATTTTTCTAGTTTCTAATTTAATGGTACGTATTAATTAGTTCCCATTAATTAGTCCCTAGATTTCTCTGCACAACTTCTGCAATCAGATCAGAACACAATTTTTATTCTTCACACTTACTTATATATACGTATTTACATAAGTACCTATGAAGTTTTTGTGTATTCGTTCTGATTGCTTTGGTGGCGCTCGGAATTGGCAGAAGCCTAGGGTTTGCAAAAATGGCTGAGTAGGGAAAACCTCGGGGCTAGGCCTTTTGTTATGAAAGTTTTGTAAAAATATGAAAAAGTGCCATTTAGGTATATCAATTTGTTATAAATGAGCGTGGTAGGGCAGAATTGCCCCTTGCTCGCTACAAATGCCGCTTGGCAGCGTAGTAGGGCATAGAAGCGCTCGCAGGGGCGTTAAGTTAAGTGAAGAAGTTAGATCAAGATAGAACAATTTAATGGATGTGCTCACCGGAGGGCGGAACCAAAGACTGGTTCTTAACTGCGGTTCATAATCCTGGTTGGTCTAGCAATTAAAAACTAAATAGTGGAAAGAAAGCTTTCCACCCAGCAATTCCTATTAATTCCTATTAATAGTGAAAGACATGGGGGTGAACGGTCTCGACTTTGGATGTTGAGGCAGGGGAAGCGGGCCGAGGAAGCTGGGATGATCTCGTTAACCAAAAACTCAGCAAACAAAATAAACGGCAGTAAGAACACTGCTGGTCTTGCCCTAGCTGCATAAGTTAGCCCCAAGACCCGTTAGTCCGAACATGCTCTTGGTTCGGTAACTAGCGTCGACTAAAGAGCTCCTCCGTTAACAATGTTGCAGGTGTTAATGGGAAATTAACTGCAAATGAGTTTGTCGAAGACTGGTGTGTATGAGCTTCGGAACTGAGAAAACGTTAAACACACTACGCCCGTAGAAGCCCTGTTTTAGTACCAGAGGACCCGGGTTCAATTCCCGGCACCTCCACTTATCTTTACAAGTGCTGATAACCAAACAATAACTAGCAGAAAAATAACTACCAGAATAATCACTAGCAGGATAATCAAAGGAAAAACAAAATGAAAACGATTGGCAAAAGAAGATTTATCGCAATTGCGCTTTTGGCGATTGTGCCTATTCTTTTGCCGATAGCCCTGCCAGTTAATACAAACTTATTTGTTACTTCAGTAAGTTCATTGTCATTAAGCACATTGTCCTCTGCAAATGCTGCGACCTCTAAATCTAAATTAGCAAACATTTCAGATGTTGATGCTTTGACCTTTAAATCAACCGCTATAACAGTCGGCGGCAAGAAACGAAATCTTGCTTCAAAAGAATTAATTACTATCTCCTTTAAGGATAAAGGAATTTCAATTAAAGCGGGCTGTAATTCAATGTTTGGTGCAGCCACATTGGCAAAAGGAATTTTGACGGTAAAGGCGCTAGCTAGTACCAAAATGGCTTGCTCTCCAGCGCTTATGAAACAAGATAATTGGCTCTCGAAAATAATTACAACCAAGCCCAGAATTACCGCACAGGGTAAAACAATCACAATTACCTCAAGCGGCAGCGCTGCCAACAGATCAGTCATCAAAATGACGGTTTATGAAACTTATGGATATGCAGATACACCGCTTGGCGATGAGAATTCTGAAGCGTTAGTTAAAGAGACTTGCACCAAGTTGATTGCAGATAAAGCAACTGAGTCTCAAGCCCAATTTGCAGCAGAACAGAACGCATTGATTTTTAGAGTAACTTCACGCGAAGGCGAAGACTTTGCGGTCACTATGGATTACCGGGTTAATCGAATGAATGTGAAGATTCTGGGCGGCATAGTTGTGGAGTGCACTCAGGGCTAGTTAACTTCTTCTGGCGCTAAGTGCGGACACTTGCTATTAGTTAATTTCCATCCCACCCATAAGCATCTAAAACTTCAGTAACTTCAACAGAGTAATTTTCATAGAATTCACTTTTGGCGAGCTTTTTGGCATCCATATGTTCGCCATCTTTACGCCAATTATCGATTGCATCTAACGAGTTGAAGTATGCAATTGTCACGCCTTCTCGGGTTTCAGGATGTCGAAGTCCTGAGTGTTTTATATATCCTGGAAGCGACTTGATCTTCTCATCCAATAAATCATTGTGTTGATAATAAAGCTCACTATTTGCATCTTGGCGCTTAGATTTAAAAATTACAGCATAAATTTTTGAATCGCTCTTTTCACTTTCACCAATTTGCTTATGTTTAAGAACTTTAAATTCATAAAGTAGCGCTGCTATCGAAGTAACCAGGCCAAAGATTCCAATTAATCTTGGAAATGGCGGAATACTGCTTACCAGAGCTAATTGAGAACCAAAGAAGATTCCCATTAGCGCTAAGAGCACTACTGCGATAGTTCTAAATACTCGAACTGATTTAGGTTTATCAGGCAGGAAAGTTAAGAGAATTGCTACTGGCCCACCCACAAGCGAAGTGAAGAGAATAATTGCTGCGAATAATGCTAACGATTCCAATTTATCTTTCCTTTACTTGTTAACTTGATTTTGTTGCAATGCTTATCATCTAGATAACCCAGATAACCCAGATAACCCAGATAACCCAGATAACCCAGTTAACCCAGTTAACCCAGATAACCCAGAGTTCATTCTCTACCTAATTTTCTACTGAAATTTCTATCTTGTACTTCTTGGGTAAAATAATTTTTCGCCTACGGCTTAGTTGCTGCAAATAGTGCCATATCTAGTTGTGAACCATCGCGGCGCGTCACATAACTCTTCATAATCCCTTCAAATTCATAGCCTGCTTTAAGCAAAGCCGCCTTTGAGGGTTCATTTCTCACATCGACAATTCCATCAATTCGCTTAAATCCAATTGTCATCAATCCATATTCAGTAATTAACTCTGCTGCCTTTGTGCAAATACCGTGGCCCCGCGCTTCTTTTGCCAACCAGTAGCCAATCTCAGCGCGATGATTTGGAATATCGATGGTGTGAAGCGACATTACGCCCGCAAAGCCATTTGAGTATGGGTACTCAGCAGTTGCAAGCTGAGCATCTTCAATGACAAATACCAGTTCGGTCTTATTTACAAAACTTGCTGCGGCTCGGGTATTTGCAAATTCAATGGCTAAATCAATTGGATAATCCGCCGGAACTGTTGTGAATTTTGGAATCTCTGGATCTTGAACTGCTCTGTAAATATCTTCGGCATCAGAAGGGCGCATCGGTCGCATTGTGAGTGAGTCCGACTTTAAAGTCGGAACTTCTTCTGGCCACCAAATCACTGCAAAAGTTTACTTGAGCCAGATGCATAGCTGCTTGGTTTATATCGAATCCATTATTGGTCGTGCAGGTACCGAGTACCTCTGACCAGTAGGACTGATCCATATGCAAGCGCCATCGCTCTGGTTGATTAATTTCCAACCTCCATGAGTTTTTAAATTATGGTGACGTCTACACAATGCACCTAAATTATCTGCAGAAGTTTTGCCACCTTCTTCCCAAGGAATCACATGGTCCAGATCAGCTAAATGGGCAGGTTGTCGACAACCGGGGAAGCGACAAGTTCGATCTCTAGCAATTAGAAAATCTTGCAAATCTTGAGGAGGCTCATAAGTTTCACGCCCATAATCAATAAGAGTTCCAGTTATTGGATCTGTAACAAATCTCTTCCAACGACCATCAGCGGCAATTTCTCTAGCAATTGCCGCAGGAATTGGACCATAACCTGCTAATTGACCAGGATTTTCAGCAAGTCCAAGTGCTGTTGGTAGATCAATTGTTACATTGATAGTTGGTCGACGATTATGTCTGGTGATTACGGTACCGCTTGCTTTTAGCGCAGCATCCGCTGCATTCATTGCAAAGAGAAAAGCATCTGCTCTACGTAAATCTCTCTCTACATCAATATTAATAAGGTTTGCTCGTTCTAGCGCCGCAAGCGCAACCGGATCATTTGAATTGAGCGCTCTACATTCATCCTTACATTTTTCATCACAAGCGTGAGCACACTGCGCTTCGCAACTTTTAATGCACTTATGATCTCTACTGAATCGAACTAGCTTCTGCATAGTTTCGCGATGATCTGCCAACATCTTCTCGGCATAATCGCTTATCACTTGATCAACTAATTGAGCATCCTCAATCTTTAGAGTTGCCAATATAGTTCCGACGCCACCAGCTTCTTTGTAGAATCTAACACTTCTGGCTTCTCTTTGAATTTCAAATTCTTTCTGAAATAAATCTGGCGCCAATGTTGCAAATGTAGTCTTTAATTTTCTAGCGACTTGGCCAGGGGTATGAAATTCTGCATGCGCCAAAGCGATTTTTTCGATTTCACATACAGCTTCAGGCGCTAAGCCAGCTCGTAGCGCAACGGCAGTTTCTTTTGCGATAACAGTGGCTGTTTGCACAGGAATATCACCGGAATTTAAAGCGCTGATAGTCGCAGGCAGATTATTAAATAAGGTACGCGCTACATCTATTTTGTCCTGCGAAGTAGCAGGCGATAATCGCATTGCTGAGGAAACTTCTTCACGGCTATCTTGATCAACATCATATTCGCCTGCACATTCTTGGTAATGTGAACCGGAAACGAAAAGCATTGCATTCTGTTCTTGTAATGAAACCCAAGCGCTCTGGCGCTGCCAACATTTTAGAAAATCTACTCGGTCTGCAGGGGAGAGTTCTGATTTATCGACTAGAAGAAGTTGTTGCAATATTTCTGGGCCGGGTTTTGTAACTAAAGCTTGTGCAATGATTTCGTTTCGCGGCCGACCTTCGTAATCCAGGCGCTCATCACCCATCAGTTGATTGGCTGGTTGGATTACCTTTTGAAACATAAGCGAATCATTTAATGCACGTACGACAAAAAAATTTAGAAATCTGGGTTATCCACAGATTTCTAGAGCTTAGCGGTTTCGAAACTTCTGTCGTGGCGATCAATAACCAACATAGAGTGGTTAGGAATATTGTGCCAACCATCTTGTGGCCATCCACTAGATGCCACCACAATCGCATGTTCATCTTCGCGATAATGTAAATCGTAATAATCTTCGCCGCCAAAATCTGGACGCTTGGCATTATCGTGTTCGGAAATTACAATCATTTTGGTTGGCGATAACAACATCGCATTAATACTTGAATATGAAGTATGTTCTTTAATAATTTTTACAGCCGCTTTAATTCCCGGAACTAAACCAAGCTCTTCAATTTTCTGAACTACCAGTAAGAAGTATCGTTCTGAATCAGTATTGCCCACGGCCTCTTTTAAATAGCGCGGCGCGATGAATTCATCTAGCGCAGTTGGGGGATTAATAGATCCATTGTGTGTGAATGAATATTTTCCGAAATGAAAAGGATGTGCATTCTCTTTATTGATAGGCAAACCCGAAGTCGCCCAACGAAGATGCAATAGCGAACCATCAGTTTTGGTTTTCTTAATTACATCCATGAAATCCGGGCTATTTGTTGCGGCAACTGGCTCTTTGAATACTTCGCCATTCTTGTCAGTTATACCCCAACCATCGCAATGAATTGAAGAAAGATTTACGAAATCTTGGAAATCTTTTCCAACCACGCTTGAAAAGTCAGTATCCGAATCCGACACGTACCCTAAAAGTCGACACATTTACGTAAAAACCCTTTCCTTTAGGTGCATTCTAGGAGTACAAAGGACCATTCGGTGACCGACACCGAACGGTTTAGTTCTGGCATAAGAGTTAACTCTCGTGATCACATGCTGGGACTTTGAACAAAGGAGTTCAAACTTGAGCAATCAGCATGATGAGGATGCCAAACTCTTAGAGTCACTCGGATACAAGCAGGAATTTACCCGCCGCTGGTCTGGCTTCTCTAACTTTGCAATCTCTTTCTCAATCATCTCTGTCCTATCAGGATGTTTTACAACATTCGGACAAGCTTGGAACAACGGTGGTCCAGTTGCGATCTCAATTGGTTGGCCAGTAATTTCAATCTTTATTCTTTTAATTGCGTTAGCAATGGCGGAGTTAGTTTCTGCAATGCCAACCGCTGGTGGAATCTTCTATTGGGCTTTCGCACTTGGTAAGCCTGTACATGGTTGGTTAACTGGTTGGCTAAACCTCGTCGGACTTGTGGCAGTTATTGCAGGTGTTGACTACGGCTTTGCAACATTCTTCACCACAACCATGAGTTTGTTTAATGGATGGTGGGATCCTACAAATCTGACACTAGTGTTTATGGTTTTCGTAGTAACTGTTCTACTTCATATCATGATGAACATTTACGGTGCGAAAATCATTCATTTACTTCAGAACATAAACGTTTACTGGCACGTCTTTGGCGTGGCAGCAATTCTTGCAATTTTGATTTTCCTACCAAAGAGCCATCAGAGCGCTGAATGGGTATTTACTACTCGTAACAATAACTCTGGTTTCTCAGAGAGCATGTACTGGTTCTATGTATTGCCACTTGGCTTCTTGCTAACGCAGTACACAATTACCGGCTTTGATGCTTCAGCTCACGTTTCAGAAGAGACCGGTGGCGCATCTAAGGCAGCTGCAAAGGGTATGTGGCAATCAGTTGCATTCTCAGCAGTTGGTGGTTGGTTATTACTTCTTGCATTCTTATTCGCAGCAACAGATGTTGAAGCGTTAAATAAGGCAGGCGGTTTTGCACCAGCAATCTTTGAATCAGCGCTCTCATCTGGTTGGGCACAGATTCTGATGATCATCACCTGCGTGGGTCAGTTCTTCTGCGGTATGTCTTGCGTAACTGCAGCATCTCGTATGTTGTTCGCGTTCTCACGCGATCGCGCAGTTCCTGGTCACCAGTACTGGACCAAGCTTGATTCAAATCGCAACCCATCACACGCAGCATTCGGTGTTGGTATCTTCGCAACAATCCTTACCTTGCCTGCACTTTGGGCACCAGAAGGAACAGTTGTGCCAATTGCGTTCTTCGCAGTTACTTCCGTAACTGTGCTTGGTCTATTCCTCTCATTCATGATTCCAATTTATCTACGTTGGAAGCAGGGAGATCGTTTCCAGGCAGGTTCATGGAATCTTGGTAAGCACTACAAGTGGATTAATCCAATTGCAGTTGTTGAAATTATCTTTATTTCAATCGTACTTTGCTTGCCAACAACTCCAGCGGGTGTACCAGGCAATGAGAACTTCACTTGGTTATCTGTGCAGTATGCACCAATCGCGCTTGTCATCATTATGGGTAGCGCAATGATCTGGTGGAAAGTCAGTGCACATAAGTGGTTCAAGGCACCTGAGCACCAAGCTCGCTTAGTTAAGTAATCAACTAAGCAAAAAAGTTAATAAAAGAAGGGCCACCTCCGCAAAAATTCATTGCGGCGGTGGCCCTTCTCTATTACTTTAATGCAATGGGTAGCATGGGTAGAGTGCAAAATCGCGTAGCGATTGTTACAGGAGCGGCATCAGGTATCGGCGAAGCAAGTGCAATTCGTTTAGCCGAAGAAGGTGCCAAAGTTGTTTGCGCAGATGTAAATTTAGAAGGCGCAGAAGCAACTGCTAAAAAAATTCAAGCAATTGGTGGAACTGCCAATGCTTTTAAGATTGATATTTCAGATTCAGATCAATGCGATTCATGTGCAGCAGATACTTTAAATCGCTATGGCTCAATTGATATTTTGGTAAATAACGCGGGTGTTAATCTGCCTGGCACATTTCATGAAACTCCAAATGAAATTATCCAAAAAACTTTACAAGTAAACGTAGCTGGCATGATGTACTTAAGTCGTGCCGTAATCCCTCAGATGCTTAAGCAGAAGAGCGGTTCAATCGTAAATATGTCATCGATTAACGGTTTAGTCTCCGAACCATTCTTGGCGGTCTACTCCGCATCGAAAGGTGCAGTCGTGATGCTAACTCGCGGCATCGCGCTTGATTATGCAAAGACCGGAATTC
>JACCDZ011177672.1_pt1 | contig 12373 bp, 2 predicted proteins | sample 7449551 | NCBI WGS metagenome assembly JACCDZ01 (sample SAMN15323452, study PRJNA562643) | freshwater metagenome | isolation source: river surface water | place: USA:Blue River Watershed | collected 2017-08-18
GAGGGAATTTCTCCATCCTCTAACACTTCCCGCAGACAGACCAGGTACAGAAGTCTGAGAGCACCCAGGGAGATTCCGTCGCCCTCTGGAATGAGCTTGGCCCGTTCCTCCTCTGTGACATCAATGTCCTCACCCTCGAGATCCTTTAACACAGATCCCTGGCCTCCTACGAAATACGGCTTGCGTCCTAAGAGATCTTGGAACTCCTCATGGGGCTGTGCGTAGAGTGTAAGAGGAGGGGCGAGGCGTTTCAACACTTCAAGTTCCTCTGGCCCGTAGGACTCCCGCAGCGACCTAGACAGAGTTTCGAGCTGCGTCGGTAGCATCTCATTTTCATCCTGGAGGCTTCTGAATACAAGGTCATCTTCACCTTCCGCGTTAGAGTCTGGGGCAGCATCTAGGAGTTCGTTTAGAACATGGAGGACCAGAGGGCATTGGCCGAGAGCATCGAGAGTCGTTCCAGCCTTGTCCAAAAACTCTTGAGCATCAAAAGTCTGGGTTTGAGAAGCCTCTAGGAGCAGGAGGAGCAACATTGTCTGGCACAGATCTTGAGTGGAGGCTGCGGGGATGGTTGGAGCTTTGGGGTCATCGTTTTCTGGCTCTTCGTCACGAGAGCGGCTTCGCGCACCTCCACCCATCGCAGGAAAGTAGCCCTTTGTGAAATCTTCAGACCGAATATCTGCTCTGCCTAGCACCTTATTCGATGCGCTCAGCAAAACGAGTTCAACATAGCCTTCTGTGAGTTTCGCGCGTTTATCCTTTTGAAGTTCTTCCATTGCTTTATTGATGATTTCTGTCTTTGATGCTTCTCTACGGAGTTGACGAGGATTTGGATACCGATCTTGAAATCTTGACCCAAGCATAAATGCCAGTCTCCTGCGAATTTCACCTTGATCCATTTGGGTAACTGTTCGCGATTCTTCTTGGCCGAATGTTCCTGTAGATCCTGATCTAGCCATCAGGGGCGGCGCAGGCACAGGCGCAGGCGCAGGCTCGCCAGGGGCTCGTTTCTCCGCATCTAATCCCTGAGCCATCTTAGCAGCCCATGCTACATCTTCGGCTTCACTACTTGGCGCTCCACCTGCGGCCCTCGATGCTCCTGTAGGCGCTGCTGTTCCTGTGCCACGTGCGATTTCTTGTGTTGCTGCTCGTTGACGTGCCATCAGAGCTTCAAATCGAGGATCTCCTCCAGCCGCTGCAGGAGGTTCATACCCACCAGCAGCTCCTGAACGTCTCACTCCTGCCTCGGCTGCGGCCAAAGGCGCAGGGCCGCTAATCGCAGCGAGAGCAGCAGACTTGGGGCCTCCAGTCTGTTTCACCTGAATGAATTTTTGGATGACTTCTGCGACCCGTTGCTTTGCCTCACGATCTTGCTCAGTTCCTTGGCCGCCAAACCAGGTCTGAAGACGCAGAAGATTCGAAAGATTTTCACCAAACAGCTGTGTACTCAAGAGCGCGCGTTGTTCATCGAATGTGAGATCATCAAAGGGCTGGACACCGCCAGGCCCCAGTTGCTTGAAGTAGGATAAAGATCTCCGTCCAAACCCTGTGAAGTTCATGACTGTTCTCATGAGTTTCACGACATCTTTGCGTTGGCGTCCGCTCAGACCTTCCGCATTCACAAGGGGCAGATTGTAGGCAAAATTCTCCAGCTCCTGAATTCTCTGCTGAGCAGCTGCTACATTCGCCTGGGCGCGCGCGGCGATTCCTTCGGCCGCTGCGATGCGAGGCCCAGCGGCCGCCGCGGTCGCAGCAGCAGCCGCCGCGGCCTCCTCCGCAGCACGACGACCCTCCTCAGCTCCTCTAGCACGGGCTTCCGCGGCCGCAATGGCGGCTCTCTGCGCGGCCAGATCTCCTTCGACAGCGGCAAGTTCATCCCGCAGCACGGCCAAAGGCGCATCGATGGCGAGCGCGCCCCCTTGACCTCCTGCGGCGATGCGCGCATCCGAGAGACGCTTGATCGCTGCTTGAAGGGCCTGCTTCTCTGCCTCTGCTGCTGCCCTTCCAGCTTCTGCTGCGGCCTTGGCAGCCTCTGCGGCCCCTTTTTCACGGCCCAACGTTCCAAGTCTTCCTTCTAGATCACGTGCGCCAGCCTGCGCCTGGTCAAGAGCCTCTTGAAGAGCGCGAAGCTCTCCTGCTTTCAGTTCAAGAGCAGCGCTTGCTTCTCCTATACGAGCCTCTGCGGCTGCCTGTGCTTCTCCTCCCGCAGCACGAGCAGCGGCCAGAGCTGCTGCGGCCTCCTCGGCTGCTCGAATCGCGGCCTCCAGCTCTCCTTGACGGGATTGACGCGCCGCTTCAAGAGCTTCCGCATGAGCCGCAGCAGCTGTACGAGCAGCTTCAGCAGCGGCTTCGGCTTGCTCTGCGAGCTGCGCACGGAGCGCTGCGATGGCTTCCGCATCTGTCGCGGCTTTTGTAGCTGCTGCGGCAGCAGCAGCATTTGCTTCCGCCTGGGCTGCTTCCAGGGCTTCTACACGTCCTTGAAGGCCGGCTGCTTGCGCTGCGCCTTCTGTTCCGGCTTCCGTAGCAGCTGCGAGTTGTTCTCTCAAGCCCGCGAGTTCTGCTGCGCGAGCTTCTGATTCAGCCGCAGCAGCTGCGCGGGCTTCTTCTGTGCGCGCTGCCTCTCCTGTCTTTGCGTCGAGCTCTCCAGCGAGCCGCCTTGCCTCCGCCTCCGCCGCATCGGCTGCTGCGGCCCGATCGCGAATCGCAGCAGCTGCGGCCTCTGCTTCTGCCTGCGCCGCCTCTGCTGCTCTTGCGCGCTCCTCCGCAGTCTCCAGCGCCGCACGTGCGGCTTCCTGAGCAGCGGGACCAGCAGCCGCTGCTGCTGCGCGTGCTTCTTCTGCGTCCCGAGTCGCTGTCGCCGCCGCTGTGCGGGCTGCCTCCAGCTGCGCTTCGGCGGCCCTTGCGGTCTCAGCAGCAGCAGCCTGAGCAGCCGCCAATTCCCCTCTTACACCTTCCGTCTCAGTCCGAGCAGCCGCTAAAGCAGCCGCGTGCTCCGCTTGAGCTGCAGCCAGGGCAGCACGCGCCTCTTCAGCAGCTATCTGAGCTGCCCTGATTGCCTCAGCAGAAGCTCCTCCAGCTGCTTGAAGAGCAGCAAGATCCTGGTCTTTCTGAGCTAAGACTTCTGCTGCTCCTGTGAGAGCCAGAGCCTGGGCTTGAATGGTTTCCGCTTTGGCGGCGTCTGCTGCTCGAAGTCCATCCCGCTCTGCTTCCGTGGCAGCAAGACGACCAGCGGCATCTGCGACCGCTGCTTCGGCTGCTGCGACGGCTCGTCGAGCTTCCTCCAGTTCCGCGGGATCTGCTCGGGGCTGTGCGAGAAGGCCTGTGAGTCGCGCAATCTCTGCTTGGAGTTGCTGCTGAGCAGCCTGCGCAGCAGCGGCTGCTGCTCCTTGAGCCTGCTGGGCCGCTGCCAACGCTGCTGCCGCCGCCGCGGTATTCGCAGCACGACCTGCCTGCTCAGCGCCGAGCTGCTGCTGGAGCGCTGCGAGCTGCTGCTGGAGCCCGGCGAGCTGTCCAGCGTGATGCCCTGCCGCCGCGGCAGCATCTCCAGCGTGTCCACCAAGCGCTGTTCGGATCGCTTGAAGCTGCTGGGCCAGAGGACCCTGGCGCGCTTCAACAGGTAAATCCGCATACATCTGATCGTAGAGATTCTGGAGCTCGGTCAGCTCTACTTGGAGCTCTGCGCTTGTTTGGCCGATACTCTTCTTTTTCTCACAGCACGCCTTGGCCTTACAGGCTAACAGATCGATCTTCGATTTGATCTCCCACATTCCATTCGCGTACTTCAAAAGCTGTAAGAGGCTGACATTGAGCGCATCCAGCTCAACATTCTCCTTTTCCACTTCCTTCAGCTTCTCCAGGGCCTTATCCACAGGCATGCCACCCGACGTCCACTCCAACAGCTTCAATAAGTTGTCATAGAGCTGCTGCTCCGTTTCCGAACGATCAAGAGGAGCTTTGCTAAAGAAGCTCTCCTTCAGCTCGGCCAATGAAGGAACCGCCTTGCCATCCTTCCTCTCTCGCACAAAATTCCGGAAAATCCGCAGGAGGCGAACAAGGTCCTCGTCCACAAATTCAGCAGCCGTCACATACTCTTTGTCAGAGTACTGGAAGCACGGGCCTCCCTGACGATCCAACTGTAGAATGAGAGCATGAAGACCCAGAAGAAGCTCCTTGAGATGTATGACGGTCTGATTCATCTCGGGCAAGCCACTTGCGCGGATCTTCACGAGCTCCTCGAGCGCAAGTTGGGAACGCCACTCCAAGCAAGACCGAAAGTCCTCCCAGAGCTGCTTGTTTTGATTCGCACACGGGAACTTCTCCGAAGGTTCAAGAGTCGCATACGCAATCTTCATTTGATTGTAAAACCCTGTGATGTCCTTCACCTTCTTAGATCCAAACACAAAGCGGAAGAGATGCTTCATGGCGGTCGAACGAATGCGGACCTCGTCGAGCGAGGTGCCAACGGCACCTGGCGAGACCTGCGGGGGGGCTTTGCCACCCTGCTCATCCTCTTTCACCTTGTCGCGAATGAGCCATTCCAGATAATTATGCTCGAAATCGGTGACTGTGTAATAGGAGACTGGGACGTCTTCGAGTTCCACGACAGGAGCAGATGCGAGTTCTTCTGTCACATTGAACCCTTCCTTCTTCAGAGCTGCCTTGGCCGCTGTATTAGCAGCAACCTTCGTGTTGTTCATAGCAGCCGTTGTGCGTTTCCCAGTCTTATCTTTCACTTTCTGTCCGAATTCATAGGTTTCATTCACAATCGTGATGCGCTTGTCGAGATTGGTTGTCTTAATCACGCCAACGCTGAACGGGCCTTTCTTGAAAAACTCGGCCTTATCCTTGGAATCTTCAAATCCGCGGGTGATATCCACTTGCTCGCCAATCGTCTTTTTCACAGCCGCTAGGATCTTCTTGAGACCTTCCACCTTTTGCCCGAAGGTTGGATTGGCTTTTTGGAATCTTTGAAACAGGTTAGGAGGTGCTTTTCCTAACAGCTCTTGCTTCTCTTTGTCGAGCTTCTCAGCTTTTGCTGTTATCTCTGCCAGCTCCTTTTCAAGAGCTGAACGATCTCCTCGTTCTTCTTGAAGCATAACCTCCAGGTTTTCAGCTGCTTCCTTCACCCTATCATACTCCTCCACTAGCTCGTCAAAAAGTTGACGATAGTCAGCCATCTACTTCCAAGGTCCCTTTTCCTTTCCAGAATGTCAGACGCTGGTTCCCCTTCCAAGAAGCAACGGGGTCAAGCCTCGGAACAAAGTCCTGATGGTCCAAAAGTCTTCAACCCCTGGAATCCTCAGAACAAGATTATCGATGATAAGACGATCATTGGAATCCTGCGCCGCTATGGAGTCACTGAAGTTCCTCCCAAACCGCATCTCTTTCGCCAGGCCTGTGTTCACAAGTCTTATGTTGATAGGCGTGAGGAGTGGGCTGCTCAGGCGGATGAGCAGGAGCAGGAACAGATTCTGGCTGAGCGTCCTCCGAATTGTCTGCCACTTCAAGAGGCAGACAATGAAGAGTGTGAGTTTGCTGGTGACAGCGTGTTAGGCTGTGTTGTTGCTCTGTACCTCTATGAGCGATACGCCGGGAAGGGTGAAGGCTTCCTGACACGTCTCCGTACACGCATTGTGAATAACAAGATGCTTGGTGTTATCGCAAAGAAAATCGGCTTCGAGCCGTGGATTATTGTGAGCAGGCATGTGGAAGAGGTCTGCGCAGGTGGTCGAGGAAATCTGAGGCTCCTGGGGTCTATGCTAGAGGCATGGGTTCATGCCTTGTACACCAACTTTGAGTCCGATGAGACCCCTGGCCTGGCCTTTAGCATTGTCCAACGGTGGCTCATCAACGTTATCCAGAAGCATGTGAACTTCGTGGAGCTCATCACAGACGACAATAACTTCAAGGATCAGCTTCTCCGCCTCTTTCAGGCCCGCTTTCATCAGCCGCCGCGCTACAAGGAGGTCGAGGTCATTGGTCCGCCCCACGACCGGACCTTTACGATGGGCGTCATTGATCCCCACGATCCTGAGAAGATCCTTGCGCAGAGCACCGCCCGCAATAAGAAGGTAGCCGAGCAGGAGGCAAGCCGTCTTGCGCTTGCTGCTTTGGACAGCGGGGAAGAGTGATCCCGGCAATCGGACGCTTCATTAGAATGGCTGCTCCTAGGCCCAAGTTTTCCTTTGGAGCCAAAGCTGGTGCTCCTAAGATTCTGTTAGCAACGCAAGAGGAGGTCGCAGAATACGCGGCAGATACTCCTCCTGATGTAAAGTCTGGCCCGAAGCCCGTTGCTTTTTTGTCAGAGGAGGGAGGTGCTGCTATTGCGCAGAAGCCATCTGCTGCGCGTGTCGCTGCGAAGGCGAGTAGTGTGGGAGGAATGTTCAAGAAGAAGGCTGGCGCAGGGGCCGGTCCGAAGCCTAGGGCCGCGGCGGCAGCCGCAGTGGCTGCCGAGGTCGAAGCGGCCGAAGCGGCGGCCCCAGCCATTGATATCGATCTGAGCAAATATCCCGAAGAGCTCCAGGAACTCGCAGTCGGTGTCATAGGCGAGGATACAGAGAACCCGTATTCGAATAAGAGCTCTAGACCTATCTATCCTCTCCCCAGTCGTCTCGGATTCCAAAAGGCCATTGTGAAAGTCTTTGCGAACTTTATCAAGATTCCTGAGCACGGCAAGGCGCCTGACTTTGATGCCTGTAAGGCTCTCCAGGGGAGCGCAGCGGCTGCTGTGGAGATGTACGAATACCAGAAGTTTGTGCGAGAATACGTGCGCTGGGCATCTCCCTATAGAGGTCTCCTTGTCTATCACGGCCTCGGATCCGGTAAGACCTGTTCTGCTATCGCAGCAGCAGAGGCTCTTTTCAGCGTCAGTCGTAAGAAGATCATTGTGATGACACCGGCCTCCCTGCGAGACAACTTCATTCGCGAAGTCACCTTCTGTGGATTCAAGCATTTCCGCACTCAGAATTTCTGGACGGCTCTCGACGGATCTCAGCCCCTCGTCAAGATTTTTGCCAAGGAAATCCTTGGACTCGATGACCAGTTTATCAAAAAAGCTGGAGGAGGCCAGATCTGGGTTCCAGACTTTTCGGAAGCCGCTCCCAACTTTAACACACTCAGCGCCGCCCAACGCAAGGCCATCACGAACCAGATTTTGAAGCAGATTGATAACCGCATCAAGTTTGTGAATTACAACGGTATCACGGCCACTAAGCTCAAAGAGATCGCCTGTGCGCCTCCCGATGCGGACGGCAATGGATTCTTTGACAATGCCGTGATCATCGTGGATGAGATTCACAATCTCACACGTCTGATGCAGGGTGTCATAGAGCCCTATTTGACGAATCTGCCCGGTGTGAAGCGTAAGGTTCCTCTCGAGCCTGTGACTCCTGGACAGTGGCAACCTGAGCTCTGTAAGAAGGTTACAGATCCTCGTCGCCCATATCTTACAAACTACAAGCGTGGCTACCTGCTCTACCGACTCTTATCTGGTGCCCGCAACAGCAAACTCATTGGACTCTCCGGTACGCCTTTGATCAACTTCCCTGAAGAAATTGCGATCTTGATGAACCTTTTGGGAGGATACATTCATACTGTCAGCTTCGCTGTCACGCCTGCGAGTGAGGCTAACCAGGCAAAGGTCAAGAAGATCTTGAACGATAACCCCTTTGTCGATTTCATTGAAGTGGATCTCCTTGGTCTGAACATGAATGTGATGTTTACGATGCTGCCCGAGGGCCTCAAGAAGGTCCCTGGAGGTGCGCAGCGCCTTGGACCTGAGGATGGCCCAGCACCTTCTCTAGCACAGGTCACAGAGACAGTTGTTGCTGCGCTAACGAGCGCTGGACTCAAGATCGCAAGGGCTCCCGAGTACAAGTCTGAGCCGATCTTGCCGCCTGTTGGAGATGACTTCAAGGCTGCTTTCTTAACACCCAACGGTCAGGATCTGAAGAATACAATGGTACTTCGCAAACGTATCCAGGGATTGATCTCCTATTACAGAGGATCCAAGAAGGAATTGATGCCTCAAGTCACTCGTGATGATGTCATCCGTGTCCCTCTTTCACCCTACGCCCAGGCCGAATACCAGCGCGTGAGAAGCGAGGAGCTGAAGGTCCAGATGGAGAAGAAAAAGAAGGCTGGCACAGGCGATGCTGCTCTAGGCGGGGCTGGTGCCAAGATGGCGGGTCTCTGGGCTCAGATCCACGAACTGGCTGCGATGAAGTCGAGTAATTCGTATCGTATGAGCAGTCGGCAGGCCTGTAACTTTGCGTTTCCCGAAGGAATCAGCCGCCCTCGCCCCACAAACACGGTGGAAGCAATTGAGGAGATTGGCGCGGAGGCAGAACTCTTGGATGATGCTACGGGCGAGGCGCCGCAGGCGGTCGCAGCCGAGGTTGGCGAGTTAGTTGCTGCGATTGGAGAGGATGGGCGAGAGGCTGCTGCGGCCGAGGATCGTGCCCTGGATGAAGCGCTTGCGCGGGAAGCCTTAGAAGAGCTGGAGGCAGCCGGCGATGCGGAAGCCGTCGCAGCCTTCCGTGCGGAGCTGGAAGCACAAGAGGCTCCTGTGATCCGTGAGATCGCGGCAAATGCTGGAGAGCCTTTGGAGGGCGCTGCGGCCCCCGTGGCCGCCGCCGCGGCTGCCAAGCCAACTCTCAGTGCTGCGAATCGCATGAAGGCGGCGCGTGCGAAGGCGATGGAAGCGTGTAAGAGGGGTCGCCTGCCTGGTGAGCCGTATGCGACGGCCATCGAACGGACCAAGCAGTGTATTGAGAATTTTGCTCTCCAGAAGCTTCGGCTCTTTGGCGTCGGCAAGAAGGTTGCGGATGAGATCAAGGCGAAATCGCCTCTGGATCCCGAGAAGCTCGCCAAGTACAGTCCCAAATACGCCCAGATCCTTGTGAACATCTTGACGGCCCCTGGAAGCAGCTTGGTCTACAGTCAGTTTCTCGAGATGGAGGGCATCGGCATTTTCCGCCTTGCGATGCGTGCGAACGATTTCAAGCCCATTGAGATCGAACCGACTGGCGATGGGAAGTGGCAGTTCACTGCGAAGACTCTGGCGCATCTGAATATGGGTCCTGACGCAGGTGTGAATCGCTACTTGGCCTTCACAGGCGAGATGGATGCTGTACAGCGTGGTCAGTGTCTGAAGATCTTCAATGCGCGCTACCAGCCTGGCGAAGCCGAAGGCGAAGCAGGAAAGTATCCCGACCTCGATCCCTCTATCGCACAGGTCCTCTTAGACGCAGGATTCAAAGGCAATCTCCACGGAGAGCTCTGTCGTGTCTTCTGTATCACCTCGGCTGGAGCAGAAGGTCTCTCCTTGCGAAACGTCCGTCGTGTTCACATCATGGAACCGTATTGGAATCACGTGCGTACAGACCAAGTGAAAGGTCGTGCTGTCCGTATCTGCTCCCACGTCGACTTGGAGTACAATGCGGACCCCGAGCTCAACGAGCGCACCGTAGAAGTCTTTACCTATTGCTCAGTCTTTGATGACCAGGCGCAGCTCCATATAGACGGCACAGGCGGCTTCCCTCGCATCGATCAGACTCTCATTGGCAATGATGGTGTGAAGCCCGAAGAGGCGATCGAAATGGGTCTAAAACCTCCTGCTGGCGTCGTACAATACGTTGTGACGAGCGACGAGTATCTGTATAGTCTGAGCGAGCGCAAGAAGCGACTCCTTCAGAACATTCAGAATCTGATGAAGACCAGCGCAGTCGATTGTACGATTAACGAGTACGAGAATGAAGAGGAAGGCTTGGCATGTGTTCGCTTGCCAGGCAATCCGGATCAATTCGCATTCCACCCGGTCTTGTCAAAGGACATTGCGGAGACTGTCTCGAAGTTCCGTGAAGGCGCTGGGGGCATTGAGATTGAGGGAGGAGAAGCTCCTGCGGCTGCGCTAGCAGAGGAGGGCGGCGCAGCAGCTGCGGCGGTCCCTGTAGTGCCAAGAGGCCCGAAAACCGTGAAGGCCTTCGTGATGGCCGGTAAGGATGGCAAGCAGTACATCGCCGTCCCAGAGCTGGAACCAGGACAGGCAGAGCCTCTTTCGTTCAAGATCTTTGCGCGCGGCGATATTCGTCAGACACTCCAAATTGGCACAACTGTTGCGGAGGGCGATGGAAGGCCAAGCCAAGAGATTGATTTCTTCTAAGCTTCGCCAGGCATCGCTGGCAACGGCCAGCGCGAAAGCCATGTCTGGCTGACTTCCGCCTGTACCAGTTCCGAGGTATCCAAATAGTTTCGGAACCCGTGTAGCCACGCAACATCTCCGGTGAAACTCTGGAGTGTCCAGGAGACCTTCCCAGCGGCGTCCCGATAGTCTGGGCAGCTTCCGCCGATGGTCAAGAATCCACTGTTTGCCAGATTCGCCATCGGGCCTCCAACCACGAGTTGTCCTCCGACTCCGCCCTGGGGTCCGATCAAGTCTGAGACAACCGTCTGGATTCCTTCCCGTGTATTCAAGTTGCGAAAGGCAAAATTCGAGCAAGTGAAGCGTGTAATTCCGCGCTCTGAACCGATATACTGGATCACAAGCAAATTCCACTCATTCATCGCGACATCGCGCGTTGACCAAGAGGATCCATCCCAGAATGCCAATTCATACTTGCCCCCCATGTTGCGCAGAATGACACTGATCGAAAATCCGGCAAAGTTTGCGTGGCCAAAGAGACCCACTGATGCCCCGGCAGCCAGCGTCGCCATTGGCCGATAGGCCATCGTGATCGTCTTGAAGGCTGTGAATGCAAAATAATTGCGCGTGTGCCACCACGAGTTGGATACAAGAGACATATACGGACGCCTGGCAGGAGATCCTTTGCGCAGACCAGCATCCGTTTGGACTGTGATAGAGGCCTTTACAGCTTCAAAACTAGGGATCTGTGCTCCGCCTGTTGTCAAGGCAGCCATTCCATACCATCTCCGATCCTGGAAATCGACACTTCCTCCTTTCGCACAGATCTCAACCTGCATCCAGGGCGCCAGTGGCTCTTGAACCAAATACAGATCCTTGCGACCTTCGAAGCTGGCGCTGGGATCTAGAACCTTTCCTTGCTCTGTCAGCATTGTAAGTTGGTGAACAGCCATACCTCGACCATTGAACCACTTTCCGACAAACACATTTGGCCTCCCGCTGCTCTCCGCTGCGATCGCATACGTACCGCTCGTGTACTTGGTAGGTCCTTGGTAATACCAAGCTCCCCAGTCTCCTGCGCGATTCTCACTGTTTTCAAAGGGATTTTGATTCTGTCCGAGCATAAATCCATCATCTGTCACAATCTCAAACTTTAGATTCGTGGCCGTGTCAGGGCGAACCTCAAACATATAGGTACACGCAATGTCATCTTGGGGAACTCCGTATTTGGGCGAGATGTCTTCAACACGATCGATGCGCGGGATCACTTCGCCATCCCGCGCTAGACGCATATCAGAGCGCAACACAACGGGAATCGCCTTATCTGGCTCATATACGTTGCCCAGCTGGATCCAAACTGTCTCCGCGCCCCGTGTACTCTCACTGCGCGGCAGATTTCCACGGACAGGAGGGGAATCTGTCTTGAGGCCCAAGAGTCGAGCAATCGCTCCAGCCTGGGTCGACTTATCCACAGATTGCGTGCCCTCCTTTGTCTGCTTGCGGAAGTCAAGATAGGCACCATAGGTCTTGCCCTTCCATGTCGCCAGTGTGGGATATCCCTCGCCCTGCGCAGATCCGCCTGATTGTTTCCAGTCTTGCTGGAGGCACTGAATGGTGTTCTCATTTATAATGGATGTGGGCACGAGCTCTCCGCAGAAATTGTACTCATCCCAGCTTCCTGCCTTCAGACACAGATCACGCGCTGCGAACGCCAGCTTGGGCGTCTGCGACGCAGTGTTTTGAACAAGAGTCTGAAAGTCTGCCAACGCAGTTGTCATACTTGCGGATCCATCCTCTAACACAGCTCTCGTGATGTTCGGATTCGCAGTCTCCTGATAGGCGCGCAGGGCCGCACTCCCTTGGAGCGCAGTGGCATAATTCTGGCCCTCAGGCGCGGAACGAAGCGCCGTAATGAGAGAGCCGCGATCAGAACATCCAGCCGTGCGCGCAGCAGAGGCTACACAGTCCTTTGTTAAAGGGGGTTTACATTCACCTAAGGATCCCAGAGATCCTCCGTCTACAAAGGTCTCGCGGAACACGGACATCTGTGCTCGAGCCCCCTGTCCCACAAATGCGCGTGGCATCGTGATGTTGAGGAATCCTTCTGTTTGCGGCGCATCGCACGCACCGCCAGCGCCAACGATGTTCTCCGCCTCGCACTGGAGAAACGGATCATTTGGATACCGAGCGCGGCCGCTACGAATCGGAACAGCCTTTCCACTACTCTTACAC
>JACCDZ010175172.1_pt1 | contig 12369 bp, 13 predicted proteins | sample 7449551 | NCBI WGS metagenome assembly JACCDZ01 (sample SAMN15323452, study PRJNA562643) | freshwater metagenome | isolation source: river surface water | place: USA:Blue River Watershed | collected 2017-08-18
AGGAAATCAGTGAAATCGTCGGCGGTGCGGACGCACTCGCCTCAAGTAATGCAGGGAGCGAATGATGTCTAAAGGTCGCGTAGCACGAGTAATCGGTCCGGTGGTGGATATTGAATTCCCATCAGATGCGATGCCAGCAATCTTCAACGCGTTAAACGTTGATGTTACGTTAGCTGGGGAGAGCAAGAAGTTAACACTTGAAGTTGCACAGCACCTAGGTGACAACCTAGTTCGCGCAATTTCGATGCAGCCAACAGACGGTATGGTTCGTGGCGCTGAAGTGAGTGATACTGGTAGCCCAATCTCTGTTCCTGTCGGAGACGTTACAAAGGGTCACGTATTTAACGCGCTCGGCGAATCACTGGACGTTCCTACTTCATCATTAAATGTGACAGAGCGTTGGCCAATCCACCGCGAAGCACCAGCTTTCGATCAACTTGAGTCAAAGACTGAAATGTTTGAGACCGGTATCAAAGTTGTAGATCTACTAACACCATATGTACGTGGTGGAAAGATTGGTCTATTCGGTGGTGCTGGTGTTGGTAAGACGGTTTTGATTCAGGAAATGATTTATCGCGTAGCGGAAAACTTCGGTGGCGTATCTGTATTCGCAGGCGTCGGAGAACGTACTCGTGAAGGTAATGACTTATTCCTTGAAATGACCGAAACTGGCGTTATCAATAAGACTGCCTTGGTCTTCGGTCAGATGGACGAACCACCTGGAACTCGTCTTCGCGTTGCACTTTCAGCGCTAACTATGGCGGAATACTTCCGCGATGTGCAGAAGCAAGACGTGCTGCTATTCATCGATAACATCTTCCGTTTCACTCAGGCAGGTTCAGAGGTTTCAACACTTCTAGGACGTATGCCATCAGCTGTGGGTTACCAGCCAACACTTGCTGATGAAATGGGTCAGTTGCAGGAGCGCATCACTTCAACTCGAGGTCACTCAATTACATCAATGCAGGCGATTTACGTTCCTGCCGATGACATTACTGACCCAGCTCCTCACACCACTTTCGCTCACTTAGATGCAACTACAGTTTTGTCTCGTCCGATTTCAGAACTTGGTATCTACCCAGCGGTGGATCCACTGGATTCAACTTCACGTATTTTGGATCCTCGTTATATCGGCGAGAAGCACTTCAAAGTTGCTAACCGCGTTAAGCAAATCTTGCAGCGCTACAAGGATCTTCAGGACATCATCGCAATTCTTGGTATTGATGAACTTTCTGAAGAAGACCGTATCTTGGTTGGTCGCGCACGTCGTATTCAGCGCTTCCTTTCACAGAACACATTCGTTGCAAAGGTCTTCACCGGTATCGATGGTTCATTCGTTCCGTTGTCAGAAACTATCGAAGCATTTGAAGCGCTTGCAGATGGCAAGTATGACCACGTTCCTGAGCAGGCATTCTTTATGTGTGGCGGTCTCGCTGACGTAGAGAAGAAGGCTGCGGAATTAGCTAAGGCTTAAAGGGGCATAACTTAAATGTTAAAAGTCGAATTAGTATCGCCAGAGAAGAAGGTTTGGTCAGGAGAGGCAGTTTCCGTATCTGCTCGCACTCTTGAAGGTGATTTGGGAATTCTTACCGATCACGCACCTCTTCTTGGCGTACTAGTCGACGGCAAAGTTGTAATCAAAGGAACCGATGGATCCGTTAGCGAATTCAATGTTAACGGTGGTTTCTTAAGCGTTTCAAATAACCGCGTATCAATCCTCGCGGAAGCAACTAATTAATAAATCTTAAATACGCTTTACATCTGCGCCGAGCGCTTTTAATTGCTCGGCAAAATTTGGAAAACCGCGATCAATATGGAATGCATCTTCCACAATTGTTTCGCCATCTGCAACCAAACCAGCTAAAACCAAACCAACGCCAGCGCGAATATCTGTTGCGACCACGGGGGCGCCAGAGAGCTGTGGAATACCAGTAATTGCTGCATGGTGGCCATCGACCGTGATTTTGGCTCCTAATCGGCTTAATTCGTTGACGAACATGAAGCGACCTTGGAAAACATTTTCGGTAACAATGGCATCACCATCTGCAATCGCATTCATTGCAACCACCATCGGTTGTAAATCAGTTGGAAAGCCTGGATAGGGAAGTGTCGCTACATCAATTGCCTTTGGACGATGATCCATGTGAACGCGAATTCCATTTTCAATTGTGGTAACAACTGCGCCAGCGCTAGCTAACTTCTCTAATGGAATTTCTAAATCTTCTGCACGTCCACCGCGAATTGTGATGTCACCCTGAGTGATTGCAGCAGCAAATGCCCAAGTGCCAGTGATGATTCGATCAGGCAAGGTTGCGTGAGTAGCTGGGTTTAATTTTGTAACGCCTTCAATTTTGATGGTAGTGCTACCAAGACCAGAAATCTTTGCGCCCATCTCAATTAAGAAATTTCCGATATCTACGATATCTGGTTCGCGCGCAGCATTTTCAATAATAGTGGTACCACGAGCCAAGACCGCTGCCATCATAATATTTTCAGTTGCACCGACCGAAGGAAAATCTAATTCAATACTTGCGCCATCTAATCCATTTGGTGCTTCAGTGACTATGTAACCGTGTTCGATATGAACTTTTGCACCTAGCGCTTCTAATCCTTTTATATGGATATCAAGCGGGCGTGGACCAATTGCATCTCCACCGGGAAGTGCCACATCAGCTGCGCCAACTCGAACAGTTAATGGTCCTAATACATTAATTGAGGCACGGATTTTTCTAACTAATTCATAATCAGCACGATGTTCAGGGTGTTCTGGAACATCGATTTCAACTTTGCTCTGCAAACGATTTACTTTGCAACCAAGTCGCTCCAGCAGCTCGATCATGATTTCAACATCTAAAATATCTGGAACGTTTGTAATGGTGTTCTTACCTGGAGCTAGCAGCGAGGCTGCCATGAGCTTTAAAACGCTGTTTTTAGCGCCTGGGACATGGACTTCGCCCTTTAGGTGTGCACCACCTACGATTCGGAATCGCTCGCTCATAATGGCCTAATCGTACTTGTACTATTCGCTCATGGTTCATTTAACGCGTATCTATACAAAAACCGGCGATGATGGCAGTACTGCCCTAGGCGATATGAGTCGCACCTCGAAAAATGACCCGAGACTAGAAGCTTATGCAACCGTAGATGAAGCTAACTCATCAATCGGTGTCGCGCTAGCTATGAGTGAAATGTCAGATGATGTCAGGAAGCTATTAGTCAGAATTCAAAACGATTTATTTGATGTTGGTGCTGATCTATGTACTCCAGTTATTGATAATCCAGGATATGAGCAGCTGCGAGTATTAGATAGCCAAGTTGCTTATCTTGAAGAGCAAATTGATAAATTCAATGCCGATTTAGCTGAACTTAGATCCTTTGTTTTGCCTTCAGGAACTCCTGCGGCAGCGTTGCTGCATGTTGCAAGAACAGTTGTACGTCGTGCAGAGCGCCGCACCTGGTCTGCAATTCATGCCTTCGGAACTGGTGTTAACCCGCTAACTGCAAAATATTTAAATCGCTTATCAGATTTACTATTTGTGTTAGCGCGTTATGCAAATAAAGATAAAGGCGATGAGCTCTGGGTACCAGGAGCAAATCGTTAATTAAGCCGCTTTAACTTGCTTTGGTGTAGGTGTGGCTTGGCAGTTGAACATCAATTGGCGTATCAGTGCGATGGCAAGCCATAACAATATTTGAAACCACCAGTCCATTCTTGATTGGTTCTTCGCTAATCAAGATATAAGGATTAATTTGCTTAGCTTTTGAGGGACCAAATAACGAACGCAAAGTTCCGAATTTAATAATCGTGGCATCGGTATCAGATGTTGGCCCATTTACATCTGCCGTAATTTCCCACCATTTGCATCCCGCTAAAGAGGTGGCCAAAATCGCCCCACAGGTAAGGCTTTCGCAGCTCTTCAATTCTGCTGCTAATTTTTTATTTGCAGAAGAGAGGCCAATCAGCTCTTTACTATTTGGAATCTTGGCGTAAATATCATCACTTTTTATATAGCCTTTAGGCGGCCAAACAGGTGCCGGACTTGGAGAGAGCTTTACCTTTTTGCGTGGAGCTGGCTTATAAACAACTTTCTTCTTGGTTGCAGTAGGCGTTGCCTTAACCGTTGCTTTAGCTGTCGCTTTAACAGTCGCTTTTGTTGTCGCAGTTGGCTTTGCTGTGGTTTTGGTAGTTGCTTTAGTTGTCGCAGTTGGCTTTGCTGTGGTTTTGGTAGTTGCTTTAGTTGTTGGGGTTGGAGATGGTTTCTTGGTAGCAGCGTTTGCGCTTCCGCTTATCAGCGAAAACGCAACTAGCGCCACCAGAGTTTTTCTCAATCACGATCCCATCTAAAGGTCTTAATGGCTAACGCCACTCCTAATACTAACCAGATTACGTTAACCAATATTCCTCGACTGGTTTCCCAACTCTTTGCTACCTCTTCAAGCGCAAATGAATCGGGTAAAAATACTTCTCGCATACCTTGGGTCAGCCATTTAAGTGGGAATATCGCGGCAACTTGTTGCATCCAGTGAGGTAGCTGAGTAAATATGAAGAATACGCCGCTAAAAAACTGAAGAATAATTACAACTGGCGAGACCACCGCAGATGCACCACGGCCTGATTTTGGAATAGCAGAAAATGCAATACCGAGCGCAGTTGAGTTCGCACTTCCTAAAACTAATAAGAGAAGGAAGAGCCACCATTTTTCGGATGTTGCGGGGAGTTCTAAACCAAAGAAGGCAACTCCGCCTGCAATTAGCAATACTGTTTGCACAATCATTGATGCCAAAACCAAAATGGATTTACCGATGAAGTAAGAGGCAAGCGGCATTGGGGTTCCCCTCAATCGCTTTAGAGTCCCCGCATCGCGTTCCATAGGAATCATGATTGCTAATTGCTGGAAACCGCTATTTACCATTCCAGATGCGATCATTCCCGCCACAAAATACTGGCTGAACTTAACTCCTGGCGCAATGGTGTCCTTGAAAACTGATCCAAAAATTACCATCAAAATCAGCGGGAAAAAGATGGTGAAAACGACGGATTCTCTTTGGCGCATAAATTGTCTTATCTCCAGAGAACCACGATGCAAACCTAATTTGATTGTGTTCATTACTCACCAATCATTCTTAAATATATATCTTCAAGGGAAGGGCGAATTACTTGTAATTCTGGAATTTCGCCATGATATTTTGCAGCTAGTTCCTTTATAAATTCGGTCGGCTGGTTGGATTCACTCTCACCATCTCGCCATTTAACAAGTGCTAAAGCATTTTGGCGATTTCCTAAAGTGGCCGGGGTTGCTACTTCGACAATCTTTCCGCGATTAATAACTGCGACTCTATCTGCCAAAGCTTCAGCCTCATCAAGATAATGAGTTGTTAATAAAATAGTGGTGCCAGCATGTTGCAACGATTTAATTAAATCCCAGAATTGGCGACGTGCTTCGGGATCGAATCCGGTAGTTGGTTCATCTAAGAACAAGAGCTCTGGATTACCGATAATGCCTAAAGCAACATCTAATCGTCTACGTTGTCCTCCAGATAAGTTTCGTATTAGTGAGCCACGTTTTTCATCCAAACCTACGGCACTTATTACTTCATCAGCATCTCTAGAATTCCGATAATACTTAGCAAAGTGGTGAACGGTTTCAACCACACTTAAGTCACCAGCATCTTGGCTATTTTGATGAACAATTCCTAGACGGTTGCGCCAGGTGCTATCTCCATCATTGGGATCAACTCCCAATACCGAAACGCTTCCTGAAGATCGAGGTCTGAAGCCCTCAAGAATCTCAACTGTTGTGGTCTTACCTGCGCCATTAGGGCCAAGTAGCGAGAATATTTCGCCTGGTTCGATAATTAAATCAACCCCAGCAACGGCATTTAATTCTCCATATTGCTTGGTTAATCCATGAACTTTGACTACGGACATGGCTTCACGATGCCACATTTGTCAGATAAATGCGAAAATAGGCGAGTGAGCCCGCGCAGAAATTATCCAAAAAACCGCCGCCCCAAGACGGAAGAGCGCGATCCTTCAACATCAAACCAGATAATTGAAGAACATCATGACGGAATTTATGTAGTTAGACAGTTAACTGGCTCAAGTTCCAATAAACCATATCGCTGCCCAGGATGCGATCAGATGATTCCTATGGCCACTCCGCATATTGTCGCTTGGATTGAAGGCGATGAAGATTCGAGAAGACATTGGCATAAAGCATGCTGGAACAATCGCGCTAATCGCAGGCCAAATACTCAGCGCACTAGAAATGCGCCACGTTACTAACTAAACCATTTACTTAATTTAGTAATTAATTTTTCCTGACCTGCAGTACGCTTAAATGAAGTTGCTCTAAGCGGAATTTCGAATTTTGGTTTTACAAGTGTTCTCGCGTATGTAAATTCATACAAACCTTCCGGTCCATGAATACGTCCATAACCACTCTGCTTCGCTCCACCAAATGGGACTGTTGGGATAGCTGCGAAAGTAAATGCGGTGTTGATACCGACCATTCCGCATTCCAAGCGCTTAGCAATTGCATATCCATGCCGCTTTGAAAACACTGAAGCGCCAAGCCCGTATTCAGAAGCATTCGATAGCGCAATCGCTTCATCCATATTGGCTACTTTGTTAATGGCGATAGTTGGTCCGAAAGTCTCTTCAGTCATTGCGCTGCAATCTTCCGGAACATCAGCCATTACTACCGGATTTACGATGTTTTCATTTACTGAATTCACGTCACCATAAAGCATTTTTGCCCCAGCATTGGTAGCTGATTCGATATGCCTTTTAATGATTTCAAGCTGTTTTGGCATAGTTGCTGGCCCGTAACTGATACCTGGATCTAAATCCTTGACGATATTTAGCACTTCAGCTTGAAACTTTTCGGCGACTTTTTCATGCACATATACTCGTTCAGCACCTATGCAAGATTGTCCAGCATTAGCCATCGCCGACCAGATTGTGTATTCAGCAGCTAATTTAAGATTAGCATCCTTATCTACCAAAACTGGATCTTTACCGCCGCATTCAAGAAGTACCGGAACCATATTTCTAGAACATGTTTCCGCTACTAATTTTGCAGTTCTGGTTGAACCAGTAAATGCTAATTTTGAAATTTGTGATTCGCATAAGAATTTTCCAGATTCGCCTAATCCGGTAATCGTTGTTAAAACATTTGGAATATCTGAGGCTTTAGAAAAAGTTTCTTCAAGTAGTTTTCCGACTCCGGGTGTGAATTCGCTTGGTTTAAAGACCACGGTATTTCCGGTGGCAAGTGCGTAAGCAATCGAACCCATAGGCGTAAAGATTGGATAGTTCCATGGCCCAATCACGCCAATTACACCAAAAGGAATGCGATGAACTTCAGCTTGCATGTTGAACATCAACAAACCAGGTTTGCGTCCTTGCTCCTTTAAATAATAACCTGCTTTTTTAGCTGCCCAGGATAAATGAGCGATTGCAATTGAGACTTCTAATCTTGAATCACCAATTGGTTTACCGGTCTCTGCCGAGACGAGTTGTGCAAAATCTTCTAAACGATTCGCAATTTCTTTTTTCCACCGAAGCAAGACTTTCTTGCGTGCCGAGTGGCTTAACTTGCCCCATTGCATAAATCCCTTTTGTGCCAAATGCACAGCGCTATCTACCTCAGATTTAGTGAAAATCCGATGATCAGCAATCACTTCACCAGTGGCAGGATTCAAAGATTGAAAGTGGGTCATGAGTTAATGGTAACGACCATTAGAATTTATGCCATGTCGGAAGTCTTGCGCCCCAGCACTGTGCTTCCATCTAGGCGAAATCTGAGCAAAGTCATGACCTCCGATGGTATTGAATTAGTCGTTGAGGTCGCATCACCTTTAAACCCTTCGCGCGGAGCGCTTCTGATGTGTCACCCAAATCCAACTGGTGGGGGAATGATGGATTCGCACGTCTATAAAAAGGCTGCAAATCGGCTTCCGGCGTTGGCCGATTTAACTATTGTGCGCTTTAACACCCGTGGCACTAGCAGTGAACAAGGTACGAGTTCTGGTTCATATGATCAAACAAAATTAGAAGAACATGATGTTGATGCAATGGTTGAATATTGTTTAGATCATTTAAAGTTAGAAAATTTCTGGGTAGTAGGTTGGTCATTCGGCACGGAATTAACTCTTAAATACGCCAAAGATCAGAGAATTAAGGGAATCATTCTTCTAAGTCCACCACTTATGTATACAACTGAAGAAGAGTTGAAGTTTTGGGCAGCCGATGGTCGTCCAGTCATTGCGCTGGTACCAGAACATGACGAATATTTGTCGCCTGCATTAGCAAAAGAGAAATTTGCAATAATTCCTCAAATAGAGATTATTGAAGGCGTAAATATGAAACACCTTTGGTTGGGCGAACCTTCAGTGCAATTTGTTCATGATGAAATTGTTAGAAGGGTAGTCCCAGAGAAATACCCGTTACCTACTGAGATTTAAGATTGATCTGCTTTCGGATAAACGACTTCTTCTAATATCAAAAGGATAGAAGCTGCAATTGGCACTGCCAAGATGCCGCCAACTAATCCAAGCAAAGAAGCGCCGATCAGTGCACTAACGATTGTTACAAGACCAGGAATAGATAAGGTCTTATGCATAATTTTTGGCATTATCAAGTAATTCTCAACTTGTTGGTAAATCAGGTAAGCCACAAAAATCGCGATTCCAGTAGTTAATGATTGCGTTAGGCCAACTATTGTGAGTATTGAAGCGCCTATGAAGTGACCAATTAATGGAATCAAACCACAGATGAAGACCAGCATCCCTAGCGCAATAGGAGATGGCAATCCGAATATTGCACAGAATATACCCATCACCAAACCAGCTGCGAAAGCAACTGAAATTTGGCTACCTACGAATGCGCCGATACGAGCAACAATTCCTGCAGTTAACGCTTCAATTCGCGGACGTCTTGAAGCAGGTGCTAAACGAATTGCTTGATCAATTACTTGTGGCAGCGAAATTGTGAAATACATAGTAAGAACCAAGATAGTTAATGCGGTAAAGATGCCAGAAATAAATGATTTTCCAACACCAACAATTCCGCCGAATGCCGAAACCAGCAACGTGCCATCGCTGGTAATTGATTCGAGTTTTTGGGTTATTGAATCGATAATTCCATAATGAGTATTTATGTCATTTATGAATTGGTTACTCTTTAAATTATCTAAAAGAGTTGGCGCACTCTCAATCAGACTGGTGGTTTGTCTAACAACTGGGGGGATAATCAATATCGCCAAGACTCCAACAAAAATTAGAACTATGCCAAGAATCGCAGAAACTGCGGCGCCCCTACTTAAGCCACGATTCTTGAAGAATTCCACTGCTGGATTTAGGCCCATTGCTAAGAAAATTGAAATCAAAATTAGAACAAAAATTTGACTTGCAGCTGCAAGTGAGCGCAACAATACAAATGCAGTTAATGCTCCAGTTGTTGCAAGAAATCCAAAGTAGAAAGGAGAACTTTTCTCAATAGGCGCTCCAGGAATTCCGAAATTTTCACTGGATTTCTGTGATTTAACCGAAGTTTTGCGTAACCGCTTGGTAATTGCCATGTCTTAATTGTAATTACTTGCCCCAATTACGAGAGAATAAGCTCATGTCACTGCGAATTACAGGCCTAGGCGAGGAGATCGGCGCAGTAATTGGCTTGCCATGGGAGCAACCATTGGAACAGTGGCCAGAAGATCCGAACCTGGCAGAAAAACGTGGCATTTCAAGGCATGTGGTTCGTCTTGTAAGAGCCGACGAAGAGGATTCGAATTCAGAAATTTATGCAGTCAAAGAGACGGTAGTCGAGTTTGCAAAGCGCGAATACAAAGCGCTGATTGAGCTAAAGAAATTAGGCGCGCCAAGCGTAGAACCAATTGCTGTGATTGAAGGTCGGACTAATTCAGCAGGGGAAGAATTGCCTTGCGCAATAGCTACTAGGTTCCTGCCATATTCACTTCCATACCGTGTTGTACTTTCGCAGTCAGTGTCCGAACATGACATTAACAATATGGCTAATGCGCTTGCGTATCTCTTAGTGCAATTACATTTGCTTGGTTTTTGGTGGGGAGACTGTTCTTTATCTAATACTTTATTTCGCCGAGACGCCGAAGGATTTGCAGCTTACTTAGTTGATGCTGAAACTGGTGAATTCCAAACCAAATTATCTGACGGCCAAAGAGAACATGATTTAGAAATTGCCTTCTTCAATGTTGCTGCTGAGCTAGAAGACTTACAGCTTTCTGGAGTCTTATATGAAGGCATGGATCCGGTAAGAGCATCTGAAGCAGTTCAAAGAAGGTATAGAAGATTATGGTCAACCCTTAAAGATCCTCAGAAATTAGATCCGAATGATCGCCATGCCGTAGAGCGTGCCATGCGCCAATTACATGATTTGGGTTTTGCAGTAGAAGAGGTGCAAGTAGCTCTCGATAATGAAACTCATATGCTTTCATTTCAGCCTCGTTTAGTTGCAGCTGGATATCACATGGCAAAACTGAAGAATAGATTTGGATTAGATGCCCAAGAATTACAGGCAAAACGAATCCTTGCTTCATTTGATCGATGGTATGCACGCCAGACAAACAAGAGCAGTAAAGATGAAATGGCCAAAGAATGGCTCGATAGCGTCTTCTTCCCAATCCTTGATATGGTCCCAGCAGAATTAAGTGGGCGAGTAGAAAAAGCGCAGATGTTTCACGAAATACTTGAAAACCGCTGGTACATGACCGAAAAAGCAGGTTATGACGTAGGTTTAGAAGCTGCGGCAAGAACCTATGTTGAAGATATTTTGCCATTTCGAATGGATTCAGGAGTTGAGACAGAGTGAAACAACCAAACTTTGGTAGCGCTTTTGATTTAAGTACTCTAAAGAAGCCGGCTCATGCAACAAGTAGCACCCAACCAACTCCTGGAGTGGAAGCAACTGTAGAAACTTTGCCAAATGAATTAATGCCACTTTCAAATACCAAACCTGTAATTATTTTATGCTGGTCAGAGCGCTTTCCCGAGTCTCGCGAAACTTTGGCTTTATTGGCTAAATTGAATAATGACGATAATCAAAGCTGGCAGCTTGCCACAGTTGAAATCGAGAAACAGCCACAAGTTGCTCAAGCACTACAAACTAGAGTGGTTCCATACGCGATTGCAATCGTAAAAGAACAGGTAATGCCTTTATTTGAAAATCCATATCCTGAGTCTCAGCTTCGCTTGGTGATAGATAAAGTTCTGTCAATTGCAGCCGAGCAAGGTATTGGAGATGCACCTGTTGAAAGAACGGAACCTGAAGAAGATGAGGCCATGGAGGCGCTTCAATCAGGCAATCTAGATGGGGCAATCGCCGCCTATGAAAAATTAGTAGCCCGCAAGCCCAATGATGCCATGGCAAAAAATGGTTTAGCTCAGATGCAACTCCTAAAACGCACGCATGGCGTAGATGCTAAATCTGTAATTGAAAATGCAAATCTGCATCCTTTGGATGTTTCTGCGCAAATAAATTGCGCAGATTTAGAAATTGCTAATGGTCAACTAGAGCAAGCATTTGAGAGGTTACTTAATTGTGTCCGTAATTTAAGTGACGAACAAAGAAAAGATGCCAAAGACCATTTGATCAGCCTTTTTAGTTTGGTAGACCCTGCAGATCCGAGGCTGATTCAAGCCCGTAAAGATTTAGCGAGTGCGCTATTTTGATTAAACGTGATGTGGCTTTAACTAAAACCCTCTTCTTTCTATTCGGCATCGGCATCATGGGCTGGGTGCCAAGATTTCCTGAATTGAAGGCCAATTTAGGGGTAAATAACGGCCTTTTTGGTTCGATGTTAAGCATAGGAGCGCTCGGTTCATTAGTTGCGCTCTTAACAGTCGGCCACTTAGTAGATCATTTTGGTGCAAAACGAATCCTGCTAGTCGGATCTACCGTGCTCTGCTTTGCATTTGTAGGCATAGTAAATGTCCGAAATCACGAGGCTTTTGTAGTTCTAAATATTTTAGTTGGCTTTTCGATCTCAACTTTGCATATAGCCAATAATGCACTGGCATTCCATGATCAAGATCGAGGCGGAAAGAATCTCGTTATCTCTGCAGCTGGCTACTGGAGCGCGGGTTCGCTTTTTACTACTTTGCTTTCAATGTTTTTAATTGGAAAAATTGCTTTAAATATTCACATTGCAATATTGAATATAGTGGTCTGGGTTTTTACCGTTGTGGTAATTCTTTCAAGAGCAAATACCTTGATACCGCCAAATCGTCATGAGAGCGTTCGTCTATCAATCTTTTCAGACTTGAAGAAATTCAATTTTGATTGGATCATCAATTTTGGTCTCATTTTTGGCATTATGTTGGAATTTGCAA
>JACCDZ011147373.1_pt1 | contig 12367 bp, 9 predicted proteins | sample 7449551 | NCBI WGS metagenome assembly JACCDZ01 (sample SAMN15323452, study PRJNA562643) | freshwater metagenome | isolation source: river surface water | place: USA:Blue River Watershed | collected 2017-08-18
AGCCTGCACAAGCACCCGCAAGACGCGGCCAACACCGAATACCTGACCCTGTCCACCCACACCGTCATCGAAAACGTCAGCGAAGACACGGCGCGGGATCACAACAGCAGCAAGAACAACATCAGCCAAGCACTGATCCCGCAAGCCCTCCCCACGGCACTGTCCGACGCCCAACGCCTGACCGGCCAGTGGCGCATCGACGTGCGCTTTGAAGTGCAACCCACCACCGAACTGCTGCGCCCCGAAGGCATTCAGCCCAAACCCCACACCCACGGCCCCGAGACGGCCTTGGTCTGTGGGCCAGACGCCGACACCGCCCAAAGCGACATCTACACCGACCCCTTGGGCCGTATCAAAGTGCAGTTTCCTTGGGACCGCTATGGCGCCAAAAACCACAACAGCAGCTGCTGGGTGCGGGTGTCTGCCGCCTGGGCGGGTAACCAACTGGGCGCCATGCACGTGCCGCGCATCGGGCAAGAAGTGATCGTGGACTTTCTGGGCGGAGACCCGGACCAGCCCATTTGCACCGGGCGGGTCTACAACCAGATGAACACGCCCCCCTGGGCCTTGCCTGCACAGCAAGCCTTAAGCGGCTTCAGAAGCCGCGAGCTCAAACCCGGCGGAGGCAACAGCGCAGCGGGCAGGTCCAACCACTTGGTGCTGGACGACACCGAACAAAAGATTCAGGCGCAAATCAAGAGCGACCACCAGCACAGCAGCTTGAGCCTGGGGCACATCACGCGCATCGAAGACAACGCGGGCAGAAAAGACCACCGAGGCGAAGGCTTCGAACTCAGAACCGACGGACACGGCGCAGTCAGAGCTAAAGACGGCTTGCTCATCAGCACCGAAGGCCGACCCAACGCCAGCGGGCACGTCACCGACCTGAGCGAGACCACAGCCCGACTACAAAACGCCCAAAGCCAGCACGACAATCTGGGCGACTTGGCGCTGCAACACCAAGCGCAGGAAGCCAGCGACCAAGGCGACGTAGCCCAAGCCATTGAAGCGCAAAACAAGGCCATTGCAGGCGAGAGCAAAGCACAAGACCAAAGCGAAGGGAAATTCCCGGAACTGAGTGAACCGCATTTGATCCTGTCCAGCCCAGCGGGCATTGAAAGCACCACACCGCAAAGTACACACCAGCACAGCGGCCAACACCACGCCATCACCAGCGGCGGGCACACCAGTGTGAGCGCGGGCAAGAGCTGGCTCGTCAGCGCAGAACAAGCGCTGCGCATGTTTGCGTACAAAGCGGGCATCAAGATCGTCAGCGCCGTGGCCAACGTGGACATGCAAGCGCTGGACAAATCCATCCGCTTCCTGGCCAAAGTGAAGATCACGCAAACGGCCAACCGGATCACCTTCAGCGCCAAAGAAGAGATCGTGATCAATGGCGGGGGGAGCTACACAGTCTTGAACGGCCAAGGCATTCAAGACGGCACCAGCGGGGCGTGGACGAGTCATGCGGTCAATCACAAGACGCCGCAGGGTAAGAGCTTGGCGGTGGTGATGCCAAAGATGGTTCTCGTACCAGTACAAGCAGCATTCAGCAGTCGTTTAGACATATCTCCCATTCAACACAATGCTTTCTTGCCTGAAGCCGTCAGCAGTCTTGCGTCGCTCGCGGTGGATATGGGCGACAAGCAATTGGCTCGAATGAATGCATCAGATAACCAAGTCGCCCACTTTGTATTTTCAAATCATGCAGGCGAAAGCGATGTCTATTTGAAAACCGCTGACGATTGGTTAGTTGAGAATTTTGGGAGCGAAATCTAATGACCGCTGCAACTTCGCACACTGTTGTGCAAGGCGATACGCTGAATGCCATCGCCAAGAGATATCAAAAATCTTTGAATGAACTTATTCAGATAAATAAGCTCAGCAACCCAGGCTTACTTAAAATCGGGCAAGTCATTTACTTGAAACCCATGCCCGAAGCCAATTCGCTGCAAGTCATGTTCATGGATTTGTTGCGCAGCCCAATTGACGGTATCAAGGCGAAACTAAAAATTGGCGAAGTTGAGCATTTGCTTCAGTCAAACGCCAGTGGCTTGCTGCCGTTGGTTGAAGTTCACAAGCTCGGCGACACCGTAGAGGTGTGGGTGCTAAACGCACGCAAAGATTGGAAAAAGGTTGGACAAAGTATTGCCAGTCAAGGCCGGCAGTGGATGAACTTAGTTTCACCCAGCATTAAGCTGAAGCAAGATTTAGCTCCGCACGATGCACAAGATGCGCAGAAAAAACCAGAGCCTGCCCATACTGCCGACAAACCACACGATGGCAACCCCAAAGGCACGCCCATCAAAGAAGGTAGCCCCATTCACAAAAACAAAAGTTCGGCGCACAACACCATTGAGCTGTCTGTGGACATTCCACAAGACTTGATGGACTACTTCAAGGGCTACAAGGATCAACCGATCACTGATGAGGATTGGAAAAATGCATCTGCCGATTTGAAATGTGACGTTAACGTTTTGAGAGCCTTCGCCAAAGTCGAAAGCGGGGGGCGAAGTGCTTATTGGCAGTTGAAGAAAGACGGCAATGTGTATGTGCCCGCCATTTTGTACGAGCGGCATTATTTTCATCGCCTCACAGGTGGAGTGCATGACAAAACAGACCCCGATGTCTCGTGGAAGGCGGGGTACTTGTTTAAGAAGCACAAAGGCACATCGCTTATGGGCTTGAGCAACGCCCAAGTGCATGAAACACTGAAAGATCCAGCACAACGCGAATACACCCATGACAACAGAGTGGATGAAGACGATGTGTACAGCTCATACGCCTCTGCATATTTGCGTTTGCTCAAAGCCTATCGACTTGACAAAAACGCGGCGCTTAAAGCCTGCTCATGGGGTAAGTTTCAAATCATGGGTGAGAATTACACGATTTGTGGTAAGGAAAAAATTACTGAATTCGTCAAAGTTATGTGCTCAGGCGAAAAAGGGCAGCTGGCATTGTTGGCAGCATTTATTGAAAAGAAACCCGCAGCGCCTATTCGGGATGCCAATAAAAAAGTCATCGGCTGGCACAAGACTTTGCATCAAGCGGTAAAGGATAAGGACTGGCGGATGATTGCCTACAACTACAACGGGCCAGGCTATGAAGCGGGCAGCTATCACGTGAAATTAGAAGCCGCTTATAACGACTACAAGAAAGCAGGTGTGTGATGATGAAAAGATTTCTGATATTGGTTTTATTGACAGCAGTCCATCATTTCGCAACAGCAGAAGTAAAGTTGGAAAGCGCAGAGAAAGATTCCATCAGCCTAGGGGATATGGTGCTTTCTACTATTGCGGAACATAAATTGAACACAGTTCCCAAAAGAGAACCTACTTACGATTTGGGTTTTCGTTTGGTCATTGACAACGCGATTTATTACATCAAACCCGCCCTCTTCATGCACAAGTCCCGACCTGATGAGGTGTGTACGCCAACAGGAGATGCATTGGACTATCGATGCAAAGAAGGACAACGGTATGCAAAGGGCTGTCACCTCATGTTTTTTGATGCGCAAGAAAAATGGGTGGGTTTTCATACGATGCAAATCAAAGAAGGCTTCCCGCATTTTTGCAACGCCATGCCTGCGATCGGTGTGGCCAACAAGGCCACCAATGAGCTGCTGGTCACGATGCAGTATTTCTTGATTGATGGCGAAGGCGCCAAAGAAATAGCTGAAATTGGCTCTGGTTGGTTCCGCATGACGAGCCTGTTCAGGGTCAAAGCGATCAACGGCAGGATTGCAGTGGAGCAGGACGACAAATGCCTTGGTAACCCCAACCGCATTGACAATATTCTTGATGCACGCACGGCTCTCAAGATTTGCCAAACGAAATCTAATCTGTCTCAAGGTCAGATGGTGACAGAGATTGAAAAGCGCAATCAAGCCCAAGCGGATGCGCGTGAGCAAGCAGCCAGACAAAAGGCTCCAGTGAAATATCAGCACTGGATTGCTTCTGGGTTCACTCTATCGAGTAAGGAGGAGCATGATTTTGACGGCGATGGAGTTCGAGATGCCGTCTTGATACTGGAGACGATGGATAAATCATTTCGTAGGCTCGTAATCCTCAAAGGCAGCAATGACAACACTTTCGTTAAAACAGGCGAATCAGATCAAGTTATTTTTTGTGAAGCATGCGGTTCGAGTATTCGAACAAGCGAGGATCCTTTTAAAGAAGTTGTTTTAGAGAAAAATCAATTCACAGTTATCAATAGTGTTCAAGGTGGAGATCATTGGGAGTCGAGGTATTCATTTGCATGGTCGCGGATTGATAAACAATGGCAACTCGTTGGGATAGAACAATACAGTGGAAATCTAACCAACAGAGGATTTGAGGACAGGTCTTGCACTCTCAAGCCCCCAAAAGATTTTGGCAAGATTGCTTTGGAAAATTTCGTGCCCGATGGGAACTATCTGACGCCAAGCGCCAAGAAACGTTGCGGCATGAGTCATTAGTCCACGTGGGTCTGACCCTGTGAATAACCCCAAAACCCGCAAACCCACCCCATGACGACTACCACAACATCTCCCTCAGGCTTCAACTACGCCGAACACGACAAACAACTGCGCAAGTTGTTTGAGTTGGCCGAAGACAACCAACTGGCGGTGCAAGACGCCATCGCATGTCTGAGTGCCGAGCGCGAAGCGCTGGCCAAAGAGCGCCAGGTTTTGGCCAAGGCCTCGGTCAATTCGGCCGAGGTGTCCGAGACCTTGCGCCGCGCCACGGCAGATGCCATTCCGGCCATAACGCAAGCGGCTGACCAGTCCATCCGAGAGGCCATGGACCGCGCTCTGGGCCTCACGCAAGACGTTGCCAACCGCATTTGGAACGGAACCACTGCACCCGTGGTGGAGCGCTTTGGCACCTTGGCGCAGATGGCACAAGAGATGGAGTCGCGCATCCGCCGCGTTGGCGACCGCCATGCTTGGCAGTGGACGGCCCTGAGCGCGCTGGGTGTGGCTGCCACTGTGGTGGTGGCGGTGGTGGGCGTGCAGCAAATCAAGGCGCAGCAAGCCGAGCTGACCGCTCAGCGACAGGCGTTTTCTGAGGAGATGGCACGCATGCAAGCGAGCGTGGCCTTTCTGGAGAAAAAGGGCGGGCGCATCCGACTGGAAAAATGCGGCCCCGAGCAGCGCCTGTGCATCGAAGTGGCCACCGACCAAGGCAACAGCCGCAGCAGCTTTCGTGGGCCTTGGGCTGATCCGAAAAACGAACGCACATTTGTGATTCCACGGGGTTACTGAGTTCTTAAATGACGGCCATCGCTGGCCCTTATGATCCCCGCATGACATTTGAAGCCATTTTGTTTGACTGCGACGGCGTGCTGGTGGACAGCGAAGCCATCACCTGCGGCGTGCTGCGCGACATGTTTGAGGAACAGGGTTGGCGCATGACGCTGGCCGAGTGCATGCAGCGCTTTGTGGGCCACACGGTCAAAAGCCAGCGCGTGACCATCGAAGCGAACACCGGCCAGCCGTTGACCGATGAATGGCTCCAAGCGTTTTTTGAGCGCCGCAATGTGCGCTTGCAAGAAAGCATCACCGCCATCGAGGGTGTGCACGAGGCCGTGGCGCATTTGCATGAGCACTGCCAAGGCCGCATCGCGGTGGCGTCGGGTGCCGACCGTTTCAAGGTCGAGATGATGCTCAAGCAAGTGGGTTTGCACGAGTTTTTTGATGGCCGCATTTTCAGCGGCCACGAGATGCCGCGCAGCAAGCCGCACCCCGATGTGTACCTGGCCGCTGCTGCGCATTTGCAGGTTGATCCCACCCGCTGCCTGGTGGTCGAGGACACCACGGTGGGCATCACGGCGGGTGTGGCCGCTGGCGCCACGGTGTGGGCTTATGCCGCGCCACCAGCGGCGCACGAGCCGCTGCTGCAAGCTGGGGCTGCACGGGTGTTCACGGGCATGCACGCCTTGCGGCTGTCTTGATGGTCTGACACAGGTCAAACAAAGCGCAAACGGCGGACTGTGCGCAAGCCGATCGCAAGCCGTTTGGGTTGCAATCGAGGGATCGCATTTGTCAGACCGCCCATGCCCAGCGCATTCAATTTTTCACTGTCCCCTTTTGACGCCCTGACGCCCGAGCAGCAAGCCCGCCTGCGCAGCCGCATCGACATCGCCTACTACCCCGAAGGTGCGGTGGTGCTCGAAGTGGGGGCCGACACCACCTGTTTGTGGGTCAACATCAAAGGCCATGTGGCCCAGATGGAGGGCGAGGACACCGTGGCCAGCCATGGCCCTGAGGACGTTTGGGACGGCCGCGCCCTGGTGGCCGGGCGCTCCAGCCACCGCTTTGTGGCCACAGAAGAATTGCTGGCCTACCAGTTGCCACGCGATGTGCTGATGGCGCTGGTCTCCGAAAACGCCACCTTCAGCGCCTTGCTGTTTTCCGATTTGGGGCAAAAGCTCAGTGCCTTGTCCGAGCGCAGCAGCGCCCACGAACTGCAGTCGCTCACCCTGTCGCGGGTGGACGAAGCCTTTTTGCGACCAGCCCAAGTGGTCGATGCGCAGACCGATGTGCTGTCGGTGGTGCGCATCTTGCACGCGCACGATGCACGGGCGGTGCTGGTGCGCGATGCACAGGCTTGCCCGCCCACCTTGGGCATCTTCACCCACACGGCGGTGCAAGAAGCTTTGCTGAGCGGTCGGCCCTTGGATGCCACGCCGGTGCGTGAATTTGCCCGATTTCATCTGGTGAGTGTGAAGCCATCTGACACGCTGGGCGATGCCCTGGCGCTGCTGACGCGTCATCGCGTGCACCGCCTGGTGGTGGCCGAGGGCGACCAGGTGCTGGGCCTGCTCGAAGCGCTCGATGTGTTCGGTTTTCTGTCGGGGCACTCGCACCAGTTGGCCCTGCAGATCGAGGCGGCCCGCAGCATTGAAGACTTGGCTGCCGCAGCCTCTCAGATGAATGGTCTGTTGGCCCGCTTGCACCGCAGCGGCACCCGCGTGGGCTTGATCGCGCGCTTGGTGCAAGACCTGCAAGCCCGTTTGTTTGAGCGGGCATGGGCATTGCTGGCCCCGCCCGATCTGGTGGCCAACAGTTGCGTGCTGGTCATGGGCAGCGAAGGCCGAGGTGAGCAACTGCTCAAGACCGATCAAGACAACGCCCTGGTGCTGCGCGATGGGTACGAGCCACCAGCCGATCTGGTTGGCATCTGTGCGCGGTTTTCAGAGGCGCTGGCGGCGTTTGGCTACCCACCATGCCCGGGCCAGATCATGGTCAGTCATGCCCAATGGCGTCAGACCCAAAGTGAATTTGCCGCGCAGGTGCGCCAGTGGCTCTTGATGCCTGACGCCGAAGCGCTGGTGAAGCTGGCGATTTTTCTGGACGCCCACGCGGTGGCGGGCGACGCATCGCTGCTGCAAGCGTTGCAACAAGAAGCTCGACGCAACGCCACGCACAGCGATGCCTTGCTGGCGCGCTTTGCCTCGGCGGTTGATGCCTTTGGCAACAGCCAAGGCTGGTGGAACCGCTTGCTGCACCTGGGCGAAGCGCCCACGGCTGTGCGCCTCAAGAAAGAGGGCATTTTCCCGCTGGTGCATGGCGTGCGCAGCCTGGCTTTTCAGTCGGGCTTGAGCGAGACCGGCACCATCGCCCGTCTTGATGCGCTGGCCGCACGTGGCGTGATCAGCGCAGCCCAGGCCAGCGACTGGGGGCAATGTCTGCACTTTTTGATGGGGCTCAAATTGCAAGCGGGCTTGGCGGAATTGGACCGCGATCAGCCCGTGAGCGGCATGGTGGATGTCTCGCGCCTGAGCACGCTCGAGCGCGATTTGCTCAAGGACGCGTTGGCCGTGGTGCGACACTGCAAGACCTTTTTGCACCAGCACTTTCGGCTGGATGTGTTGTGATGTTCTCGCCGCTGCAAGCCATGTGGCGAGCGCTGCGTGAGCGCTGGTTGCGTTACCACCTGGCCTTGCCCGAATTCGCGTTCTTGCTCGACGCACCGCCGCCTGGGGAATGGGTCTCGCTGGATTGCGAAACCACGGGCCTGAAGGTGGGCACCGACGAAATCGTGTCGATCGGTGCGGTGCGCATTGTGGGGGACCGGATCATGACCAGCGAACGCTTCGAAGTGCTGGTGCGGCCCGAAGGCAAAGTCTCCGCGCAAAGCATCCGCATCCACCGTTTGCGTGAAAAAGATGTGGCCCAGGGCATGCCGGTCGATGAGGCCGTCAAGCGCTTGCTGCACTTCATCGGCCCGCGTCCTTTGGTGGGTTACTACCTGGCGTTCGATGTGGCCATGCTCAACCGCGTGGTGTTCCCGATGCTCGGCTTTGGCTTGCCGCAGCCGCAGATCGAAGTCTCGGCCCTGTTCCATGCGCACAAAATGCGCCAGCTGCCCCCGCACCAACGCCAGTCACCGCCCGAGATCGACTTGCGCCTGGCCACCTTGATGAAGGACTTGGGTCTGCCGATGCGCGAAGCGCACAACCCCATCAACGATGCGGTGATGGCCGCGCTGGCCTTCATCAAGCTGCGCCATCTGCGCTGAGGGCGGGGGGCCTCAGCCCTTGGCCCAGCGCTGGGCTTCTTGCATCAAGTGGCTGCGAAATACCGCTGCAATCGGCGAAATCTGACGGGCCTTGGGATAGACCAAGTGCCATTGCGAGGGGATCGGTGTGCCGCTGACGGGCAGTAGACACAGGTCTTTGCTGAGCTCGGTTTTTTTCAAGGCGTGTCTGGAAATCACGGCCACGCCCAAGTGGCCCGCCACCGCTTCTTTGATGGCTTCGTTGCTGCCCAGTTCCAGCCTTGAATCGGGCTCAAAACCTTGTGACTCGAAAAACCGATCGGTCGCCAGGCGTGTGCCCGAGCCGCGCTCGCGCAACAAAAACCGCTCGCCTTGCAGGGCACCCAACGTCAGCCGCTTGCGCGCTGCCAAGGGGTGTCCATGCGGGGCGATCAGCAGCAAAGGGTTGTCCAGAAACACCTGGTCTTCCAGTTCCATGTCGGCAGGGGGCGTGCTCATCACGTACAGGTCATCGCGGTTGTCGCGCAGACGCTGCACCACCCCATCGCGGTTGAGCACTTCGAGTGAGATGTCGATGTGGGGGTGGCTTTCGCAAAACCGGCCCAGCAAGCGCGGCACGAAGTACTTGGCGGTGCTCACCACCGCCACACGCAGACGGCCCTGTGTCAGGCCTTGCATGGCGTGGATGTTTTGCTCAAAGCGCTCCCACTCGTCCACGATTTGGCGCGCCGTTTGGGCCAGCTTTTGCCCGGCATCGGTCAGGTACAGCTTGCGCCCGATGATGTCGTACAGCGGCATGCCCACCGACTCGGTGATCTCGCGCAGCTGCATCGAGGCGGTCGGTTGCGTCACGTGCAGTGCGCGTGCGGCGGCACTGACACTGCCGGTTTCCGCCGTGGCCAGAAACAGGCGCAGTTGACGGAAGGTGATGTTCATAGATTTTTACTGATGAAGATGTATTTAAAAATCGATTTTACTTGATGAGTGTATTTGGCCAAAATCGCAGGCAAGTCCAAACATGAGAACATTTGATGCCTGCCCTTGTTGATCCCGCAATTTTGTTTTTTGTGTTCGGCGTGTTCGCCGGACTGGTCAAATCCAATCTGGAAATCCCATCGGCCATTTCCCGTTTCCTCTCTCTGTACCTGCTGATGGCCTTGGGCCTCAAAGGTGGCTTTGCCTTGGCCCAATCGGGCCTGACGTCTCAGGTCGCCATCGGCTTGAGTCTGGCGGTGGGCTTGGCCATGGCCGTGCCCTGGGTGAGCTACACCGTGCTGCGCCGGTTCTTGGGTGGCTTTGATGCCGCCGCCTTGGCCGCCACTTACGGCTCGGTCAGTGCCGTGACCTTCATCACGGCCATGAACCACTTGGAAAGCCATGGCCTGAGCTACGGCGGGCACATGGCCGCAGCCATGGCCTTGATGGAGTCGCCGGCCATCATCTTTGCGGTGCTCATGGCCAACCGCTTGCGCAAGCAGTCTGAACTCGCTGGCTTGGCGCACGGCAAACCCGCCCCTGTGTCAATGGGGAAGATCTTGCATGAATCGTTCACCGATGGGGCGCAGTTGTTGCTATTGGGCGCGATGCTGATTGGCATGTTCAGCGGGGAGTCGGGCCGTGCCGCCATGCAACCTTTTTCGGTGGACCTGTTCAAAGGCATGCTGGCCTTTTTCTTGCTCGACATGGGGCTGATGGCCGCACGCAATCTGCCAGGCCTGCGTGGGCAGTCGGTGTGGCTGGTGGCCTATGGCCTGTTGTCCCCCTTGTGCCACGCAGCGGTGGCCCTGGGTTTGTGCTGGCTGCTGGCGGTGCCGGTGGGTGATGCGGTGCTCTTGATGGTGCTGGCCGCCAGTGCGTCCTACATCGCGGTGCCCGCCGTGCTGCGCTACGCCATCCCCGAGGCCAACCCGTCCTTGTATGTGGGCTTGTCCTTGGGGCTGACGTTCCCGTTCAATATTTTGTTGGGGATTTCCTTGTACACCAAGCTGGCCCAGTGGGCGCTCTCATGATGCGCCGCTCATGACTGCCGGTGCAGCGTGGCGGCTTGTTCGATGGCCTCGCGCTGCTCGGTGGAGAGTCTGGTCAGGTTTTTCAGCTGCATGGCCATGCGCGGGTTGGCCCTGAGCAGCGTCTCGTGGCGCATCAAAAAATCCCAATACAGCGTGGTGTACGGGCAAGCCTTGGGGCCGGTGGATTGCGCGGGGTCATAGCGACAACCTTGGCAGTGGTTGCTCATGCGCTGGATGTATTTGCCCGTGGCCACATAGGGCTTGCTGGCCATCAGCCCGCCATCGCCAAACTGCGACATGCCCAGCGTGTTGGGCAGCTCGACCCATTCCACCGCGTCCACATACACACTCAAAAACCAGCTGTGCATGTGCTGCGGGTGCACGCCGCGCATCAGGCCGTAAAGCCCCAGCACCATCAGCCGCTGAATGTGGTGGGCATAGCCGTGGCGCAGCGTTTGCTGCAGGGCATCGCGCAGGCAGGCCATGTCGGTCTCGCCTGTCCAGAAGAAGGCTGGCAAATCTTCTTGCGCGTCCAAGGCGTTGCGCGCCAGGTAGCTGGGCATTTGCGTCCAGTACATGCCGCGCACGTATTCGCGCCAGCCCAGAATCTGCCGCACAAAACCTTCCACCGCCGCCAGCGGCGCTTGGCCTTGCACCCAAGCTTGCTCGGCCGCTTGCACCACCTCATGCGCTGACAGCAGTTTCAGGTTCAAACACGCCGACAGCATCGAGTGGTACAGCCAAGGCTCGCCTGCCCACATGGCGTCTTCGTACTGCCCGAAAAGCGGCAGCCGGTGGTTGATGAAGTCGTCCAGGGCTTGCAGTGCTTGGGCTCGTGTCACGGGCCAGGCAAAGTCTTGCAGCTGCCCAGGTGCATCGGGCAAGGCCCGCGACACCAGATCGAGCACGGTCTGTGTGGTTTCGTCGGGCGCAAAGCGCTGGGGTGCGGGCAGGTTTTGCGGGCCGTGTTTGCCAAAAGATGCGCGGTTGTCCGCGTCGTAATTCCACTGTCCGCCCACCGGTTTGTCGCCGTCCATCAGCACGCCAAAGCGCTGGCGTTGTTCGCGGTACCAATACTCCATGCGCAGTTGCTTGCGGCCTTTGGCGTGCGCAGCAAAGTCGCGCACCGTGGTGAAAAAGCTCAGGTCATCGCGCAGCGCCAAGGGCTTGCCCTGCGCCTTGGCCGTGGCCTGCAGGGCCTGCAAAACGCGCCAGTCGCCCGGCGCGGTCATGCACAGGACCTCGGGCTGCCAATGGGCGATGGCCCGGGCCAACTCGCCCGCCAGCGTGCCGGTGTTGTGCGGTGCGTCCAGCTCGGTGTAATGCACGGGCCAGCCTTGCGCCCGCAGGCCTTGCGCAAAATGCCGCATGGCACTCAAAAACAAAGCGGTGCGCTGCTTGGCCGAGGGCACATGGGTGGACTCTTCCATCACTTCGGCCATCCAGACCACGTCACGCAGTGGATCAAAGTCTTGCAGTGCACTGGCGTTCAGGTCCAGCTGATCGCCCAGTACCAGAACCAGGTGGCGTATCGGCGGGGTGGGGTGTTGCATCTCAAAAGTCCAGTGTGGTTTGCGCCTTGGGCGCGGTGGGTGGTCGGCGTTTTCGGGTGCCCTCTGGGCGTTTGCGTGAAGCGTGCTTGTCGACCACCGCTTGCTTGGCTTGGCGCACCGGGGCGGTGTTGCGCCGTGCATGCAATTGCGCCTTGGCGCTGCGTGTGGCCTCGGCCAGGTCCACCACGGGCAAGGGCCAATCGCGGCCCACCGTCACGCCGCACTGCGCCTGCACCGAAGGCGGAATTTTCCAGGGCTCGAACAGCCAGGTGTCGGGCACTGGGCGCAACACTGGCAGCCATCGGCGCACAAACACGCCTTG
>JACCDZ010771865.1_pt1 | contig 12365 bp, 13 predicted proteins | sample 7449551 | NCBI WGS metagenome assembly JACCDZ01 (sample SAMN15323452, study PRJNA562643) | freshwater metagenome | isolation source: river surface water | place: USA:Blue River Watershed | collected 2017-08-18
GGTGTGAAGGCAGACTAGAGGATCTTGACGCCAGGAAGAGTTTATTAAATCCATTATGGTATATCGGATCGTTTGCCATTGGCGCTACAGCTGGGCTTATTAGTGATAAGATCAGCTATGGCTTTGTGATTGAAACTGAAAAGCAAGTCATGCGACATTTGGAGGCGCATTTAAGCGAACTTCCAGTGCAAGATGAAAAATCACGAGTTATTTTAACGCAGATGTATAAAGATGAAAAAGAGCACGCTGACAAAGCTAAACTTGCTGGGGGGGCTGAATTTCCACTATGGGCAAAGCTGGTAATGAAAGCGCAATCAAAAGTCATGACAAGCCTGTCATATCGAATTTAACCTGGCAAAATAAGCGCCTTGGCGTTAGACTACGGCAAATCTAAATTAAATCATTATTTGTTTCTTATGCTACAGCAGTGTTTACAAGCTTATCAGCAGCTTATTTTTGGCTTATCTCCATCGGTGTTTTTAGACTCGATACAAGTCATTGAGAAAGATGGAGCTGCTTATGTCCATATAAAACCAGGGGTTCCATTAACTACTGTGCAGATTGAGAAGCTTACCTCAGAGCTAAGCGATTATTTATATGCTCAAAATATGAATCAAGCCTTTGAATTTGTGATTCATAATGAGATTTTAACGCACAAGGTGCAGCAAGGTATCAAGCCAATAAAAGGAATTAAGAATATTATTGCCGTGGCTTCAGGAAAAGGTGGCGTTGGTAAGTCAACGATAACGGCTAATTTAGCCATTTCTCTTGCGCGGATGGGGGCGAAAATTGGGATTTTGGATGCCGATATTTATGGTCCAAGCCAGCCGCTTATTATGGGGAATATTAACAATCCAGTGACGAATGATAAGAAAAAAATTGAGCCGCTTGTATGTCACGGGGTCAAAATGATTTCTGTGGGCAATCTTGTCGATCAGAATTCAGCAATTATCTGGCGCGGTCCCATGGTTTCGGGTGCCTTAATGCAATTGCTCAATGACACCCATTGGGGTGAGCTTGATTATCTTTTTATTGATTTGCCTCCAGGCACGGGTGATATTCAGCTGACGATGACTAAAAAAATTCCATTGACCGCAGCAATTATCGTTACAACCCCACAGGATTTATCGCTTATTGATGCCAAAAGAGCGGTAGCTATGTTTAATAAACTTGATATTTATGTTGCGGGTGTTGTTGAAAATATGAGTACACACACCTGCCAAAACTGCGGGCATGAGTCGCATATTTTTGGAGAACAGGCAGCAGATAAGCTGTGCCAGCAGTTTAGCATTCCAGTACTGGGTGCGTTACCTTTAGACATTGCCATAAGAGAAGATGCTGATCGTGGTCAACCCAGTGCAATAAATAGTGATTCAAGGATTGGTAAAGCCTATGCTGACATCGCATTAAAACTGGCAGTTGATATTGCCCAGTTGCCGAAGGCGATGATGATTAATATGCCCGGAGTTAAAGTTGAATTTAGCGAATGAGGGGGTCAGACCTGAAATTTGACACTAGCCGAAGTAGGTAACTTTTTTGGTGCAAGTGAAGTGGGGTTACGCTCAGGCGCGCATTCGAAAATGTCAGGTTTCAGACCTGACCCCTAGCTTGCTATCTTGCACTGATAGATACTTTCCAGGGTTTCATGGGTTTCAAACCCGTCTCTACAGTCCAAACCTATCTCTGCCAATAGTGAAGATAGCGTTTAAAAAGCGCGTGATAATCTTCAGTAATGTTGATGCCCAGCTTTTTTAATGCGACCATGGTTTTGTGATTTTCTGTTGTGATAAAAGGCATCGTTTCGTCATTGTTATAGTAAGAAATTAAGCGAAAGAGCGGGTTGCTTTGATCAATTTTTTGGAGTTTTTCGCGCCAAATGATAGGTGGCAATTTTTTGATAGAATAACCGAGTTCATTGATAATCGTAAAGATATCACCATGCGTAATTTGTAAATTATTAACGATGTTCCAGCCATTGGCTTTTTGGTATGTCAGCAAAGATAGAGATATGATGCTCTTGGCAGCCTGGTCAACTGGAATCATCTCGTGCTGTGCTTGTAAATCAGGTGCATAACCCATGTCGATACAGCCCAAGATAAAATGAGTTAAATTGTTTTTTTCATAATTACTCTTGCCACTTGTCGATTGTCCTGTGATTTGACCCAAGCGATAAATATCAACAGGGATGCCATTTTCTTGTGCTTTCCACAATAGCCATTCAGCTGTCCATTTAGTGGTGGTATAGCCGAAGCTAATATCAGGATGAATAGGCGCAATAGTAGGCATGCCTTCTTTGGCGATGGTTGACACGCAATTAACCGCAGCATATTTAGTTGAGATGAAATGAATGCGTTTAAGTTTTATTTGGCTTGCCAGTTCAATGATTGCCGTTGTGCTGCCGACATTAGTGGGAGCCATGCGCTCGTAGGTTTGCAGGTGGTGGACGTACGCACCGTTGTGATAAATGGCGTCAATGGTTTCACACATTGCCTGCCATTTTAGACCCTCTAATCCAAGTTGCGGTTTAGCCAGGTCAACTAAAACAATATAAAGCCTTGGGTTGGCTGTATGCTCAAAGAAGCCATAGCGATGTAGGTTAAGATCGAGTTTCTTCTGGGCTTCTGATATTGACTCTGCTCGAATTGCACAATAAACCAAAGCGTCTGTGTGTTTAAGCAGCTCATCAATTAGATGAACGCCTAAATAGCCGTTGGCACCAGTGAGTAAAACATGTTGGTAGTTCGAGTTGTAATGTTTCTTGACATCAAGTTCAGGTGGTGAGTAACTGTGGATGTCTATTAAGGCGTCTATTGTGTTTTTGTTGAGTGCGTGCATAACTGATCCTTGTGAGGTTGCTTGCGCTCTTAAATTTTTACTGAATCAGTCATTTTTCTGGATAGGCAAAGAATACCAAGGACTTGTCAAAAAACTATTTAGTTGCCGCTTTAGTTGGCGTCAGTGTGCTTTCAGCAGAGACATTAAGCTCGGTCTTGCCCACAACGACTTTGGTTGGAGTGTAAAGCACTTCTGCTTTCCACACACCAGGACAAGCGATAGAACCATCGGCACTTTCATGTTGCAGTGTTCTATAAGCCCACGAGTAGTCGCTTGCTTCTTTGTATTTCATAATTGGGAAAGTAGTGCTCATGCAATGTGACTCGCTTGGTGCAATCCAGTGAAGTCTTAAAGTGCCTTGTTTTGCTCCATTCCAATCCGTATACACTTTAGCAGTTAAGCGACCGTCTTTAGCACTTAGTTTAACTGTTGAGGTGGGTAATGTAGTGTCATGAGTCGTTTCTGTTGCTTCTGCGCTATCAAATAATTCTGATGCTCCCATCATCGCATGAGCGCCAGCCTCACTCTTTTCGTTGGCTAAAGCAGGCGCTGACGTGTTAGGCGGAGTTGCGCACGCTGATAGTAAAACGGTACCTGAAATGATGCTAAGCAGATTGAGTTTTTTCATTTTTTCTTCCTTCTATTGTGTTGAACATATAAAAATCCCTGATTACTATAATCCTAATCAGGGCAGGTAGTAAAGGGATATCAAGTTAGGTTATCTAAAAATTAATGGAGAATGAAAGGAAGTTGACTTTTTGCAGGGATCACCGTGAGTAAATTCAGGCTATACAATAATTGCAGCAACCACATTGCGTCCTTCATTGGCAAGAATGTTGAATGTGCGGCATACCGCGGCTGAGTCCATAAAATCCAGCGACTTCCCTAAGCGCGCGAATGCGATTATTATCTCATCTTTGGGGATTTGGATCGTCCTCCCTGTGCCAAGGAGATAAATATTAGCGTCAAATCCAATAAAGCCCGAAAGCTCATGAACGTCAAGCTTATCAATATCTCGCACACCCCAATTTTCCTGAAGGATCATTTCAGAGGTAATAATAACGCTGTTATGAAGGATTTTTTGTGGTAGCGTCAGTTGTCCATGCTGGTAATGTTTTACGTAAATCACGGTGTCTGGTTTTTCATGTGCTAATTGCATTCTTAACCTCAAAAGATAAACTGAACGAGCTGATAGAGTTTGTTGATGATTGGGATCAGTATGCTTGCAAGTAAATTTGACTGACCAAAGGGGATAAACAATAAGAGCAGCACGATTAGAAATCCCCAGCGCTCAAGGCGATTGTATTGCAAAGTGGCTTTATAGGGCAGTAGGGCGCTAACGACGCGACTGCCATCTAGAGGTGGGATGGGCAGTAGATTAAACACCATCAGCATTAAGTTCAGTACAACACCAAATTGTGCCATTTGGTGGAAGCCAAAGTTAGGGACAAATTTCCATAATAAAAACCACATAATCGCCATAGCAAAGTTGGCAAGTGGCCCTGCGATTGCCACTAAAATCATGTCTTGGCGCGGCTTTTTAAGGTGGCTGAAATTAACAGGAACAGGTTTTGCCCAGCCAAAAAGAAAGCCTGTTCCTAATAGAAACATGGCAGTGGGTAGAATAATCGTTCCCAAAATATCGATGTGCTTAATGGGGTTAAGTGTCACGCGCCCCATAAGATAAGCCGTTTGGTCGCCTCGAAGTTTGGCAATAAACCCATGCGCTGCCTCATGCAGTGTGATGGCAAATAGCATAGGGATGATAAACATTACAAAGGCATTAAGGTAAGTAGTGAGGTCAGCGGGCATTATTGATTGATACTTTTTCGTATTTCTTCACAGTGGAATCAGTGTATTATAAAGCACAACCAGAATGAAGAAGTTATGCCAAAGGAATAAAAATACGATGAGAAATGTTATTAATTTAGACCTGCCTGTTTTCTCTACGCTGGATATTAATCAGGCACAAGCTGAGGTAGAGACTTGTATACGGCGCTGTAGAGAATTAAAAGAAAATTTACTGCAACAAAAAGCATTAACCTGGAATAACTTCATTTATCCGATGGAGGAAGAAGAAGACAGGCTTTCTAAGACGTTTGGTCCTTTGGCGCATTTAAATGCAGTCAAAAACACCCCCAAATTGCGCGAGGTTTTTCAAGCGTGTGTAGAGAAAATTTCAGAATATTCAACTCAAACCGCACAAGATAGGCGCATGCTGGAAGCATATCAGCGCATCTTAAAGGAAGATAAAACGCTGGATTTAGCACAGATTAAGGCCATTGGAGATGCCATTCGTGCTTTTAAGCTCTCTGGCGTTGATCTTGATGACGATAAGCGCAGTCAATTTGAGGAGGTTGCCACAAGGCTTGCGAAAATCCAAAGTGATTTTGAGAACAACGTGCTTGATGCAACGATGGCTTGGCATTACTGGACCGAAGATGAAAAAGAGCTTAATGGGTTGTCGGTCAACACTAAAGCACAGGCTAGAGAAAAAGCCAAGGCGCAAGGGAAGGATGGGTTTTGTCTGGGACTTGATGCGCCAACGTATATTTCGGTCATGCAGCAAGCTGACAATCGTCAATTGCGTGAAGCCTTTTATCATGCGTATGTGACACGTGCATCAGATCAGGCAGAAAATAAACGTTTCGATAATGCGCCAATCATGCAGGAAATTATGCAGTTAAGGGCAAAAGAGGCTGAGCTTTTAGGATTCAGAAACTATGCTGAAGTCTCTTTGGCAAGCAAAATGGCGAGTTCAGTGGATGAGGTCATACATTTTTTAAAGGATCTGTGTGAGAAAGCAAAGCCGCAAGCGCAAAAAGAACTTAGGGAACTTCAAGCATTTGTTGAGAGTGAAGGGTATGGCAAAGAGCTTAAGTCCTGGGATGTTAGCTACTATAGTGAAAAAATGAAGAAGGCTAAATATAGCTTTACGGCTGAAGAGTTGCGCCCTTATTTCCCGCTAGCTCATGTTACCCACGGTTTGCTAAAAGTCATTGAATCACTTTATGGAATTAGGGCAAGTGAGGTGGCGAGCTGGGATCGTTACCAGGCTGAGACAGCTTTATATGAATTTTATGATGAAAGTCATGCTTTAAGAGGAGCGATCATTGTTGATTTATTTGCCAGAGAGCATAAGCGTGATGGTGCCTGGATGGATGAATGTCGCACGCGGTACAGGCGTCTGGATCAAAGCATACAGATTCCAGTTGCTTATGTAACCTGCAACTTTATGCCGCCAAAAGCGGATAAAGAGGCACTATTAACACATAATGATGTATTGACGTTATTTCATGAGTTCGGTCATGCGCTACACCATATTTTGACGCAAGTAGAACATCTTCCTGTATCCGGAATCAATGGTGTGGAATGGGATGCCGTGGAGTTACCAAGTCAGTTTATGGAAAACTTTTGCTGGTGTGAGGAGGGCTTGGGTTTATTGTCTTGTCACATTGAAACGGGAGCGTCTTTGCCGAGATCCTTGTTTGAAAAACTGATTCAATCAAGACGATATCAATCAGGGCTTGCAATGTTGCGGCAATTGGAGTTTGCATTATTTGATATGAAACTACATCAGGCAGAGGTTGAGCATTTGGATATTCACCAGGTACTAGAAGAAGTGAGAAGTTCAACGGCATTGATAAATCCCCCTGTATATAATCGTTTTGAAAATAGCTTTTCACATATTTTTGCAGGGGGGTATTCCGCAGGGTACTACAGTTACAAGTGGGCAGAAGTGTTGTCAAGTGATGCTTTTTCGGTGTTTGAATCTCAAAGCTCGGTGTTGAACAGATCAATAGGGCTGAAGTTTATGCGTGAAGTTCTGGAAAAGGGAGGCTCCGAGCCTGCGGCTAAATTATTTGAATCCTTTAGAGGGCAAAAACCAACAATCGATGCACTATTGCGCCACAATGGAATTATGTAGATGAGTCGCCAAATAGGGCAAAATGCAGAAGAGCAGGCATGTCAGTTTTTACAGCAAAATGGCTTTAGCCTCATTTGTCAGAATTTTTCAACCCCCCTGGGTGAGATTGATCTCATTGGCGTCCTTGATGGTATAGTGCTATTTGTTGAGGTGAAGGCAAGAAGAAGTGCTGAGTTTGGCACAGCACTTGACATGGTGAGCAAAACCAAACAAATAAAGATTCGCAAAACTGCGGAGATTTTCCTTCAGCGTTATACACGATATCAGAATGCTGAATGCCGCTTTGATGTTATTGGTATTACTGGGGGTGAAATTCAGTGGGTGAAAGCGGCTTTTTAAGCCTGATATTGAAAGAGCAAAGGGGGTTTGATTCTTTAAAAATCGAAAAAATCGGATTTTAATGGGCGCATTCCAAATTTGTGGGCGAATGGTGTAATTCCCCTTCACAAGTGAAGGGGAATTACACCCACATCAGCATATTCTGTTACCCTTATGGTATAAATCGCCTCACCAATAGTCAGCTCACCACCTAACAAGTCATCCATGAATTTACTCGCATCAACATTCATATCATCACCTCAATATTATTGCATTGGTTCCAGTTTGAATTGATTAAAATTTAGATAATTTTGCAAGAAACTCTGTTAAATCAGAATAAACCCAAATCCACTTCTTGCAAATTGGCATGCCTTTTGTATATAATGCCGCGTCTTTTTATATTTAGCAAAGATCAGATGTTTAAAAAACTACGGAGTAAATAATGGCAACTATTAACCAGTTGGTGCGCAATCCGCGCAAAAAAAGGGTTGTAAAAACCAAAGTACCAGCACTTAAAGCATGTCCTCAAAGACGTGGGGTGTGTACGCGTGTTTATACAACAACCCCCAAAAAACCAAACTCAGCGTTAAGAAAAGTAGCGCGGGTGAGATTGACAAGCGGTTTTGAAGTAACCACCTACATCGGTGGTGAGGGTCACAACTTGCAAGAGCATAGCGTTATCTTAATCCGCGGTGGTCGTGTAAAAGACTTACCAGGGGTGCGTTATCACACAATTCGCGGTGCGCTTGATACTTCAGGCGTTAAAGACCGTAAGCAGGGGCGTTCCAAGTATGGTACCAAACGTCCTAAAGCATAAGTTTAATTTTTTATTTAAAGGAAAATAAAATGTCTAGAAGAAATCGAGCACCAAAGCGCGAAGTGTTGCCAGATCCGAAGTTTAAAAGCGAGATCGTTGCAAAATTTATCAATCATATCATGTTATCAGGCAAAAAATCTGTAGCTGAGAGAATCGTCTACGGAGCCTTTGATCAAATCGAAGCCAAAAGAGCTGGTGAAAAAGCACCTGAAGTTTTTGAGAAAGCTTTAGAAGCGGTCGCTCCCATGGTTGAAGTAAAATCACGCCGTGTCGGTGGTGCTACTTATCAAGTTCCTGTTGAAGTTCGCCCAGAGCGTCAAATGACGGTGGCAATGCGTTGGATTATTGATGCTTCGCGTAAGCGTAAAGAAAAAAGCATGGCTTATCGTGTTGCAGCTGAGTTAATGGAAGCCGTAGAAGGTCGTGGTTCCGCTGTTAAGAAGCGTGAAGAGACACACAAAATGGCAGAAGCGAATAAAGCTTTTGCTCATTTCCGTTGGTAAGATTGGAGAAAACTCATGTCACGAGCGACAGAACTTAGTAAATACAGGAATATTGGCATCTGTGCCCACGTTGATGCGGGAAAAACAACCACCACCGAGCGGGTGTTGTTTTATACAGGTGTTTCTCACAAAATTGGTGAGGTGCATGATGGTACCGCAACAATGGACTGGATGGAGCAGGAGCAGGAGCGTGGAATCACGATTACCTCTGCTGCGACCACTGTTTTCTGGCAAGGTATGGATAAACAGTTTGACAAGCATCGCATTAACATTATCGACACCCCAGGACACGTGGACTTCACGATCGAAGTAGAGCGTTCTTTGCGCGTATTAGATGGTGCAGTTGTTGTTTTCTGTGGTTCTTCTGGTGTTGAGCCACAATCAGAAACGGTGTGGCGCCAGGCAAATAAATATGGCGTTCCGCGCATCGTATTTGTGAACAAAATGGATAGAGCGGGAGCCAACTTTGAGCGCGTGTTGGGTCAAATCAGAACGCGCTTGAAAGCGACTGTTGTGCCTATGCAGCTAAATATTGGCGCTGAAGAAGAATTCAAAGGAGTTATTGACCTTGTGCGCATGAAAGCAATCATGTGGAACGAGGAAGATAAAGGCTTAACCTATACATTAGAAGAAATTCCAGCTGGGCTTCATAAGCACGCTGCAGAGCTTCGCCAGGGGGTTGTTGAAGCAGCTGCTGAGGCTAATGAAGTATTGATGAATAAATACCTTGAAGGTGAAGAGCTAACCGATGATGAGATTCATGCGGGATTACGTCAGCGTGTGATTAATAACGAAATCGTATTGGCATTCTGTGGTTCAGCGTTTAAAAATAAAGGCGTTCAGGCAGTTCTTGATGGTGTTGTCCGTTATCTTCCTGCGCCAAATGAAGTCCCTGCGATTCGTGGCGAGTTAGAAGATGGTACAGAAGCATCACGTAAATCTTCCGATGATGAGCCATTTGCAGCGCTTGCATTTAAATTAGCAGCAGATCCATTTATTGGTAACCTGACGTTTATCCGTGTTTACTCGGGTGTACTGCAATCAGGTGACTCTGTTTATAACCCAGTAAAAGGTAAGAAAGAGCGTATCGGTCGTATCGTTCAAATGCACGCCAACAAGCGCGATGAAATCAAAGAAGTCCGTGCGGGTGATATTGCGGCATGTATTGGATTGAAACAGGTGACAACAGGGGATACGTTGTGTGATGAGAATAAAATTATCACACTGGAGCGTATGGACTTCCCAGAGCCAGTAATTTCAGTGGCGGTTGAGCCAAAATCAAAAGCGGACCAGGAAAAAATGTCTTTAGCATTGGGTCGTCTAGCAGCAGAAGATCCATCTTTCCGCGTACATACGGACGAGGAATCAGGTCAAACGATTATCTCTGGAATGGGTGAACTTCACCTGGAGATTATTGTTGATCGTATGAGACGTGAGTTCAAAGTAGAAGCGAATGTAGGTAACCCACAAGTAGCTTACCGCGAAACAATTAAGCAAAAAGTTGAGGCGGAAGGTAAGTTTGTTCGCCAGTCTGGTGGTCGTGGTCAATACGGTCATGTATGGATCAAGTTGGAACCGCAAGAAATGGGTAAAGGCTTTGAGTTTGTCGACCAGATCGTTGGTGGGACAGTGCCTAGAGAATATATCGGTGCCGTCGGTAAGGGGATTGAAGAGCAATTGAAGAACGGCGTCATTGCGGGATATCCTATGATTGATGTGAAAGCAACGCTTTATGATGGTTCATATCACGATGTGGACTCATCTGAGATGGCATTTAAAATCGCGGGTTCAATGGCTGTCAAAGCGGGTGCACAAAAAGCGTCGCCTGTGATTCTGGAGCCTTTGATGAAAGTTGAAGTGGTTATGCCTGAAGAGTATATGGGTGATGTGATTGGTGACTTAAACCGTCGTCGCGGCATGATCTCTGGCATGGATGAAAATCCAAGTGGTAAGGTGGTCAATGCTTTGGTGCCATTGGCGGAGATGTTTGGTTATGCAACGAATGTACGCTCAATCTCTCAAGGGCGTGCGTCATTCTCTATGGAGTTTGAAAAGTATGCAGAAGTGCCAAATAATATTGCAGAAGACATCATTAAAAAGCGTAACTCATAACTAGAAGGTTGAAATAAAATGGCAACAAATATAAGTAACCAGCGCATTCGCATTCGCCTGAAAGCGTTTGACCATAAATTAATTGATTTATCAACTAAAGAGATTGTTGAAACAGCAAAAAGAACAGGCGCGCAGGTAAGAGGTCCTATCCCTCTTCCCGTACGTAAAGAGCGTTTCACGATACTGATTTCTCCACACGTTAATAAGGATGCTCGTGACCAGTATGAAATCAGAACTCACAAGCGTTTGATCGATATCGTTGAGCCAACTGAAAAAACAGTAGATGCCCTAATGAAACTTGATCTGGCTGCGGGGGTTGATGTACAGATCAGCTTAAACTGAGACTAAATTGAGCGTTGTTGCAATACAATGCCTTCTTGCGAAAAGCGACCTTGAGTCGCTTTTTTTATGCCTGAAATTTTTATGAATAAACGTAGGGGCGTATTAAATGCGCCTTTGCGGGCAGCAATACGGTCAATGCCGAAACGTAAATAACCATCTTTCTCAAGACATTAAAAAGTAAAAACATTTATCTTACGGTTGCGCTTCGCTGGCGATGATGGTAGCTTGTTTCGGTTGTCATTAAAAAGCGCAGGAGGCTTGTGATGTCGAAAACAGCAAAAAAGCACTCGTTGCCTTTGGCGCTTTCCCCTCTTACTCTGTCTCTGCGACTGCCTCGCTGGTAGGCGGCAATTTGTTTTTTCTTTGGTAATTTACAATCAAGTTTTAGTGATCACATCTAGTGAGTTTTGTAGCATTTTTTTGGAGGATAAACGCAAGTGAGCGAACAGACATATATTTGGCAGAATGGTCAATTTTTTGAAAAAGAAAAAGCGGTAATCAGTGTCATGACGCATGCGCTACATTATGGTTCAGCTGTTTTTGAGGGGATTCGCGCCTATAAAACGTCTAAGGGCACTGCCATTTTTAAGCTTAAAGAGCATATGCAGCGCTTTGACTACTCAATGAAAGCATTGGGGATGAAACCTCCATATACGGTTGATGAGATGTGTCAAGCGGTGATTGATACTGTTAAAAAAAGCGGGCTTGATTCTTGCTATATAAGACCATTGGCTTTTTATGGTAACACCGAAAGCGTTGGGGTGTTACCCAAACCAGAACACCCGATTGAGGTTATTATCTGGTGTTTGCCAATGGGACGTTATTTGGGGGCTGAAAGCGTTGATGTGATGGTCAGTCAATATATTCGAATTCATCCAAAATCGACCGTATGTGATGCAAAGATCTCAGGACATTATGTCAATAGTATGCTGGCTAGTATGCAAATTCGTGGTACGCATTACCATGAGGCATTACTGCTAGATGCTGATGGTAATGTCGCTGAGGGTGCGGCACAAAATATTTTCTATGTTAAAGCTAATGAAATTTTCACCACCCCGCTGGGCACTATTTTGGATGGCATCACGCGTAGAGTAGTCATTCAGATTGCTAAAGAGCAAGGCTATAAAGTCCATGAAAGCTACTTTAAAGTTGCAGATATTCTCCAGGCAGACGAGGCATTTTTCAGTGGTACTGCGGCTGAGATCACCCCAATCCGCAGTGTTGATGATCAAAAGATCGCAGGGCATGGTGAAACGGGTGAAGTAACGAAACATATCAAAAAATGTTTTGCCGAAATTACTCAAGGTATCGTTGCATCAGATGCTCTGACCTATGTTTAGGGGCGTATTGTATAACCTAATGGCACACTAAGGGGTGAAAGATTTTTCGCCCCTACTTTCCACGCATAAAGAGCTTATCCAGGTCCACTATCGTCAGCTTGACCCATGTGGGTCTGCCATGGTTACATTGGTCTGCGCGTTCCGTCCCTTCCATGTCACGCAATAGTTGA
>JACCDZ011209615.1_pt1 | contig 12360 bp, 9 predicted proteins | sample 7449551 | NCBI WGS metagenome assembly JACCDZ01 (sample SAMN15323452, study PRJNA562643) | freshwater metagenome | isolation source: river surface water | place: USA:Blue River Watershed | collected 2017-08-18
ACAGTTTCAACATTGGAGCTGACTCTTCTGAATATGTTATAAAGTCTCTAGTTGGTCGTATCATAGCATTTTGCCGAGAACCCTTGTGTCTACAGATCCGAATATTCCTGCGCTTGAACTCAAAAATTTACGCTTCAGTTGGCCAGGTGCTAGCCAATTTTCCTTGGATATCGCGCAGTTGCGCCTGATGCCTGCACAACACTTGTTTATTCGCGGTGCGTCAGGCTCAGGGAAAACGACTTTATTGAATATGTTGAGTGGCATCCAAACGCTGACTGAAGGGGAAATTTATATTGCTGGCGAGTTGCTGCAGCCGCAGTCTGGTTCGCGACGTGATGCCATACGAGCAGAAAAAATCGGGGTTGTTTTTCAACAGCTTAACCTAATTCCCTATCTGTCGGTCTTTGATAATGTGCGTTTGGCAGGGGCTTTTTCTGCAAAGTCTGTCCCAACCGATGCACGGATTGAATATCTATTAACTGCACTTGGGCTGAGCCGACAGTTATGGCACGGCTCAGCCAATGCGCTAAGCGTTGGCCAGCAACAACGTGTAGCCATTGCAAGAGCTTTAGCTGGCAAACCGACCTTATTGATTGCTGATGAACCGACCTCGGCACTGGATGCCGAAAATCGCGATAGTTTTATGCAGTTATTGCTTAAAGAGGCTACAGCAGCCAATACCACGGTGATTTTTGTCAGCCATGATCCCAAGCTGGCCAGTTATTTTTCTTGGCAATTGGATATGGCACATTTGGCGTTAGGCGTTCAGATGCGCGTTACCGATGTAGCTATGGGCGCTTGCGATGAGGAAGTTTCAGTATGTTGATGAAATTGGCAAGACTGAGTCTTTGGCATCGCAAAGGCACTGTATTTTTGACCTTATGTTCGTTGGTGATAAGTATCGGTTTGTTATTGGGTATCGATCATTTGCGCTTGGAAGCCAAACAGAGTTTTACCAGTACCGTTGCTGGCACTGATTTAATTGTTGGTGCACGCTCAGGTCAACTTAACTTATTGCTCTATACGGTATTTCGCATTGGCAATGCCACCAACAAAATTAGCTATCAGCATTTTCAGCAAATCAGCCAACATCGCGCAGTGGCATGGTCAATCCCGTTGGCATTGGGTGACTCACACAAAGGTTTTCGTGTTTTAGGGACAACTCCCGATTATTTTAAGTTTTTTCGCTACGGCGAAAAACAGCCGCTGGTATTAGCGCAAGGGCAAGCTTTTCAACAGGTTTATCAGACAGTACTCGGGTCCGAAGTCGCAAAAAAGCTGAATTATAAACTCGGCGACCAAATCACGTTGTCGCATGGGGTTGGCGCCGTTAGCTTCAGCGAACATCGAGGTCAACCTTTTACTGTGGTCGGAATTTTGGCTGCTACAGGGACGCCAGTTGATCAAAGTGTGCATGTCAGTTTATTGGGGATAGAAGCCATTCATCAAGGCTGGCAAAACGGAATGCCAAGTCGGCGGGGACAGGCCGTAGCATTAGATGAGGAAAAATTGGCGTCTTTGCAACCGAGCCAGATCACCGGATTTATGTTGGGCTTAAAATCCAAGGCCGTTACCTTTGCTCTACAGCGCCAAATTAATGAATTTAAAGCCGAGCCACTGACCGCCATTTTGCCAGGTGCAGCGCTTGCAGAAATGTGGCAAATGCTGAGTTTTGTCGAAAACATGTTGCTGGTAGTCACCGCGTTGGTGTTGGTTGCAACCTTAGTTGGACTGATGACCACGTTATTGGCAGCGATGAAAGAACGACAACGGGAATTGGCAATACTTCGGGCGTTAGGTGCAAGACCTTGGCAGCTGTTTTGGCTGATTGAGCTCGAAGTGCTGTTTACTACCTTGTTGGCCATAGGCCTTGCTCTGATCAAACTGACTGGCATTTTGTTTTTGTTAAAGCCGTGGTTATCTTCACAATATGGATTGGTTATTTCGGTGGTGCCATGGCATGCCCATACGCTATTACTACTGAGTGTATTATTAGGGTTTGCGCTGCTATTGGCTGCTATCCCTGCTTACTTGGCTTACCGACAAAGTTTGTCGCAGGGATTGATGGTGCGGACTTAGCTTAGCTTGGCCAGCCATGGCTGGTTGATTCATTGTAGCCTTGCTATAGTATTTTTTATCTTGCAACAGCGAACATGCCGGCATGACAGATTTACAACAAAAGCTTGATGAACAACTAGCGGAATTAAATCTGCAATACTTGCGGCGCTTGCAGCATGAGTTGCCGTTATTACAGCGACAAGTACTGGCACTTGACAATAATGCGAGCTGGCGTGAGCAAGTCTCTGATTTGTTACTTAAATTTCATACTTTTGCCGGTTCCGCTGGTACATTCGGCTTGCCAAAGTTAGGGCAAACGGCCCGCCAACTCGAACTAGGGTGCAAAGCTTGGCTCGCTAATCAACAGCCGCCAACCGCTGCGGAATTCAGGCGTGTCGCCGAGATTTTGCAACAACTCACGGTCACTGAATTGTCCGAATCTTTACAACCCGCGATTGCCGCAAGAGTCGACCGAGAAGTGAAAGGGCAAGCGGTCATATATCTATTAGAAGATGACGAGAGTGCAGGAAATCATGTTGCGCAAACGCTCGGCTCTTATGGTTATGAAGTGCATTGGTTTCGGGATGTTGGTGCAATAAATGATGGTTTGGCAGTGCGGGCACCCGATGCCTTTATTGTGGACATCGAATTGATGCACTCAGAAGATGCGGGGTTAAGTTTTATTCAGCATTTGACCGCTGAATTGCAGCAGATCCCAATGTTTGTGATCAGTTGCCATGACGATTTTTCGCATTATTTGCAGGCGGTCAGAGTCGGTGTTGCCGGATTCTTCATTAAGCCGGTGAATGCCTCTGCCCTTGAAGCTCGATTGCAACGAGCGTTGTCGTTGCGCGAACATGATGCATTTCGGGTATTGATTGTGGATGATGATGTGCTGTTGGCGCAGCACTATGCGTTAGTTTTGCAAAATGCCGGATTGCGGGCAGAGATCTTGACCGAACCTGCACAGATTTTTACCGGCCTTCAGCAATTTCGACCCGATGTGATTTTGTTAGATGTGCATATGCCTGATTGCAGCGGCCCAGAGCTTGCGCAGTTAATCCGTTTACAAGATGAATGGCTGGGAGTGCCGATAATTTATCTCTCGGCAGAAACAGACAGCGAGCGTCAACTTGCAGTCTTGATCAAAGCCGGAGACGATTTTATTACCAAACCGATCGGTGACCATGCGTTGGTTGTCGCAGTGTTTGCCAGAGCGCAACGAGCCAGGCAACTCGCTGAAATTATGACCAAAGATAGCCTAACTGGGTTATTGCAACATGCGCATATCAAGGAGCGGTTGGCCGTGGAATTGGACCGTTCACAACGTCACCAGCAAGAGGTGAGTGTGGTGATGTTGGATATCGATCATTTTAAAAAGGTCAATGACAGTTATGGTCATTTGGTTGGTGATCAGGTAATAACTGCGCTGGCAAATCTGCTGCGACAACAACTGCGAAAAACCGATGTGATCGGTCGTTATGGTGGCGAAGAGTTTTTAATCGTGCTGCCTGAGTGCCCGCTACAACATGCATTTAAAGTGATTGAACAAATTCGAGTTTCCTTTAACCGTTTGCCTTTTGTAGTCGCAGGCCATGAGTTCCATTGCTCATTTAGTGCCGGCATCGCGATTGGCACTGGCAGTGCACATCCAGATTATTCTATTGAACAGGCGGATCAAGCGCTTTACCAAGCGAAAGCGCAAGGCCGAAATCAAGTCCTGCTCGCAACGCCGAGTTAATGGCCCGTTAGTTTGCGTAAGGTTTGAACCAATTGCTCGGCAAGCAGTGGCTTGGCGAGCCAGCTCACGCCTTTAAAATCATCGAATAACTTCGGATCTGCTTGTTCTTCGACAGTAGCAATCAACACTGGAATGTCTTTGTGCTGAGGGTTTGACCGTAGCTCATGAAACAAGGTTGATGCGTGGCCATCGGGTAAATGCAAGTCTAGGCTGACAGCCACAAAGGATTGCAAAGTCATTGCCCTTCTGGCACTGCCGAGATCCGCACAACAAACCACCTGATAACCAGCGTTTTCCATATGTTCGCGAATAAACTGGGCAATTTGATCGTCATCTTCGACGACTAATATCGTCGGTTTATTGCTTTCAGCCGCCCCTCGCAACGCAAAGCTGAGAGTAAAACTGGTACCTGTTGGACTTGTGGTAAAACTAATATCGCCGCCCATACGGTTGGTTAATTCCTTCACAATTGCCAGACCCAAGCCGGTGCCGCCTTTACTGCGGGCATCGGCCGAATCGGCCTGCGAGAATTTTTCGAAAATATGCAGGCGAAATGCGTCAGGGATCCCTGGACCTTGGTCAGTGACTGAGATTTGTACCTGCTGATCTGCAATCTCCAAACCCACATGAATTTCGCTGGTGGGAGGGGAGAATTTTGCAGCATTTGATAATAAATTTGCCAGAATTTGGTGAAGTCGCATCGGATCTATGTCGATCATGCCGTCCTGTGGCGCGTCGAGTAAAATCTTGATTTGATATTTATCAGCATAAGGTTGATTGTGCAGGATGGCTTGTTGTAATAGCGGTTTGACCGCAAGGCGGGTCATCTCAAACTGCATCTTCCCTGCAACAAGTTTGTCGATATCTAATAAATCGTTAATCAATTGCGTGAGTTTATTACTGTTTTCTTTGGCAATGACCAACATGTTTTGCATCATTGCCGGAACTTCACCTAAGACGCCACCACTCATTAAACCAAGAGCCCCAGAAATTGACGTCAGCGGAGTTCTTAGCTCATGACTGACCATCGAGACAAATTGGTTTTTCATCTGTTCGATGCGCTTACGCTCAGTAATGTCTTGAATAATAGACCAGACTTGTTGTTCACCTTCTGCCGTTGCTATCAAGACTTCACTCAGCACAACATGCAACCGTTCGCCGTTATATTGCGCCAATTCAAATTCTTCAGGACCGTAACGTCCAGAAGCATTGAGTCGCTCCAGGCGCTGCTGCATCTGTTTTGGTGACAGATGCAACATCACCTGCAGAGTGGGGATTTCGGTACTGTCGCTTTGGTTGCGTAAGTGGAAAAAATGCGGGTTGGCGCTGATGGCTTGGCCATCGCTAAAGCGGCTCAATAAAATCGCTAAAGGAGCAAATTGGTATAGTGAATTCAGTTTCTGTTCGCCAGTGCGCAAGGCAAGTTGCACTTGTTTTTGCACCGTAATATCCCAGATAAAACCGTCGATATACAGCAAGCTACCATCATTATCGAAAATACCGCGGCCAAGTTCCTGGATCCAGCGTACTGAGCCATCTAAATGCCGGATCCGATATTCAACACTAAAGCGGCGGTTATGAACCAAATCTATTTCAACGGCTTGCCGAACAATTTCCGAGTCTTCTTTTAGGGTTAACTTTGCAAAACTAATATCGCGATTACGGATAAAGCTCTTGGCAGGGTAACCAGTCATTTTTTCCACTTCATCGCTGATAAACAGCGTGGTCCAACTATCATCGTTCATACAGCGATAGACCACGCCCGGCAAGTTTTCTAGCATAGAGCGGTGACGTTGTTCGCTTAATAACAAGGCGTGATGAAGTTGTTCCAATTGGGTGATATCAATCGCAACCCCAAGATAACCGGTAATGGTCCCTTGGCCATCATGTACCGCTGATACACTGAGCCGCACTTGCTTACGTTCACCATTTTTGCAGATATAGGTCCATTGACGAGTTTCGCCCAAACCTTGGCGTGCTTTATAAACAAATACGTCAAACCCTTGAATATCTTGCTGATACTCCGCAGAAAGTTGAGCCCCACGTCGGCCAATTTCCACCGGCTCGTGGAAAATTCCAGGGCTATGGCGGCCTATCAACTCCGCAGCGCGATACCCGAGCATCCGCTCAGCACCAGTGTTAAATAGTGAAATAATGCCATCTGGACCGGTCGAAATCATGGCCGCTTCGGTGGCAGAGTTGATGACGGCTTGCAGCCAAGAACGGGTATCTTGGATTTCGGCTTCTTTGGCTTTGTCATTACTGATATCGCGGTAAGTTCCGAACATCAGAAGCGGTTTACCATCAGCGCTCCAACTCATAATTTTGCCGACGATGTGCAGCCACAAGTAATGACGATCCTTATGCTGCATACGTAATTTGACATCGAAAAATTGAGCTTCACCATTGATATGTGCGAACAGTTTTTCATTCACCGACAAGAAATCATCCGGATAGATCCGTTGTCGCCAAAAATCTGCGGTGTATTGCTCCCCTTCGGGCAGGCCAAGCAAATTGAACAAATGGCTATTGTAGATGGTTTGGTCGGACTGCATGTCCCATTCAAAAATACCCAATTGGGTGCCGATAATAATGGCGTCTAGTCGTTGTTTCTCGAAAGCTAGCTGATTTTTTTGCGCGATACTTTGCCAAGCGATTAACCGTGCACTTAATAATGCTTCGGTCTGTTGTCCGAGCCGTTTTAGCGCCAGTAGCTGTGACTCGGATAGCTGTTTCGGACTGCGGTCCATCACGCATAAAGTACCAACGGCCAAGCCTTCAACCACCAGTGGTACTCCGGCATAAAAACGAATGCCGTTTTCGGCGGTGACCAGCGGGCTATCTGCGACTCTTTTGTCTAATAACGTATCGGGTAAATAGGTGATGTCAAAAGGATTGAGAATGGCATGTGCACAGATCGCGATTTCTCGGGGACTTTCATCAATATCGAGGTCAATTTTTGCCTTAAACCACTGCCGAGCGCTGTCAACCAGAGTCACTGTTGCGATCGAAGTGTTGGCAATATATCTTGCAAGCTCCGCTATGCCATCAAAATTTTGCTCTGGCAACGTGTCTAAAATGGCGAGTTGTTGCAACAATTCAAGCCGAGCTATCTCGTTATGGGGTAAATCCGCTTTCATCAGTCTGTGTGCTAACAGGAACAATGAGAAAAGTGTAAACACAAAAATGTGTTCACGCAGTTAAATCTGTGAAATAAAGCGCTTTTTTTATAGGTTTGTAATTGTATTGGGAACGAAACTGCCAACTCTAATTGGTTTTCACAGTTTCGCTTGGTGTGGCAACAAGTCTTTGGTCAAGTAACGACCGGGCTAACATTTTTTCCTGGGCTTGTTTCATACGTAGTAGAGCAGCGTAGAGCTGAGCAGAATTAAATGGTTTAGTCTCGTTAATCAGGTCGCTCACATCAATGTTGGTTTGCTGTTGGACTTGCTGCAGCAATTTCATGTGGCCGGATTGGATCAATACTGAACGCATATCGACATCTTCGTTGCCATCTGAAATGGCATAGCTTTTCATCAACAAATCAATAGTTTCGATTTGCTGTTGTTGATTTGCTTTTGCGGTGACAGCGAGGGTTTGTTGCGCAAGTTCATCATGCTTTGCCAACCAAGCGGTTTGCATGCCATTGATGGTTTCCATATGCACGAAATAAAACAGAACTGCTGCGCTACCAAAACCAAGCGCTAAACCTTTAACAAAAAAGCCAGTAGGACCGGTCAGCACGATAAAGCTCCTTGCGTCGATGCAGGTATAAAGGGCGAGGCTGCGTGGGCAACCTGAAGAGCGGATATCATCTGAGTTGGCAGGGTGGCTGTCAACCTTCGTTGCGATAAAGCGGGAACTAAAGTTGCCGACTGCTGAAAAGCTCAGCAAAAAAAGGCTATCGGTAGGGATAGCCTCTGTCGGGGATCACTCTGCGAGCATGCTGCGCAACATCCAAGCGGTTTTTTCATGTACGTTTAGCCGCTGCGTCAGCACGTCAGCAGTCGGTTGGTCGTTCGCTTCATTCACGATTGGAAATAGGCCTCTTGCCGTACGAGCCGTTGTTTCTTGGGCATTGACCAAGAGCTTCAGCATCTCTGTTGCGGAAGGGACACCTTCAACTTCTTTGATCGCAGTTAACTTTGAAAACTCTTTGTAAGTGCCGGGGGCCGGAAAACCAAGGGCTCGAATGCGCTCAGCAATAATATCCAACGCGTTCCACTGCTCGGTATATTGGTCCATAAACATCGTATGCAAACCATTAAATTGCGGCCCCGTAACGTTCCAATGAAAGTTGTGGGTCATCAAATAAAGTGTGTAACTATCAGCCAATAATTTTGATAATCCTTTGACGATTTTCTCACGATCGTCAGCATCGATCCCAATATCCATAGCCAAGGTTGGGGCTGATTTTTTTGCCATAAGTTTCTCCTTTTCGAATCTTGTCGATGACATAACTGTTTCCAGCATAGTTCCATTTTTGCTTATTGTCTGTGCGGTGGCGCACTTGGTTAAATTAAATTCAAATAAATCATAAAGATATATAGATGGCTAAAGGCAGTTGTAAACGATGAACATCGTTGCATATCAAAAAAATTTTACACTTTAATGAAAAAAGTTTGAGTAAAGACTTTAAACAGTAGTGCATGAGAATTTTGGCAAAAGTTACAGAAAAGTGGCAGAAAACTTGGGGCTTTGCTGTGATAGCTAGTGATTGGTTAAAAATTATTCAAACAAGCAGCTGTTTTATTCGTTCAATTGTTAACATTTGTCCCATTTGTTGTAGGTTGCCATGCTCAATGCATGCTCTATCTTGGTTTAGCAGTCGGTTCGCGAAGGAATGTGCTACCAGCTCTGATGGAACATAAAAATAAAAAACCAAGACGAGGGCAAGCGATGAATAAATTAACAAAAACTTTAGCGGTATTGGCGGCCGCAGCGACTTGGCAAAGCGCTGCGGCAGTTGGTGGTTACCCGGTCGTGTTAGTGCACGGCTTTCAACCACAAAACTTAGCAGATAGACCAACTGGCTCGGCCGTGACTCAAAACGGCGCAAACTATTGGAGCGAATATTGGGCGGCGCGCGCTGATGTCAGAATTGACTGGCCATCGCAAGAGCGTATCGCTGGGAAAATATCCTCTGATTATATTTGGCCAAAATTGCAACAAATGTCGCAAAGTCAATTGTGCAAAAACGGCTGTATTTTTGTCACGCATTCCACGGGCGATTTAGTTACTCGGTATATTATCGACAATCAGTCGTTGTGGTTACGTAATGCCGGAATGACGCCGCTCAATATTGTGGCAACTTTTGACTTTTCTGGCGCAGGTGGTGGCTCTGAACTGGCTGATTTAGCGGTAAACGTTGCAACCGGCGGTGGTTTGATTGATTTAACGCTCAGAGCCGCATTGTCGTTATGGCTTGGACAAATGCCAAACGCTAATAACGTAGGGGTGTTAAATGATTTACGAGTAAATAGTGCTCGGCAACTCGCAGCAGCGCCAAGCAGCCGTGTCCCACGCTTGCGTTATATTGGCAGTAAATCTGATTATCTGAACGCGACCAGCCCATTTTTGCCAGGCAATGATGATGGGGTTGTTGCCCCGCATTCAAGCTGTGGATCGGCAAGTGTTGCAAGTTTCGATAGTTGCAGTAAATCCATTGCGACTGATGGCAAAATTACGAGCCAAACTGGTGTATCGAGCTTGATGCCATATCACTATCCGCTGCTGATGAGCGCGTCTTATAGCCACGCGGGCACTATCAGCAATCAAGTGAAAGGTGATGTCACTGCCGCGAATGCAAGCGCTACCTTTTTAAACAATAAAGCGATCCGCTTTAGTACCTATGACGAAAAACGCGGCTGGTGGATTTTCAGTTCAACCTATCGGGTGGTTGCTGGTTCGAACAACAGCAGTATGTCGGACTTAGTGTTTAAGGCGGCAAACTAAGTGAAGCGGGCGCATTGGATTTCGCTGATCGCTTTGATCTCTGGCGCTGTGGCTTGGTATTTTCTCGCTGAGCCTCGGCAGCAGACTGAAATCATCAAAGTGGAACAACCTAAGACAATTGCGCCTAGTTCAAAGATGCCGATTAAACCGGTAGATGCACCTGTTGTGGAGCAAAAGCAGCAAGAGCAAGTTGAACTCGCTGAACAATTCGGCCTGGTTGCTTCTGCGTATGCTGCTGAGCTGGAAACACCGAGTTATTCAAAACCGCTGATTGCGTCTGAATTAAATGCCGCCGAGTTTGTGCCTCAGCAGGTACCGATCGAAGGCGGCGGTTCAGTGGCGATTGTGCCAAAAAAATATCGTTTTAGCTTCCCTGAAACCATCCAAGCGGAATTGGTGGCAACTGATATCAACTTGTCGGAAGTTTCAGTGTCGCTCCGTAATGAATGGACGGGCGAAAAGTTGTGGCAGCAACCCTTGCAGGCCCAAGATGGGCGTTGGCTTATTGATATCAATCCTGGTAAAGATTGGGATGGTCAGTTGGAGTTGGCGGTTGAGTTTCAGGCTCGAAGTGACAGCCAGACCTTGCGCACCGGTATTGAATACAGTCAACCCGTCGCTTGGGTATTAGCGGTCGATGATAGTTTTGGCGAGGGGGCAGACTTGGTGATCCCACTGCAACTTGATGTGCTAGTCACAGGCGATTATCGCGTCCGAGCTCAGCTTTTTACCGATACCGGTCAGCCGTTAGCTGCCTTGGTTCAAGAGAAAAAATTAAGCCAAGGCAAACAGACTTTGGAAATGAAGGCATATAAATCGGTACTTCAGCAACATTCCGGTGATTTTGTGCTAAAGGCCATACTGGTGGAAAAACGGCCATCCAAACCTGGCGACCTAGCCCGTTATGGCGCCAGTAAAGAATCTGAATTTAAAGTCCCTGCTTTTGCGATTGGCCAATTAAGCGATGAACCCGCGACTGTGTCGGAGGAGGAATTGCAGCGTTTGGAATTTCTTAAGCAAATGAGTCAGGGGCGCTAGGATGTTAATATTGTTAATCATGGCAAATAAACAATAATTCCGGATTTCTAGCCAAAACCATCGCGTGCGGCTTGCCAATTTTTAGCATGTCAGACTGTCTCAATAAAAAAATACACTTGCGATGAAACCAGTTATAAGTCCTAACTCTGCGTAAACATTGATAAATTATTGAAGTCGCAATAAAGTAGGTTTGCAGCATACACTGAGATGCTTGCCGGAATTTTCCTCATTTCACTGACCGCAATATAACGACCGGTTTCACTGTTAACTGCATAAGCGTTGCTCTATTTCTGGTCCTTGTTTGAAATAATCAACAATTTCATGCGCTTATTCAAATGTTAACAGAGGGCAAAGATTGCGTTCAGTTGTCAGCTTTTTTTACTAATTTGTTTACGCAATCAATTGATTTAAGATTATTCCTTTATAAATCAGCATCTTGAATAATTGGCTTGAATTTTGCTTTGAGTGTGTCGTTATTATATAAAAATATAAACAGCACATAACAGTGTGGTTTTTTCTCTAAAAAGGTAGTATCCCAAATGAAAAAGTTATTAATCGGTTCAGCACTTTCTCTGATGGCATTTGCAGGCTCAGCTCAAGCAACCATCATCCAGTACAATACTCTAGCGACTTTTAACACAGCCACTGGCGGTTCTTCAACTTTAGAGACCTTTGACTCAGCGACTGCTGGTTTATTAAGTGTTGGTGTTGAGCGCTTATTTAACGGCTTTGGCTTCTCGTACACTAACTCAGTTGGTGGCAACCAACGTGCAGGTATTTATACTGCTTCTCAAATCAACCAAAACTCAGGTACCGCAATCAATGCAACAAACAGCGTTGGTTGGGGTGAATATTTGAACGGCGCTTACCTTAATGGTGGCGATGGTCCTAACGTGGTATTTCGTTTCTTCTCACCAATTACCTCATTTGCCTTTGATTTCTCTGATTCAGACTCAACTGACAGCTACAGTGTGCAGTTTGGCAATGAAACGCCATTTGCTTTAAGAGTTGCGTCTAATGCGACCACGTTTGTTAATTTCTTCGGTTTTGTTAGTTCAAACCCGTTCACTACAGTAACGTTTAGACAGACTGCAACTGGTGGCGCGACTGAAACTTTCTCAATCGACAACATTCGGACTAACGGCTATAGCACGCCAGAAGAAGCTGCTGCGGTTTCTGCACCGTCAACATTAGCAATTTTAGGCTTGGGCTTAATGGCTTTAGTTGGCCGTAGAAAGAAAACAGTTTAATTTTCTTATGCCTCGACAAAGCCTTCAGAAATGAAGGCTTTTTTGTTTGTGCTGAAGCCATCAATTACCAAGCGAATTTTTTCGGGGATCAAAATGGTCCATTTTCGGCGATTGGCAGCAACAAAATGTGGCAGTTCTTGATAATTCACCCACCAATAAAGTAAAAGGCCACCCGGAGGTGGCCTTTTACTTTATTGGTGGAGCTGGGGGGATTTGAACCCCCGTCCGAAAAACCTACGTCTTCAGTACTACATGCTTATCCATTCATTTAGTTAACCCTAGGAGCGCCGAATGGCAGGCTATCGTTGGGCGAGTCCG
>JACCDZ011632567.1_pt1 | contig 12360 bp, 14 predicted proteins | sample 7449551 | NCBI WGS metagenome assembly JACCDZ01 (sample SAMN15323452, study PRJNA562643) | freshwater metagenome | isolation source: river surface water | place: USA:Blue River Watershed | collected 2017-08-18
CCCATGAGGAAGAAAAGGATTTCGGCAATTTCGCCGAGATGCTCGCGCAGGGCGTGTGTGACGAAGTGCAGTTGGTCCGGCAGTGTGGCTGGCAGGATGGTGTCGGCACCCAGGACCAGCACGGTCCAGCACAGCACGGCGGTGAGCAGGGCGGCGGCGGCCTTGTCGACGCGCAGGGAGTGCTCGAAGGCAATCATGGCGTAGCCGATTACGAAAACAGCAATCATCAGCGTGTACATGGCGTCTCTTCTTTATTCTTTTGGCCTGCAGGCCTGACGTGCTGCGGAGCCCAAGAATAGCCGAAACACACGGTGCGGCGGCAAGGCCCTCAGGCGCTGCGCAAGCAGACCGTGACTTCTTCCCGATCGTGATAAAGCTGTTTGATGCGCAGGCGGAAGGGGCGTGAGCCCAGGCGTTGCGCCATGAGTGCCTGGCAGTGCAGCACTTCTTCGTAGCGCTTTTTCATGGGTAACTTGAGATTGAAGATGGCGTTGGTGGCGACACCATCGGCCACCCAGCCGGCGCAGAGCTCGGCAATACGGGCCGGCTTTTCCACCATGTCGCAGACCAGCCAGCTGACCGGACGGGTCGGGCGATAATGGAAGCCATCCACTTTCAGGTGCTCCACTTGGCCGGTCTGCATGAGCGCGGCATCCATGGGGCCGTTGTCGATGGCGGTGACGGAAAGGCCATGCTTCACCAGTTGCCATGTCCAGCCGCCGGGAGCGGCGCCCAGATCGACGCCGGTCGCCCCTTCTCGTAGCGAATCCTCGCGCTCCTCGGCACTCAGGAAATACAGAAAGGCTTCCTCCAGTTTCAGCGTGGAGCGGCTGGGTGCTGCTGCCGGGAATTTCAGGCGTGGAATGCCCAGTAGCCAGGGCGAGGCATTGCCGGGCGTGGAAAAGCCGGCGTGTACGGAGTTCGAGTCCAGAAAGAAAAGATGCAGGCTGTGTTCGGCTTTGCGTTGTTGCAGGCCGCTTTTCTGCAGGGCCGACGTCAGCGCGGGCGTGAATTTGCGCAGGAATCCCGATAGCTCTTTGGCCTCGTTGGTATCGGCTGTCTCCAGTCGCAGCTCGCGAAAGACGGCCGCGCAGCGACGCAGGTTTTCCAGCAGTGGCGTGATGCGGTCGCCGGCTGGCAAGGTCCAGGCCTCTCCCTCGAACAGGAAAACCAGCTGGCGGCTGAAAATCAGTTCGTGAAAGTGCAGCTTGGCCTGTTGCTCGGGTGCAATGGCGGCCATGGACTGGAAAAGTACAAAGCCGCTGTCGGGGCGGGTTCGCACATAGCCGCTGATGTCGGACTGTGCCGTGTGCGCCTGGATTTCCGCTGCCGCCTCTTTTTCAAATCCCGGACGGCAATAAATCAGGAGGGCGTGTGCATTCATGCGTAGGGCTGCTTGTGTAGGTTGTCCGGGAATGAAAAGGCCCGCGTGCGCGGGCCTGACAGCAGGGGTGAAGACGGGGCTAGTCGCGAAAGCCGTAGTCTTCGTGCAGCATGCCTTTGTCCGTGGGCTGCTTGGTGGCGTAATCGCGCGGGGGCTCCACGCTGTAATGATCGTCCACCAGTGTGCCCTGCAGGGTATTGCTGCGTGGGGCATCGAGTTTTTCAAAGGCATTGGCGGGATTGCTGCTGCCTTGACGGCGATTGTCGGCGCAGAGACTTTCGGCACCGCGCTGCAAGTGTTCGTGCACTTCGCGATAGCTGTTGCTGAGATTGTTCACGAGCTGCGCGGTGCTCACGAAATGCTGGGTAACGGCATCCTGATAGTGGTCGTATTTTCCCTGCAGGGCATGTAGATGCTCCTCCAGTTCACGGACGCGGTTGTCCGGATTGCGCGCCTTGGCCAGCGCGTAACCGGCAAATCCGCCGATCACCAGGGTGACGATATACAGCAGCCAGCTCATGTCGCTCTCCTTGGGTATTCCTGTCCGGTATGCGTATTGGTTATTCATGTCGGGCGTGGTCTTGCAGGCCCGCGAACATTTCTTCTCGTGGCCGTAGTCTATAGCATCCCGCCGTCACGCCAACCGGTCTTTATCGTCTCTGTGCCGGAGCGGGCGGCAACATAATTCGGGTAGGCCTATGACACAATTTGTTGAACAACAGCTTTTTATCGCGGGTCCGGTCGGCCAACTGGAAGCGATATGGGTGCCATCAGACAGCAATAGGGGGCGAGCTGCTGTTATCTGCCATCCCCATCCCCTGCATGGCGGGACCATGGGCAACAAGGTGGTGACCACGCTGGCGCGTAGTTGGCGCGATGTCGGCGTGGCGACATTGCGTTTCAATTTTCGCGGTACTGGCGCCAGTGCGGGTGTGCATGATCACGGTGTGGGCGAGTCGGATGATTTGCTGGCGGTGCTGGACTGGTTGCAGGGGCAGGGAATAAGACAGCTGGATCTGGCGGGTTTCTCCTTTGGTTCCTGGGTGGCAGCAAGTACGGTGGCGCGTTTGCCGGCAGATTTTGTGCTGCGGCATCTGGTGCTGGTGGCGCCGCCCGTGCAGTACGAGGGTTATGCGGCCTTGCAGCCTCCGGCCGGGACGCTGGTTTTTCAGGGTGACGATGATGATGTTGTTGATCCCGCTGCCGTGCAGGCTTGGGTGGCCAGCCGCCAGCGGGTGCCGCAGTTGCTCTCCTTTGCTGGCGCCGGACACTTCTTTCATGGCCGTCTTGCCGAGCTAAAGGAGGCACTGGTGGCGCGGCTGTAGACCTCGCCCGCCAGCCTGGTGACTTTGCAGTGCCGGGCCCAGCCGCTAAACTGCCGGCCCCATTCTGGCATGCCATGCGCAGCCTGTTGCCCGAAGACTTCTGTATGCCTCTCAGCCGTTACCAGCACGATCTGCGCCGCCCCGAGTTTCATGAAGATGCCGCTCAGGCTATCGCGGTGCGTCATCTGCAGCGTGTGAAGGACGAGCTGCTGGAGCGTTACGAAGCCTCAAAAGAGACGCGCGGTCTCGGGCGCCTGAAACTGCAAAAGCAGCAGCGTGAGCCGGTGCGGGGGCTGTATATGTGGGGCGGGGTCGGGCGCGGCAAGACCTATCTCATGGATATCTTCTTCGACTCCCTGCCGTTTCGCCGTAAGCTGCGCATCCATTTTCACCGCTTCATGCAGCGCGTACACAAAGAGCTGAACTCGCTCAGGGGCACGCGCGATCCGCTGGAGATCGTGGCCGACCGCCTGCATGAAGAAGCTGTCGTTATCTGCTTCGACGAGTTCTTTGTTACCGACATCACGGACGCCATGTTGCTGGGAGGCTTGTTCGAGAAGCTGTTTGCGCGTGGCGTGACGCTGGTGGCGACCAGCAATATCGTGCCCGATCGCCTCTATGAGAACGGCTTGCAGCGCGAGCGCTTCCTGCCCGCCATCGCCATGGTAAAAAAATATTGTGAAGTGCTGAATGTTGATGCCGGCACGGATTACCGCCTGCGTGTGCTGGAAAAAGCCGAGCTTTATTACACGCCGCTGGGGCCGGAGGCCGATGCCGCGCTGCGTAGAGGCTTTGACGCATTGACCGGTGGTGTCGGGCGAGGCGAGGCTGATATCGTGGTTAATGATCGCAAGCTGCATGTGCTGGATCATCATGACGATGTGCTTTGGGTTAGCTTCAGTGAGCTCTGTGAAATGCCACGTTCAGCGGCGGACTATATAGAGCTGGCACGTGAATACCACGCCGTCATCGTCTCCGGCATTCCGGTGATGGATGCGCGCGATGACAATGCCGTGCGCCGTTTCATCAATCTGGTAGACGAGTTCTACGATCGTCATGTGAAACTGATTGTTTCGGCGGAGGCTGATATTGCCGGCTTTTATCAGGGCGGCCGCCTCAATTTTGAAATCGAGCGTACCAAGTCGCGTTTGCTCGAGATGCAATCCAAGGAATATCTGGCCCGGGAGCATTTGCCCTGAGCCGGAAATGAATCTGTAGCGTCACCTGTAGCAAAGAGAAAACGAAAGCCAGCCCAACAACCATCGGAGACCATGGCCATGATTCCACGCAGCATATTCAATTCCGACCACGAAGCTTTTCGCGACATGGTGGTGAAATTCCTTGAAAAGGAAGCCGTACCCTTCCACGCCCAGTGGGAAGAGGATGGCCAGATTGATCGCGCCCTTTGGAACAAGGCGGGCGAGAACGGCATGCTCTGCCCCTGCTTGCCGGAAGAGTTTGGTGGTGTGGGTGCTGACTATCTTTATTCCGCCATCGTGATGGAAGAAATCTCCCGTCTCGGCCTCACCGGTATCGGCTTCGGCCTGCACACGGATATTGTGGCGCCCTATATCGAGCATTACGGCAGTGCTGCGATGCAGCAGAAGTACTTGCCCAAGATGGTGACCGGGGAGCTCGTTGGCGCCATCGCGATGACGGAGCCGGGTGCCGGCTCCGATCTGCAGGGTGTGCGTACCACGGCTGTGCGTGACGGCGATCACTACATCATCAATGGTTCCAAGACCTTCATCACCAACGGCCAGCATGCCGATATCGTCATTGTTGTCGCCAAGACCGATCCGAGCGCAGGCGCCAAAGGCACTTCGCTGATCATTGTTGAAGCCGGCACGCCAGGCTTCACCAAGGGCCGCAACCTGCACAAGGTGGGCATGAAGGCACAGGACACCTCCGAGCTCTTCTTCCAGGATGTGCGCGTACCGGTGACGAACTGCCTCGGCGAAGAAAACAAGGGCTTCATCTATCTGATGCAGGAGTTGCCGCAGGAGCGCTTGGGTATTGCCGTGAACGGTATTGCCATGGCGGAAGGAGCTCTCAAGCTCACGATTGATTATGTGAAAGAGCGCAAAGCCTTCGGAAAGCACATCGCCGACTTCCAGAACACCCAGTTCAAGCTGGCTGAACTGCATTCAAAGGTGCTGCAGGGACGTGTTTTTGTGGACCGTTGCCTTGAGTTGCACATGAACAAGAAGCTTGATGTGCCGACTGCTGCTGCGGCCAAATACCTCATCACTGATCTGCAGTGCGAAATCATTGATGAGTGCGTGCAGTTGCACGGCGGCTACGGCTATATGTGGGAATACCCCATTGCCCGTATGTGGGCCGATGCGCGTGTGCAGCGCATATACGGCGGCACCAATGAAATCATGAAGACCGTGATTTCCCGTGCTGTTCTTGCCTGAGAGTGGTCGCAATAAAAAAGCCGGCATCTGCCGGCTTTTTTATTGCTGATTTTGTAGGTGCGAACGCTTCGCTGAATTCGCATCTGCGGTCAGGGCGAAGGATTCGGGTGCTGCACATGAATCGCTTCAATCGCCTTCAGTACCTCATCGCTCAGTTTTATATTGGCTGAGCCGATATTTTCTTCCAGCTGTGCCAGCGTGGTGGCGCCGATGATATTGCTGGTGAGAAAGGCTTGGCGGTTAATGAAGGCCAGTGCCATTTGCGCCGGGGACAAGCCGTGCTCGCGCGCCAAGGCTGTGTAGGCGGTGGTGGCGGCTTCCGCTTGTGGGCCGAGATAGCGCGAGAAGCGTTTGAACAGCGTGATACGCGCGCCTTCTGGCCACTGGCCGTTCAGGTATTTGCCGGTGAGCACACCAAAAGCCAGCGGCGAATAGGCCAGCAGGCCTATGTTTTCACGATGCGAGACTTCAGCCAGGCCCACTTCATAGCTGCGATTGAGCAGGTTGTAAGGATTCTGGATGCTGACAGCGCGGGGCAGGCCATGGGTTTCGGCCAGCTGCAGGAGTTTCATGGCGCCCCAGGGCGTCTCGTTGGAGAGACCGATATGGCGGACTTTGCCAGCTTTCACGAGGTCCGCCAGCGCCTCCAGAGTTTCCAGGAGGGGCACGCTGTCGCTGTCATCCACGGCCTGATAACCGAGTTTGCCGAAATAGTTGGTCTGCCGATCCGGCCAGTGCAACTGGTAGACATCGAGATAGTCGGTCTTGAGGCGGCTCAAGGAACCGTTGACGGCTTCCTCTATATGAGCGCGAGAGAGGCGGGGATTGCCGCGTATCCAGGGCATGCCCTCGGAGCGACCGGTCACCTTGGAGGCCAGGACTATCTGCTGGCGCAGGCCGGGACGGGCCTGGAACCACTGGCCGATGATGGTTTCGGTGCGGCCAAAGCTTTTGGCGGTGGGCGGCACGGCATACATCTCGGCTGTGTCGAAAAAATTGATGCCGGCTGCCACCGCCGCGTCCATCTGGGCAAAGCCTTCTTCCTGTGTGTTTTGCTCGCCCCAGGTCATGCTGCCGAGGCAAAGTAGACTCACTTCAATGCCGCTGCGGCCTAGCTGTCGTTTTTCCATGATCGGCTCCTTGGTGAAAAAGCGTTGCAAATCAAGGCGGCGAGCATAGGCGCGAGACTTGTTTGAAGGCCATGGCGGGTCTTGAATTTCTGCGCGGAGAAGTTGTTGTCAAAGACGGGGCTCTTGGGTAAGATGCGCGTCCTCTTTGACGGGGCTCCCGTCAGCTGCCCTTTTGTAATAGGCGTTAATGCGATGAAGACTTTCAGTGCCAAGCCGGAAACGGTGAAGCGTGACTGGTTTGTGGTCGATGCCAATGGCAAGACCCTCGGTCGTCTGGCTACCGAACTGGCCAGCCGTCTGCGCGGCAAGCACAAGCCCGAATATACCCCGCACGTCGACACCGGTGACTACATTGTCGTCATCAATGCCGACAAGATTGCAATCACGGGTAACAAGGCCCAGGCCAAGCAATACTACCGTCACACCGGTTACCCGGGTGGCCTGAAGAGCATCAGCTTTGAAAAGCTGATCGTTGCCAAGCCTGAAAAGCCCCTCGAAATCGCGGTAAAAGGCATGCTGCCGAAGGGCCCTCTGGGCCGCGCCATGCTCGCCAAGCTGAAGGTGTATGCCGGTGCCGAGCACCCGCATAGCGCCCAGCAGCCGCAAGAACTCAAGATCTGAGCCGGAAAGCCATGACAGCACAAACTAACTACGGTACTGGTCGTCGCAAGACGGCAACTGCTCGCGTTTATCTCAGCGCAGGCACTGGCAAGATCACCATCAATGATCGTTCCATCGAAACCTACTTCGGCCGCGAAACTGCGCGCATGATCGTGCGTCAGCCGCTTGAGCTGGTTGAGCTGCTGGAAAAATTCGACGTCAAGGTGTCGGTCGCTGGCGGCGGTATCGGCGGCCAGGCCGGTGCCATTCGTCATGGCATCACCCGCGCGCTCATCGAATACAGCGAAGACCTCAAGTCGCCGCTGCGCAAAGCCGGCTTCGTGACTCGCGATGCCCGTGAAGTCGAGCGTAAGAAGCTCGGTCTGCGCAAGGCACGCAAGCGTCCGCAGTACTCCAAGCGTTAATCTGTACCGGGCATGGCGCGCTGTTTGGCGCGCCTTGTCCTGCAGATGGTCCGAATGTTGGGGAATCGTCTAACGGTAGGACTACGGACTCTGACTCCGTCTGTCTAGGTTCAAATCCTAGTTCCCCAGCCAATTCAAAAAAACGCCTCCGCGACTGCGGAGGCGTTTTTTTTATATGAAAAAAATCTCCGATTTCCCCGGAAATCCCTTGTGTTTCAGAGTGTCACTGCCGGGTTCGTCCTTGTAAGCTGTGTGTGATTTCATTATCATCCGCAGGCTTTTTTTCAGCTCGTCCGGAGAGTCACAGCCTCTGCGGACGTCTTTGTGTCTCTTTGGAGAGTACGTTGATGAGTACTGACGGCGTGAATGTGGGTCGCCGCCGGCTACTGATCGGTGCCACCGCTGCGGTGGGTGCTGTCGGTGTCGGATTCGTGGCCGTTCCGTTTGTTAAGTCCTGGACTCCCAGTGCCAAGGCCAAGGCGGCCGGCGCTCCAGTGACTGCAGACATCAGCCAGTTGGAGCCGGGCCAGAAGGTCGTGATCGAGTGGCGCGGCAAGCCGGTGTGGGTGGTACGTCGTACCCCGGACATGCTGGCTGGCCTGAAGAAGGTGGAAGGTTTGCTGTTGGACCCGTCCTCAGAAGACGTGGCGCAGCAACCGGATTACGCCCGTAATGAATTCCGCTCTATCAAGCCCGAATATCTCGTGCTCACCGGCATCTGCACCCATCTGGGTTGCTCTCCCCTGTTCGAGCCGGAAAGGGCAAAGCTTGAAGCCAGCTGGGAAGGCGGTTTCTTCTGCCCCTGCCACGGTTCCAAGTTCGATCTCGCCGGGCGTGTTTACAAGGGCGTTCCTGCTCCCAAGAATCTTGAAGTCCCGCCGCACTCCTATGATTCGGAGAAGGTCATCACTATCGGCGTCGACAAGGAGCATGCGTAATGAACAAGCTCTTTTCCAGCGTAATGGGTTGGGTGGATGCGCGTTTTCCGGCAACGGAAACCTACGAATACCACATGTCCAAATACTACGCGCCGAAGAACTTCAACTTCTGGTACTTCTTCGGTGTGCTGTCCATGGTGGTGCTGGTCAACCAGCTCGTCACCGGCATCTGGCTGACCATGTTCTATACGCCGAGCGCTGATGCGGCTTATGACTCTGTCGCCGGCTACATCATGTATGACGTGTCCTATGGCTGGCTGTTGCGCTATATGCACTCCACCGGGGCCTCGGCTTTCTTCGTGGTTGTCTACCTGCACATGTTCCGCGGTCTGCTTTATGGCTCTTATCGCAAGCCGCGCGAACTGGTGTGGCTGATCGGCATGGGCATTTATCTTGCGCTGATGGCGGAAGGCTTCTTCGGCTACGTGCTGCCTTGGGGCAATATGTCCTACTGGGGTGCGCAGGTGATCGTGAATCTCGCGGGTGCCGTGCCCGTTGTCGGCGGTGCGCTTGTGGAGTGGGTGCGTGGTGACTTCCTCATTTCCGGTGCCACCCTGAACCGCTTCTTCGCCCTGCATGTTGTTGCGATTCCGCTGGTGCTGGTGGCACTGGTGTTCATGCATCTCGTGGCCTTGCATCATGTCGGTTCCAACAATCCTGACGGTATCGAAATCAAGAAGAACAAGGGCCCGGATGGCGTGCCGCTGGATGGCATTCCTTTCCATCCTTACTACACCGTGCACGATCTCGTCGGCATTGTGGTTTTCCTGGCCGTGTTCAGCACCGTGCTCTTCTTCTTCCCGGACGGTGGCGGTTATTTCCTCGAGCGTCCGAATTTTGAGCCGGCCAATGCCCTCAAGACGCCTGATCACATTGCGCCTGTCTGGTATTACACCCCGTTCTACGCCATGTTGCGTGCGGTGCCTTCGTTTGCCGGCTCCGCCTTCCCTGGCGTGATCGTGATGGGTGCTGCCATTGCCATCCTCTTCGTGCTGCCCTGGCTGGATCGTAGCCCCGTCAAGTCCATCCGTTACAAGGGCTGGATGAGCAAGCTCTGGCTGGGCCTGTTCGTGTTCTCCTTTGTGGTGCTGGGCTATCTTGGTGTGGTGCCTTCCAGTGGTACGACGTTCGGGATTGGCAATACACCGTTGGCGCAGATTCTGACCACTGTGTATTTCCTCTTCTTCATCCTGATGCCGTTCTATACGTCCATCGAGAAATGCAAGCCAGTTCCCGATCGTGTCACCGGGGGTAGCCACTGATGAAAAAATTCATTCTTTTCGCCCTGCTGGCCCTGTCACCCTTGACGGTACAGGCCGCCGCTGGTCATGACGTGGAGTTGCTGCACGCGCCCGTGAATGCCCAGGACAAGGTGTCCCTGCAGAACGGTGCCAAGCTTTACATCAGCTACTGCCTGGGTTGCCACAGCGCCAAATACATCCGTTATGAGCGCATGGCTGAAGGTCTGCGCATTGAGCCCAAGCTGGTGCAGGAGTACATGAACTTCACCAGCGACAAGCTGGGTGACCAGATGAACCCCAACACCAGTCCCAAGGACCAGGCCAAGTGGTTCGGCGCGCCTCCACCGGATCTTTCCACGGAAACCCGGCTGCGCTCGCCGGACTGGGTATACAGCTATCTGCTGGGCTTCTACCCGGACGAAAGCCGCCCCTACGGCGTGAACAACAAGGTGTTCAAGGATGTGGCCATGCCGCATGTGCTGGCTGATCTTGAAAAGGAACAGACACCGGAAGAGTTCAAGCGCTCGGTGGGCGATATCGTCAACTTCATGGCCTGGATGGCTGAGCCGAACAAGGCCGAGCGTGAGCGTCTTGGTGTGTTCGTGCTGTTCTTTCTGGCCATCCTGATGATCCCGGTCTGGTTCCTGAACAAGGAATACTGGAAGGACGTCAAGTAAGGCTGGCTGTTGAGTCGTATCACAAGGCGCCCGGGGAAACCCGGGCATCTTGTCTCAAGGGCGCGGAATTCTCCGCCGCCCTTTTTGTGTTTAAGGGCCTGCCTGCAAAACAGGTCCCCGCTTTGATTGGAGTGTGAGCATGGGCGTGGTAACCCGCCGGTCTTCGATGACCTTCTATTCGGACGGATCCGATCATTACAGCCACCGCGTGCGTATCGTGCTGGCTGAAAAAGGCGTGTCAGTGGATGTTGTCAACGTCACCTCCGCCAACAAGCCTGAAGACCTGGCGGATCTGAATCCCTACAACTCCCTGCCTACCCTGGTAGACCGCGAGCTCTCGCTCTACGAGTCCAAGATCATGATGGAGTATCTGGACGAGCGCTTTCCGCATCCGCCACTGCTGCCTGTGTATCCGGTGGCGCGTGCGCAGAATCGCCTGCTGGCCTATCGCATCGAGCGCGACTGGTGCCCGCATGTGGATTTGCTGCTGGGTGGCAAAGGCAAGGAAGCGGCTGTTTTGAAGGCACGCAAGGAGTTGCGCGACAGTCTCATCACCATCGCACCGATTTTTGCGGAAAAGCCTTTCTTCATGAGCGACGAGTTCTCGCTGGTGGACTGCATTGCGGCGCCTATCCTGTGGCGCTTGCCGGCCATGGAAATCGAACTGCCGGAAAAGCAGTGCAAGGCCATGCTGAAGTATATGGACCGCATTTTTGCTCGTGAGTCTTTCCTTGCCAGTCTTTCGGATGCCGAGCGCGACATGCGCAACGCCTGAGTGTGGTTTGCAGGTGAAAATGGAAAAAGGGATGGCCATGCCATCCCTTTTTCTATCAGCTGTTTGATGGCGACGAGTGCGTGGAGAAAGAATCATGGAAGCGATACCCATGACATCCAGTCGGCCCTATATGGTCAGGGCGATTTACGAATGGATAAATGACAACAATCTCACTCCTTATGTCCTGCTGGATGCTACCCGTGCTGGCGTGACGGTGCCGCTCGCACATGTCAATGATGGCCGCATCGTCTTGAATGTCGCGCCCGGTGCCGTGCGCGATCTTTTCATCCGTAATGAAGGTATTACTTTTTCGGCCCGCTTTGGTGGCGTGCCCATGCAGGTGGTGGCGCCCATGCAGGCAGTGCTGGCCATTTATGCGAGGGAAAACGGACAAGGCATGTTTTTCGACGAAGATGAAGAGTTTCCTGTCGCGGACGACCCTGATGACGAGCCGCCGGAGCCGCCGGCAGCAAAGCGCCCGTCATTACGTGTGGTGAAATGATTTTTGCCCATAAAAAAGGCCGCAGGAATGCGGCCTTTTTTATGGGGCTTATTTTTGTTGCTGATCATGTGGCGGTGGCTGCTGCTCCGGGAGCCGGCAGATAATCCACGAGCTTTACGATTTTCTTCACGCCGGAAACGCTTTTGATGATGGTGACGGCCTGGTCGGCTTCACCTGGCGTGAGCTTACCCATGAGATAGACGGTGCCGCCCACGGTGAAAACCTTGGTGCGCGAGGAGGGGAATGCTTTTTCAAAAAGGAATGCCGTGGCAACACGCTTGGTGATGGAGCCATCCGTGAAGCGCTCGGCGTAATAGCTGGCCGGTGCGATGATGAGCTCGTTATGGATCTTTTTCACTTCAGCGATCTGGCCCACGATTTTCTCGGCCTTGGCTTTGAGCTCTTCGTTTTGTACCTGACCGGCCAGTAGCACGCTGCCGTAGAAGCTGATGACATTCACATTGGCTTCGCGGAACTGTTCGTCGGCTTTGTAGATATTGATACCGCCGTCGCGCTCAATGGCGCTGTCCTCCAGGCTCATGCTGAGGCTGCGCTCACCGGGGGCTTTGCCTACAGGCTCAGGGCCGGTGGCGCTGGCCATGAGACTGGTGCAGCCGCTTGCGCCGAGGGTGAGGCTGGCGGCAGCAAAAAAGGCGAGGCATGGCTTAAACATCATTGGCTCCGAAAAATTCGCGGTCGATAAGATCACAGCAGCAGTTGAGTACGAAGAGTTGTGCTTCGTGCACACGTGCTGCCGAGTTGCCCGGCAAGCGCAGATGCACATCCTGATCCGCACGCAGCAGGCGTCCCAACTCGCCGCCGCCTTCACCGGTGAGCGCAAGTACACGGCCCCCCAGTTCCTGCATGGCACGCGCAGCTTGCACGATATTGGTGGCATTGCCGCTGGCGCTGGGAATCAGCAGCACATCGCCGGGGCGTGCCA
>JACCDZ010939634.1_pt1 | contig 12358 bp, 11 predicted proteins | sample 7449551 | NCBI WGS metagenome assembly JACCDZ01 (sample SAMN15323452, study PRJNA562643) | freshwater metagenome | isolation source: river surface water | place: USA:Blue River Watershed | collected 2017-08-18
AATCCCGACCATGTTGCTGAAAACGATGGTCAATACAGTGGGCGAACCTTCATGATGGGTATCGCCAAATCCAATGAACAGCTGGCTGATTTTGGCTTATCGACCATGGTCATGGGCATGAAAGACGACAAGCCCTTATCGTTCTTCATTCCTAACCAGGACAATCTGGTCAATCGCGCCACCTCCATTGATCTCACTTCTTTCGAAACGCTAATGACCAATCCTCTGTGGATGCAAGGTCAATGCGAAAATTGCCTGGCGGGTGATATCACCTACATTGGTGTGCCGCCCATTGAGACTGATCCGGAACATCAGCACCATTACCTGGTGATGGGCATGCTGACAGGCCCTATGGATCTGCTGCGCAACCTCAGTGGTCGTATCCTTGAAGTAGACCGGCCCGACTTCAGTACGCTGCCAGATCTGCACCAGGAAGTGGTCGATACCGGCAAGCCAGCCGAGCACATCCTGGGCTCCCACTTAAGCACCCTGATTGAACAGCCCATTTGGGGATTTGGGGACAAAAAGGCCGGTGCTGCTTACTCGGTTACGCCCCAGGCGGCACATGAGCAATTCAGTGCGCTACGCCAATTCGCCGATACGGGTGTGCTGCCCGATGGTGATGCCTATGCCAGACTTCGTGCCGATAAGACGCAACAGAGCTATGTGCGTACGCAACATCGGCTTTCGCCCATGAGTTATCACTACTGGGAAACCGCTGATGAGAAAAAAGCGCGACGTGCCTTTGCGCTGCAAGCGCTGATGGCGTCCCTCAATGAGCCAGACACTGGCATGACGATTCGATAGGCCGCACATGGGCATTGAAGATTGGGAAATTCAATACGATCAGTCTGCTTCTAGACGGCTCTTTCGGGAGCTGTGCCTAAAGCATTTTTCAATGAACGGGTTCATTGAACACTTGCGCGCTGAGCACGCCCCTGCACTGGCCAGGCTTCAATTGGAAATAGACATTGGAGAACTGGACGCCGGTCAATTGCGTGAATCAGATACGCTTAGCATCGCAGAACACTACTTTATCCAGCGAATGATTGATTTGGGTACGCAGTCGGCTTTTTATAGCGTGCCTCGCGAGCCCTGGCTCAAGGCTGCCGCCCTGGAGTACTTCGGTACACCCAGGGATTATTTCCACAACCTGTTCATTGAACTTCCGCAGGGTCTTCAGTGCGATCCCGATGTGATCCAGGCGGCTATCCGCAGTGATCGCAGCCATCTTTTTTACATAGAGCCAGATATGCTGGTGGCGCATGCGGGTGAGGTGTTTCTGACCATGCCGGGGCGCTTCACGCACTATTTCAGGGTGGACGCACCAGATGTCGATTTCATCGTGTCGCTGCTGGAGCAGAAGCCTTCCTTACGTGACGCCATTACAGAAGCCGGTCGCGAGCAAAGACTTCCTGAGCACTGGCCTGCGCTTCGTGAGGAGATTAACCGTGCGCTGGTGGGTAAAGGGATGCCTGAGCTACAAGATAAACCCGTACCGCGTTTAGAGCGGTGGAAGAAAGTGCTGCAAGAAACCTTTACGCCGGGGTCGTGAAACCTCAATTACTCGCAGGGCTGTCAGTTTTTCGCGAACGTAACCGTAAAGGCATCTGCCACCTGGGACAAGGTATTGTGTTGGGCGGCAGACAGTGTCCAATAAACCGCCAGAACGCCGCCGCTGCGGGTGGTAACCCGTGCACTGCTGGTGGGCAAATTCACGGCTGATACGGTCATCGTACCTGCTACAGACTCCAGGTATGACAAGGCCGCAGAGTCGCTGACCAAAGACGTAGAAACACCAGAAAGAGTAAGCTTGAAATAATAGCCAAGCGGACTGGTATCGTGGTGAAGGTACAGGGCGGAGATGACATTGCCATTTGAAAACGTGGTTTTCCCGTACACATCCTTCGACGTCAACGCCCCCGTGAATGTTTGGGTGTTGGAGCCAATAACATGAGTCTTTACCGTTTTCGGAATCTTGCTGTAGGAGACAGCTTTTGTCCCAATGGCACTTCGAGAATCACTGGCGGAGACTGTTCTTTGCTCATCCGTCTGGGAGAGTAGGCGAATTTCCTGGGTTAACGTGTTCTGTTCGCTATAGCTGACGGCGCGTCGCTCTATGATAGTGCAATCAGCGCCAGTCTGCGTAAACGGCTGATTATTCAAAATCGATGTCGTATCGGGCACGTAGCTGACGCAGGATACGGGATCAGCACGCCATTCTGAATAAACGGGGGGGCACAGCAAGCCATTCGGAGTCGCCTACAGAGTCTCCTGCACTTTGTTTCTCAACAATCGGCGCACTCGTACGGATGATGTTGGGGTTGTCAATTTGTTGGGCATGAGCTTCTTGCCCTAAAATGAAGCTCAGCGCGTAAAGTAATGCTTTGTTCATACGGGGCAGCCTTCGCCAATGTCAATAAAAGTGTCTCAAAAAACCAGTCAGCAGGGTTGTGGCTCGGATTCATCGAGCTTAACAATCCCAAACGCCGGCAGATCGATTTGCAAGGACTGGCCGGGGGGTGTCATCGACCCCACTAGCTCAACCAGCAGGTTACGAACTTCGGCATCACTGGACTCATCAAGCCCGAAGAGCAAGCATTGGCGACTGCGATCAAAGCGACGAGCATGGGTCGCCACCGCTAACGTTTCAATCAGCACAAGCGGATTCGGATGCTTGCGAAATGCCACTGTTGTGTAATCGATCAACAGGTTATAGCGGCCATCTTGTGCCACCACATAAGCCGATAATGCACGAGCAAGAACCCTTAGCTGAGCACCCGTCAGGTAGGTACTCAACTCAGGGAATGATGCAGCCTCTGGGTGCTTGATTAACGCCCATTCCTTTCTGATTGCCTCAACTTCAGGCGATAGAAAGTCGTCCCAGGTTTGTGGTGAGCCGGCTTTCAGGCGATGGAAAAAGTCCCACGCCCTTTTCAGGGTAGTGAGAACAGCGGGAGAGACTGCAATCTTGTACATAACTTAAACCGAGAAGGATTCGCCGCAGCCACACGTCGTGCTGGCATTGGGGTTGCTAATCGAGAAACGCGCACCAGCCAGGGATTCTTGGTAATTGATGGTGGCGCCATTGAGGTAGGTGTAACTGAGCGGATCGATCAGCACCTTGAGGCCGTGCAGGTCGCAAACGGTATCGTCATCGCTTGCCGCGTCCTCGAAGGTGAAGCCATATTGAAAGCCGGAACAGCCACCACCCTGCACAAAAACGCGCAGGAACAGCTCCTCTTCCGATTCTTCCTGCATGAACTCGCGCACCTTGGCCGCCGCTTCTTCGGACATAAAAACCACGGACGCTTGCGGATCAAAGCTCTCTACGCTCATGACTACCTCCAAACAAAAAAACCCCGGTAAATCGGGGGTGCATGTCAATTTCGACCAATGATAAGATGTAGACAAAGGGGTGTCAATATCATTAATATGGCATCCCCTTTGGAGAACGTTGCATGTCTGAACACGAAAAGCTAAGGATTCCCCAAAACGTCATTGACAGTCTGGTCATGAACACCGACATCGTCAGTACGATTGGGCGCTACCTCAACCTGAAGAAGCAGGGGCGCGATTACATTGCCCTGTGCCCCTTCCACAAGGAGTCGAGTCCGTCCTTTAGCGTGTCGCCCGGCAAGCAGTTCTTTTATTGCTTTGGCTGTGGCGCGGGCGGCAACAGTATGAATTTTCTCCAGCAGTACCTGGGTAAATCATTTATCTCGGTGATTCAGGAGATGGCTGAGGACAATGGGGTCGACCTCACGCCTTACCTGATGCTGGCGCAACAAGACGCCGCTGACTTCAAGCTGCTGCCCGCATTGGCCAAGGCTTCAGAGTATTTCCAGTCGGCTTTGAAAGGCCCTCAGGCCACCAGCGCCACGACTTACCTGTGTGATCGCCATATCACTCAAGCGGCCATCGAGCACTTTGCGCTCGGCTATGCAGGACAAACCTCGGACATTACGCCCGCGCTGGCTGATATCGAGAATGAAATGATTCTCGGCGGCATTGTCGAGCGCAATGACACGGGCGTTTTCTCACTGTTTCGTCAACGCCTGATGATGCCCGTGCGCGACACGCGCGGTAAAACCATCGGACTGTCTGGCCGTACACTGGAAGAAGGCGTCAAGCCGAAGTACAAAAACTCCAAAGAGAGCGCATTGTTCTCGCGCAACAGCGTGCTCTACGGCCTCTATGAATCGTGTGAAAGCTTTGGCAAAGAAAAGCTGGAGCATGTCGACGTGGTTGAGGGTCAATTCGACGTGATTGCCCAGTGGCAGATCGGACGTCCCGCCTGTGCGGCCATGGGCTCCAGCCTGTCGCCACAACAATTGCGCCTGCTGATGCGCCATGCCAAATCGGTCACCTTCATGTTCGACGGTGATGCAGCGGGTATCAAAGCCCTGATTCAGGTCTGCACCCTGCTACTGGAGCAATTGACCGACCATGACCACGAATTCAATGTCGTCATTCTGCCGGAGGGTGAAGACCCACACAGCCTGATTACAACGGATGTGGATCGCTTTTACGCCAGTATTGCCGAGCCACTGCACTGGCTGGATGCGCTGTTCCATTATTTGCCAGAAGCCAAGGATCTGCATACCGACCGGGGCCGGGCCGAGTATGCCAGTCGCTGTATTGAAATCATTCATGACACCCGTGACCCCCTGCTGCGTCACCAGGCGGTTGAGAAGGCCGCCAAGCTGTGCGGTTTCCCTGTTGAAGCGATGAACGAGCGGCTGCTGAGCCTGCCTTTGTCGCGCAGTGGTCAGGCCATGAAAAACGCAACACAAGCGGTCGAAGATGCCGCATTGCGTCTGGCGCGCATGCTTTGGGATGAGCCCAAGCTGGTCGAGCTCATGAGCCAGCCCACCCTCTGGGTGGAAGAAGACGATGGCCTGGTTGCCCTGCTGGGCGAGTGGGCGCAACACGTTAAATCGGGCGGATGCGATGCTCAGTACTCGGACAAAGAAGCGCAAGCCCTGATCGAAGCGCCTGAGCGTATGGCGGAAATTGATTTGGCCAGTCGCTACCGGGTTGCAGGCGCTGCCCTGGGGCGCAAGCTGACCCAGTCTGGCATTCCGGGTCTGATGGAACAATTGATGAAAGAGGAGCCCGAGCAAACTGGATCCCTCGCCAACAGCTATATTTGGCACATCACCGGCATCTGCGCGGCGCGCGGCATGCAGGCTATTTCAGAGAAGGCCCGCTTGACCCTGATGACCGACGAAGACCGCGCTCGCTTTGCCCAGCTGATGCTCATCCGTCGTGACGCAGCGAATCGAGTTAAAGAAGAAAATTGACACGCTATTCAGAGAAATCACAACGAGGTTCGCTATGAGTGAAGCATTTAACGCACAGATCATGAGTCGCCTGAAGAAGATTGGCATTGAGGAACCGGTCGATCTCATCCGCCAGCTCCCGGTCAGCTACGATGACTTCACGGCTCCCCTGAAGAGCCTGCCTGCTATTTTGGGCTTACCGCATGGCCATGGCTTTTACGCCATGCTCAAGCTCGATGCTGTGCGCAGCCATGAAGAGCTGCGCCAGGAGAAAATGGCGCGCGGCGAAAGCGTCAAGCATGGTGAAGTCCCCTATGTGCGGGTTGAGCTCTCTGATGGTCTGCGTAAGACCAGTGCCCTGGTCTTCGGTCGCGTCGACCCGTGGCTGACCCTGAAGAAAACCTCGCTCAATAAGATCATTCATGTCTCCGGCAAGGTGGCGCACAAGCAGACGGATCGCGGCAGCTTCGTCAACCTCAGCGCCATTGAGCCCGTTCCAAGCAACCAGCAAAACAAGATTGTCGGACGCTACCGGGGCAAGGAAAAGGTCATCACGCCGGATAAAATCGCGGATCTGACCAAAATCGCTTTGCTGCACTATGCCGACCAGGCAGTGGAACTGCTACTGGATGAAATCGGCGTCGATGAAGAAACCGCAATCCGTCAATGTCGAATCCCCTTCTTCAACCTCAAGCAAATGCTGATGACACTGCATAATCCGCATTCTGCGCAAGACCTGGAGAAAGCCCTGCTCTCAGCAAGACGCCTGAGCGCCTATTACGGCATCCGCCAGGCCATGGCGGCCACCACGCGAGTGCCTAACCCGCAAGCGCGCATCCCGATGAACAAGGATCTGATCAAGGAGCTGGTTGAGCGCCATCCGTTTACCCCTACCCGCGATCAGCGCCAGGCCATCTGGGATGTGATCTGCGATCTAGACGCCGAAACCCCAATGGATCGTCTGATCTCGGCGGACGTGGGTAACGGTAAAACCATGGCCTATGGCATTCCCGCCGCCTATGTCAGCAAAACCGGGCGCAATACCGTGGTCATGCTACCGACCGAGCCGCTGGCCGGGCAGGTCGCGCAAAACATTCAGAACTGGTATCCAGACATCAAGGTTCGTCTGGCCACCGCAGGCTTCAATGAAAAAGCCAATGATGGCGACATTCTGGTCGGCACCACGGCACTGCTCAGCTGGTTGCAGAAGAACCCGGACTGGAAGGTGCATTTCGCCATTGTCGATGAGCAGCAAAAGATGGGTACAGCCCAGCGTGATGCGCTTAATAGCCTGGGCACCCACGTGCTGGAAGCGACGGCAACGCCGATCCCGCGCACCATGGCACAAACCATTTTTGGACACAAAAAGGTCTCGCTGATCAAAGACTGCCCGGTGCAGAAAGAAATCACCACGCACCTGCTGGGTAACAGCAATGAAGAAAAACTGATTGCCTATAACACGCTTTCCAAATGGCTTGAGCGGGGCAAGAAAGTTATTGTGATTTATCCGCTGGTCGCCGAGCAGCAGGGCTATTTCTTCCACATCAATGAGCAGGAGCCGAAGAAGGCGGAAAAGATTGCCAGCCTGATCAAAAAGGCCAGTCTGAACCTGAAATCGGTCAAGCCCATCGAAGATGAAGACGTCCAGGCTTTGCTGACTGAGATGGATAACAGCGCTGAAGGCGGCTTTGTGGCGGAGTTCCACGGTGAGGAGGAAGACTTCAAGCGTCTGCAAAAACGCTTCTCACGATACCTGGAAGGCGCTGAATCGCAGGTGCAGTACATTGGCTCGCGCGTGGACAGTGACCTGAACGAGCGCAATCGCAAGACCATTCTGCGCAACAAGGAGTCGTGGGAAAAACGCCGGCCCGGCAAGGTAGCCATGATTCATGGCCGCTCCAAGCGCGCGGAAAAGATTGCCATCATCAACGAGATGAACAGCGGTAAGTATGACTTGCTGATTTCAACGACGCTGATTGAAATCGGCGTGGATGTGAAGGACTCCTGCGCACTGTTGGTACTGAATGCCGAGCAATTGGGCGCCTACACCCTGCACCAGCTGCGGGGTCGACTGGCGCGTAACGGCGGCACCGCTGACTTCATGATGATGTCCAGCGGCCCCCTGGAAGAGCTTGAAGAAGGTGCTCGCGCCCGTCTGGATCTGTTGCTGAAGTTCAAAAACGGCGATGACATTGCGCTGTACGACATGGAACAGCGTGGCTTCGGTAACCTGGCCGCAGGTGGCAAGAGCCAGAAGGGCTTTGAGGACGGTCTTTTCCCCTCCATCAAACTGACGCCCTCTGAGCTGGATGGCTTCCTCAAGGACATGGCCCGCGACATGCAGAATCAGGGTCAAAAGGCTGAATCAGAGGCTGTCAGCGCGCCGTAAAGCATTGACATTTTGGCAATAAATGCGAAAATCCTTGTCCTCGGGCAGGGATTTTTCGTTTCAGTTGGCCGCAATAGATGCGACCAGAATCGAACCCAATAACCCCGTTATTAACCCATGACTTTCAACAAATTTTTACACCTCAGATTAATGACGAACAAAAATCCTTTAAATTTCAGTCAGTTGTAGCAGCGGTGCGCCTGGCAATATCTCCGCATAAAAGCTTGACAACTGTATGCAATATGTGTATATTGTTGCCAAAGGAAGTTACAAACGCACCAAATTGGTGTCCGCAAGGCCTAGCTCAATACAAGAATTGAGCTAAATGGAGGTCAACATGAGCACTACTCATGACTGCGTACTTTCTCCTGAAGCTCGCGAAGAGCTGAACAAAGACATCCAACGACTTGATGTCCTGAGTGAGGAGGTCGGCCAAATCAGCAAAGCCATGTCTCTGGCTGATGAAGCCCCTGTAATGTCCTTAACCGCGCTGCGTCGCGAAATTCTCAAAGCCAATACCCTGGCCAACGAAATGTCGGGCGAATACGAAAGTGCGCTCGGTCTGGATTTCGTTTCCGCTGAAGAAGCCAAGGGCATTCAGGCTGTGGCCAACACTCGCCAGATGATTGCTGAGCCCTTCCTGCGGGCTTACAACCTGGAAGTGATCGCCAACCGCATCATGAAAGCAGCCCAAAAAACCGTGAACGGCCCTGCGCTGGCGGGTTCTCAGCAGCTGCAAAGCGAAGTCAGCGATCTGCGTAAGCGTTTCCACGCCAGCTTCTGGAGCATGCCTGATCTGGGCATGACCTCTGAGCAGTGGGAAACCATGCCGGAACAAATGCGCAAAAAGCTGCGCCCCGCTGGCCGCCCGAGCATGTCGCTGGAATGCCGCATGCTGCAAAATCAAGCCGACATGAGCGCGCTGCTGGAAGCTGCCATGAAAGCCTCCAATGGTGAAATCAACTCGGTTGAAAAAGCCATTGAGGGTGCCGAGCTCTCCAACCGTGGTCGCCCGATGGTCAGCCCGCTGGTGAAGCTGGATCGTCGCCTGGCCAACCTGAAGAAGGAGCTGAGCGAGGTCATGCACGCGCCGGAAGAGGTGATTGTCCGCGAGAAGGGCCTGCCGGGCAGACTGCCAGCCACCCGCCATGAGCGCGTGGAGAAGCTGCTGAACCGCATTCGCGACCTCGAAGTTGAAATTGGTCATGCCGAAGCCGGCCTGGAAGGTGTCGAGTGGGAGCGCCGCAAGCTGGAGAAGCTGCGCGCCAAGCACCGCGACATGGCCCTGATGGAAGCCGAAAGCAAGGGTGCCGAGCAGGTCGCCATCCTGATGGAGATCCTGAAGAATGAGCAGGAGCAACTGCACATCATCACGGCGATCCATGAGCTGGATGAGCATGCCAAGGAAACTCCGACCCACCAGGTCAACCCGAAAGCCACGCGCGACCGCATCATGCGCCTGCGCATGAGCAACCGCCTGAACGAAATGCAGCTGAAAATGCTGGAGAATTTCGAAGAGGAAATGCGCACTGCGAAAGTAGTCCGCGCACGCTAAGCCTCACAAGGGCAACGCCTCCCACACTCCTCAGCCCGGCTATGCCGGGCTTTTTTTCAATTGCAGGCAAAATGCCTCCACTTGCATACTGAAGGTGAATGGGAGATCTGAAATGCCTTACACCGCCGAGCAGCTTGCTGCTGATTTTTTGCACCTGAATATTGAGCAAACCAGCCGACTGGCTCCGTCTGATTGGGTTGAGAAAAATCCCCCTAACATCAATCCCTGGGTCATGAGCCGGGATAAGGTTAGACGGGCAGGGATGGGCAGTTATTTAATACTCCAAGCGGCGAAGCTTGCGCCCAGTTTTCCAACTGCCATGAAAAAGATTGCCAAGGCCGGGGTCGCCATGAACCGCTTATGCGCCCTGGAACCCGTCATGGTCTGCATGCTACTGGATGCGCTGGTGGTGGATCGTGCGCATTCGGTGGAGTTGATGGGGTACGTGCATCAGTGCCTTAAGACCCACGGGCGTGAATTTTGTCGAATGGTCGAACATCACCTGGAGACGCGGCGCATCAACTTCACCCATGGCGACGTCCGTGAATTCCTCAATGGCCTTGAGGTCAACCGGGATACGGTAGGCCTGTACGCCTCCATGCTCCTGCTGGATATGAGCAAGGATGCCATGAGTGCGGTACGCGACAAGCAGCTTGAGGATCTGCGTGAGATACTCATCAAGCCCATTTTTGAGCCTTCAGAGGTGCTGAATGCATCTGCGGCCAGCCATGCCTTGCGCCCGATTCTTAAGCATTCCACCCGAGGCGCCAAGATGATTGCCATGATCGTAGGTGCTCAGCTGACGCAGATGGGGCCCGATCAGGAGCTGGGCGCTGACGCTACCGGGTTCATTAAGCAGATATTCGAAGATCAGGCTGTTGTCGAAGCGACCGTGTTTCAGATTGCTTATCGGGGCTTTGAGTTGATGCATCGAACAAAAGGGCAACCTGTTGCGCCGTGCGCGCAGGTTGCATCTGCCCTGTCAAAGATTGGCGCCGTTTGCAATAAGCAGCATTTAGATAACAGCATTGTCGCGGCAATGAAAACCATCAGCCGGAGCAGTCGGTTCGAGACACCCGACCGAGGAAAGGGCGGGGGTTCCCCCTGGGGTGAGTTGGTCATGGCCATTATGGGGGCTGCCCACAATAGTCAGGCCTGCTGGTGGTCAATCCTCAACCAGCAGCACAGCATTAACAACTACCTGAACCTGCAAAAGTCAAAAAACACGCTACTGCGCTCGGCATTGACAGAAATCGGTCGCAGTCAATCCATGGTTCCCTTCCTTGCCCGTTTTGCGGAGCTGGCCATTCGCGAACATTATCACGAGCGCTCTATCAACATGCTGGTACACGCGATGCCGGATGGCCAGAAGGTCTTGAAAGAGGTTTACCAACTCGTGGGTGATCAATCCATTCTGGAGCGCATGGAGAACGGCACTCGCCGTGACGTACTCATACAAGATCTGGATCTTTAAAGCGTGGCTTCTCCCGCTGGCGACGGATGGGCTTGGCGCCCTTCACATGAATCAGGGTTTCTTGCTTGGGTTTGATGCCATAGAAACTCGTCCAGTATTCGCGGGTAAAGGCGCCGCCAAACCAGCGCGCTTCCTTGCGGCTATTGTACATCAAGAAGCCCAGCCACAAGAACAGCGTGCCCAATCCACCAGAAATCCAGGAGAAGTACTCGGGCAGCACCTGAATCCGGCCATTGGCCAACAGGCGCAGGCCATTCTCCTTGAGATCTTCCGTAAAACCATGTTGCTCCGCCTGGTACACCCAGAGCAGGGGCGTGGTTTGATTGGCGGAAAGCGGCAAGTATGCCATGCCCATACCCGAAAGCCCGAGCAGCAAAAAAACGGCCATCAGCAGCATGCGCAGTCGCTTCAGGCGCAGCTGTCGGGCCTTCAGGCGCAAATCATCATCACTCAGCAAGCGGAATTGTGAAGAAGTGTTATCATTCATATGTATTGCCTCTGAATAGCGACCTATCATAACAAATGCCATAAAATTGGCAATTCAAAATGATGCTGTTGACAGATTGGCGGCGCCGTTCGTCAATAACACAGGAAAATAAAGAGATTTGTTGAAATTCTTCACACTTTATGTGTCAATATTGTATATAATAGATTTGACAGTCATGAACAGCCGAAGGGGGCTCACATGAAGAGCCTACATAGCATTTTCGGTAAGAAGTTTGCCCAACACTATCAGCCCATCGTCGACATGCAGACGCTGGATCTGGTTCGGTATGAGGCGCTGCTGCGCCCCCTCGGGTTCACCAAAGACACCGAAGCCCTTATCCGCCAAATGGAAAAAGCCGGCGAAATCCGTGAGCTTGACCTCTGGTCGATCAAAACCGCCTTGCTCCGCCTGGAGCAGCACGAGGGCAATCCCATTGTTGCCATCAACCTCTCCGCCAAAAGCCTGTGCGACCCACTGTTCCATGGGGAGGTTGAGTGGTTGCTGATGGAAAAGCCCGATAGCACTCGCATCGGCTTTGAAATCACGGAGTCTGAGTCTATCAGCGACATGCAGATGGCCCGCCGCTTTGTGGCCATGGCGCAAAGCCTCAATTGCAGTGTCGGTCTTGACGACTTTGGCGTCGGCAACGCCCGCTTTCGCGTAGCGGAGCAGCTGGAGCTGAACTACATCAAGCTGGCGGCTCGCCTGACCACCATGATCGACAGCAGCACCCAGGCTCGCAGCATGATCGAAAAAGCGGTGAAAATGACGGGTCTTTATGGCATGCAGATCGTGGCTGAACACATCGATAAGCCCATGCAGTATGCCTGGCTGCGCGATACCGGTGTCAACTTGGGGCAGGGTTGGATGTTTGATAAAGCCACCAGCCAGCTTCACACTAGCCGTAATTTCCGCCCGGAGCTGGAAAAGGCGATTTACGATGCCTTCCATCCAGCAGAAGATCGCAAGCCTGCGAACAAAGTGGTCTCCATCGGCATGTCACCGAGACTTGCCTGATACACGCAAAAAGCCAGGGCATGCCCTAGCCGTTGGGGAAATCTGTTGAAGGTTTCCCCGAGGGCCAGGTTGCATCAGGGCTAGAAGCAAAAATCCCCAGAGAAAACATTTTCTGCTGGGGATTTCTGTTTTTTGGCTTTCAGATCAAGGT
>JACCDZ010001081.1_pt1 | contig 12357 bp, 18 predicted proteins | sample 7449551 | NCBI WGS metagenome assembly JACCDZ01 (sample SAMN15323452, study PRJNA562643) | freshwater metagenome | isolation source: river surface water | place: USA:Blue River Watershed | collected 2017-08-18
ATGGTGTTTGAGAGAGCAGTTGCATAGCCAGCTTCCTCAAGAATTGCATTCATGATTTCTGTGACCGAACTTTTTCCTTTTGTGCCTGTGACACCAATCACGTGAAGCTTGCGGGCAGGGAAGCGGTAGATAAGTGCTCCAAGGAGTGCGAGGGTATAGTGATAGACAGGTTGAAGAAGGGTGTAGATTTTTGTTGGGATTATTTTTTTGAGTATGCGAAGTGTTTTTTCAATCATTGCCTTAAAATGTTAACGTATTTATTTTCCAAGTATCTTGAGGGCCTTTTTAATTCGCTCGCCTGTGTTTGTAATACTTGGATCAACTTCTTTGAGCGCTTCACGCGCATCCTTTTGATTAAATCCGATAGATTTGAGCGCCTCCACAGCATCAACTTCATCTCGAAGTGAAACACCGCTGGTCATTTCTGTGCCGAACTTACCCTTAAGTTCAAGTACAATTTTATCTGCGACTTTCTTGCCGATACCCGATACCTTGGTGAGGTGTGAGGTGTCACCTGTTGATACTGCTATACGAATACTGTCTACGCTTGAGACGTTGAGAATTCCGAGTGCGGTTTTTGGTCCAATACCAGAAATACCTATGAGAAGTTCGAAGAAACGAAGCTCTTCTTTGTCTTTGAATCCATAGAGTGTGTGGGCGTCTTCTCGTACTACCATATGTGTCCAAAACGAACACTCGGTTCCTTCACGAAGTTTATTGAGAATACTTCCCGTGGTGTATATCATGTAGCCAATACCGTGTACCAAGAGAGTAAGGGTTCGTTCTTCTTTTTCGAGTATGGTGCCTTCTATGTATGAAATCATACGGGTAGTATAACCCACAAAATGGTAGCTAGCATCTAGTAGTTAGTGGTTAGCCAGTCGCAGATTTTCGCCTTACGAAAATCTGCGACTGGGAATTGATACTTTTTATGATATTTACCTAACTACCAGCTACTAACTGCCAACTACTACTCATCGTCTTGCTTTTTGTTTGACTTTTTGGTACTGTGGTGTCTACATATGCCAATAACATCATCAGCAAAAAAGGCGCTCCGCGCATCAAAGCAAAAGCGAGTATTTAATGTTCGAACCCGAGACAATCTCGTTTCAATCATTAAGGACATTCGAAAGCTTGTAGCAGATAAGAAGGTGGCTGAAGCAAAGAAGCTTCTCCCTAAGGCTTACGCTATTATTGATAAGTCAGCAAAAACTGGTTTTATCAAAGATAATACCGCATCTCGAAAGAAGTCTCGATTGTCAGCTCTTATCAAGAGAACAGAGAAATAAGAGAGAAAAAACCACCGGAGACGGTGGTTTTTTATTTTAAAAAAGCCTTCTCGGTTGAGAAGGCTTGAAGAAAGAGCTTTAGTTTTGTCTTACCAATCTATAACGGTTCACAAAACGTTCAGGGATATCCCAACCTGCACCAAATTGATCAACCAAAGCCTCTAAACCACCCACCAAGTGTCCGATCACCACAGGCTCTGTGTCAGACAATGGAATACATATGAAATAAGTTCCGAGTGGGCACGTTTCTAGGTCAAGGGTGCTTCCATGGGGAAGTTTATCAACCTGTTCTTGTGTTAACGTTAGGACAGGAAGTTGTTCAATTGGTATTTTCCTTTCAGGTGTTGGTATTACTGTCGAGGTTTTTGGTTTTTGTGTCTCGCTTGATTGGATGCTAAAGAGTGTAAGAAATCGCAAGAAGATTTTTTTAAGTGTCATGAGAATGAACGGGTTCTTCTTCATATTAAAGAAGTGGTCAAAAAAGTAAAGAAAAGTTTTGGTTGCTTGGCAGGATATCGACCATTACATGGTCAGTGCCGCGTTTGGTTCTTTTTGATTAATATAAATCAAAAAGAAGCTCAAACCGCGTTTCGATTCCTGCACGTAAGCGCGCCCCGGCGCTGGCAGGATAATCTCCCTCGACTAAATCTTCGCCGTCGCTCAGATTTGTCTGGGCACCGGCTCGCTCCCACTAGAAGCTAGCGGGTCCCGCTCCGCCGTTCGATTCCTGCACGCAAGGTGTCCTACACCTTGCTCAGGAGCACAAAAGAAAAAACCACAGAAATATATTTCTGTGGTTTTTTCTTTTGTGCTCCTGGCAGGAATCGAACCTGCATTTCTCCCTTCGCAGGGGAGTGTCCTATCCATTGAACGACAAGAGCATTTGCGATATGTAACAGGTTACAAATTACAACAAAAAAACCAATAAAACAAGGTTTATTGGTTTTTTGTATTGTTTGATTAGAGCCAGAGTTCTTCCAATACTCGTTGAATAGCCGATTCTTCCAAAAACTTCTCCTCAACTTCTTTACTAAACATTCTTCGAACTTCTTCTGTATCTACTCCATCAAGTGAAATGCTAATAAGAGGAGTGAAGAATTTCTTTGATTTAAGAAGGAGTATGTTTCCTCGCTCGTTTTCTTCTATATGGAAACATTCAAGGTATCGGAAAGGGAAGTGATGTTTGTGAATAGTTATACCTTTTTGATTAAGCACAACGTCCAAGATCATTGGTGGTCGAGATGCAAAAAGCATAATACTGAAAGTCGAGAGGAGTATTATGAGTACGAAAAGATAGTTACTGAGGAGAAGGGCGATAATAGCAATGGTAAAAGCTGAGATTCCTACAATCCAGTACCAATCTTTATCTTTCTCTCGATGAGCGTATTCATAAACTTTCCATGTAAGAGCATTCTTCATAGGTGTCTTTAGTATAACAGAATAAACTTACAACCAACAACTAAGTATTTATTTTTTCTTATATTGCAGGTTGCTTATTGCGATTTTCTGTTTTTGTGATAAGTTATACCTTGTCAGTTAATGAATTGGAGGAGTGGCAGAGTGGTCTAATGCGACAGTCTTGAAAACTGTAGTCCTCGAAAGGGGACCGTGAGTTCGAATCTCACCTCCTCCGCAAAGTTTAGCCCGTCATTTTGACGGGCTTTTACTTTGCGAGAGGAGAACAAGCAAGAGTACTTGCTTGCGTGTGAGATTCGAAAAGCGGAGCCATATCTTTCGCTCCGAAAGATGGCGAGTTGGGGTCGAGAGGCTTATGAGCGACGGCGAATAAGAACTCGTGACCGAATCTCTCAATTATTTTTTTGTTCGTCGGTGAGGGGTTGAGATTTTTATCGATTGGGTAGTTTCTCAAAAAAACTATTTAAAATAGAATTTATTGAATAACAGAGCAGTGCCGATATGCCCAGCGCTTTATCTGTAAATTCTTGAATAGAATATTTTCCGTTAAGTAGCTCGTTGAAATAACCTTCTATTGCTGCATCCGCGTAATAATATCTTGTTTCTGAAAAATTTGTTTTTTGTAAAGATCTCCAGGCGAATTGATTCGTTTCATTAGATTGTCTTTCAAAGAAAAAATTTTTATATCCGCCAGCAAGTCTTTTCTTTGTTTGATAATGAAAAGTTATGTTGTTTCTTATGGCCTGAATTAAATCTACTAAGTCCTTTGTCTCATCCATGAACTCACTTTTAAACTCGTCGGTATCAACCTTCTCGTTAAATGCAATCTTGCTAATTAGTTTCCACTTCAGTTGGTCATTTTTCGACAAACTTTCTGTTAGTGTTATAAATTTTACAGATTCAAAAACACCCCTTTTTTCATTTAAGTAATTAAGGGATTCGTGAAGTGTACCAAAAAGTAATCTTGCAAAATAGAGTCTAAGTCCTGTTAGTTCACCATTATTATCAGAAACAGTGGTTTGTTTTTCTACTGCGTATAAGTCGTTAATTGTGTCATTTAAGAGGGCAATATTTTTTGCATCGTTAAATATTAGAGATAATGCTAGGATATTTTCTCTGAACTCATTCTCTTCTTTATTATCATTCTGCTCCTGGATAATATCTTCAGGAAAACTCTTTTTTAATTTGGCATTGCGGAATTCCCATTTAAGGTAAGAAACTGGTTTTTTTATGCTCATAATTATTGATTATATCTCAGATTGTTTTTTTGTATTACCTGTTTTTACGTTTATAAGTCTTATTGTGATTGGTGTTATAATGCAACAATGTTTAAAACATTTTTACAAAACCTTATAAGAAACGTTTTTGAATCTTTCCGAGGACTTAATATTCTTTGGCACCTGCTCGCGATGGGAGTTACATATGTTTTAGTGGTTTCTGGTTTTGATTGGTTTTATTTTGAGTCTACAAGAAACCCGCTCATTCTAAGAATTGCATTTTCTGCCGGATTTATCGGTTTCTTTGTACCACTTTTATTGCCAGTAATTATTTATCTCTTTGGTAAATTCAAAGGGGTGGCAAAAAATACTATGGTCGCTCTTGGTGTGGCTCAAGCTGGTTTGATAGGATATCTTATCTCTATTACTTACAAGGCTTTTACTGGAAGAATTCAACCTGAACATATCCTGAGTAATTCAATGGTTGATATAAGTAGGGGATTTAACTTTGGTTTTTTGGAAAATGGAATCTTCTGGGGTTGGCCCTCTTCTCATACAGCTGTCGCGTTTGCTATGTCTTGTGCGCTTATCGTGTTTTATTCAAACAGAAAGAGTGTTAAATACAGCGCTCTTATCTATGCATTCTATATAGGTATTGGAGCATCTATTGGTTTCCATTGGTTTTCTGACTTCGTAGCTGGTGCGATTATTGGAAGCCTTGTTGGTGTGATTGTTGGTAAAAGTTTTCTTAATTCGAATAAAATGAAATAGAAATTTTTTATTTACAAACCTCTTCATTTCCCATATATTAAATCTATGTCTACACTCCTATCTATAAGTCAGCTCGGGCACCCAATTCTTCGTGAGGTGGCAAAAGAGGTTGAAAATATTAAAGATCCTGTGATTCAGACCTTGATCGACGACATGATTGACACATGTGAGGATGCGGGAGGTTTTGGTATTTCTGCTCCTCAGGTATATCAGCCGCTTAGGCTCTTTACCATGTCATCAAAGCCAAGTCCGCGATTTCCAAACGCACCCATCATGGAGCCAACAGCAATTATTAATCCAGTACTTATTTCAGCATCAGAAGAAACAGAGAAGGGTTGGGAAGGGTGTCTTAGTATTCCTGGTATTCGAGGTTTTGTGCCACGTCCAAAATCTATAAAAGTATCTTTTACAGACCGTGAGGGTAATAAACAAGAAAGAGATTTTGAAGGTTTGCCTGCTCGAGTTTTTCAACATGAGCTTGATCATTTGAATGGGGTGGTGTTTCTCGATAGGGTGGATGTAAAAGAAATAGTAACTGAAAAAGAGTATCAGAAGATTATGGCGGAACTTGCGAAGAAATAAGTTCAATTAAAGTGCAACAGGTCAACTCATTAAAAAATCTTCCAGATACTGTAAGGATTTATGTTAAAAATGGTTCGAGCCTTTATCAGGTATTTTCCTTATATATGTTGTCTGATGGAAGTTTCAAGGTTGATGTGCCTTATTGTCATTTTGATAAGTGCGCTGTGTTGAAAATCCCTATAAGTTATTCAGGTGTATTAGCGGTCTCCAGGGATAACTTCGTTCAAGAGTTCTCTTTAGAGAATAGACCTCAGTTAAGTATTCATGCGTCGGGCCTAGTTCAATTCTCAGGATCAGGAATTGTTTCTGGTATTACTAATGGTAGATATAAAGGTGTTGCCCTTCAGTCAGCACCTTTGGCGACACCAATCGAGACAGGTCCCACCTGTTCTGTTGCTATATGGGGCTTAGATGCTGGATATAAGAAAGTTACTAGTCAAAAAAAAGATTCAATTGTGTTTGACGTATCGGCTTGTAATAGACCTGAGGCTTTTTATAACCGTCATTACAAGAATGATGTTGGATTTAATTCTTATTTATTTGAGCTATGGGTCTTCCCCATGGACGACTATTACGCAAAAACAATCAGGGTCATTGATTCTATTGAATGGATGGTTTTGAGTTTTCCAAACTATGATCCACGACCAGGCGCTGTATTTGCGATGAGGGTTATAAGGTTACAAAAGATTAATTCTTTTATTGCACTTATTCCTTTTAAGTTTTTTATGGGTTTTGCTGAGAAAAGTGCATTTGGTTTTGTGTTGAATTCTCCCACAGAGAAGTCGGCTGAATATCCTGGAAAATGGAACAGTCTTCAAGCGGTATTTCCAGATTTTTTCAATACTACAAAAAGAGGTCTTGATTTTTAAAAAGTAAAATTTATTTACAGATATTTCTTACCATACTCCCGCATAGCATTGGTAATAATAGCTAATTTCTTACCTTTTTGGGTAAGTCTATATTCTACTCGGGGAGGTGAACCGCCTAAATCATTTCTCAAAATAATTCCTTCTGTTTCAAGAGTCTGAAGCTTACTCGTGAGCGTTCGAGAACTTATGCCATCGAGAGAATCTAGTAGGTCTTTGAAGCGACGCTCTTTTTGAAGTAGGTCTCGTACGATAAGAAGTATCCATGTATCACCAACAAGGCTTGCCACCTGCGCGAGAGGGCAGTGCTTACAGAGTTTATTTCGTTTCGATTCATTTCTCAACATAAAAGTATAATACACCATAGTCTAACACTTTACAAAGTAAAGTGTTAGAAGGTATACTAAAGAGTATTAATTAAATAAAAATAAAATTATGTCATCAATACACGACGCCCTCTTGTGGCGCTACGCGACAAAGCAGTACGATGCAAGTAAAAAAGTAGCAGAAGGGGATTTTAATCAAATCCTCGAAGCTGCACGACTCTCTGCTTCTTCATATGGTCTTCAGCCGTGGAAGATGGTGGTGGTTACTAATCCTGAACTACGAACCAAGCTTCGTGCCGCTGCCTGGGACCAGTCTCAAATCACAGATGCTTCACACCTTGTTGTGTTTGCAATTGAGAAAAACCTAGATAGTGCATATGTGGATGAGTACATAGACCTTGTGTCAAAAACCCGTGGTGTTTCAAAGGAAATGTTGAAGGGTTATGAGGATATGATGAAGGGCAGTATTTCTGGTCTTACTCAAGAATCTAAGGATGCTTGGAACGGCAAGCAGGCATACATTGCACTTGGAACAGCTCTTCTTGCTGCTGCGGATCTTAAGATAGACAGTACTCCAATGGAAGGTTTTGATAAATCACAGTTTGATGAAATTCTCGGTCTTTCAAAGATGGGTCTTGCTTCTGCTGTAGTACTTGCACTTGGGTATCGTTCAAGCGAAGACAAGTCTGCTTCATATGCAAAGGTGCGATTCCCGATGGAGGAGATGGTAGTGAAGATGTAAAGAATACGAACCGCTGACAACAAATAAAAAGCACGATTTCGCAAAGCGAAATCGTGCTTTTTATTTCCAATCAATTTCTTTTTCTCCACGCCCTTTCAAATAGGTGTTTGTCTTACTGAACGGTTTTGAACCAAAGAATCCATTATGGGCAGAGAAGGGTGAGGGATGAGGACTTTCAATTACAAAATGTTTTGTTCTATCAATAAACTTTCCTTTATTCTTTGCATAGTTGCCCCAGAGTATAAATACGATATGTTCTCTCTGGTCAGATAATTCTTTTATTACCACATCTGTGAATTCTTCCCATCCTTTGTTTTGATGAGAACCTGCAACATGTCCTCGTACAGTAAGAGTTGCATTTAAAAGTAATACGCCTTGTTTTGCCCATCTCGATAAATCTCCGTCGAAAAGAGGTTCTATGTCTAAATCACTTTTTATTTCTTTAAAAATATTCTGAAGCGATGGTGGCAATTGTGTACCGGTCTCAACAGCAAATGAAAGACCGTTTGCTTGTCCTTTGCCATGATAGGGGTCTTGTCCAAGTATTACCACTTTTACTTTTTCAAATGGACAGAGTTCAAAAGCTTTGAAAATATTTTTTTGTGACGGATAAACAGTGTTTGAGAGATATTCGCCACGAACAAAATCCATCAATGTTTTGAAATAGGTTTTTGTAAACTCATCTTTCAGTATTCTTTTCCAGGAAGTCTCTATGTGTATATCCTTTTCAGTCATAGGGCCCAGTATAACAAACCTTTGTTATACTAGGTGGGTGATTAAAACTATTACGGTAAAAGTTACCCCTAAAGCAAAGAAAGAATTGATGGAAGAAATTTCCAAGGATTCTTTCCGTATTCGGGTAAATAAACCCGCTGAAGATGGTAAGGCAAATGCTCGGGTGATTGAAATCGTTGCGGAGTATTTTAATATTTCAAAATCGTGCGTAAAAATTGTCTCAGGGCTTACGTATCGAGAAAAAGTTTTAGAAGTGTATTTATAGACTGTTTTAGGCTAGAATACGTTTATGCGACTTCTGGGAATTGATTATGGTGAAAAAAATATCGGTTTAGCGCTCTCTGACGATAAAGGTCTTATGGCTTTTCCAGAAGGTGTTATTTCTAATGATAAGAAAACTATCGAAACCATTTTTTCTTTTATCAAAGCAAATAAGGTGATTAAGGTGGTTGTGGGGGATTCAAAAGATTTCCAAGGTAAACCAAATAAAATTATGCAAAAGGTAATGCCTTTTGTGGAAACACTCAAAGAAAAAGGTGTTGAAGTGATACTCGAGCCAGAATTTATGAGTTCACAACAAGCAGAGTTTTTTATGGGTAAAACTAAAATGCTTGATGCGAGTGCTGCAACAATTATTCTTCAGAGTTATATCGACAAACAAAAACCAACTGTTTCAAATGATGAATATTTAAAAAATAAAATTATGACAAACGAAATACGAGAAAATAAAGACAAGGTAAAGACAGCTGATGCACAACAGGCTTCTTTACCAGTGGCGCCTGAAGCACCAAAACATATTTCATACGATGATTTCGCAAAAGTAGAGCTTAAGGTCGGTAAAATTCTTTCTGCTGAAGCGCTTCCAAAATCAGAAAAGCTTTTGAGACTTTCTGTTGATTTTGCTGAGGGTTCTCCTCGTACTATCCTTTCTGGTATTGCAAAGTATTTTCCAGAAGGCGTTGGTCTCGTCGGGAAGCGATGTATGTTTGTCACCAATCTCGAACCACGAAAGATGATGGGGCAGGAAAGTAATGGAATGATCCTTGCGGTTTCTACCGATGCAGGTTTTTCACTTCTTGAACCGAACGAATCAATTCCTGAAGGGACTAAGGCAAAATAATATGCCACATTTTCTTGAACCAAAATTTTTAATAGAAACATTTGGACTTATTGGTATTTTTGCAATTGTCTTTGCTGAATCTGGTCTATTCTTCGGCTTTTTCTTGCCGGGAGACAGTCTTTTGTTTACTGCCGGACTTTTGGCTTCACAGGGTTATTTTTCAATAACATGGCTTCTTATTGGCACATGGCTTGCTGCGATTGCAGGGGATAGTGTTGGGTACTGGTTTGGAAGACGTGTTGGCCCAGCTCTTTTTTCAAAAGAAGATTCTTTCTTTTTTAATAAAAAACATATCCTTCATGCGCAAAAATTTTATGAAAAATATGGTGCAAAGACTATTGTTCTTGCACGTTTTGTCCCTATTGTTCGAACCTTCGCGCCCATTGTGGCTGGGGTGGGTGAGATGAAGTACAGGACGTTTGTTTTCTTTAATATTATCGGAGGTACGATCTGGGTGTTTTCAATGATATTGGCAGGATATGGACTTGGAAAAATATTTCCTCATACCGATAAGTATTTACACTATATTATTGTGGCAATTATTTTTGCTTCAATTCTTCCTATACTGATTGAAGTTGTTAAAGCAAAGCTTGGTAAAAAAGAATAGTTTCTCACAGATTGTGTATTATGGTGTCGGTTTTTTCCATGATATAATTTATCCATGTCGACACAAGGCTCTCTTTCATCACTTTTTAGAAAAGTTGCACTCTCTTTTCCTGTGCCGGAATTTCTTTCATTGGCACATTACGGTATTGATATAAGTAAAGGACGTTTACGTTTTATTGGATTTAAAATAGGTTCAAATGGTCTCGAGGTTGAATCATGTGGAACACGACCATTTCCTTTGATAGAAAATGAATCTGTTGCGCGAGAAATTCAGTCTGCTGCAAAAGTAGAACTGACCAATTTACACAAAACGCTTAACACTTCTTTTGTGAAAGTGGTGATACCAGAAGATAAGGTGTACGTGTTTCGAACACTTGTTCAAAAGGTGTTTGCACAAGACCTTCGTCTTGCTGTTGAGTTCAAGCTTGAAGAAAATGTGCCAATCTCTATTCACGATGCACTCGTTGAGTACCATATCATAACCGTTTTTGATAACGGTGATGTGGCACTTAGTGTAAGTGTTGTTTCAAAAAAATATGTTGAGTTTCTCCTTAGTCTTTTTGAAGACACTGGTTTCATTCCAATCCTTTGTGATACCGAGGCTCGAGTACTTACTCGAGCGATAGGTGATAGAAGTGCTACCAAAGCAAATCTAATCGTCGCCCTTGATACCACCTCGACGACCCTTGTGGTCGAGTATGCGGGTACGCCACTTTTTAGTTCCGTAAGTACGGTGGGTACCAATGCGGTAACCGAAGCGATTAGTCGGGTTCTTGGGATCAGTTCTGATGAGGTTCTGGCTCTAAAAAAGACGGGTGAAAATATTGGAGGTGAAAAAACAGAACTTGTCCGCGCAGAAGTATCAAATTCTCTTTCGGTTTTAAAAGATGAAATACTTAAAGTCTTTACTTATTGGAACTCTCAGTCAAAAAAAGAATCATTACCTGAATTGGAATCAGTGATCTTGCTCGGTAGGGATTCATCAATAGATTTTCTATTCCACGATATTGCGCTTTTGGTAAAAGTTCCTGTTCGTCTTGGTAATGTGTGGAGAAATGTTACACATTTCGATACCTATATTCCACCAGTTGGAATGGAGGACTCACTTGATTATGCATCAGTTATCGGTGTTACTTTAGTTAACTAATATGTTTACTTTTCTTACAACAGAACATAAGCAGAAGGTTCACGGTATCTATAAAACACATCTCCTTGTTGTGTTTTTGTGGGGTATGTTGGTACTTATATTTCTTCTTGTTCTCCTTCTTACTCCGTCTTTCTTAATCGCTCGTGCAAAACGAGGTGCTGCACAAACTGAATTTGCACTTGTTTCAAAATCAACTGGTACTGAATCCCCTCAGGAGGTAGAGAAGGTTGTTGCCGAAGCGCAAGAACAAATTCAAACATCGAATCAGTACCTCAGTGCTCCATACCTTACTGAGACATTGCTTGATGTTATCAAATACAAGACATCAGATATAAAAATTAATTCAATGTCTTTTGAGCGGTCTTCAGGAATTATAAATATTGCAGGTGTCGCAGGAAGCAGGACCGCACTTCTTGATCTTGTAAAAAAACTTCGGGCTGATAATCAGTTTGAGGTTGTTGATTTTCCTATCAGTAGTCTTGTTAAATCTCAAAAGGTCGACTTTAGCCTTATTCTTCATCTCAAAACACTCTAATGAAAAAAACTTTTTCACAACAAAGTATATTGTTTCTCATTACTGGAGTTCTTTTTTTGATAGGGCTTTTTGTGTATATGGTCTATAACATAAAAAGTACGATTGAAGATGCAGAGTCTCTTTTTTCTCAAATAAATACACTCGAGAGTCAGGGTGGCGGGGTATATAGTGGTAAGTCTTTGTTGAGAAGTAGTGCTTCTACGCTTGAGGCAATCAATACATCAATTGCGCATGCGAGTGACGGGATTGTTTTTGAAAAAATAGAAGGGTTTGCAAAACAAACAGGTGTTTCTCTTGTGGTTCAGTCAGTAACGATTGAACCAGTTGAAGGTAAAAAGCTTCAGGTGATGAAATTAAGACTTGCTTTTAATGGTACGTGGAAAAACGTAATTGCTTTTGCCTACGGTATTGAACACTTTCCTTTCATACTAAGAGCCGATGGTTTGTCTTTGATTGCAACCAGTGCTTCTGATAAAAAAATCGGTGAGTGGAACGGGCTCGTCGATGTGGTCTTACCAGTCTCAGAATAAATAACTTTATATATGAGTATAAATAAAACTACGTTTGCACAAATACGATTCAAGATACACGAAGTGGGCGAGAGTGCTCGTATCGATTGGTTTTTGATACTGGTAATCTTTGTATTCTTCTCAATTCTCTCACTTATCTCTGCTTTGATTTTTTTTAGTAGGGTGCAAGTGGTTGATAAGGCAATGGTGCTTACGAACCCTACGACAGCTCCTGTTTCTATTGATACTAATACACTTGAAAAAGTAGATACTGGGCTTAAGCAACGCGCTCTTAATTACAAGGCTTATGGTACTGCCTTACAGACAATTCCCGATCCTGCACGTTGATTTTTTCTGGGAGTAGGGTAGTCTCACTATATCGCCCTTGTAGTTCAATGGATAGAACTGCGGACTTCTAAGCCGTCAATGTTGGTTCGATTCCAACCAAGGGCACAGTGCAAAAAACCAGCATGATTATCATGCTGGTTTTTTGCAC
>JACCDZ011156958.1_pt1 | contig 12356 bp, 12 predicted proteins | sample 7449551 | NCBI WGS metagenome assembly JACCDZ01 (sample SAMN15323452, study PRJNA562643) | freshwater metagenome | isolation source: river surface water | place: USA:Blue River Watershed | collected 2017-08-18
CGGCCTGGCGATCTCGCTGATCTGCCACAACGACTGGAACCTGATGTCGAGCATCGAGCGCTACCTCAAGCAGCGCTTCGAGCGCCGTGTGATCAAGGAGCTCAAGGGCAGCTACCAGGGGCCGAAGAACGTCAAGGCATCCGGCAAGGCGGTCGGCGTGAAGAAGAAAAAGACCGACAAGAAGGACGGGGCCAAGAAATCGGCCAGCAAGACCGCACCCAAGCGCCGCGCCAACGCACCCAAGGCGGCGCCCCTGGTCAGCCAGGACGGCATGGCCCCGCTCAAGCGCAAGAAGCCGGCGGCGGAGTGAGGATGTTGCCCCCTCTCCCGTTTACGGGAGAGGGTTGGGGAGAGGGGCGTGGCTGGTTTGCCCTCTGCCCCAGCCCCTCTCCCACAGGTGGGAGAGGGGAGCATATAGGTCAGCGGTGAAACGAGAAGGGGGCCAGCAGGCCCCCTTTTTCTTTTGGCGCGAACCGCTCAGGGCACGATCAGGATCTTGCCGTCACGTTCACCGCTGGCAGCCGCGGCCACCGCTTCCTTGATCTGCGCCACGCTGTAGGTGGCGGCGATGCGTGCCTTGAGCTTGCCGCTGGCGATCAGCTGGGTCAGCTCGCCGAACACCTTCATCTGCTCGGCCGGGGTGGCCTTCTGGAACCACTTGGCCAGCCAGAAGCCGCGCAGGGTCACGTCACGGAACACGAAGGAGGCCGCCGACACCTGGCACGGCTGGCCGCTCATCAGGCCGTAGTTGACCAGGGTGCCGCCCTCGCTGAGGCAGGCCGCGATGTGGTCGGTGGCCGGGCCGCCGATGGCGTCGATGCCGAGCATCAGCTTGGCGCCGCCGGTGGCCTCGCGCACGCGCTTGTGCAGGTCGGGACCGTCCACCAGCACCACGTCGCCGCCCTCGGCCTTGACCCCGGCCACCGCCGACTCGCGGCGCACCACGTTGATGGTCTTGAAGCCGCGCAGTTTGGCCAGCTGGATCAGGTAGCCACCGACACCGGAGTTGGCGGCGTTCTGGATCACCCAGTCACCGGGTTGCAGGTCGACGAACTGGCTGAGCAGCAAGGAGGCGGTCGGCGGGTTGATGGTCATCATCGCCAGCTGCTGCGGGTCGGCATCGGGCAGCGGGATCAGCTTGTCGGCCGGGGCGTTGAGGTGGGTCACCCAGGTACCGCAGCCCACCGGCAGCAGCACGGTCTGGCCGACCTTGAGGTGCTTGACGCCTTCCCCCAGCTGCTCGACGCGGCCGACACCCTCGTTGCCGCCGATGGCCGGCAGCGGCGGCAGCATGCCGTATTCGCCGGTCAGGGTGAGCACGTCGGACGGGTTGATCGGTGCGGCCAGCACCTTGACCAAGGCCTGGCCGGCGGCCAGTGGCGGCAGCTCCAGCTTGACCGCTTCGATCACGTCCTGCGGAACTTTTCCGCGGTGTTGGTATTCGGCTTTAAGCATGGCAGTTCTCCATCGGCTGAGAGCGCTGAGTCTAGCCGCAAGAGGCTGCCACCGGATGAATCGGCCGGCATATCCGCGAGTGATAGCGCCGCGCATGGCGCAGCACCTATGCTTGGCACACTGACAGGGGGAACTGCATGTTTCGACGCGTCTGGCCGTGGCTGCTGGTCATGCTGGCACCTGGCGCATTGGCCGAGTCGCTGCGCATTGGCTTCGGTACGAACAAACCACCCTATGTGTTCGAGGGGCTCAGCCGGGGGCTGGAGTACGAGATCGTGGTGGCCGCCGTGCGCGCCAGCGGTGATGAAGTGGCGGTGCGTTACGCGCCCATGGAGCGCCTGCACCTGGCCATTGGCCGCGGCGAGCTGGATGGCATCGCCACCACCAATGCCTACAGCGGCGTCCAGGTCTTCTATTCGCAGCCCTACATCCACTGCCAGAACGTTGCCATGGCACTGACCTCGCGCGGCTACCGCATCACCCGCATGCCCGACCTGGGGCAGTACTCGATCAGCAGTTTCCAGCGTGCCCGCTACCTGCTGGGGCCGGAGTTCCAGGCCATGGCCGAGGCCAATCCGCGCTACCGCGAGGAGGCGCAGCAGATCAACCGCAATCGCCTGCTCTACAGCGGGCGGGTCGATGTGGTGATCGGTGATCCGCGCATCCTGCGCTACTTCAACCGCAAGGTGGCCGACCAGGTCGACGTCAGTCAGCCGGTTACCCAGTACCCGCTGTTTCCGCCGACCGCCTACAGCGTCGGTTTCCGCCTGCGTGAGCATCGCGACCGCTTCGATCGCGGCCTGGCGGCGATCCGGGCCAGCGGCGAATACGCGCGTATCGAACAGCGCTACGCCAACTACTGAGCCGGCTCAGAACTTCTCGTTGAGCCCCAGGTAGCGCCACTGGCCCGCCGGCAGCTTGGCCAGGCCGGTACGGCCGAAGCGCAGGCGACGGATGCCCAGCACCTGCAGGCCGACGTGCTCGCACATGTAGCGCAGCTGCCCCGGCTGTACCGCCTTGATGGCGAAGCGCAGGCGCGTTTCGCTCTGCCAGCTGACCTTGCACGGCGGCAGGGTGGTGCCCTTGTAGCTGAAACCGAAGCTCAGGCGCTTGATCCCTTTCTCGTCCAGGCTGCCGGCCACATCCACCAGGTATTCCTGTTCCAGCTCCGCGCCTTTTTCCTTGAACAGGCGCTGCACCGCATGGCTCTGGCTGAACACCAGCAGGCCGCTGGCGTCGGTTTCCAGCGGGGTGAGCAGCTCCAGGCGACGCAGGTGGCGCTGCAGCGGGCGGATGCCGCTGGAGTCTTCGCTCCAGTGGTGCGCATGGCTGAGCAACTGCTGGGTGGAGTTGGCGCCCAGGCCGCAGCCGAGGCCGACCGGCTTGTGCAGCAGCAGGGTGACCGGTAGCTGGGTTTCCGCCTTGGCGCCGGGCAGCAGCACGACCTGCTCATCGGTCACCGGGTGCTGCGGCTCTTCCACCACCTGGCCGTTCACCGTGACCCAGCCCCCTTCGATGTACAGCTCGGCTTCGCGCCGCGAACAGGAGGTGAGCTGGATCAGGCGTTTGGACAGGCGTTCGGCTTCGGTCATGGTGGTGGGTGTCACATCGGGAAATGAACGGCATTGTACCCGGCCTGGGGCCTTTGCCGGGATTGCGCTACAAGGTTAGCGACGGATCGGGAGAACGACGATGAAACGAGCACTGCTGGTGCTGGCCGTGACGAGCCTGCTGGCGCTGACACCGCCGGCCATGGCCGAGCGCAGCGAGCTGGGCGAACTGCAACTGACCGAGGTGGCTGCTGGCCTCGAGCACCCCTGGGCCCTGGCCTTCCTGCCGGAGGGACAGGGCTACCTGATCAGCGAACGCCCCGGGCGCCTGCGTCTGCTGGATGCGCAGGGGCGTCTGCATCCGCCGCTGGGCGGCGTGCCGGCGGTATTCGCCCGTGGTCAGGGCGGGTTGCTGGATATCGCGCTGTCGCCGGGCTTCGCCACCGATCGCCTGGTCTACCTGAGCTACGCCGAGGCGGACGACGAGGGGCAGCGGGCCGGCACCGCAGTCGGCCGTGGCCGGCTGAAGGAGGACCTGAGCGCACTGGAGGGGTTCCGGGTGATCTTCCGCCAGCTGCCCAAGCTCTCCGAGGGTATCCACTTCGGCTCGCGCATGGCCTTCGGTGCTGATGGCCAGCTGTACGTGAGCTTGGGCGAGAACAACCAGCGGGCTACCGCGCAGCAGCTGGACAAGCTGCAGGGCAAGCTGGTGCGTCTGCAGCCGGGTGGTGGCGTGCCGGCGGACAACCCCTTCGTCGGCCGCGAGGGCGTACGCCCGGAGATCTGGTCCTATGGCCATCGCAACCCGCAGGGGCTGGCGCTCAATCCCTGGAGTGGCCGGCTCTGGCTGCATGAACATGGTCCGCGCGGCGGCGACGAGATCAACATCCCCAGGGCGGGGCGCAACTACGGCTGGCCGAAGGCGACCCACGGCATCAACTACAGCTTCTTGCCGATTCCCGAGGCCGAGGGCGCGACGGTGGCCGGCACCGAGCCGCCGCACCATGTGTGGGAGAAGTCCCCGGCGATCTCCGGCATGGCCTTCTACAGCGCCGAGCGCTTTCCGGCCTGGCAGCACAGCCTGTTCATCGGGGCCCTGGCGGGGCAGGAGCTGATTCGCCTGCAGCTGCAGGGCGACCAGGTGGTGCATGAGGAGCGTCTACTGCAGGACCGCGGCTGGCGCATCCGCGATGTGCGCCAGGGGCCGGACGGCTTCCTCTACCTGCTGACCGATGCGCCGGACGGCAAGCTGGTCCGGCTGGGGCTGGCCACAGGCCGGTAGGGGCTGACCAGGGGGGAGAGCAGCGTGTAGCCCGGATTGCATCCGGGCTACGGTCCTTCTTCCCGGGATAAGGGGGCAGGCCGCAGGTCAGTGCGCCGCCGCCTCCATGGCCGACTCCGGCTCTTGGGCCGCTACCAGCTCGGGGGGCAGCGGCTCGGTGACCACGCTGAAATCGCTGATGCGGATGGCGCCGTGGCCTTCGCCCAGCAGGTGGAAGGAGAAGGCCTTGCGCGTTTCCGGGTTGTCGAAGTCGAAACTCAGCTGGATGCTTTCACCGCGCTTGAGCTGTGGCAGCGGCGGTATCGCCAGGCTGTTGTCGCGGTCGAATTCCTTGGTCAGCAGGCGCAGTGCCGCGCCGTTGCGATCCAGGCGCACGGCCTCGATCTTCAGGGTCACGCGGGTACGGGTGCCCTTGGGCATCTCCAGGTACTGGGCGCCGATCAGGTTGTCCGCCCACTCGTCGCGCGACTCGGGCTTGAGGTCGATGCGCTCGCGGTTGGCGAACTGGTAGCGCTGGCCGATCTGGCCGCCGGTGATGGACTGGTCGAGCAGGTCCGCACGCTGGCTGACCAGGCGTGCCTGGCGACCGGTGACCCGCCCCAGGTACTGGGATTCGGCGGCGATGAAGCGGGTGCTCTCGTAGCGTCGGCACACCTGCTGGAAGGTGCACTCGGTGAACACCTTGCCGTCGTGCTGGCGCAGCAGGCCGTTGGTGTAGGACATGATTTCGCGCGGCGTGGCGTAGTCGCGGAACAGCGAGCGACCGGCAATGTTGTCCGGCACCGGCAGGTCGAAATAATCGAGCACCGAGGCGGTCAGGTCGACATGGCCGTACACCCCGGTTTTAACCGCCGGCAGCTTGTCGCCCTGCGGGGCGAATACCAGGTTGAAGCCCCAGGCCGAGGCCAGGCGCACGTTCTCCAGGCCGTGGGATTCGTCGGAGGTGACGATCACCAGGGTGTCCTTGAGTACGCCCTGCTTTTCCAGCCCGGTGAGGAAGTCGGCCACCGCATCGTCCAGGTAGCCGATGGCGGCCTGCTTGGCGGTGGGGTAGCGCTCCAGGTACGCCTTGGGTGCCGAATAGGGCTGGTGGGTACCGACGGTGAGCAGGGTGAGCATCCACGGCTGCTGGTTCTGCCGCAGCTGCTTGACGTACTTCAGCGCGCCTTCGAAGTAGGCCTTGTCGTCCATGCCCCAGGGGAATTCCAGGTAGGGCTTGTTCTTGAACCAGTCGCGGCCATGGGTCTGCTGGAAGCCCATGTGCGGCATGATCTGGTCCTTGGCCATGAAGCGCAGGCCGGCACCCTGCAGGAAGTGGGTGCGGAAACCCATCATGCTCAGCTGGTGCGGCAGGCACTGCTGGTTGCGGGTCTCGCTGGTCAGCAGCTCGACGCCCTTGGGCGTGCCCGAGTCCAGCTTCTCGTAGTCGCCGCAGAGCATGGCGTACAGGCCACGAATGGTCTGGTGGTTGTGCAGCACATAGTCCGGCGTGGTCATGCTGCGCTCGGCCCACTGGCTCAGGCGCGGCATCAGGTCTTCCGCGTAGGGGCTGCCGATCAGCTGGCGATTCTTGGCGATATAGGCGCCGGGGATGCCTTCGAGGGTGACGATCAGCACGTTGCGCGCCTTGCCGCCACCCGGCAGCAGCGGGGTGCCGGAGAGGTCGAGCTTGGTCAGGCCGTCGATGTCCGGCGGCAGGCCGGATTCCTCGCCGGCGTACCAGTCCTCGATGGCCACGCGGGCGCGGCTGGTGCCTTCGGCCAGAACCTTGTGCGGCAGGTTGAACAGCTGCCACTGGTCGTTTTCGCTGGGCGCCAGGTACTGGTCGGCGGCATGCCCCAGCAGCAGGACGGCGGGCAGCGCGTAGGCATAGCGAGACAGTCTCGGCCCCTGGCGGCGGCCGAGCAGCAGGCAGGCCAGCACCGCGACGGTCAGCGCACCCGCCAGCAGCGGATAGCGGATGCCGCTGCCCTGGGTGGACTGGCTGACGAACTGCGGGTCACTCAGGTATTTGAGGTCGCTGGGCTCGGGCATGCGCCCCACCGCATTGACCAGCTCGGCATTGCCCAGCAGCATCAGCGCCCAGGCCACGGCCAGCGGCGCGGCCAGCAGGGGGCGACGATAGCTCAGCAGCAGGAGCAGGCTGCCGATGCCGAGGTCCGAGACATAGCCGGGCCAGCTCGACCAGCCCAGCCAGTAACGGCAGGCCAGGGGCAGGAGCAGGTACAGCGAGCCGAGCGCGACGAGCGATGCGGCGGGGTAAGGCAGCCAATGGCTGGAAGGGCGCACAGGAGCTCCTGAGATAAGGCAGCGAGAGTCCGTGTCATTCAGACAGGTGGAACCGGCCGAAGTTGCGGCTTGCCATGATTCTGAAACATGCCTGTGCTAGATGCCAGTGGCGCATGTAACCGGCTGTCTCGCCGGGTGTAGAATGCCCGCCTCTTCGAATTGGGTGACGAACATGGCTCTGATCGGGCGCTACAACTCTCTGCCGGTGGCCAAGCTGGCCGACTTCGGCCTCTACCTCGACGGCGGCGCCGATGGCGAGATCCTTCTGCCCAAGCGCTACATCCCCAAGGGCGAGCCTTGCGAGGTGGGCGACTGGCTCAACGTGTTCGTCTACCTGGACAGCGAAGATCGCCTGATCGCCACCACCGAGAAGCCCAAGGTGCAGGTCGGCGGCTTCGCCAGCCTCAAGGTGGTCGACATCAACCGCATCGGCCTGTTCTTCGACTGGGGCCTGTCCAAGGACCTGCTGATGCCGCACTCCGAGGAGAAGCGCCCGCTGCAGGTCGGCGATTACTGCGTGGTGCACGTCTACCTTGACCGCAGCCGGCGCATCACCGCCACCGCGCGTCTGGACCGCTACCTGGACAAGGTTCCAGCCAACTACCAGGTCGGCCAGGAAGTCGATCTGCTGGTAGTGGAGCAGACCGATCTGGGCTTCAAGGCCATCATCAACGGCCAGCACTGGGGCCTGATCCACAAGAACGAGGTGTTCAAGTTCCTCCGTGGCGGTTCCCAGGAGAAGGGTTTCATCAAGGAGCTGCGTGCCGACGGCAAGATCAGCCTGAGCCTGCAGCCGGTCGGTCAGCAGGCGCGCGACGGGCTGTCCGAGCAGATTCTCACCGCCCTGCGCGACGCCGGCGGTAGCCTGGCGCTGTCCGACAAGAGCCCGCCGGAGGTGATCAGCAAGGCCTTCGGCGTGAGCAAGGGCAACTTCAAGAAGGCCATCGGCGGGCTGTTCAAGCAGGGCCTGATCCGCATTCTCGAAGACCGTATCGAACTGGTCTGACTAGCGCGGTTCCTGGGCGCCGGGCAGCCAGCGCTGGTAGATGCGGCTGAAGCTGCCGTCGGCCTTCATCGCGTCCAGCGCGGCCTGCCAGCGCCGGATCACGGCGTCGTCGGTACCCGGCCAGAAAGTGATGTAACCCTCCGAGCTGCGGTAGGGGTAAACCACCTCGACATCCTCCGGGCCCAGGCTGTCGACCTGCTGCGCCGCCTCGCCACGGGCATAGAAGCTCAGGTTGTCGGCGACGATCAGCTTCACCCGGCCATGGCGCAGCATGCGGAACATCTGCTCGGGCTCGGTGACGCCGAGCAGGTTGGGCATGCCGGCGGCGCTCAGCTCCTGGTAGGTGAACCAGTTGCGCGGCACGGCGATCGGGCCGACCTCATGCAGCTGGGCGGGCTGGTCGATCTTCAGCCCGGAGCCCTTGAGGCCGTAGTAGGCGTCCTGCGCCAGCATGATCGGACCCACCCATTTGAAGTGCGGCTCTCGCTCGGCATTGCGGATGGTGGCGAACAGCGCCGTACCGGGGGTGTTTTGCACGATGTGGTAACCCCGCGACCAGGGCACCACCTGGATGCTCGCCGTCTCGCCCAGGCGTTGCAGCAGGGCGCGCACCAGCTCGCTGGCCATGCCATCGGCGATGCCATTCTGCAGGAAACTGACCGGGGCATACTCCTCGGTATAGAACTGCAGCTGGGCCTGCTCCGCGCGAGCGGGGGAGGCCAGCAGCAGGCAGGCCAGCAGAGGCAGATATCGGAACATGCAGGTCGTCCGCGGGAGTCTGGTTACCAGTTTGCGCAATTCAGCCGGCAACGCAATGCGACTTTCCGCCCATCAGGGCTTGCGTGCCAGCAGCACGGCCCGCGTCGGTGCCGGCAAACCCTCGACGGTGCGGCTGTGGTCGGCCGGGTCGAGGAAGTCCGGCAGGGACTGGAAGCGCATCCAGTCGGTGGCGCGCTGTTCCTCGACGCTGGTGGTGGAGACGTCGACGCAACGCACGTCGACGAAACCGGCACGGCGCAGCCACAGCTCCAGCGCCGGCACCGAGGGCAGGAACCAGACGTTGCGCATCATCGCGTAGCGGTCCTCGGGCACCAGCACCTGCTGGGCGTCGCCCTCGACCACCAGGGTCTCCAGCACCAGCTCGCCGCCGCGCAGCAGCGTGTCCTTGAGGTCGAGCAGGTGGTCGATGGGCGAACGGCGGTGGTACAGCACGCCCATGGAGAACACCGTATCGAAGCCTTCCAGCTTGGCTGGCAGCTCCTCCAGCGCTAGCGGCAGGTGCCAGGCGGCAGCATCCGGCAGGTAATTTTTGACCGCGAGGAACTGGTTGAGGAACAGCCAGTTGGGGTCGACGCCGACCACGGCCTCGGCACCCGCGCCGAGCATGCGCCACATGTAGTAACCGTTGCCGCAACCGACATCGAGGATGCGCTTGCCGGCCAGGTCCAGGTGCGGGGCCACCCGCGACCATTTCCAGTCCGAGCGCCATTCGGTGTCGATGTGCACGCCGAACAGCTCGAAGGGGCCCTTGCGCCAGGGGATCAGGCCCTGCAGGGCGCTGTTCAGCGCGGCGCGGGTCGCGTCGTCGCAAGTGCCCTCCAGGCGCAGAGCCTCGCGCAGTTCGGCATGTTCGACGGGCAGCGTCGGCAGGGCCGCGACGGCGGCGAACCAGCGCTCCAGGTCGCCATGGCCGACGGCCAGCTTGGCGTCGAGGTGGCCGGGCAGGCCGGCGGCCCAGTCCTGCAGCGGTGTGCCGGCCAGTTGCTGTTGCAGGGCGTCGAGGTCGAGGCGGGAGAGCATCATGGCAGGGCGATCAGCGAGGCGAAGTTGAGGCACTGGAACCAGGGCACGACCTTGGAGAAGCCGGCGGCCAGCAGACGCTCGCGGTGCTGCTCCAGGCTGTCGGGCTTCATCACGTTCTCGATGGCGCTGCGCTTCTGCGCGATTTCCAGTTCGCTGTAGCCGTTGGCACGCTTGAAGGCCAGGTGCAGCTCGCCGAGCAGCTCGTGCTCGGCTTCGTCGGCAAAGCGCAGCTTCTCCGAGAGGATCAGCGCACCGCCCGGCAGCAGCGCCTGGCGGATGCGCGTGAGCAGCTCCAGGCGCTGTTCGGGGGCGATGAACTGCAGGGTGAAGTTGAGCGCCACCAGCGAGGCGGGCTGGAACTCCAGGGCGAGGATGTCGGCCTCGATCACCTCGACCGGCAGCAGCTCCTGGAACATGGCGTCCTGGGCATGCAGGTACTCGGCGCAGCGCTCGACCATGGCAGGCGAGTTGTCCACGGCGATCACCCGGCAGTCGTCGCTGCGCACATGGCGGCGCAGGGCCTGGGTCACGGCGCCGAGCGAGCAGCCGAGGTCGTACAGGGCGCTGTGCGGTTGGGCGAACTGGGCGGCGAGCACACCAAGGTTCTCGACGATGGTCGGGTAGCCCGGCACCGAGCGCTTGATCATGTCCGGAAAGACCTTGGCCACGTCCTCGTTGAAGACGAAGTCCGGCACCTGGTCCAGGGGCTGGGCGAAGAGTCGGTCGGGCTGCTGTTTCACGGCGGTCGGTTCACGGCGGAAAAGGCCGGCATTCTAGCCAAGAGCGGGCGCCAACCCAACCGCGATGGGCGCCCCGGTTACTCGGACCAGTCTAGGCCGCTGTTTGGCGCGGAGCGGCCAGTGCCACCGCCGAGGCGGCGATGCCGAACTGGCCCAGCCAGTAGCTGAGGATGATGGCGTGGCGCGCGCCCTCGAACGGGGCGACGAAACGGTTGATGCCGATCAGGCTGTCCGACAGCACGAACAGCGCCGCCCCGCCGGCCGCCAGCCAGGCCGAGCGCGGCGGCACTACGCCGACCCGGGCCAGGGCGCGCCAGAGCATGGCGCCGATGGCCAGGCTGTATAGCGCCACCGGCAGCAACAGCGGACCCAGCCCGGCGCGGGCCAGGATGAAGAACATGCCGCCGGCCGCCAGCGCGGCGATCAGCAGGTCGAGTGGTGCCAGGCGGCGGGTATCACCCAGATAGGCCAGCAGGTAGGCCAGGTGGGCGAGCAGGAAGGCGCCCAGGCCGAACACGAAGAGGTCCGCCGGCCACTGCAGCAGCATATCGCCGAGCAGCGACAGCCACAGGCCGATGGTGATCCAGCGTCGATAGGCTCCGGCCGGCGCCTCGCGCAGCCAGACCAGCAGGGCGAGCATCGGCAGCGGCTTGCTGAGCAGGCATAGCCACGGCAGGTTCAGCTGCAGGCCAACGAGGAACAGGGCGACGCCGACCAGGGCGACGGTCAGGAGCAATGGGCGCATGGCGGAACTCTCTTGTTGTTTGCGCCCAGTATGGCTGTCGGAAGGTCCGGCGGCAGTGCGCGGCATGACAGCGGGGGTGGCTGATTGCGTCAGCTGGCGGCGCCGAAGCCGAAAAGGCTGAAGGGCAGAAGCAGGCAGTGCGCCAACCGCGGACAGCGGGCGCCGAACAGCGCGCCGCAGAGCAGCCCAGCCAGCGCCCAGGCGAGCAGATGATCCAGCGCAATCGGTGCATCGCCGAGCATCAGGCGGCCCAGGCCGGTGATCCAGAACAGCCCCAGGCCGCCAATTACGGCACCGCGCAAGCGTTCTCCGCGGGTGACCGGCGCGTGCCACCACCGGGCCAGTCGCCCATAACGGGTGGGCATTCGTCTCAGCGCACGCTGATCTGGCAATCGATGGTCTTGGCCGGCGCGACTTCCACTTCCCAGGGGCGGCGGTAGTGCATCAGCAGTCGGCCTTCGCCCGTCTGGTAGACCTGGTAGCGCCAGGTGGACTGCCCGGCGGCGCCGACCACGCCGGCGTCCTCCGGCGTGGTGTAGACCTCCTGGCCCAGGCTGCGCAGCACGCCGGAGGCGGCGTCCTCCACTACCCAGCGAAAGCCGGTGGTGGGGTTGCTCGGCAGGGTCACGGTCAGCGTCTGCCCGGTGTGCAGCTGCATCGGGCAACGGCCCAGCTGCTTCTCCTCCACGCTGACACTGGGCTTGGGCTGCGTGCTGCAGGCGGCCAGCAGGGCAAGGCTGCAGGGCAGCAGCAGGCGGTGGGCACGGTTCATGGCGGACTCCTGTCGATCGAAAACCCGCACAGCATAGCCGCTGGCTCTCGGTGCCGGCGAGGGCCGCAGGGGGCGATGATCCGCCCCGCAGCTAGCCGAACAGCACCTTGGCCACGTCGGCGTAGCGTTTGGCGAAGTGCACGGTGAGGCCTTCCTTCAGGTAGTCCGGCAGTTCGGCGAAATCGCCGCGGTTGGCCTCCGGCAGGATCAGCTCGAAGATTTTCTGCCGGCGCGCGGCGATCACCTTCTCGCGCACGCCACCGATGGCCAGCACCTGGCCGGTCAGCGACAGCTCGCCGGTCATCGCCACGCCCTTCTTCGGCGCCTGCTGGCGTGCCAGGGAGAGCAGGGCGCTGGCCATGCTGATGCCGGCGCTGGGGCCGTCCTTGGGCGTGGCGCCATCCGGCACATGCAGGTGGACGAAGGCCTGGTCGAAGAAGGTCGGGTCGCCGCCGTACTGCTTTAGATGGGCCGTGACGTAGCTGTAGGCGATTTCCGCCGACTCCTTCATCACTTCGCCGAGCTGACCGGTGAGCTTGAAGCCGCGGTTGAGCGTGTGGATGCGCGTGGCCTCGATCGGCAGGGTAGCGCCGCCCATGCTGGTCCAGGCCAGGCCGGTGATGATGCCGGTGCCGGACAGCACCTGCTCGCCGCGGAACAGCGGCATGCCGAGGTAGCCTTCCAGGTCCCTGGGGCCGATCTTCACCGGCTTGC
>JACCDZ011666368.1_pt1 | contig 12350 bp, 20 predicted proteins | sample 7449551 | NCBI WGS metagenome assembly JACCDZ01 (sample SAMN15323452, study PRJNA562643) | freshwater metagenome | isolation source: river surface water | place: USA:Blue River Watershed | collected 2017-08-18
ACATTTTCTTTTTCGCAGAATTCTTTGCCAAGCAGATACCGATTACCAAATTTCTCATTAAGAATATTGCGAGGGTCAAGTAATTCATGTGAAGTTGCAGTACAACGACCTTTTTCAGATGAATCTAATGAATCCGTTGAACGATCATAACGATATGCACCATCAGAACAGATTAAGCATTCATAGCCTTTTAAATCCGTACGTCCTAAGATACGAACTTTTTCACCATTTTGAAGTTCATATTCTTGACCTACTTTAAATTTGTAGTTATCTGCATTAATATCAGTACGAAGTTCATACATCTTTTCATAGTCATACGCTTCAAGCTTGCCAGTACCATATTGCACATAAGAGCGAGCTTTCAATGTATTAGTGATTTCATGACGTAGACGTTCAGCACGTTCCAAATCAATACGTTTCATGCTATTCCAGTTAGTCCACATAATGAACAGTTCAGTATTATTAACTGGCTCTTCAATATGGAATAAATCTTTCAGCATGATTTTTTCAATTTCTTCGCATGGACTAGAACGGCGACCCATCATATAGTCATTTTCAGGGTTTTTATCATCAAAAAATGTTTTAGTCACAAGGAAGCGAGTAGAGATACTACGACCGTTAAGGCGAATAATGTATTCTTTATCTTTTTTCGGCTTTGGTGGAATATTGTGTGCCATTTTCGATTTATCCTTTAATTCGTGAGAATTCTTCGAGAACCATATTGTACGATCCATATTGTTCATTAATTACCTTAATTGCATTTTTGAGCTTATCAATAAACTTATTAAAGTCATCGCAGTCAAAAATAAAGTTGACATCTTCAAACTCTTTATGAGATATGAATCGGCAGTATAAGTCTTCATAATCGAAGTCGTCGATTAAGATAGACATTGCTGATTGAGTTTCAATTCTGATTCGACGAAGTGACTGATTAGGTCCACCCATTTCAAATTCAATCTGGAATCCATGCTGGAACAATTCAAGGACGAATCGCTCCCATGTAGTGATGAGTCTACTCATTAGATTACTCCTTCCGGCTCAATGAATACAACGCGTTCAACTTTGTACAATGCACCGTTTTCAGTGTCATACGCCAATTGATTACGTAGCATCTCATCAGCTACATTGAAATCACTAGCCACAAATCCATAACGAGATGGATAAATAACACCTTTAAAATAAACGCGGAATTCAAATAACATGGTAGTACCCCAAATATGGATTATCTATATAATCGGAATGTTCTCATTATAGCGGACATAATTATATTTGTATACACATAATTGAACAAAAATAATTATATTTGCGTATACATAAATACCGCTTTGTACTATTATATAATTTTTGGAATTTTGTCATGTATAAGAAATATCCTAGAACATTCCATCTCCCTTTTAGTGAAGGCGTGCAATCTGACGATAAAATAATGAAAGACTTATCTTCATTAGAGGGCAAAGAGGTTATTGTCACTTATAAAATGGATGGGGAAAATACCACTCTATATAGAGACCATATGCACGCTCGCTCAATTGATTCAGCTTTCCATGAAAGCCGGTCCTGGGTGAAACAATGGTGGAGTACCTGGAAACACGATATTCCAGTGAATATGCGTATTTGCGGTGAAAATTTATATGCGCAACATAGTATTGCATATAACAATCTTAAATCATACTTCTATGGGTTTAATATCTGGGAAGATGATCGCTGCTTAAGCTGGGATGAAACAATGGAATACTTTGACTTATTCGGTATTACACCAGTTGAAGTAATCTATGACGGTCCATTTAATATTTTAAACCTGATGATGATTGCAAAACACCTGGATACAAATATCCATGAAGGCTTTGTGGTCCGAAATAAAGAATCATTTGACTATGCTGACTTTTCTAAGAATGTTGTCAAATACGTAAGGAAAAACCACGTGCAGACCGATACACATTGGATGCATGCTGAAATTGTGAAGAATGAATTATGCTAAAAATAATTAAAGACTTATATAATGGGCATCGACCAACTATTCATGAATTTGTTGATGAATTAAAGTCTGTGTTCCCATTATTAGAGCGATTCGAAGAAACACCGCAAGACGCTATCTGGCATGCGGAAGGTAATGTGCTTATTCATACTGGCATGGTCCTGGATGAGACGTATAAACTTATTGATGAAAATGATTTAAGCAAAGATGACCAGGTGATTTTAATCTTATCTGCTTTATTACATGATATTAGTAAGCCAACAACTACATATGCAGAGCACGTTGAACGTGAAAACCGCGTATGTGTTAAAGCAACTAAACATGAAATTATTGGTCGAGATTACCTGACTTATAAATTGCTGAATCTTGGTATTAATGAATATGTTTATGAAAAAGTAATTAGCTTGGTTGCGTATCATAATATCCCTAAGATGCTAGTAATCAGAAATAACGGAAAGTCTGAATATATCAAACATCTTCAAATGGTAGATTATAAATTAATGTACTTACTTGAAGTCGCTGATATTAAAGGTCGTATTTGCCATGATACCGAACAACAATTACAGTATCTTGAAGAATATAAAATGTTCTGTGAAGAATACAGTCAGGAAATTACAGACTCATATAATGACGTCGTTGGCACTTATTTGATGTCAATAAATGAAATGTATTCCCTGGATGAAGCAGAACATAAATTATGGAATTATAAAGATCATTCTCATGTGACTGTATTATGCGGTATCCCTGGTTCTGGTAAATCAAGCAATGCAAAAGGTAAAATTATTTCGCTTGATGAGATACGTAAAGAAATTGGCGATACTAATTATAAGAAGTCTGCAGAAGTTCTTCTTATTGCAAAAGAACGTTTGAAAGAATGTTTACGTAATAAAGAAGATGTTACTTATGATGCAACTAATTACCGCAAAGATTTCCGTAAAAAGATATTCGATTTATGTCATGCATATCATGCCCGGGTAACCGTTCACCTGGTATTAAAGCCAGTATCAGCATGTCTTCGCGATAATAAAGATCGGCCAAATCCAGTTGATGACGATTATATCATGCATCAAGCAGCTCGATTTGAATATCCGGAATATGGTGAATATCACGATATGAAGCTAACGATCAGATATTAAAAAAGGACCTCAAGGTCCTTTTTTTAATTGTTATACCATTGAACGATTATAAAAAGTAATGTATCACCATTTTCTAAATCAATACCAATAATACCTTGACTAGCGTGTCCATCTCCTGGCCAGCATGAATCTGTAAATCCTGGTCCCAATGCCATAGTTAAAATGTCATTAGTATACTCTTCAACATTAGTTATAACGTCAGGTTGACGCCATTCCGGATCACACGCCATATCAGTATAATATGGTTCACGACCTTCATTTTTAGCTTTAACATATTCGCGAGCTTGTTCAGTTGAAGTTAAAATTGCAACTGGCGCAATTGATATATGCTTATAAGCATTAAATGGGCAGTGATATTCTGATGCAGTTAATAGCTCATTCATTTGATCAGTATGAATTAAATTATTAAATTGTTTATATAAACTATATCCAAAATAACTTAAGTGCAATACATGTCGATCGTCGTCCCCTTTAACTGAAACAAAATAATCTTTATATTGATTTAAGGATGGGTTAACAAAATCCCACCATTCATAGTCGGGCTTTTTGTTATCGTTTTCGCACTTTACAAATTTAAGATTCATCTTCTGGTCCATAAAATTCGTGAATTTCTTCTTCAAGCGATTCTAGCACTTCTTCTTTAGTCATATCTTCAAATCGTTCGCAGTAAATATCATCTACATTACGAGCACGTAGATAGTCATGATATAAGAATAGTGGAATCTCATCTTCAAAGATTTCATAGATATTGCGAACAAATTCATCAAAGTGATTATATAGTTCGTGTAATTCTTCTAAGAAGTCTTGATCTTTAATATCACCATCATATTTGTCATACAACAATTGCAATACTTGATTTGCAAATTCGGCGCGTTCGTCCATATAAACTCCGTTAGTGGCCGTAATTAAAACCGACCCAGAAATAATGATCAGTTACTGGATTATATAAATACTTATCAAATTCGCCGCAACAGCCTCTATCACGTTGAAAAACATAATTAGCAGCCATAACACGATCTTGATTAGAATAGCAAATACGATAATTATCAATACAATCAAAATGTTTATATTGACGAGAAAGGAAATTAGCAATGAATTTAGTATCATGCCGATCTGATATATCGTTACTTGTTAGCAAGTTCCAATATAACTTTTCATTGAATGTGCGATCATCATTCTGTAGTACACTTTCCGCTTCATCTTCAAGCAAATGAGAGTCATATACTATTTCATCAGTCGATACCATATCCAACCAATCTGTAGATTGAATATAGTCGTTTTGATCTTTAATTTCAATATTGCGTTTTTTGATGTATCCAGTAACTTCTTGCAGTACGTATGAAACGATATCATGCATATTAGCAGACCGGACACTGTTATTAAGATATTTGCTTATAAGAGTATCGCGAACAGCTTCTTTTAAATCAGAATAATCAATATCGGTATTAAGAGTTACTTTGACCATCAATTTACGTGGAGTTCTTAAATCGATTTCAAAATAGGGATGCCAGAAGTAATAATCTTCATTCATTCATTATTTACCACGTGTACGCTTAATTCGACGTTCCTGCGCATCTACTATTTTGTAAGATGCATATCCAACGGCAATAATAGTTATAGCAAGTAGTGTAAGTATTGGAGATAATACAAGCCACCAAGACCAATCAATTTTATCTAATAGTTTCAAAGCAATAAACAATATAGTTAGTGCGATTAGGAAAAAACGCATATATAAATCCTCTTTGATTAAAAATGATACATATATATTTTATAACACATAATCGCACAATTATACATCATTATTTTTCAATACTTAATGAGCCAGCAAAATATAATCCTGTTATATAACTAGGAATATTGTAGTTAAATCTTTCTGCAGTTTCAACAGATACACATTCATAAACGCGTACACCACCATAAGATAGTCGTGTACTAACAATATATAATTTCTTTCCTGTTTCTTTATGCAGCGCGAACATTTTTCACCTTTGATAATTGCTCATTAATAAAGCGGCTAATAATTTTGATGCGATAATATAACGGCATATTATTAAACGTGTGATCAACCATATTACCAGTTTTACGAGCCAAAAACAATACATACGCGAACGGTTGATGACCAATTGAAATTGCAAAATCACGGTCGGATTCTAATCCATTTGCTGTATAAAATACTGAATCAAGCTTTGCATAAAACTGTTCAATATAATTATCAACCTGTTCAATATACCAAGTATCATCTGGATGAAGATCGGCAAATGCATTATATTTATTCAATAATAAGATTTTGATCATGCCTTTAACGGTTAGCATATTTCCACCCAAAATCTTCTCTACAATTTCACGATCTTCTTTAGAAGACTTGAATTCATTTACTTGTGTTTTAATCACTCGTAAAGGATCAGCCCGATTAGATTCGTTCCAACGGTCCTGAATACCTTTTGTGAAGTTGATCAATTTAGTTTTAAGCGATTCAGCGTCTTTAGAGTTTTCCAGGAATAGATTTTCCCAATGCTCCAAATACATAGCTTTAGCTTTTTCTTTATCTGAAAAGATATTATGGGTTTTTAATTCGCCATTTTTATCTTTATAGCTAATCATCACTGTTTGTGCTTTCGGATTAAGCGCAATAAGAACGGCGCGTCGAACTGTTAGATAGCGATCAATAAATTTCATGGTAGTCGCACTCCATATAGACCATTTAATTTAATTTTAATGGTAAGAATTTTACCACGGATTTGTGGTAAATCACTGGCAAACATATCATATGCATCGCCCAGTAATACACGAATTTGACTTTGAATCATTTGTAAAGAACAATCAACCAGCCCAATAACACGTTTAGTATCACGCAGATTCATTGGAAATTCTGAAATAAATTCACGTAGCTGCAAAATTGATTCTTCGCTAATTGATTCATCATCTTTATGGTCACATTTCCAGCAAACAATATCAAATGACAATTTATCGTTTAGGCATGCTTGCTTATATGCAAATTCACCAGCAATAGCAATGATTTCATCAATTTTTTCTTGAAGCTGTTTGTTTAAAGCTTTACGTTCATTTAATAATTCTATATTAGTCATTTTTATTACCACGTCTTAAAGTCGTCAAATAATGATTGCTGATAAAATTCAGTAATCCACGTTGCATCATCAGATAATGCATATGATTTTTCAATTTCCCATTCTTCAAAACTACAAAGACTAATAATATACTTTTCTAGTTCATTAGAAAGTACATCATCGACAATGGCCCGACCATAATTGTCACAACCATCACGTCCACCTGCATAAAAGAAAAATACAGGTTTATCATCAAATGTAAGATATCCAAGTTCCCATGTACGACGACCATCGAAACAAAAATTTTTGATAAATTTTACTTTTACTCGTGCGTCTTGTTCTAGGCGAGTGGAATCAATACGATGACTATATTCATCATCGAAAAATTTCCAATGATAAAACATACGATTATCTATGCCAATCTTTTCTTCTTCAATTGGCATATTCAATAAGTCATTAAATGTAACCTTACGCATGAGATGATACTCGACCAAGATGCGTGTAGATATAGCTTTCATTACCATCGGCAGATGTTTCAGCATGAACCGCATTATCAAGCGCGTCAAAGAACGAATCAAATGCTTCACAACGATCTACACAATTTGATGCGATATCGAATTCTTCAACAATAAATTCTTTCAAAATATCTTCTTTGATTACGTAATCGCGCCCTGGAATATCTTTATGTCGAACCAGAATAGAATTTTCGCCAAGGTAACAAATTTGTACATTGTGATAAGGTACACCGGTATCAACAGCAACAGCCGGCATACCAGCATATGTGTCTTTGCTTACTTTAATACCAAGTGCAAATAATGATAAAACTAATTCAGCTTGTGTAATCATGGTCGTATCTCCATACGTTAAGTTAATATAGCTATTATACACAAATATAAATTAAATGTATATACATTTGATATGAATTATTCATGCTTTTTATATAAATATTGACCGTATAAAACTTTATTTCCCATATTTGTAGACATTCCAGGTAATTTATGTGGTATACAATTAACTAATTCAGTATATCCTAAATCATCAATAAGCAGTAACTCTGATTTTTCAAAATCACCAAAAAAATTATAAACGATTTTTTTTTGAATTTTTATCATGTACACAAATCATTACTGTTTCAGCTGAAGGCTTACACGCAACAATAATAGCATGTCGAATTACGAGAATACGATCTAATAATTTCATTTAGTGAATACCCAATCTGATCAATTTTATACATATAATCAAATTATGTACACACATTTTATTAAATATAATTTGTTTGTGTAAATTGAAAATACATTAAATAGTTTATATAAGTATTTGGAGAAAAACAATGACTACTATTAAGCCATTAATAAAGAATTTTTTACTATATCAAGGCACTACATTTAAGGCATTATTTAATTGGCAAATCGCCGAATTACCATTGGAACAAAATTGTATTGCGGCAATGCAAATTCGTCCAAGTATTACGGACCCAATTATAATATCAACTCTTACAACAGAAAATGGTAAAATTATTATTAATGCCTCGGCTGGTTTTATTGAATTAAAAATTCCTGCAACAGAGACTGCAACATTTGATTTTGTTAAAGCTGTATATGATCTAGAACTAGAATTTCCTAATGGTGATAGATATCGTATTGCACAAGGTCAATTTTCATTAAATCAAGAAGTAACAAGAGATATATAATGTGGACAATATTGACAATATTACAGTTACAGTTGAAGACGTAATTGTTGTTACGGCAGAAGAAAATGAAGTAATTGCAATTACTTCAGTCGATGACGAACCTATTATTTCAATTATTGATATAGAAAATGAATATATTGTTATTGATGCTAGTTATACCGAAGAAGAATCCGTTAATATAACTGATGTATTTGTAATAGAGCCAACTCGCAAACAAGTAATAACCGCGGTCGATGAATATCTTGCGACGATTCCATTTTTAAATTATGCCATTATATCAAAAGTAGAGTGGTAAATTGGGGGGTTTAACCCCCAAATTTTTACACCCTAGCGCCTTGAATTGTAATATATACATTTGATAATGCAATATAAGATGTTACTGTTAATGAGTTAGCATCGATAGAGTCAACGTCTAAACTAATCATACTATTGTTTGCATCTATAATATTAATTGTAAATGCATTACGATGTATAAGATTTAAATTATGCGTTATCACTAAAGGCGTGCCTGCGACAATATTAAATAATCCGCTAAACTGATGAACTGCTTTTGCCGCTTTTAATGTCGCAGGTGTAATAGCCCTTGTAGTATCAGTACCAGCAATTACTTCGGCTGTAGTAGCAAGCTCGACAACACCAGTTTGAATGTCACTAGCAGCTCTAATAGCACTGTTACTTACTGCAGTCACACGACCTTTTGCATCAACTGTAATAGCTGGAATATCTAATGTTGATCCACTTCCGTAAGATCCTGCAGTAGCTCCAGAGTTAGCCAATGTCAATGCTGCAGTAGCATTAGCGCTACCATCAAATGATACCGACCAGGTCGCATCGCCTGTGGTAGATATTGTTCTTGCAGTCGCTAATTTTGTGGCAGTACCAGCGTTACCACTTACAGTTGTTTGAACTGGATGAACGTGATCGGCACGAGCATAATTTATTGACGTACCAATTGCAGCTGTACCAGGAGTAGTACCTACTACTGTACTAGCTAATCCAGTATCAACGACTCTATTCCATGTTAAGTTTGTTGTACCAAGCGTATCAGTTGTTTTAAAGTCAGTATCAAATCGTAAACCACCATTTACAGTACCTGAGTCTACATTAACATTTGAACCGGCGAGTTTAGTAGATGTATCTGCATCGGTTGATCTTGTCCATGCAGTTGCGGATACAATATAAATACCATTTGCTGATGCAGTAGATTGATCTTTTACTAAAACGCGATCACCTGCAACTAATGTAATACCGTCAACCGTTTGTACGCCAGATAATGTTATATTTGCTGTAGTAGCGGCGCGTACACTTTTCTTAACAGCCGCATCTGGCATATAAGATAGATCTAGCGTTACCCAAGTAGGCGCACCAGTACCATTAGATTTTAATACCTGATTTACGGTTCCCGCTGCAGTAAATGCATTTGTTGATGAGGTGGCACCATATAAAATACCACCTTGCGTTGAAGCCGCTAAACCGGTACCACCTCTACCAACTGATAATGTACCAGTTGATAATTTTGATACATCTAAGCTTGGAATATCAGCTGCAACTAATACAGTACCTGTCGTCACACGACCTTTGGCGTCCACTGTAACTTTTGGATATGTACCAGCTGTTACACCGCTATTCGCAAGTGTAATATCTGAGGTGACATTGGCACTACCATCAAATGATACAGACCATGATGCATCACCAGTGGCTGATATTGTTCTTGTATTTGCTAATTTTAAAGCAGAATCAGCAGTACCACTACCTGCAGAAATGGCAACATATGTACTACCTGACCATCTATATACTAAATTTGTATCTACGGCAACATATATTTTACCAGTAGAGCCAGTTACTGGGAACGCTGCAAGATTTGCATATTCTAATACATCATCGACAAAGCTAGGTAATTGAATTGCTGGAATAACACCATTGGCATCTAGTGTAGCAACACCATTAGCAACACCTTTTTGAGAAGATGGTATTGCAGCTGCAGCAAGATCGTAAGCGGATTTAACTGCACTTGGTGTAGCAGCTTGTGTTGTACTTGTATTATTAGTTGCACTATTTAATTGTACAATACCAGCTTGCGATGTTGATGCTGTTTGTATATTTGTATTCGTTACACCAGTTACACGACCTTTTGCATCAACGGTAATTGTAGGTAATGTTGTTGCACTACCATATGTACCTGCAGTTACACCAGAATTAGCTAACGTAAAGGCGGCGGATGCATTAGAACTGCCGTCAACAGAAACGGACCAAGTACCGTCACCAGTTGCACTAATAGTTCTTGATGTTTGCCATTTAGAAGATGTTGCCGCGTTACCAGTAATGTCTTTAATTAATGATCGTAGCGCTTGCCCACCCGCACCCTGTATCAACGTAGGCGCTGTTACCCATGTACCGGCTGTTGCTTGATTAACATCGATAAAACCAACAATTCTAAATGCAACATTTGTTCTTATAGAGGCTGAATATACAACGTTAGCAGAATCAGAATCAACAGATAATGCGGTTGTACTTACTAATTGCGATTCATCAAAATTGAATGTACCAGCCGCATTAACAACAGCTAATTCAACAGTACCACTATTATCAATGGCTAATATAACAATGCGGGCATTTGTAGCATTTAAAGTACCTAATGTTGCACCATTAGGTATAACTAATGATATATTTGTCGGTACTGTTCTAGTATATACTGCACTAGATCCATTAACTATATCTCTAAATTCAAGTGTAGTAGCATTTAGACCAACTGTTAAATTATTAGACGCTACTATTGCAGAAATTTTTTGAATTTTTTCACGAAGATCGCCAATATTAAGTTTATTATCGTTTAAAAATTTACCTTGATTTGCAGTTAATGCTTGTGTAGTTGAATCACTTGTCAACGTATCATTTAGTTGTACAATACCAGCACTAGTAGTAGTAGCAGGTCCTACATTTCGTTGTTGTATGTGGGCTGTTGTAGATCCAGTAAATAATATTAGATCACCAACCTCTACATCTGATGACGGTGAAAATGTTACACCTGTCATTGTAAGAGTACCAGCTGTACTTACTATATATTCGTATCCTGATGCGGCAATTGCTTGTGTATCTAAACTAAGAGTTGCATTAACAGTACCTTTATATATAACGTTGCCTACAATTTCGGCACTTTGAGGTATAAAAGCGCTACCATTCCACACAAATTTCTTTTTAACTGTAGAATTCCAAACAACTAGACCTTCATTAGCAGATGATAATGAAGCTGTTAATGTATTCATTTCAGCGTCGGTTACATTTTGATGTCTGACGCCAACCAATTGTCCTACATTAACAAGATCAATATCATGGTAATATTGTTTTGAGGCCATTTTATTATCCTTATTATTTTATATGTATTTAAAAATTTTATTGATCAATTTTTTCAGCGCATACAACGCAATAAAATTCATCTGGTAGATGTTGTCTATTTATTTCAGAAATATAAGATTTATAACAGTGATCTTTTTGAAAGAAAAATAATAAGTCAATAAATTTTTTAAATGATCCCCAAAATTTATTTTTATATCGTAATCTATATGCACGTGATGAAATAGTTTCATCTGCCATGCCTCCAAATAACGTATTTATAAATTGATCAAACGCTATTGCTACTTGTAGTAATTGTTTTTTTATCATTGTTTCCCCCATTATTGTGATAAGCCGTATGCCCAAAGAGCGTCGAGTTGTTCACTTGATAAATTTAATAAAATAGACATATACATAATAGTATTACTATTTCTTAAAAATACCGGTGACTCATCATATTCTATTTTTACACGTTTTTTTAAATATGGATCCTGTATGCCATTTAATGCGTGCTCGACCTGATCTAAAATATTATTATCTAATAGTGTTAGCTTAAATTGGCGCCTTGTTAACGGCGGCATATTATCCAATCTACTATTTTCTATTTCGCTAACAGATAAATGATTTTGCGGATTTATAATTTTATCTATTTCTACTGATGATAATTCAATCATATCATCTGTTACTAGATAAAGCTGATTATCGGTGTAACCATAAATTTTATTATCTTTTTTATAGTATTTCATAGTTCCACCCAATTTAAAATAATACCACCATCAATAGTATATGTAGCCATTGACGGCACGTTAAATACAAGCTGTGTTTTTATTGATCCAAATGTGTTTGCTGATATCGATGACACTAATACATCATCAACATATGCATTTATAATTTTAGATGTTGTTATAAGAGATATAGAAACAAATATACTATCCGGTAGTGTATTTGTATAGATAATACCCGGATATCTATTAGCTGTTACTTTATTATATTTTAATTTATCGTGTTGATAGATAATATCATCATACATAAAATTAACTCCAACCTTTTATTTGTATTTAAAGATTGGAGCTAATTATTATAGATATGTTACATACTAGTTATTGATTTTTCATTGAAGGAGCGTTCCTGTCCAGTTGTTTGGCCAAGGTGCC
>JACCDZ010635920.1_pt1 | contig 12347 bp, 3 predicted proteins | sample 7449551 | NCBI WGS metagenome assembly JACCDZ01 (sample SAMN15323452, study PRJNA562643) | freshwater metagenome | isolation source: river surface water | place: USA:Blue River Watershed | collected 2017-08-18
CGGTCCACCATCTCGGTGCCCACAGCGCCAGCGACCCCCACGGCACCAATGGCCAAAGCCGTCGCAGAGCTGGCCACCATGGCGTGGTTCGCCGCCATCACCTGAACATTTTCATCCGCAGTGCTGATGCTGTTGGGATCGTCGTTCATGAAGGGCAGGTTCTCGATATATGCCCGAGTTGTCCCACCGATCTGATCCACGTTGACCGATGCGCCAGCGGCACCGCCGACACCGCCACTGGCCACGGCGGTCATGGCACCAATTTGCTGGATCGAAGTCGCTTGCACCGTCACGCCTTTGTGCGTGCGGGTCTTGAAACTGGCCTCAGTCATGACCGCGTTGGACAACTCCGAAATTTTGCTCAAGTCGGGGCTAATGTCCAGCTCACTGTCCTTGACCGTGATGCCATCCCCGTTGCCACGCGCCGTGACGTGGGTGTTGCTGCCGGAAATGCCGGCTGTCGTGTTGCTCTCAATGATGTTGGTCACCACACCGCCACCCAGGCCCACACCCGAAGCGCCGAGGCTCGCCGCACCTGCTAAGGCCTTGATGCGCTCGCTGCTGTTGGCAGTGACGGCGATGGTCCCTCTGGCTGCCACGTTGGTGACTTTGCTGTTGTCGCCACCGATGAGGGCATCTGTCTGGGTATTGATGATGCTCACGGCCACCGAGCCTTGAGCACCGTTCAGACCGGCACTCATGCCCACGGCCATGGTGTTGATGCCGGCATCCGAATCAGCCATGACGAAGGTGTCCCGAGCGAAAGCATCTGCTGAGCCGGTCAGGCTGGCAGACGTGTCGGTTCCAATGCGGTTGACCGCCACGGCAGCCCCCACGCTGGCCCCCCCGCTGCCTGAAAAATTACCCGCCAGCGAATCGATGGTGGCTTTATCGTAGGCACGCACGGTCAGCGAATTGGCCGCGCGGTTCACAATGCCTGCCGAGTCCCAGGACGCAGTGATCTCGTCTTCGAGCAAGTTGGTGGCGTTGGAGCCGGTCAAGCCGGTGCTGCCACTGACCGCCGCTGCCACAGCCGCCGACTTGATGGTGGATCTGGAATAGGCCTCCACCAGGGCATTGCCGCCGGTGCGCAACACGGTCGATCCAGTGCCGTCCAGAATTTCAGCTTTGACCACCTTGCTGCTGTCGGCATTGGTAGCGGTTCGGCCCAAAAAGTTCAATGCAAAAGCGGCACCACCGCCTGCTGTGCCGCTGCCTGAGACAGACCCTGCGAAAGATTCGATGGTGGAGGTGTCCCGCGCACGCACGGTCACAGAGGCCGCATCACCCAGCGTGTTGAAAGACTGCATCTGAGCCAGCACTGTCGAAGTGATGGCATTCGTGGTATTAGAGCCAGCTGCCGACGTGCTGGCACCACCGGCCATGCCCGCAGCCACCGAGCGGATCGTGCCCGAGGAAGTGGCTTGCAACTCAACGTCACCTGATGTCCGCACATCGGTATCTGACGTGCGAGCTGTGACCGAACCACCGATCTCGTTGACAGAAATGGCCACACCCGCCGCTGCATTGCCGCCACCGCTGACCGTACCCGCCAGCGAAGAAATATTGGCACTGTTGTCTGCACGCACCACAAAATCGCGAGGGCTGTAGGCCGATTGGTGAACCTGTGTGACTTCGGCCAGAACCGTTGCATTGATGGCATTGGTGGTCACGCTGCCATTGATGGCATTGGTGCCCGCACCGCCGCCGGAAGCGGCCACCGAGCCGATCGATCCGCTCAGGGAGGACGTCACGCTGACGCCGACAGGCGCGATCAACTCGAGGTTGTTCAAAATCGCACGGACACGGAACTGATCGCCGTCCTGGCCCATGTTGTTGACGGCAACTGCGCCGCCAATGGCGTTGGAGCCGCTGCCAGAGACCGATCCAGCCATCGATTGAATCGAGCCCGAACCCGTGGCACGCACTGTCAGTTGTGTCGTGGTCCCCCGAAGGCTGTTGCCTCCCCCATCGTATTGAGCCAGCACATCGGTATTGAGCCAGTTGACTGTGGATGAACCGGCACCTGCCGTGTTCTGGGCGCTGGCCCCTGCTGTGGCGGCCAAGGTTTTGACGTCGCCTTCGGCCGAGGCTTCAATCGTGACCGCACCACTTGCAATCAAATTACTTTTAGTCACGACAGCGCTGCGTTGCGACTCAATGGTGTTGAAGCCCAATGCCAGAGAGCCCGAACTACCCTGTGCAGCGGAAATTCCACCCGCCAAGGACTGGATACTGGCAGTTTGACCACCTGACGATTCACCGGCGCTGACATGGATCTGCCCTGCCGTCACCAGGCTGTTGTCGATTTGTGCAGCCGTCACATCACCGATTTCGTTCCAGGTGGCGGTGCCGGTAAAAGCCAGTCCGCTAGCGCCAGCACTCACAGCCACTGACGCTGCCAGCGACTGGATGTCGCTGGTGTTGTGCGCCTGAACATTCAGATCGCCAGAACCCAATTGCAGTGTGGTGTTGATCACTTTGGCGCTGTTGCCAGAGGCTCGGTTGGTGAATGTCCCACCCTTTTCTGTGTAGGTCACACCATCCACGGTGTAAGTGGAATCGGCTGTCGTGTAGGTTCGGGTACCGGTCTGCGTGTAAGACACCGCACCGCCTGCCGAAACCCCACCAGCACCCGCCGCAATGCTCAGGTTGCCCGCCAGACTGAACAAATTGCCGGTGGTCGCGGAATCCACATCCAGCGAAGCAGCACGCACAGTGCCCCCCGTCACGCTGGCTTCGGTGCGCTGGCCAATCATGTTGACCGAAGCCGAGCCCATGCCAGAGAACTTGCCTTTGCTCGCACCAGCGCCTGCCGACACGCCCACAATGTTGGCTCGGCTGTAGGCATTCACATCGACATTGCCCGTTGCGGTGATGTCGCCATTGAGCTCGGCGCTGTAGGTCGTCTGGACACTGTTTTGCACATACGACAGACCCACACTGGCGGCACTCTTGCCATTGGACAAACTGAGCGTGCCAGCCACACCGACCACGCTTTCGCCTGAACCAACGGCGCTTTTCAAATCGCTGCTGTACCCGTTGTCAGCACTCTTCATGTCGTAATCGGTCATGGCGGAGGCTTGGTCATTGCCCAACATGACATCAAGCACATTGTCACTGGGCGCACCACCTGCGCGCACCGAAAGGTCGCCTGACAACTTGACCACCGCACCATTTTTGACACCAGCGGTCAGGCTGTTGCTCAAGTCGTTGAAGACAAACGCCCCCATCAATTGGCCCATGGAGGTCGAATCGGTCTGCACCCCGCCCACAGCCCCCACGCCCACCACTTTCTGGCTGGACAAAGCGGCCACCGACAGGTCGTGAACCTGCGTCATGGTGCCGCCGCTGAGGATCGCTGACGTACTACCTTCATGGTCCACAATCGAAATCGTGGCACCGATGCCCGCAGAGCCTTTGCCTGTGGACACCGACAAGGCGCCACCACCCGCACCGATGCGGCTGCGGTCATAGGCCACCACCGTCGGGTCCAAGGCTGTCGCGTTGGCCGTGATGCCGGTCACTGTCGAGTCTTCCAGACTCGCGGCCACGTCATCCTTCACATGCGTGATGGAGACCGATCCAACGATCGACAAACTGGTCGCACTGCCTTTGGACAGATTGGCCGAAATGCCCGTCGCGACTGCCGTACGTTCACCGCTCTTGAGCGCTTGGACGGTCAATGCACCGGCTTCGTCCGCGATTTGCGTCAAGGTGCTGTCCTTGATGCGGGCCGTGACGTCATCGTCCGATGACTGAATGGCCACGGCACCCGCTATCGCTGCACTGAAGGAAGTGGAGGGGTTCGCAGCCATGGTCAGCGCGCCGCCACCGGCCACACTGACTTGTGACAAATTGGACAAGGCCTTGACATCCACGCGCGTGGCATCATCACCCACGCCTTTGATCACCGCGCCGTCGATCAAGGCAGTGGCATCAATGTCTGTGAAGTTGGTGATGATCGCACCCGCGCCCGCCACCGAGAAAGGTGGTGGCGTGCTGGCACCACCGCCGCCACCGGATGAGGCCCCGCCTGATGAGGTGCTGCTGGTCGCAGACGACAAAGCGGAAGTGCCACCGCTGTCGGCACTGGACTGCGAACTGCTGGAGGCCGCATCGGCCTTGTTGGCCATGCCGGGCTTGGCCGTGCCTCCGGCCATGGCACCGGCCACGCCCACTGCGCCCACATTGCCCTGGTTGTGTGCCAACACATTCAAATCATGGGAGCGGATGTAACCCGCGTCGCCTTCTGCCGTGTTGTCCCCGCCCGCATCGCTGTCGTTGTCACCGATGTAAGCCTTGGTGTTGGCTTTGATTTCGTTGAAAGCCAGACCGACGCCCACACCTGAATTGGTACTCTTGGTGACCGCACCACTGATGCCATAGCTCCACAAAGACAATTCGGCCTTGACGTTGGCGTCCTGCTCCACAGTGACTTTGGCCTCACGGCTGATCGAGGCCAGTGCGGTCTCATCGAGCTTGTTGTAAGAGGCCATCGCATTGGCCGCAATGCCGTCACCGGAACCGCCTGTGGCCGACACCGACAACAACCAGTCCTTGTTTTGGGCGACCACCGACAGGGACTTGGCTTTCACTTCGGCCTGGTCCGCAATGCCCGCGACCGCCGTATTTTTGCGATCCACCAGGCTGAATGTGCCCCCGACAGCCAAACCGGTGGCACCACTCTCCGGTGCTGCACCGCCAGCCATGTGCAAGGTCTGCATGTGGTTCTGGGCTTTGATGAGCACCGCAGACGACGATGCATGCGGGATGTCGATCTCGTCAAGCAAATAGACTTGACCGTCAGGCGCTGTGTACTCACGGGTTTCACTGGCGTACTCGTTGATGACGCGGATTTTTTTGTCCAGACGGTAAGGCGATGTACCCAGCACCAGATGCTCGATATCGGAATCAAAATACACCTCTTTGGTGTGGTAACTCCAGTCACCATTGGCCGTGACGGTGGCGCTCAGCTTGGCCCCGTTGTCCACCCAGGCCATGGTGTTGTTGGTATTGAACGACAAGCTGACGGCACCCGATACGGCCAGATTTTTTGCAGCTGAACTGGCTGCCACGCGGGTATTGAAGCCTTCGAAGAAAGGATTCAAGCCCCCCACCAGATTGCTGTACACCGAGAACGGGTCGTCCCATGTCAAGGGCAGACCTTCGGTGTAAAACTCGGGCATGTCGGTGTTGGCGTTCACGGCCACATGCTGCCCCGTCAGGGTCGCCAGGCGACCCACTTTGGCCTGCGTATCAAAGCTGTTCTTGTTGTAATTGAAGGCAGCGCTCAAGGAAACGGCTGAGGCATCCGAGCCTGTCACTTTGGAAGTGGCTTCGGCCATGGCCGTGCCTTGCACGGCACCGGCCAGGGTTTGCGCGTCAATGATGGCATTGCCGGTGGCCACCAGGCTGGCACCAGCACCCAAGCTGGCGCGGGTGGTGTGGTCAGACTCGCCCCACGCCAAGGCCCCCGCCATGCGCAGCGCAGGTGAGCTGGATGAAGACTGGTTGCCGGTGCTCGACTCCTGTGCCGTGGCCAGGGCCGAGGCCATGCTCATGAAGCCGGCCATCAAGCTCTTTTGGGCATCGGCATCGCTGGTCTCCAGCGTGGGCGGTAACTCAAAAGGCGGCTTTTCGCTGGTGTTTTGAGACGTGGCCGATACCGCACTTTTGGAAACGAAGTTCATGGCCGTCAAGCGCGCTTCGCCACCTGCCGTGGCACTGCCAGAAAGCGTGGCACGCGTGTCGGACTTTTGCAAAGACAGCGCCCCCACCACCCCTGCTGTACCGCCACCATACACGTTGACTTCAGCCACGGTGCTGTATTGACCCGAGTGGTAAGCCTGCAAATTGAGGTTGTTGCTGCTGGTGAGCACTGCATTGCTAGCCACGTTCACGGTGGTGGTCACATCCGACATGGAGCCCGCAAAAATGATGGAGGCCACATTGGACGCACCTGTAGTGTCGTCGGTGGTGCCGTTGGCCACGCTGTTCATCAGCAATTTGGTTTTGGATGCTGCCAGCAGATCCATGTCGTGGCCAGCCGTCAAACTGGCACCCGACTGCACATCCACCTCGGTCTTGCCTGTCACCCGCGCAAAGGCCGCCCCCAGGTTGGCTTTGGATGCGCCCTCCACTTGCTGCTCGGCACCCGCATAGCGGTCGGCCTTGGCGGTGATGGAGAGGTCACGGCTGGCGTTCACATCTGCTGTGCCCGCCACGGTGACCTTCGCATTGCCCGTGGCCTGCACATAAGCCAAAGACAAATTCACAGGCGAAGCCATCAAGGTTGATCCCAAGGTCATCAGGCCTTGTTGCAAAGCGCCCAAGGCACCGCCGTATACCGCCTCGGACTCGATCGAGGCCAGCATGTTGATGTCTCGTGCCTTCAAGGTGCCCGCCACATTGATCGAGGCATTGGCATCGGACAAGCTGACGAAGGTGCCCCAGTTGCTGCTTTGTTTGGCGATCAGGTTGATGTCACCCGCTGTGAAAGTGCTGGTGGCAGTGTTCTTGACGGAAGCATCGAGCACCGCGCCGGACTCGATGACGATGTTGGGCGATGTGATTGTGATGCTGCCGCTGTTGCCCGTGGAGTACACCGCTGCGCTGGTGGCGTCTTCACCATCGGCGACCTTGCGCGTATTGATGATGGCACCGGATTTCACGGTGATGGTATCACCCAACAGTGGGGTGACGTAGCCGATGTCGGCACCACCAGTCAAAGTGGTGCCCGTGATGGTCGCCACGGTCGGGTCCAGCAAGATCTGACCGCTCGCACCGCTTTGGCTGCCTGCATCAAATCGCATGCCATCGAGCAGCATCGTCCCCATGGCCGAGTATTCGATGGCACCGCCTGCGCCTGCACCGTCACCACGGGCATGAAGTTTGGCGCCCGCCTCGTTGGCAATGTCATGGTGCGCCATCAAGGCGACTTGACCTCCAGCCTGACCAGAGCCTGCTGCGCCCGAGGCCGACACTTTGGCATTGGCCGTGACCATGATGTCCTGCCCTGCCACCACACGCACGGCACCAGCACGGGTAAACTGGGCGCTGTCCGAAATCAACAGGCCGTTCAGCATGATCGAGCCGGGCGTAGTGATGTCGATGACGCCGTCTACATCCTGCATCGGCGCCAAAGACTTCAGATCACCCAGATTGACCGCCGAGCCCGCCACGCGGCCATTGACCACAACCTGACCCGAAACGTTCACCGCATGGGTGTCGGTGCCGCCGTAACCAGCCATCAGGCTGACGCCTTCCGCTGCATTCACGCGGCCCTGGATGTTCACCGAACCGGTGGTCGAGCGATCAAAGTCTCCACCCAACACCTTGTTGACCGTGGCACCCGACAAACCGCCGTTTTGAATGTTATTCAAAAGGCCACCCACAAACGCGGTCGATGGCGCGGCGAAGCTCAAGCGTCCGGTGTCAATCTGGCCTTTCGGACCCACCGCAAAACCATGGCTGTCGATGAACAGCAAATTACCGCCGATGTTGCCATTGGCCAAGCGGCTTTCGAGTCGGCCATCCACGCGCACCTGCGCATCGCGCACGATGTTGACCCACCAGTTGGCCCCTTGCGGCACCAGCATCTTGACCTGATCACCCTGGCCCACCGCAAAGTTGGAATACGTGCTGAAGGCATTGCCGTCACGCAAACTTTGGGTGGTGACCGTGGTCTGATTGCCTTGGGTGCTGACCACCGTGTTGGTCTGGCCTGTGCCTTTGAGCGGCGTGATCACCGTTTGACCCAAGACCATGGGGCTGGCGGCACCCAAGGCCACCGCTGCCGCCAATGCCATGGGACGCACCCGCACCAGCAAGCGCCTGCGCGCCACCCAGGCCTTGCGACGCGCCTGGCGCTGTGCAAAGGTCGATGTTTGGGGGTATACGGCTCGGGTCATGTTTGGCTTTCGGTAACTCGCTCAGGTTTGGGCGGTCTGTTTCTCATCGGGACAGGATTCAGGCGTACAAGGATTCAGCCAGCCCTCAGGCTGTGACAGCTTCGTCCGAGGACGCTGGTGTTGCCTTGCCCTTGGGTTCTGGGGGCTCGTGCGACGCGGCCATGTCCATCAGATCCTTGAATTTCCTGAGTGACAACAAGTGCAGATAGGCCATGGCCAGTGCACCTTGACGATGCAGATCGGCCACCACTTTGTCTTCCAGCGCATGGAGCTTGTGCTCGTCCACACTCAGAAAACCTGTCAATTCCATCTGACGGCCATTGGGCAAGACCGCTTGCAAAGCGCGCTCGGTCAACACACCAGCTGCATGCAATGCATTGACCATGGCGCTGGTTGTGGCTTCGCCTGCATCCAACGCCACCAGGTCTTTCATGACGCCTTGCAACCAAGGCATTTCCTGGCCTTTGTCATCAAACAAGGCATCGCCTTGCGTCACGTTCAAAGCGTCGCGCTGAACGGCGATCGGGCGCGAGCCTTCTTCGTCTTCCTGGTCAAGCAGGCGAAATGGCCATGTGCGCAGCACAGCAGGCAAATACTCGCCTAACCAATGGCCGTTGTCATCGACAAACAGATTGCGGCCTTGCTCCAGTCCGGTAATGGCCAGCAGACGCCCCCCCGACTCGGAATGCGTCATCACGCAAGGAAACGCCAGCGCTGCAGACGGCATTTCGGAAGCCGCCAAGTTGATCGTGATCAGGCCACGAACCCAGTTCATGTCGCGGTCCGTACGATTGAACTTGAGCATGCGATGCGCTTCACGGTGCAAGATGGTGAATTCAGGTGTTTGTGTTTTTTTGTCAGTCATGTGTTTTCCTTGAATAAAAATGGCGCATCACCACGACACACTGGCCTTGAGCAATGCGCGTGTGCGCGGTCCTTGAAAGCCTTGCGTCTGGTGTGTCAATGCGGTCTCGATGGCCCAACGGCGATCGATCTGAAACTGCAAACCCAGTCCTGCCGAACCAATGCTGTGCGCGATGTCGTCCTTGACGGCACGGCCCTGGTCCACAAAGACAAAGGCTTCTGGCGCGTCCACGCTTTTCCAGGACAAGGGCTGATACAAGGCCACTTGAAACGCCTGACCACTGCGCCCGGACAGCGAACCCAAATCAAAACCGCGCACCGAGGCGCTGCCACCGGCCAGCCAGACATCCGAGACATCAGGTGTGCGGCTGTCCAGAAACCGCAGTTGTGCATTGGCACGCACAACAGGCCCTGTTGGCCCTGCCAGGCGATACGCCACCGTGCTGAAGACTTCGGCATAGGCGAACGAATTGACAGGTCCTTTGGCACTGTTGATGGCGCCACGGAATGTGGCTCGTTCAGCACCTGCGGCCGGGTCGACCACCCAATCTGTTGACGCGGCCAAGGTGGCGCGCTGCACAGAGCGATCGGTCAATGTGGCACCTGCCGCTTGGGAATTTGAATGCACCTGTGAGAGCGCTCCCAAAAGCTTCCACATCTGGCCTGGCATGAGGTAGAGATGACGAATCACCTCCAGCGAGATCACGCTGGACGCACCTTCAATCAACAAATCATTTTTGGATGGGTCACTCGACGCCACGACTGTGCGCGAACGAGATGTCGAGGCATTGGCACCGAGGCGCCAACCTTGCTGCCCAATGGGCAAGCCGCCAGAAAGACTCAGTGTGGTGGCCGTGGGCCCCTGAATGACCATGCCATCGACTCGTCCCCCAACCGAAGAAACGGGGTAATGGCGAAAGCCCATGATCAGGCTGTTGCCCAGCGTTCGACCCGAACCCACACCGGGCAATTCGCCCATGGCCCAGTATTGCGTTGTGGCCGCATCGGGCACCGTGACTTCGAGGTCACTCGTGCCAAAAGATTGACCCGCCACGTATTGCCCCTCTGCGGTGTAGTCGCTGCTGGCATTGAACAAATCAAGGCGTCGGCCCAAAGGTTCTGGACGAATCACCTCACCGGTGGCCAGATCAAACCACCGCGCCAGCCAGGACGCATCGGGTTTGTCACTGCCCTTGAAGCGGATTTCGCCCAATTTGCCTTCGACCAGCAACACTTTGAGCACGCCGGTTTGCAAATCTTGCGGTGGCACCACCGGCACGGCAGACTCGATGCCCAAAGCGAGGTACAACGCCTGAATGTCGCGCAACAGCGCATTCAAATCTTCACTGCCGACATCGCGCCCCAGATAAGGCTGCACGATCTTTTGCAATTGGGCATCGCTGAGCAATTGACTGGCCGAGAACAAGACCTCTTTCAGAAAAATCTGGCCTTTGAGCACGGGGCCTTCAGGCAATTGCAAAGGCTCTGCAGCTTGAGGGCTGGTTGGCAACGCTGGCATGGGCATGGCACGCTCTGCACGGCGCAGTTCATCTTGCATGCGCAAAGCCGAATCCAGGGGCACATCCACCGCATGCGCGGTGCTAGACCAAAAGCAAAAAAGGCCGACGCACAGCGTCAGCCTGAAATGAGCGATCTTGTTCATGGGGGTGAAACTTGCAGACATGAGCCCACCGAAGGCGTTGCACAAATTCGGCCATCTTTCCATGTGGCCCCACTGAGGATGGCACCAGTGAAGTTGACGTCTTCCATCATGGCGTCGCTGAAATCAGCCCCTTCAAGATTCGCAAAACTGAAATTGGTCCCCGTGACCATGGCTTTTTTGAATTGCGCCTTGTACAAATTCGAGTTGCTGAAATTTGTACTCACCATTTGAGCGCTGTTCAATTGCGCTTCAATCATGGAGGCGTTCTTGATCTGGGCGCGATTCAAGAACGCCGCATTCATGTTCACACGGTCCAGATTCAAACCATTCATGATGGCGCTGTACAAATGCGCCGCCTCAAACTCGGCGGGAGAATTGCCAGCACCGGTCACGATGGCGCCCGTGAAATCTGCACCTTCCAAATAGGCTCGGCTCATGCGCGCGCCAGCGACTTGCGCACTGTCCCAAAAAATCTTGAACTGATTGAGCTCATCCAGTGACAGCAAGGAGCCAGCTGACAAACGCACAAGCCATGCATTTCTCAAATTGGCACCTTTCAAAAAGGAAGACTCCAGTTTGTAGGCACCCAATTGCGCACCGGATAAATTGCAGTCAGGGCAATTGACCACCGTTCCAAGTTGCAGTTTGCCCATGTCATAACGATTGGCTGTTGACACCAAGCCATCACCAAACCACACCAGAACATGTGATGTTTCAAGCGCACCACGAGCGGCCACGATGCGCACTTGGTAACGCGGAATCGGTGTCGACTCGTGGCCTCGCAAAAGCCAAGCCTCTGTGATGGTGGGATTGCTGGCGTCCAGACGCCAAACGCGATTTCCAGTCCCATCGTAGAGCTCCACGGCTTCGATGAGCTCCTGCATTTTGGGCGTCATCGCCAAAGAAATGTAGGTGTTGCGCAGCAAGTCAAAGTAAAACTTGTCCTCGCCCACACTGGAGGTGTCCCCACCCCAGGGCAAAGCCCTGGCAGTGGGCGCCTCGAGCTGCAAGGAAAGCCCACCTGACCCACGCTGAGCCACGATGCCCGAATCTGCTCGCCCAGGTTCATAAAGCTCGCGCTCGGCCACATTGAATTGGGGCACAAAGCTTGGCCCTCCGCCGCCGCCGCAAGCAAACAACAGCGTTGAAGCCATCACGCCCGCGATGTGTCGCGCCCAACTTCTGATATGCCACATCTTCAATCCCTTATCCCTGCACAAACACTTTGTACGACCCGGATGCTCTCAGTGAGCACCCGGACCGATTGAGCTCTTAACGACCGGTGATCGAGTTGACTGAGCGGTTACCCACAGCCATCGCCACCATGCTGTTGCCAGTGACATTGATGTTGCCGCCAGAAGTCCTCACATTGCCGCTGGCTTGGACGTTGGAATTGGTGATCGCTGCGTTCACAGAAGCCATGTTGTATTGCACATTGGTGATCGAAGCACTGGCCGTGTTCAGGCCGGGTGCCAAAGAACTGACCACCACCGCATTGTTAGCAGAGTTGCCATAAGCCACCGACAACAGTTGGTTAGCCGATGCAGACGCAGAGCCCCCATTCAAGGCGCCGCCCATCTGCGTGCCACCGATCGTGATGCCATTGATCGCAGATTGGATGCCATAGGGATTAGCTTCCGTAGCAGTCGACGAACCCGTCATCTGGTAATTCAAAACCGCAAATGTGGGCGATGTGGCGCTGGAACCTGCAGCCGCAATCCCACTGGTAGCCGTCGCATTCAGCGCGTTGTTGGCCACGTTGCCAGTGGCTTGAGCCGTCACGGTGTTGTCCTGCACAGTCACCACAGCATTGCCTGGAGCACTGGCAAACTCGGCACCGATGGCCGACGAACTGTTCACTGTTGCTTTGACCGTCGTGGCATTGGCCATGTCTTGCACGTTATTGA
>JACCDZ011955880.1_pt1 | contig 12347 bp, 38 predicted proteins | sample 7449551 | NCBI WGS metagenome assembly JACCDZ01 (sample SAMN15323452, study PRJNA562643) | freshwater metagenome | isolation source: river surface water | place: USA:Blue River Watershed | collected 2017-08-18
ATGATATGTCCTACTTTGACGGTTGAAAACCTATGAAACTCTACCGATACAAAAAAGACGGACACCTTTATACTCTCTATGAGCAGTTGAGACCATTCTATAATCTTGTAGCAGTTCCTTATTTTCCCAATCAAGGAGTTCTTGCTAAAAGTAAGAGGAGTATTTCTATGAATGACTTTATCGTGGTTGCTGAACGATGACTGACGAAGAATGGGAAACCGCACTCAAAAGTATGAACGAGAGTGTGAAGAAGTGGGTGGATGAGAAATGAAATATCCCCAATCAGTAAATAAATCTATCTTCATTAGAGAAGTGTATGAGGACACTTATGAAACCCCATATGACTATATTGTAGATACTATGATTTGGGAAAATCGTGTTGATGAACTTCATACGATTTGGCATAAAGGTAAAGACCCACGAAAGGATGAGAAATGACTAAACTATCAGCAGCAGATCTTATGGTAATCCATAACACTCTTTATAAAAGTTTGAATGTCGTTGGAAATAGCATTTGGACACAAGAAACAAGAGAAAGAGTTATGGATAAGGTGTCTATTATTATGGGGAATATGAACGCAGAAGTTGTCTATGGTGATGTAGAACCTATTGTTGTAAGTGGAGATGTTGGAGGTTAATTATGAGTAGTTCTAATCCACTAATACAAAAGTGGGAAGAGATTTATGGACGCAAAGAAGAACCAAAGAAAGAAGATACTATGGAAGAGTATCTCAAAAATACTCTAAAAACTCTATCAGACCCAAATATCCCACTTACAAGAGCACCAGCAGTAATAAATCCAAACTCACCTATCACACCAATACCATATCCAGTTGTATCTTATGACCCTGATGATTTGAAAGCATCTTTTCTTCAAGTCGCAGGAAAACTTCAAACTGGTGATGCTCATGTATCTAATATGAGTTTGGAAATAAATGCCCACCTAGCACTGAAAAAAATAACTTTTGAGGTTATGGTTTATGAACCTTGAAGAACTCCAAAAATACTTGGATGACCATAACATCACCTTTGAAGAGTGGATGAGAAAAAATATGATTACTGATGAAGACAGGAAATATTTTGATAAGATATGGATGGATGCGATTTATAAGAACTTCGGTGAGGACACTTGAAGAACTGGCACAGTGGATGCTCTGGGTGCCTCTGGATGCCGTATAATACTCTCATACACAAGGATGACTGATGACTTTACTTGAAACACTGAATGAAGTGAGTTGGGATTGGTCTTCAATGGAACAATCTTCCCCACAAACAATTGCTTCTGCTGTTCTTCAACACTTGATTGATGAGCATAGTGAAGTTAGAGGAATTGGACGAGTTGATAAAAAATCTCAAGTAGTATCCGTCAAAACTCTTATGAAACTTATTGAGGAACTGAAATGACTGAACTTGAAATCGGACAAATGTTATTCGGTAATCCCACAGAGGAATATAGTGTTCCTCGTGAGAAATGGATGGGTGGTCCATTCCAAATCCTGATTGATGCAATTACTGAAAAGACAGGAGAAAAAGATTATGGATACACTCCACATTTCTCCAACGATTTCTTTATCATCCGTCCTTATTATTGGGGTGATGAAGAAGATGAAATGGATAAACCTAACTTTGAAATCCCAAGTGAAAACTTCCGTTTGACTTGGTATAAGTATCCTTTTAGGAGTTCTTATGCGAGTGAGAAACTTACTCCAAAGAGGTGGAATGACCTTATTCAAAAATGTATTAAGAGTTTGGAAGAATGACTAACAAACTAAAATTCAGACAAGTATCCAGAGTCATCTGCCCGAAGACTGGTGTTCATTATCTTGATGCTGTTGATGAGAATGGAATACACTGGGTTGCTCAACAAGAAATTGGTGTGGAACGGTGGATTACATACAAAGAAGTTTGGAAGAAAGACCCACAACAACCTTTGGACTTATGACTAAACAATACCCAATAGAAGACTGGGAGTTTGTTGAGGAGATTGAAACATCCTTCAACGACTGGTTTTATGGAAATCATACTGAATGGACTTGGACTGTTGAATGGTTTGCGGGAGACTGTTCTGTTGAAGACCCAAAGACCCGTGAAGACCTGATGAGAAAATGGATTTACGCATCGTTCTATGAGGGTTTTATGCGAGGAAAGTATGCTAAACTGGAAGAGGAAATAGGACTGACTAATAATGAAAATTGAAATCACTTATACACCACATCCAACCAAAGGATATACTGCTACAATCTGGGATGGTCCTGATGGAATTGATGAAGACAGTTTTGTTTGTCGTTCTTTGGGAGAATGTTTTGAGCAGATTGTAATGTGGAGAACACTCAACGCACGGAATTATGAAGATGACTGAAATTGATCCTTCACTTATTCTCAAAGATAAAGATTGCATTTACTTTCATGGGGAAAAATACGTGAAAGTAACAGAACAAAAGAGTTTTTATGATAAACTTTGGTATGAACTCGGGAAGAAGGTGGGGTATGGTAGTGATTGTGATAAACTGACTGATAGAGTTATGGATTTGATTAAAGACAATATTCCAGAACCTTTGGAGAATAAGTATCACTCTGATGTTCTTGCAGGATACAACAATGCACTCAATGATGTAAGGAAGAAGTTCTGATGACTGAACCTATCACACTCAATCTCACAATTGAAGAACTCAAACTAATTGATAAGTATGTTGAGTTTAATGATGATACTCAACAACTTTTTGATAAGATTAAGAGTGCTTATCCTCAACCAAGAATGGAAGCAGAACGGTCTGGTGAAGTTAATATTGTTTTTTATAATAAGAAAACTTATTATCGTATTGAATATACTGATGAGTTTGGATATGTTGTGTGGTGGAGACGAGAAAAACAAGATGATACTTCAAGACTTGTAATGGTGACTGATAAAGAAACTGAACGACTTCTTGAAGGACTTTGGTTTAATGAGGTGAAACACGGAAAGTATCCTGATGAACCTTATTGTCCTGATGAACCAGAGTATTATGACGAAGTAGAGTGGGATGAGAAAGACAATCCAAAACCTATGGATGAGGTTGTTGATAGGTTGATAAAAGAATACCAAGCACAAAAACTCTGGAATATGGTAAGAAATGAACTTGGATATTCTATTGATTGTTGTGATGAGATTGTGGATTTGGTAGAGAAATGGATTCCAAAAGAACAAAATTCTTCTGGTTCTCAAAATGTAAATACTGAATTACTTGTGGATGGTTTCAACGATTGTGTCCGGAAAATGAAGGAGATGTTGAGATAATAAGAATTGGGACACTTCTCAAACCGTCACAAGGGCACTTCACACCTGCCCTTTTTTGTTCTATAATGACCTCATACACACAAAGGAACCTCAAATGTTTGATGCTTACACCGATTATCCTTTTACTGAACTTGGCGATACTGCTGGTGAAAAAGCACCTATCCGCAAGTGTAAGATTTTAACTTGGGATAGAAATAAGTATTGCGACATTCTTGTTTATTTTGTAGATAAGGATGGTGATTTGAGAGGACACATTAATAACATCAAACAATTCTATCTTTACAAAAATGAGGCACGACTTGGGGGATGGGGACCAGAAGGTATTCAATTTGCTGATGATGAACTGAAAACTCTTGCTTGGACTTACCGATGACTGAAAAAACAATTCAACTGAACCTCACAGAGGAGCAGTTCAATATGATTTGGAATGCTCTGGTGTTGAGTGAAGATGAAATGGTAGATGAAGGTGATATTAGAGTTCGTGTTGAAACTCTAAATGAAATGGAGGACATTATGGAAGAACTTGGACTTGAAGTATTTGGAGATGCTGATGATGACTGAACGAAACCTTACATACGAACTTCTCTATACCAATTATATTGATATGGAGAATGGTGACGATGTAGAAAGTATTGATTATCGTTCTCTTATTCATATTCTTACAGAACTTATGAATAGAATTGAACAACTGGAAAAGGACAATGAACTCCTGAAATCTTATGCTTGGGAACAATGACCGAAAAATACGGGCACATTCCTGATGGTTTCTTTCTTTCTGAAAAGGAAGTAAAAGAACTCCGCAAATCTAAAAAAGAATTAACGGATTATGGCAAACAGAGGTTGAAAGAACTTATGAAAAATCAAGAACCTTATCCAGTGGAAAATCATCTAACTCTCAAACACGAAGAAATGTTGGAACTTGCTGAACGAAGGGAGAAGAGCAATCGTGTTCTGCAAAGGTATAATGATTACTACAATATGGAATGTGCTTCTCTTCCTCACGGTACTCCAATCACACCAGAGCACACACAAATGATTACATTTCAATCTATGATTGATGCTCTGCGTTGCGAACATCTAAACCAAGAATACACTCATATTGCGATTGAAGATATTGAGGATTTGATTGCCCGATTGGACGAACAAGCAACTGAATATCTTGAACGAGTAAGACAATCTTGGGGTCCAAAAGAATAACATGAAGAATCCTTATCAATGAAACTCTTTAAGATATGTTTTGAGTTGTGGAAACAACTAATGGAATATGATGGAACTGACCCAGAATGGGACTTTGAAGATTATCAAGGTATTTTTTGGGATTATCTAAACTATTCCTATATTAGACCAGAGTGGAGTATTATGAGTGAGTGGAAGAAATGAACGACCAAAAGAACCCTGATGAGATTGTAGTCAAAGATATTGATATGATTCATTTTGAAATGATGAATGATGGGTTCTTATGGTGCGGAATCTATCATAAGAACGGTCGGGTGGATCATTTCAACATTACTGCAAAGAAAAACAAACTCTCTACTATTTGGATGCCTAACTGTGGGTGACAGTCAAAGAACTGGCATAAGAACCTCACCACAACCCCAAAGCGACCTGCTATAATGACTTCATACACAACAGACCAATGACCTACGACCAACTCTACGATCACATAGTCAACTATATTTCTCAACCACTGGATGATAAGCATAAAGCATGTTTGATCCTTGGTGCTGTGATGGAGTTTAACCTTGATTGTCTTGATGAGGGTGTAGATCCACGCACACTTGATATGATTGGTTTTGTGAATGAGAAACTTGATGAACTGGAGGAAAAATGACTCCCAAAGAATACTGGCAAATGACAAAATGGGAATGGTTTATTGAAGGTTTTCGTAACATCCCATACATTATGGATTGTTATGAGACTGTTGAGCACTTTCCTGATGACTTCTGGGAGGCACTCAGTTGGGGATGGATGGCGGAATATATTGCTCCTTATGATGATCCATACAATCCTTATCTTTCACCTGAACGCAAACTGAGGTTGGGTAGATGGTAAAAGATTTTTTATATGGATTTCATAGCATTGAGTTTGCGATTGCGTTTCGTTTGGATTATAATGACAACATAGATCGTCTTGCTTTTTTTGAGGAAATCAACTATGGGTGGAGAAAGATGTATCTTGAAGGATTTGATGAATGAACTTTCCAACATTCATAAACAAGTGGATCATCGGATTTAATCCGATTAAGTATTCAAGTTTCTGGTGGTGGTTCCGTCTTATGTCTCATTATGGTTTCAGATTTGATGACTATCATATCTGGGAATCATTCTGGAGTTCTTTGAATGGTGGATGGTTGGACATGAACTATCAGTGGGAGTTTGAAAAGTTCTGGGGTAGGGGTGCTAAACCTGAACGCATTGTTCTACCAAAAAAAGACTTTGATGCCCTGGTAGAACGCTTGAATCAACCACCAGATCCTGAATCTATGGAAAAGATTCGTAAAGTATTGGAGAGAAAAGCACCTTGGGATTAACTTGTGTGCCACTTCTACATGTGGCACAATAAAAGAGCACAGACCTGGATTTCATGCTATGATTACAAGGTAATCAACAAAACATATGGGAACTCGTAGTTTCATTGCAATCAAACACAAAGATAATACTTATTCTGGTGTTTATTGTCATTGGGATGGTTATCCTGAATGGAATGGTAAGATTCTAAAGGAAGATTATCAAGCACGCAGTAAGGTTGTTGATCTTATTGATGGTGGTGATATGTCGTCACTAAAAACTAAAACTACATGGGAGTCTACCTATGTGGAAGATGACTATACTAATACTCGTGAAGAACAACCCCTTTACTATCATGAAAGGGGAGATACTGATGAGGATACAATCTATCCTAAGCATTTCAAGAATCATCAACAAATGTATAAGTATGCTAAAAATTGTTGTTGTGAGTATATCTATGTCTTTGATGATACTGTAGGTCAAGATCAACCTTGGTGGTCTTTCTGTGGTGTTAATTGATGCAAACTAAAGTGAAACGTAAAATGGTAAATGTTGAACCTATTAGCAATAAAGCAAAGAATAGGTTTGCAAATATGATGGACAAACTACATGGTTGCCATGTAGAGCAAGAGAATGATAAACAAATTTTTCTTGCATCAATCAATAAGAAATACTTCTTTTGGATTGATAAAGTAAATGACCCTAACTGGAGAATTGTAAAATGAAACAACAAAATGGTTTTATTGATCCTGCTATTGCTGTTGGTCTTCTTTGTGTGGGTGGATTTGCTGCTCTGTTGTTTATTGGTGGTCCACAATATAATGTGTGGCAACAATCTCTTGCTGGTAAGGCAGAACTGCAAAAGGCAGAATATACTCGTCAAGTAGCAGTTCTTGAAGCACAAGCAAAGAAAGATAGTGCTGCTCAACTTGCTGAAGCAGAAGTAATTCGTGCTCAGGGTGTTGCTAAAGCAAACCAAATCATTGGTGATAGTCTCAAGGACAATCGTGAATATCTCCAATATCTTTATATCACTGGTATTGAAGATGGATCTAAGAATGGTAATGTAACCATCTATGTACCTACAGAAGGTGGTATGCCTGTTCCTACTCTTTCTATGAACAAATGACAGAAGATTTTGTTAGACTAAATCTTGATGAGTTGGAAGCATTAAAAGGTGCTCTCCAACTTTTATCTAAAAAAGAACAGAAACTCATGGAGAGTTCAGGTAAAGTATCCATGAACACACTCTATAACAAACTTCAGAGTGCAGTAGAGCACATCAATAGGACACTTGTATAAGTGGCACAGTAAATGAGCACAGAGGCAGAATCTGTGCTATCATACTTGTATGATTGAAACTCAGATGAACTTCGCACTTTCCAACCTCTCTAAAGTAAAACCTGCTCTCAGAACTAAGGGTAATGTAACTGGAAACTTTGGTCGTCCTAAAACTAAAGCAGGTTCTCCTATTTCTGGTCTTGGTGTAACTAAAGCAAAGGTTGTAAATGTAGTGAAACCTGATAACTACATCAAACGTCTTTATGAAGCATTTGATAAGACTGAAGATCCCAAACTGAGGGAGTTTATCTACACTGAAATTCGCAAATACATGATTCAACGTGGACAGTGGTGATACTGTCCACTACCCCTTGACTTTTCTCACACATTCTGATACACTTACAAAGTAATTCAAAAACAAATGCCTAACACCTTAGATTTTACTGGTGATGCTGTTACCTACCTTGGTTTGGTTGGTGTTATTAGCACTGTTATTATTCTTGTCACTGTTTTTACTCGTTACTTCAATAGTCCTTATATCAAATGAACTTCAAATCAATTCAAGAGTACGAAAAAGATCTCAAGGATGCCAAGAAAAAGTATGATAAATTGACTAAAGAAATTCGTAGGTGTAAGTCAGATTATCAGTATGAAATGCTGTGTGAAGATCTAGAAGATTGTAGGCAAGATATGGTTGAACTTCAAATTATCATCAAAGATCTACGTCAACAGAAAAAACTTGCTGAACTTGAGGTTGGTTGAGTAAATAAATGACACTTGAGGAACTGGCACACATCCACTTGATTTTTCCCTGAGTGGGTGCTATCATACATTCATGAACAAAACTCAAATGACTTTCAACTATCAAGATTGGTTTGAATCTTATTGCAATTCTTGGGTAGATCATTACAACTTCATGTTGAGTCTTTCCTTTATCACACCAGATGAAGAAGTGTGGTATCAGGATTGTCTTAATGAGAGCAAGATTTATGATGTCTGATAAACTCTGGAAGGTCATTCTTTTGACCACTATTCTCCTTATTGGAGATCCATTTGTGACTCTAAAAGCACAGGATGTGCCACCTGTTAAACTGGCACACACAACCACCAAAACCTGATTGTGTGTGCTATGATGATTACATCAATGGTTGAGGAACAATGATTGACACTTGTAAGTTACATGATGACCTAGAAGAGTTTGCATCATATCTTGGTGTTGATTATGAGGATTACTACCAACTGATCTATAATCTACCTGATGAAGATGAGTGTGATGTAGAAATAGGTCTCACTGCTTAACTAATGGGAATGTGTTTGCCCTAAAGTTACACAACTTGTTTACTTTATTATTTGTTTTTGATTATGTCTGCTGATCTGATGATTGCTGCCCTTCGTCGTGGTAAGAATGGTTCTGAAATCCTTGCCATTCTTGATGCTCTCACCAGTGATGATAGTGTCACTCAAACTGAAACTGTTAGTGCTCAACCTACTCTGGAACCTATTGAGTTCTGATAATAAATAGGGGCACTGCCCCTTATACTTGGGCACATAGTTAAGAGGATATAACCTTCGCCTTCTAAGCGAATGTCCCTGGTTCGATTCCAGGTGTGCCTGTTATACTCTAGAACAATGAATGTACCAAACTGGCAACACAACTCTAAAAAGGAAAAGAAAACCAAAGGCACCTGCAAAGGTGTAATTAAAGCAAAGAAACAATCACTCCAACACATCAAATCAAAGTATAAAGTAACCTGATGCTTGAACTTCTTGCCTCTGCTGTGATCTCTTCAGCAAACAAATCAGAGGAAATCAATAAGTTTTGTGCCTATGTGGTTGGCATACCTTATGCAAGTGATAATTTCACTGATGAGGAATGGAAAAGGTTTGTATTTTGCAGGGAGCATGTAAGGATGTGACAGTTGTAGAACTGGTCGCTATATTTACCAAAACCCCTGATCCTGTGCTATCATACTTGTATGATGAAAAACACCACACTGATGACTGAGAAAGTTATTGACAAGATTGAGCAGTTCTGTGATGTTCTGCGCACCAACTATCAAGATCATGCTATCTCTCTCCATCGCAAATATCTTGATAAAGGTGAGAATGTAGATTATCATCGTGAACAGATTGATAAACTTTGCATGGGTGAAGGTGTAGATCAGTTCACCTACACTAAGGGTAAGAAATATGCAAAGATCATCCACATTAGTTCTGGTGGGCAACGCAGTGCTCATGCCTTTGTTGATATGAATAATGGTGATGTTTATAAGTCTGCCACTTGGTCTGCTCCTGCTAAAGGTGTGAGGTACAATCTCATGGATGAGCAATCTTGTGAGCAAATGTATAAGCGTGCAGATTGGTCTGGAGGTTATCTCTACAAATGAAATCAGCAATTTTCTGTATTATCTGCCTTACAATTCTCAATTTCATTAACATGAGTGCAAATCAACAAATTAAACAAGATACCTACAAAATTAATCAAATGGGTTATACCTTGTGACACTTGTAGAACTGGTCGCTATATTTACCAAAACCCCTAAAACTGTACTATCATACTTGTATGAAAAAACAAATGACTCTTACTTCTGAACAAATTAGTGATCTGTGCCAGGCACATTGTTATCGTGTGATTGATAGCATGGACATGGATGATCTTGTATCTTATGCTGTGCAAATGATGTATCAATCATTTGACAAAAATCCTGGTCAAAATGATACTGACCTTGCCATGTTAATTGAAGACATTTGGGTTGCAGAAGGTGAGGATGATGATAGCACTCAAGAGTTTATTGCTGGTGTTGTTGGTGATGAACTTGCAGAGCAAATTGTATCACAAACTCAGTTTTGATGTGAGACTTGTAGAACTGACACACACATGATTGACTTTCTTGTAAATCTGTGGTATCATACATTTATGAAAGATAAGTTCATGCACGAATCCACTCTTGATCTGTTCTCTGACCATGCTGATGCACAAATGGCAGAAGAATATGCTATGGAACTTGAAGCAAAAGCAGCAGAATTAGAGGTAACTGTTGACTATTACATGGCAGAGTTTCTCTGATCTTTGACTACGACCAACAACATTATTAACAACCACATGCTGACTATTTCACAACCTTTCACTCACCTCAATCTGCCTAAACTTGCAGACATTCCTACTCAAACTGTAGATGGTTCTCGTAAGTATTGTGTGAATGGCAAACTGTTGCCTTCAATGACCTCTGTGACTTCCTATCAGAACAGGAAAGTTATTGCTGAATGGAGGGAACGTGTGGGTGCTGATGTTGCTAACAAGATCAGTCAGTTTGCATCTACCAATGGCACTAAGTTTCATAGTATTGTAGAACAATATGTGGATAATTCCATTGACTTTGCAGAGTATGAAGGTAATGAGAATTATGAAGTTGCTCTGAAACTTTTCAATCAATTTAAGCATCTGCTTGATATGATTAACAATGTTCATTATCAAGAATGTGCATTGTATTCTGAACAACTTGGCATTGCTGGTCGTGTTGACTGTATTGCTGAATATGAAGGCAAACTGTCTATCATTGACTTCAAGAGTTCTTCTAAACCAAAGTATGAATCTCAGATTCTAAATTACTTTGTGCAGGAGACTGGTTATGCTAAAATGTATGAGGAAATGACTGGTCGCAAAGTGGAACAAATTGTTACCCTTATTTCTTGTCATTCTGGTGAGCATCAGGTTTTTATCAAGAATCCTGATGATTATGTTGACACTCTCAAGCAGTACATTGTAGACTATAACAACAAATGAATGAGTGGAAGTGTTTAGTTAGAACTCCATCTAACTGGTTACAAACTGTGTATGTTGAAGCATACACTTATTCTGATGCAGTTGCATTTGCTGAATCACAAACTGGTGGCAAATGTATCAATGCTGTTCCTCAGTCTCCATCATCTAATTCTAGTTCAACCAATGATAGCAATGCAGAGTCATCTATGGACCCTGGATTTATCTTTCTTGTTCTAATTGTTGTCTTCCTTGTTTATGCTTGGAAGTGGATTCTCTTGATTGGTGTTATTGCTGCTCTAATTTGGGGGATCATGCAGTTCACCAAGGAGTGAACTTTTTGCCCTATAAGCATTGTGGTGATGCAGCAGTTTTGTAAACTGCAGAGAACAGTTCAATTCTGTTATAGGGCTCTTCAACTTACAACCTTCATAAATAATTAAAATAGGTTGTAAGTTAAATGTCAAATCCCAAAAAACCAAGACCAAATTGTTTGAATTGTGGTTGTGAATGTGCAAGGTCAACATACATTTATTGTTCAAACAAATGTCAGCAACAATACCAAAAAAATAAAATAAAAAGTGATTGGTATAGCAATGACAATACTCCTGGTTGGAAATATATTAAAACAATTTTATTTGAAGATAGAGGAAATAAATGTGAAGTTTGTGGTGTCAGTGAATGGAATGGAAAATCATTATCATTAGAAATAGACCACATTGATGGTATTCATACTAATAATAAACCAAATAATTTAAGAATTATTTGCCCTAACTGTCATTCTCAAACTGATACCTACAAGTCAAAGAATAGGGGCAATGGTAGACCATCAAGAAGGTCCAATTAACTCCACAGATGTGTGGAATTGAGTCCATAAAACTAACATAATTCCACAAATGTGTGGCATTTCAGTTATACCATGTGCCAGTTGGATTAGTGGCACACGACCCCTTGCGAAATGCTGAAAAGTGTGCTATCATACATGTATGAAAAATCAAAACACCTCAGAAATCTTCCACTATGTTGTTAATTGGAAGGAAGGAAAAGTAAATCAAATGTGGATTGAAGAAGTTAGTAACTATGATGACATCTTTAGGTATGTTGCTGTTGCTTACAATCCTGAGACCAATAAAAGTATGGTGATGAGCAATCCTCGCAGTCATTATGATACTTTGCTGTGGGTTCGTAAGTGGTGTGGTTCCTTCTCTATTCTTCCTGTTTGATAGTAAATGAAGACTTTTATTGTTGGTTTTGCTGTTGCAACTGTTGGATTCAATGGTATTGCAAACATCCTGAACATTGCCAAAAACATTGTACAAACTCATGCACAGCAACTTAACTCACAACTAGAGCAACTTGAGCAACAATAGTGTCATCATGTGCCACTAATACTAGTGTCACAATACACTTGACAAACACCTCAATTTGTGCTATCATTGCAATATGCAAAAAAACAAAACTTTCTCCAAACTCATTTACAACATCAGCAATCCTACCTGTGTTGTATTTGATCTAGATGCTACTC
>JACCDZ011863207.1_pt1 | contig 12345 bp, 12 predicted proteins | sample 7449551 | NCBI WGS metagenome assembly JACCDZ01 (sample SAMN15323452, study PRJNA562643) | freshwater metagenome | isolation source: river surface water | place: USA:Blue River Watershed | collected 2017-08-18
AATGCCCCGGAAGAACTGGCAGGCCGCCCGGAGCACATCGTTTTCTCCATGCCGAAAGAGCTGCGCATTCCTGTCAAAGCGGTGTAAGCCGAGCTTGCTCGTGGCTTGGCGATTTGCCGTTGGTCGCACCATTCGTCGCTCGTCGTAGCGGAATGGCGAAAGTCGTCCTAGCTTTTAAGCACAGACAGGAAGTCTGTGCTGGAGAGTGGTCATGGATGACGCTGGCCAAGGATGGCGACGATACATTCCCTCAATGCACATGGTTGCTGTGCGCGCTGGGCCGGCGCGAGCGGTTTCAATGCGTGCTTGTTCAATACGAGGCCCTAGCATGCGCGGCATGGGCCTGCCCGAGGCCTTGATTGCGCTGGCGTTACTGGGCGTGGCCTTGAATGGCCTGCTCGCGGCGCATTGGCAGGCGCGGCAGTTGCAGCGTAGTGCCGCCTCTCGCCAACATGCCGTGATGGCCCTGCAAGACTTTGCTGTGCGCTGGCGGTTGAATCCTGAGGGTGATGCCAGCTATCGCAATGCGCTGGCACAACCTCTTCCCGCTCAGCCAGCTGTGGACGCCTGCCAATCGCAAGCCTGCACGCCAACGGCGCGCGCTCAGGCAGATGTTTCAGCGTTGGCCTTGCAGCTGCAACAAGGGCTGACTCACTCGCAATGGCGCTTTGAGCCATGTACGGATGCCCAGGCGAGTTGCCTGCTGGTGGCTTGGGCTGGCACGGAGGCTAGTGCCGGCCCGGAAGGTGGCTGTCTAGATGCCAGTGCTCAGCGCCGACCCGGTGCGCAATGCACTCGTCTGGTGTTGCCATGACAGCTGTCGCGAAATGCGCGCTCATAAAATGGCGGCTGGTTGGTGGGCAACTCGGCATGGCACTAGCGGAATGGCTGCTGGCCTGTGTGCTCGGCCTACTGATTCTGATGGCAGCCCTAGCCTGGCTGAATAGTAGCTGGCAACTGGCGATATCGCAGAGGCAACCGTTGCAGATGGCCAATGCCGGTGCCTGGATATTGCAACGCATCGGCCTTAGTGCCGAGCTGGCAGGTTTCGGCGCTGAACATCCACTGGGGCTGGATGACGCCCGACTTAGTGCTTGGCGCAGCGAAAACAATCTGGGCGTCGGCAAGCCGGCCAGCGATCAGCTGACCTTGCAACGCCTGCTCGATCAGGATGTGCTGGATTGTGAAGGCACGCGTGTATCGGCTGGCAATGTCTTGGTCGAGCGCTACTTTATGCGTACAGACAGCAGCGCGGCCGGCTGGGTGCTGGCCTGTGATGCCGGTCAATGCAATGCCGATAGCTGTAGCCGTTTAGGTGATGCTGGTGCGGCCCTGTTGGCAGACATCGATAGCCTGCAGGTGCTCTATGCCGTGCCTGCAGTGCCCGGTCAGGCCAGTCAGTATGTGGATGCCTCTGTGCTGAAAAGTATGTCGCCGACCCCGCGAGTGCTCAGCCTGAGAGTCGGCGTGTTGCTGCGTGGCAGCGAGCCTCTCTCACGCAAGCGACGTTGGCAGCCACCGCAGGAATGGCTGGGTATGAGCCTGAGTGCCGTGACTGATTCGCGAGCTCATGCGGCGTTCAGCCAGACCATGGAGTTGCCGAATGGTTGAGCATGTTATTCACGGCCGTGATCAACAGCGCGGGCAAGTGCTCTGGGGCCTGCTGATTATGCTTGGCCTGCTCACTGAGCTGGCGTTGAATAGTTTACAGCTGGCCGCGCATGAAGGAATTTCTGTGAATCTGCTTGAGCATAGGCTTCAGCAAGATCAGCGCTTGCAGGTTATTGCGCAGCAGCTCAGTCGCTTGCCGGTGCCAGTGCGTGCTGCCCCAGCTGGCGAGCTTTGGCAGTCTGCCAGCGACTCCGTGCGGCAAGGCTGCGGGGAGGGTGGACGCGTCAGTTATGTAGCCATCAGTCAGGGCTGCTCTGCGCCAAACCAGTCGTTGCTGGCTCAGCAGCGGCAGCCGGGTCAGTGGCAATGGCGCTTGGCGCGTATCGCGGATGATCCCAGTTTCGTCGATGAGGGCTCCGACGTGGCGGCCTTCCCAAGCTTGCAAGCGCAGGTTTGGCAGCTGGAAGTGGTTGTTGCTGGCCGTGCCGGCAGCCCTGCGCGAGGACTGTGGCAACGCTATCAGCAGGTAGCGCCATGAGGCTGCCTGAGCGCGGCGTTCTGCTCATCGAGCAGTTGGTTGTGATCGCCCTAAGTTTGTTGATGCTGAGCTATGCGTTGCAGGGCTGGGCCAGCTGGCAGCAAGCCAGCACGGCGCGTCAGCTTGGCTTGCAGTGGTCGCTGAGCCTTGCCCGCTTGCGCCAGCGCGCATTGAGCGATGCCCAGTCGTGGACCTTATGCGCATCGCTAGATGCCACAAGCTGTCAAAGCGTCTGGACGGGGGCATGGCTGGCCTTTGCCGATACCAATGGCGACGGCCTGCGCCAGTCAACAGAAGTGCGCATGAGTTTCGGCCCAGCCATTCCGCCGCATTGGCGTCTGGTCTGGAAAAGCTTTCGGCCGGGTACCGGCATCATCTGGTCTGACCTCGGTGATGCCGCGATTTCCAATGGCACATTGACCCTGTGTGCTCCGAAAGCGCAGGATTCGGCTCTTCGTCAATGGGTGCTGAGCAAGTCGGGGCGTGTGCGTCTGGTGCAGCCGGCAAACTCAGCATCAACACTGACAGCCGCGCGTGCAGTTTGCGCCGGCACATAGTATGACTCTTGAAAGGTACTGATGACGATGCGGGTTCTGGTGGTGGGCGGCGGTATCAATGGCTTGCTGACAACACGAGCGTTGGCGCAGGCCGGCGCCGAGGTGGTGCTGGTCGAGCGCGGCCGGATTGGCCAGGAGGCATCGTGGGCGGGCGGCGGCATCGTCTCGCCTTTGTACCCGTGGCGCTACCCGCCGGCAGTCACTGCGCTGGCGCGCTGGGCGCAGGCGGCGTATCCCGCGCTTGCCGAGGCCTTGATGGCCGAAACCGGTATCGATGCCGAGCTGACAACTAGCGGCTTGCTCTTTCTGGATGCGCCCGATGCCCGTGATGCGCAAGCCTGGGCGCAGCAGCAGGGCGTGGCCTGCTCATCGTGGCAGCAAGCTGTGCTGCATCAGCAATGGCCGGGCTTGGCTAAGGATGTTGCTCACGGCGTGTTTTTGCCCGAGGTAGCACAGGTGCGTAACCCGCGCTTGTTGAAAGCCTTGCGCGCCGCCCTGGTGCAGATGCCCAAGGTCACGCTGCGTGAGCAGGCCGAAGTTGTTCAGGTATCCAGCCAGCCATCGCCGCAGATTCGCTTGGTTTCAGGTGAGGTTATTACTGCCGATGCAGTTGTGCTGACCGGCGGCGCGTGGACTCAAAGCCTCCTGCGTGATCTTGGCCTGTCGTTGCCGGTGCGCCCGATCAAGGGCCAGATGCAGCTCTATCAGTTAGCCCCAGGCGCGCTGACCACCATGATCCTGCGCAATGGTCATTATGTGATTCCGCGTCGCGATGGTTTGGTGCTCTGCGGCTCGACGCTGGAGGACACCGGTTTCGACAAGTCCGTTACCGAGAAGGCGCATGATGCGTTGCGAGCTGCCGCTATCTCGATTTGGCCGGCGCTGGCGGATGCTGATTGCGTTGCGCAATGGGCCGGGCTGCGACCGGGCTCGCCCAATGGCATCCCGTTCATTGGCGAGGTCCCGAATCAGCCCGGCTTGTGGGTGAATGCCGGGCAATTTCGCAATGGTTTGGTACTGGCGCCAGCATCAGCACGGCTGCTTTGCGATCAGCTGCTCAAGCGCTCGCCGGTCATGGATGCCGCGCCGTATCAGTTGTTCCCTTGTTAGCTGTATCAGTGACGAACTGAGTCAGGCTGGCGGGTTTTCTTGGAAGTAGCTATCCCGGTGAGACTCACAGCAAAACACCTTGCCGCGAGATTGCGTGCTTTCGCCCACTGGTACATGCACGCCGCATTGCGCGCAGGCCTGCATGGCTTGCGGCTTTGCCGGACTGGATGCGTTGCCATCTTGCGTTGGCGGTAGTGCTTTTTTGTCGAGCAATTGGCGAACGAGCCGGTAGCCAAACCAGGCCAGCGCCGCGAATATCAAAAAACGAATCAGGATCGCCATCAGTGTTTCCTTCAGCTTGGGCCAGACCTCGACTATCCTAGGCAACTTCCCTACGACTGCAAGTTAAAAACATGTCCGTACGCATTGCTCTGGCCCAGCTCAACCTTCTTGTCGGCGATATTCCCGGCAATACCGCGCAGCTCATCCGCTCGGCGGAGCTGGCGCGCGACCAACATCGCGCCGATGTCATTGTCTTTCCCGAGCTGAGTTTGACTGGCTATCCGCCCGAGGATTTGCTACTGCGCCCAAGCCTAGCGCTGCGTGTGGAGCAGGCACTGGCGCAGCTGAGCACGGTGCGAGGCATCACGCTGGTGTTTGGGCTGCCGGAAATGCATGCCGATGGTCTGCGCAATGCCGCCTGCGCGCTGCGTGACGGCGTTGTGCTGGCGCGCTATGCCAAGCAGCAGTTGCCCAATAACCAGGTGTTCGATGAGCGCCGCTATTTCGTCCCCGGTCACGATGCCGTGGTGTTCGAGCAGAGCGGCGTGCGGCTGGCGCTGACCATCTGCGAAGACATTTGGCATCTGGCACCGGCCCAAGCTGCCAAGGCTGCCGGTGCCGAGCTGATCCTGAATTTGAATGCCTCGCCGTTTCACGCCGGCAAGGCCAGTGAACGCCAAGCTGTAGTCGCCCAGCGTTGCCGCGAAACGGCGCTGCCGGTGGTCTACTGCAACCTCGTCGGCGGGCAAGATGAGCTGATCTTTGATGGCGGCTCGTTCGTGCTCCAGGCCGATGGTATGCCCGCGCTGCAAGCGCCGTGGTTCGAGGCCGGTCTGTACTGTGTCGATTTCGATGCCGCCACGCAGCGTTTCCTCCTAGCGCAGCAAGAGCCCATGCCGTCGCTGGAGGCGTCGATTTATCAGGCGCTGGTGCTGGCGGTGCGCGACTACACCAACAAGTGCGGCTTCAAGGGCATTGTGCTCGGCCTATCAGGCGGCATCGATTCGGCGCTGACGCTGGCGGTGGCGGTCGATGCGCTCGGTGCCGAGCGCGTGCGAGCGGTCATGATGCCCTATCGCTACACGGCCCAGATCAGCCTGGATGATGCCGAGGAAGAAGCGAAGACGCTGGGCGTGCATTACTCCGTACTCAGCATCGCGCCCATGGTCGAGGCGTTCAGCGCGACGCTGGTGGATACCTTTGTCGGCATGGCCGCCGACAAGACCGAAGAGAATCTGCAGGCGCGCTCGCGTGGCGTCCTGCTCATGGCTATCTCCAACAAGCTCGGCTATCTGGTGCTCACCACCGGCAACAAATCTGAGATGTCGGTGGGTTATGCCACGCTCTATGGCGACATGGCTGGCGGCTTCGATGTGCTCAAGGATGTGCCGAAAACGCTGGTTTTCCGTCTCTGCGAATGGCGTAACGCGCAGTCGCCAGCACATCCGCCGATTCCGCAGCGTGTGATTGACCGGCCGCCGTCAGCGGAGCTGGCGCCGGATCAGAAGGATGAGGATTCGCTGCCGCCATACCCGGTGCTGGATGAAATTCTGCGCCGCTATGTTGAGTGCGATGACAGCGCCGAGGCCATTATCGCCGCCGGCTTTGATCGCGAAACTGTGCTGCGCGTGCTCAGACTAGTGGATATCAACGAGTACAAGCGCCGGCAGGCGGCTACCGGCCCGCGCATCACCCAGCGTGGCTTCGGCAAGGATCGTCGTTATCCGATCGTGAATGGCTGGAAAATCGGCTTGTGAATAAAAGCCCTGCTTGTAAATAAAAAGCGGGTCGGCCTCGCGAAACGAAACATCGTGGTCTAGCTTTACAGAACAGCGTGTCTCAGGGAGGAGACCGAATGTGCTGCAAACGCATGATCAGCAAATGTTGGCTATTGTGGCTGCTTTGCCTCTACGCGCAGGCGGAGTCTTTATTGCCGCTTTCGCGTTATGGCCAGCCACCGGCGCTGTCTCCAGAGTGGTCTCCGAAGCTATGGCTCGCGATGGATACGCAGGCAGACCGTGTTACAGCCGATACCCAACCACTCCGTACATTAATCGATGCCTTGGCGCGTGAGGTTATCAGCCCGTGGCCGGCACAGCGGACATTGCCGGCAGAGGGGGTGGCACTCGGCTTGCTCGCCGTAACACAGTCAACAGTCGGAGTTTTGCACCCGGCTCAGCCATTGGATGCACTCATGACCTGGCCCGGACAAGATGTGTCGCGGCAGCTTCGTCTGATCAGAAATACGCAGGGCCATGTTGGCGATGATCAGCTTTGGCACGTGGGCCAACAGCAGTCACTGGCTTTGCGCTGGCCCATGCCCGATGCGCCAATTGACATTACCGAGCTGCATTTGGATCTGCCCGTACGAATCAATCCCAGTCATTGGCCCGTGCTACAGCTGCAATTTGCGGATGGCTTTACCTATGATCTGCCATCACCGCAAATGCTTGCTGAAGACTCAGGTATGACTGCTCGCTTGAGTCTGCATAGTGCAATCACGTCTTGGCAGCAGGCGGGTCATGACGGACAAATTCCGCCGTGGCCATGGCAAGTTCGGCTGCAAGCACAAGCGGTTGATCAGCAGGGGGCATGGGCTCTGTGGCAGGTCTCGTTGCCAGCAAGGGTCAGCATCCACTGGCACGATGACAGTGCTCAGCGCACAGGCCGCGAGCAATGGCTGCGTCAGTTGCACAGCTTGCTGGCGGGTGAGGGCGTACAACTGCCGGCCGATGCCGCAGCACTGCAGCAGCTAATGCAGCAAATGCAGGCATCGAGCACTGAGTGTGCCAAACACGCGGCGTTGTTAGTCGCGCCTGCTCAACCGGGCATCGCCGCCGATCTGTCGCGGTGGCGTGACCGTCAGCTTGCTGCGCGCCCTATCGTTGCGCACCAGAATATTCGAGCCATCCGCACGAGTTTGCTTGGGCTAGATCGTGATTGGCATCAGCCCGTTGCGGGTCGTCGAGCCTGGCCTGGCGGCTCTGAGTTTTATCCATGCAGCACCACGTCGGCTTGTGAGCTGGCCCCCGCTCCAGCCATGACCAACTCGTCGATACCGTTATCATCGTGGCTGACAGACAGCGTCAGCGGTCAGCTGCTGGAGCCGCTCAACGAGCATTGGTCAGCGTTTGTACAGCACGACTCTTACTGGCAAGGTCGGGCTGAGCCGCCACAAGCTCCGATCTTGCGAGGGCGGAGTCATTATTTTGATGCCGGGGTCAGTGCTTCAGCTATCACAGGTCGTCAGGGCTATCTGCTTCAAGTGAGCAGTGATGGCAGTGTGCAATTGCAAGATGGCAATGACGGCCATTGGCTCTGGGCGTGGCGACCTGCACAGAGTGCTTCGCTGTGGGCCGAGCTGATGCAAGATGATGCGCTCGAAATAAGTACTTCCGACACTCAATATGTGGTCAGTGAGAATGATTGGGTTTACTGGCCGGATCGTGATGCTGCTAGCCCTGAAACAGGCCTTGATGCCACTGGCCAGCGCTGGCTTTATGGGCTAGTGGACAAGCAGCTAGTTGCGCTGGATATAACTCAGCCACAACTCCCTCGTAGCGGGTTTTTACCGACTGCAGGCAATGCACATCCGGCACAAGCTAAAGCTTGGGGCAGCCTTTCTCTCCTGCCATTAACACTAAGCTCAGGCCAGAGTCAGCCTCTCTTGCTGCTCAGTGCGGCAGACCCCGCCGCAAGCACGAAATTGCTTCTGCTCGATGGCCGTTCCGGCAGTGTCTTGTGGCGGGCTGGCATGACATCCAACTCGCAGCATGACTATGCTGATTCAGCATTGGCCCGAGGCTGGCAAGCTGCCTGGCGCACCTTGGCGGCCACAGATGGCGCACTTTTGGCCTTTGGCATTGATGAGTTGGGTGCTGTTTGGCGTTTGCGAATTGCTCCTAAGCCGATACATTCCAGCGATATTCAGGTTAGCCTGAATCGGATAGCGGACTTTTCAGAAACAGGCACGTTGTTTCCCTATTCGCCATCCCTGACCTGGTTGCGTGACGACCAGAACCAGCGTTATCCCGCCTTGGCATTTGCGAGCGCCGCTACGGTGGCCTCCGGTTCGGTCAGAGCAGCGTCTGTTCTGGCGTTCCTTGACCGCAAGTTGGCTTTTATCACGGCGAAAGACTTGCCGTTGTGGAGTGCTGGTGCGCAGCCTCCCGCTCATGCAGCAGGTTGGCGGAGAGTACTCCCTGCCACAGAGCTAATTGCCCAGCCGCCACGCTGGCTGGATCAGCAACTTATTCTGGCTGGCGAGGCACCTCAAACATCATCAACGTCCTGCCCAGATTGGGCATGGCAAGCCAGAATCTACCGTTGGCCTTGGCGTGCAGGCCGCACTCAAGGGGCTGCCGAGACCAGCTTGCCAGTCAACTCAAATAGTGTGGGAGATCCAAGGTTGAGCGAGGAGGGCAGGCTCCGCTGGTCCGGTATCAGCGCCATCGACAGCCAAACCACAGAAGTGGAGGTGCCGATGGGCTATCGCCAGCGAGTGCATCAGCGTCAGTTGCGTATGGGTGATTGAGCCGGGGTGTTGGCGGCCAGCAGCTCACGTGTCTGCGTGGCGAGTTCGGCCATGCCCAGCGTTTGGTAGTTGTCAGCGAGCATTTTCAAGGCCTCCGGTACGGCACTGCTTTCCGGATAGTTCTCCACGACCCAGCGTGCACGATTGATCACGGCGACCAATGCGCCACGCTTCTGGTAATAGCGCGCCACATGCAGCTCCGATTCGGCCAGCTGGTTGCGCAGATAAATCATGCGTTGGCGGGCATCGGCCACATAGGGGCTGTTCGGGTAGCGGGTCAGTAACTGGCGGAAGTCATCAAAGGCAATCTTGGCTTGGCCAAGATCACGATGAGCCATGTCGATCGGCAGGCGCTTGAGCAGGCCGTCCTGATCGGCGTTGTAGTTGGCGATGCCGCGCAGATAGAGCACGTAATCCAAGCGTGCTGACTCAGGATGCAGACGCAGGTAGCGATCAGCGGCGGCAATGGCGGCACTGTAGTCTGCCTGCATGAGCTTGCCGTAGATGACTTCCAGCTGTGCCTGCTCGGTGTAATTGCCAACCGGATATTGCGACTCCAATGCCTCGAAGGCAGTGACCGCACCGGTGTAATTGCCGGCTTTCAGTGATGTGTTGGCATCCTGATAATATTGGGCCTCTGACTTCACGGTAGCTTTCGGGGTAGTGGCACAAGCAGTCAATGCCAGCGGCAAAGCAATCAGCAGCGGGCGAGCGATCAGCATTTTCATGGATTCTTCCAACAGTGAGCACCGAGCGTGGTGCGCGAGTACAATGCCGCCTATTAAACACCAGCTCGACGAGCACGCCAAACCATGTCTGAAGCGATTTCCCTGCAAGCCACCGTCACACCCGAATTAGCGGGTAGCCGACTCGATCAGGCTGCGGCCCAATTATTTCCCGCGTATTCGCGTGAACGCCTGAAGCAATGGATTCAGGAAGGCACCCTGACGCTGGATGGCAAACAAGCCAAGCCGAAAGAGAAAGTCATGGGCGGTGAGACTCTGGTCGTCGCCGTTATCATCGAAGATGAGACCGTGGCCTTGGCCGAAGATATCCCGCTGGATATCGTGCATGAGGACGACCAGCTGTTGGTGCTGAACAAACCCGCTGGTCTGGTGGTTCATCCAGGAGCAGGTAATTCGCAGGGCACGCTGATGAACGCTTTGCTGCATCATGAGCCGTCGCTGTCGCAGTTGCCGCGCGCCGGCATCGTGCATCGCCTAGATCGCGATACCACCGGCCTCATGGTGGTGGCGAAAACCCTGACCGCGCATACCAGTCTGGTCGCGCAACTGTCTGACAAGCGTGTCTATCGTGAATACGAGGCTGTTTGCTATGGCAACATGACTGCCGGTGGCACCGTTGAGGCACCGATTGACCGCCATCCGCATGATCGCGTGAAAATGGCTGTTGTGACCGGTGGTCGTCCAGCCGTCACGCATTATCGCATCCTGCAGCGCTTCCCCAATCACACGCATGTGCGCGTGCAGCTTGAAACCGGCCGCACCCACCAGATTCGCGTGCACATGGCACATATCGGCTATCCGCTGGTGGGTGACCCGGTTTATGCCCGTCTGCGCTTTCCCAAGGGTGCCTCGTTCGAGCTCAACGAAACGCTCAAGACCTTTACGCGCCAGGCGCTGCATGCCCGTCGTTTGGGACTGGTGCATCCGGGTTCCGGCGAAAGCTGCTTGTGGGAGTGCGAATTGCCGGCGGATTTCGTGGCCCTGCTCGATGCCATTAAGGCTGATGCACAACCTGCCGCAAGCTGATCTCGGAGGCGCGAACATGTCTGCGGAAAACCCTCTGGCAATAAATCTTCTGAGCCACTGCCTTCGCCCCGACTGGCCGGCGCCAGCGCATGTGCATGCACTAGTCACCACTCGTGCCGGCGGCATTAGTGCTGAACCGTTTACGTCACTCAACCTCGGCGATCATGTTGGCGATGACCCCGCGCATGTGGCTAGCAACCGCCACGCGCTGGCTGATGCTCTGAATCGGATTGCGCCCGCGCAGTCACCGCAATGGTTGAAACAGGTTCACGGCGTGTGTGTCATCACGCCACCAACGGACCCGGTTCAGCGTGCCGCTTCGATTCCCGAAGCGGATGCAGCCACGACCACGCAGCCTGGTGTGCCTATCACTGTCATGACGGCTGATTGTTTGCCGGTTTTCTTCACTGATCGTGAGGGATCGCGCGTCGCCGTTGCGCACGCCGGTTGGCGTGGTTTGTGCGATGGTGTTCTGGAAGCCACGGTGGCAGAGTTCTCCGTGCCCGCTGAAGTCATGGTTTGGCTAGGGCCGGCGATCGGTCCAGCCGCTTTTGAAGTAGGCGCTGAAGTCAGAGCCGCCTTCATGGCTATTGATGCTAGGGCTGAGCAGGCGTTTGTGCCCGCACCCAACAAGCCTGGTCACTGGCTCGGCGACCTGTATTTGCTGGCCCGTCAGCGCCTTGCCCGGGTCGGTGTGACCCAGATCAGCGGCGGCACTCATTGCACGTGGACGGAGTCTGCGTCATTTTTTTCGTATCGACGCGATGGCCGCACCGGACGCATGGCCAGCGTGATCTGGATGTCGCCCGCGACGTCCTTGACGAGGCCCGCATGACGCTGCATCGCATGCCACAAATAGTCGTGCTCTATCACAGTGGTTACGGCCACACCGAGCAAGTTGCGCAACACATTGTCAAAGGCGCGGCGAGCGTGGTTGGCATCGAGCCGGTATTGATGTCCGTTTCCGCTGTGGACTGGGGCGTTCTGGCACAGGCCGAAACGCTGATTTTTGGTGCCCCGACCTACATGGGTAGCGTATCGGCTGCTTTCAAGCAGTTTATGGACGACACCTCGAAGGTCTGGTTCCAGCTCGGTTGGCAAGACAAGCTTGCTGCAGGGTTCACCAATTCCGGCGCACTCAGCGGTGACAAGCAGGTGGCCTTGCAGCAGCTGCAGACCTTTGCGGCTCAGCATGGCATGCACTGGCTCAGCTTTCCCTTGCAGCCCACTGGTACCGGCCCGCAAGACCTGAACCGGCTTGGTGCCAATGGCGGCCTCATGACGCAGTCCGATAATGAGTCGGCAGACATTACGCCACCGTCAGGTGATCGACAGACTGCCGAACACTTCGGTCGTCACATCGCGATGTGCACTTTGCGTTGGGTGCGTGGTGCGCAATTGTCTGAGTGATCATTGACCACTTGATTTCTCGCTGAACTGCCCAATCTCTTGAATATGACCGAACGACCCGGCTCCGGGTTTGACACCTCATGTTCAGGAGATTGTTATGCGTCTCGATAAACTTACCGCAGCACTGCAAGCCGCACTCAGTGATGCCCAATCGCTGGCCATCAGCCGCGACCACAATCAGCTCGATCCCTTGCACCTGCTGGCGGTCTGGCTGAAGCCGTCGGATGCTGTCATGGTACCGTTGCTGCGCCAGGCCGGCGTGCCGCTGGCGCGCGTGCAAACCGAGATGGAAGCCGCGCTCACCGATCTGCCGCGCATGATCCGCCACACCGGCGATGTTGTGCCCAGTCCGGAACTGGTCAAGGTGCTGAACCTGGCCGACAAGCTCGCGCAGCAGAAAAGTGACAGCTTCATCGCCAGTGAATGGGCCTTGCTGGCGTTGTTCGACAGCGACTCCGCCGCCGGCAAATTGCTGCTGCGCTGCGGCGTCACCCGAGCTGCCGTGGCCAAGGCCGTGGAAACCACCCGAGGCGGCGAGTCCGTGCAATCTGCCGGTGCCGAAGATCAGCGTCAGGCGCTGAACAAATACAC
>JACCDZ012104297.1_pt1 | contig 12344 bp, 11 predicted proteins | sample 7449551 | NCBI WGS metagenome assembly JACCDZ01 (sample SAMN15323452, study PRJNA562643) | freshwater metagenome | isolation source: river surface water | place: USA:Blue River Watershed | collected 2017-08-18
CACCTCAATCCTCTCCCCTGCTTACGCCTTATGCCTATAACTTCTTACGCCTGACCTAACGGTCTGGTGGTACGTCGTAATAACTCAGGAGAACTTTCGTAATATTCGTAAACGGTTCAATGAGTGTCTGAGACGCATATTGCGCGCCATTTTTCGGATATTCATTATAGAGATACACGATGAACTGTGGATCATAGGCTGGGAAATATCCAAAGAATGAGTGGAGATTGCGATCCTCATAATATCCACCCTCAGGACGTGCTATTTGTGCTGTTCCTGTTTTCGCAGCAACAGTATAGTGTTCAAATTTATATTTACCTTCAAAGTAACTATCAAACACGGTGACGAGCATACGTGTAATTTCTTCGGAAATTTCAGGGCGAAGGATCTGAGTTTTTTCATCATTCAACGTGAATTCTTCTGCCCCACCAGAGAGCAGATCGATACGACTCACAATATGTGGGTGAACCAGATACCCACCGTTGCCGAGCGCTGCGAGCGCACGTGCCATAGCAATCGGTGTGACCGCTATTCCCTGTCCGAATGAAATGTTTGCATATTCCACATCACGCTTTGTTTCCAGGTTACTAGTGAGACCCGATAGTTCTCCCGGTAAATCAATACCTGTTTTCTGCCCAAATCCAAACGCGCGCAATTTGTCATGGAACACATCCTTGGGAGTATGCTGCTGTACATAGACCATTCCTGTGTTCAGCGATTGGTTCAATACCTCCTGCATGCTCACGCGTCCACGAGCTTTTTTGTCAAAGTTACTAATAATTTTTGTGCCGACTTTGACTGAACCATTATCCATATAGGTCGTTTGCGGTGTGAGAACCCCTGCCTCGAGCGCAATTGCCATGATAATAGGTTTCATAATTGATCCCACTTCGAACACACTCTCGACGAGAGGGTTAGCATATACATTGTTTGATGACACTTGAGAAAAATTATTATTGTCATAGGATGGATACACACCGAATGAATAGATCTCACCCGTTTTTGGATTCATGATGAGTCCTGCTGCACGATCTGAATTCCATTTTTCCTTGGTTTTAGTTAATTCCTGCTCGAGAAATACCTGAACCGATGGCTCGATCGTAGTAACGAGATCACCCTCCTGCTGCGCCTCGGGAGAAAGCACTGATTTGAGCTCTGAAAAAACTTCAGCAAAGAAATTTACATAGAGATCACTCTGTGTACGCGCCAATCTGTCATCATAGAATTTTTCCAGCCCATATCGTCCATCTAATTCATCACCCTTGTAGCTCATGAACCCAATCACATGAGACGCCAGCGTTCCTGCTGGATAGAATCGCCAGTTTTGACGGACAGCCTGTACGCCAGGAATTTTGAGGGCGAGTATCTGATCAACAACAGATTTTGGAATTCGTTCAGCTATTTCTTCGTATGGGTCACTTTTTTTAGCAGCTTTTTTCATGAACTCATCTCGGTCGAGCTCGAAAAGCGGACTCAGGCTGTCATACGCTGTTTCGGCATCAGGAAGTTTCGATGGATTGAATGCAATTTTAAATCCGCTCTGCACCATTGCCGCAGATACGAGCGTAGTATCACGTTTTTGGAAATAAATCGTACCGCGATCAAATACTGTTTTTTCCGGAGTCGTATATTGCACCTCTGCCTTGTCACGAAATCGATCAGTATGAATGATCTGCACAAAAAATAATTTTGTCGCAATAAAAAGTGCCACGAGAATAAATAATCCCATGACAATTAAAAGTCGTTTTCGATAGAGATCGCGATCCATCCAGAAATTATAGCACGATGGAAAGATTTAAGAATAAGGATGTAAGAGAAAGTCCTATACATATTTTAAAAAGACTAGTAAGCGCGACTGGCGTGAACTCGAGGAATTTTCTACCAAGAAAATATCCGTGCTTTTTAAAAAATGTATTGGACTTTCAAAGATTAGATGAAGAAAATTTCTCCCACCCCTCAGTCTGGAGTACCAGCCAGCTCCCCTCTGGCAGAGGAGCAAAAGGGGTCACTTATTCAGCGAGGGCGACAGCGGGAGTCGTAGCAGAGGTGCCGTCTGCTCGGACAAAATGAGGCTGCGTTGTTGTATAACCAAACGTATCGAGTGATCCGAGACCGAGCTCGTGTGTGCGAGCATAGTAATCAATTTCGAGTTGTGCGAGAGTCGTCTTCATCTCGCGAATTTCAGTGCTGAGACTGCGGCGTTCGCTCACAGCCTGGACCGTACCAACGAGAAATGCACAGTATGCGAAAAATGACGCAATGATGAGGCCTAGGAAAAATTTACCTAGTGATTCTATTTGGATATGAAAAATTGAAGATGTTGTTGTCATAGTTTTTGTATGATGCGTAGCTTTGCGCTGCGTGAACGAGGATTTGATTTGAATTCGTCATCCTGTGGAACGAGAGGCTTTTTTACGACCAATATTCCCTGCTCGTTATCTGCTAATGTGCGAAAGAGGTCTTTGACGATGCGATCTTCTCCGCTGTGAAATGAAATGATTGCCAATCGCCCACCAGATGAGAGTTTCTGAAAAATTGATTCAATACCAGATTTAAGCGCACCCATTTCATCATTTACGACAATGCGGAGTGCCTGAAACGTACGAGTTGCTGGATGAATCTTGCCCGAGCGATGAATTTTGTGCTCGATGATGTCAGCCAATTCTTTCGTTGTTGTGATTGGTTGCAATTTCCGAGCGGCAACGATAGCGCGAGCAATGGCGCGTGATTTACGTTCATCACCATAGGCCCAGATCATGTCAGCAATCACGTCCTCATCCCAAAAATTTACGATGTCTGCGGCTGTGAGTGATTCCGTCTGGTCGAGCCGCATATCGAGCGGCCCAACCGTCTGGAATGACAATCCACGTCTCGCATCATCCATCTGATAGCTACTGTATCCGAGATCGAGCAGTGCGCGATCAAACGATGCGATACCAATCTCATCACACACAGCATCTACATCACGAAAATTTGCATGATGAGCGATAAATCGAACACCTGCAGGATTCCCGATGATTTTTTCAGCTCGTGCAATTGCTTCACGATCTCGATCAAGTCCGACCAATGTTCCTCCTGGAATAATGAGCGGAATTATTTCGCGACTGTGACCACCGGCACCGAGGGTGCCATCGAGAACAGTAAGTCCTGGATGGAGTTCGAGCGACTGTATTACTTCACGTAAAAGAACTGGAACGTGCATAGATTAGACCATGCCAATCTCTCCCAAATGCTGAGCCAATTGGTCAGCCTCACCTTCGACACGGTTTGTGTAATCATTCCATGCATCCTCATTCCAGAGTTCAACACGATTTGCTACTCCGGCAACAATGACTCGGGAACCGAGTCCTGCAAAACTCTTGAGATGTTCAGGAATGAGTACACGACCACTCGAATCTAGATCTACTTCGGCAGCACCGCCGAGCATAAATCTGGTAAAGCTTCTCGCATCAGTCTGCCCCATTGATAGTTCGCCCAATTTTCCAGTGAATGTTTTCCATTCTTTGACTGGATATACAAAAAGGCAGCGATCGAGACCTCGGGTCACGATCACCGTTTTACCTAATTCCTTGCGGAACTTTGCAGGTAAAGAGAGGCGATTCTTATCATCTAGGGTGTGACTAAATTGACCGAGAAGCATATATGTTTTGAGATGTCAGTGAGTTTTTATCCCTAAGTCCGCATCCTGCGGACCTGGCGATCAGTTTGTAAACAAACTGATTTAGCCCACTTCATCCCACTACTATTGTACTCTATCCCACCTCTATCCACAACAAGGGTTTTTATGGATATCTGTGGATAAGCAGATCGTTTTTAAAACCATATAGAAAAAGGCTTTGCGGCATGCCGCAAAGCCTTTTTATTAACCTTAATTTCTTATCCTGAAGGGGCATCGGTAACAAAGAAAACATATTCATTTTTTCTTATTAACTTTGCTTTCTTGGGATCTCGTGTAATAGTCCACTTGGCATCACCTTGCTCCTTGTAGCAAATAATATGACTGTCTTCGCCTTTTGCCCCATCTTCCAAGGGAACATCTCTACTCAACACTCGAATTCGTCCTACTTTTGGAAAATCAGCATGTTCATACTCCTGATGGAAAAATGTCTCTAAAATAACAGGGACATCACCTAAATGGAGAAGGGTGTCATTGGTTCGAAAAAACATTTCATAGAAACTATCAACAGATTTCGCCTGGTCAATAGATAGTAAATTCCCAAAGATTGTTTTGCCTAGAAAATTTAAAAAATGAGCTTTTTCTTCTTTGGAAGGCACGAACTCATTCATAAGAACCTGTGATGCAAAATTGGCTTGGGATTCCGAACAAATCCCATTTCCTGAAATAGTAATTTTTGAAGTTATCATGTTTTTTAGGTTTGAATTTATATGACATATTACCATTAAAATTTCAAGAGTCAAGGTACAAGAAAAGCCCCGTGGTTTTAACCAAGGGGCGATTCAACATTTATCTATCTTTTTATTCAACAAGATTCACAGGTGGTTGAGTGGTCAGGCTTTTGAGCGATACATACGTTTCCATTGTTGTCTCAGTAATATCAGTGAGATCTGCAGAACTTGTTACATCCCCTCGCGTGAACTCCTTGAGGTAGGTAAACGCAAAGAATAATGGAAATAGTTTTTGCTTTGATTTAAGGATTGCAGGAAATCTCTTTCCCGCCTTGTCTAGATAAACGAAGTGAAATAATGATGATGTACGGACATAGTGTTATAAGTTTTTTAAGGTTTTATCACAGCACCCTACAGTTTTTTCATAATAAAGTAAAGCGCGGCCTTCGGCCGCGCTGTTTTCTCTATTCTTCTAAAAATCAAGATATGGCCTGAGGTGCGAGGCGCGGAGGCAGAAAATTTCGAGAAGTATAAGGATACGGTGAGGAATTTTCTGCCGAACGCAACAAAGCAGATCGAGTCAGATATTGATTTTTATTTTGGTCGCATGATTGGGAAGAATATGACATCACGGAGATTAGATTGCTCAGTCATAAGTGCCACCAGTCGATCAATTCCCATACCAAACCCTGTCATAGGTGGCATACCGTATTCCATCGCCGTGAGGAATCGTTCGTCTACCTCCATTGCTTCTGCGTCACCACCAGCTTTGGCAGCAGCTTGCGCGTCCAGGAGCTGTCTCTGAATAACAGGATTCACGAGCTCTGCATATTGGTTTGTGATTTCAGCACCAGCAATAATGAGCTGTGCTACGCGAGCAGTACCATTGGTATTCTGCTGAGCGAGGGGTTTCAAATCACTCGGGTAATCAATAACAAACGTTGGCTGGACCAATGTGTGTCGCGCAGATTTTTTATACACATGATCGAGGAGGTTTCCACGACCAGCAGTACGAGCTTCTTCGTCAGGCATTCCCCACTTCTGCGCTGCAGTGCGGAGATCTCCATCTGTTATCGTTTCCATATCAATATCAGCATATTGTTTGAGGAGATCGCCAAATCTCACACGTGGCCATACACCGTCGAAATCTATTTCGACTCTGTCGCCATCCTTGTTCTCTACAAAAAATGTAGTTTTCCCCATTACATCACGCGCAATTCCGCGAAGTAACTCCTCGGTCCATGACATATTTTTTTCCAATGTCTCATATGCTGCATACCATTCCATCATGGTGAATTCCTGGATGTGCGTAGGATCAGAGCCCTCATTACGAAAGTTTTTGCCGATTTCATAAATGCGATTATAGCCGGCAGACATCATAATTTTATGCTCAAGTTCGAGCGAGATGCGGAGCACCATGTCCATGTCGTAGTCGTTATGATGCGTATTAAAAGTTTTTGCCATCGCACCACCTGCCTGGTTCTGGAGAATAGGTGTTTCAATTTCGAGAAAGTTTCGTGTATCAAAAAATGATCGGATGTATTTGATAATCTGTGAACGAGTTTCAAATCGTTTAAAGAGTTCAGGATTCGTAATAGCATCCAGATATCGCTTGCGGAGACGTTCATCATCATCCTCGAGCCCAAAATGTTCTGCCGGGATTGGGAGGAGGGCCTTGGTAGCAATAGTCCACGTTTTTACCTGGAGACTCTGCTCGCCACGCTGAGTGATAAACAGTGTTCCTGTGACACTAATAAAATCTCCCATATCTACAGCATCAGTAAACAGCGTGAAAAGTGATTCATCAATTTCATCCTTTTTAAAAACTGCTTGGAATCGATCGGTGCCATCAAAGATCGTTGCAAACAAAATTGCCCCCTGGCCACGCAGCGACATAACACGTCCAACGAGAGAGATTGATTCACCAGCTTTTTCGAGATCAGCAAATTGCGCTCGTGTATCAGCGAGCGTGTAGTCACGAGGAACAGATGCTGGATACGGATCCATACCTGCCGCTCGTAACTTTTCTATTTTTTGGAGTCGCACAGAGCGAAGTTCAGATAAATCAGCCATACGTTTTAATCTATTGAAATAATATTATACTTTGCCTCACCCTTTGGAGTTTCGATCACACACACATCACCAGAACCCTTGCCGATAACACATTTACCGAGTGGTGAATCAATCGAGAGTCTCCCTTGTGCCATATCTGCCTCTTGTGGACTGACAAGTGTGTACGTTTTTGGCCCACCATCACCATCACGCTGGAGCGTTACTGATGCACCAAGCTCGCCCTTACCAGAGCCAGAGCGCTCGATAATCACAGCGCGCTTCAAAACATCTTCGATTTCCATAATACGACTCTCGTTTTTACCCTGCTCATCACGAGCCGCATGATATTCTGCATTTTCAGACAAATCACCATGTGCACGAGCCGTCTGTACCTGCTCACCGATCTCAGCACGAAGAACCGATTTCCGGTGCTGTAATTCTGCCTCGAGTTCGGCCTTTTTCGCTGCCGTAAGGAGTACTTTTTCCATGCATTTATCCTAGCATTTCTTTCATGTTTTTTCCAATTGAAAAGCCCCCCAATAAATTGGGGGGCCAATCTCGTTTCTTTTCAGAAATCAAGAAAGGGACTTATAGGTGGTCCTGCCTATTGGGTCTCCATTCGGAGGGTCCCGTTTAAGGCCAACTGCCTGTGCCATCAAGAATTCTTAGTATCCCAATTCTCTGACGGTGTGCATTGTTCATTGATTATCGATGTAACCAAGAGTTGCACGATCTCTCTTCAATCCACTTAATTACCAGTCGGTGTTCCTATATAGTTCACCAGTAGTCTCTGCAACCTTCATGCTGCTCTGAAACATGCCGCACCCAAGTTTGACCCAAGGGTTAGGAAATGTAGCACAGATGCAATGCTCGCAGGCATTGTACATCATATTGCCACTTGTGCAGGCCATGAACTACTTTTTAGGTCGTGATTGAAGAATTCGGAAAGAGCGTCTTTTATCTAGTAGCAGTATATACCAAAGCAACGAATTTGTCAAGTACTTTGCGTAAATTCTTTTTAACCTTTTAAAATAAGGTTTTTAAGGATTAAGTGCTTCTCCAGTAAAGTATTCAGGACTATTCGCCTGAATATAATCAAAAACCTTTCTCATCGTTCCAGATGCACCCATTTGGTTGGTCGAGGCAGCTTTTTCCATTACTACAACAAATGCGTATTGTGGATTTTCAACTGGCCAGAATCCTGTAATCCACGAGTTCATGGATCGATTTGAAATACCGGTTTGAGCGGTACCTGTTTTTGCAGCAGCATGTACATACGGAACATTGAGTGACTGTGCCGTTCCCTCGGTCACGGTATCGCGCATAGCCTGGTGCATAATATTGAAATTCTCCTCGCTGATACCAGTAATAATTTCTGTTTTTGGAGGCGTATCACCTGGCATGGTACGTGGCGCGACAAGAATACCCTTTGTCGCAATACCACCAACAGCGCGAACGAGCTGGATAGGTGTTACGAGAAATCCGAATTGCCCGATTGCCGAGTTATACGTATCTCCGAGTCGCCATGCCCCGTCAGAAGGAAATGTTTTCAGTTTCCACGCAGGGTTTGGAATATTTCCCTCGCGCTCACCCTCGATATCAATACCTGTTTTTGTACCAAAACCAAACATGTGTACATACTCATCAATACGAGTAATACCTAGACCTTCCTGGCTCCCTAGTCCCCCACCAATTGCATAGAAAAACGTGTTCACAGAATCAGCAATTGCATGATAGACATTGGTCGATCCATGACCCTGTGGTCGCCAATCACGAAATGTTTGCGGCTGATCGGGATTAAATCTGTTTGGAATTTCAATTTTCCCCGTACTCATTACGGTTGTTTCATCAGTAATAATTCCCTCCTCCAGTGCACCGAGCGCAAGGTATGGCTTCATCGTTGACCCAGGGGTGAATGTTCCCGCAACAACACGATTGAGGTATGGTTTTCGATCATCAGAATTATAGGACGCAATCGTGGCTCGATCAGTCCCAAATGAAAGCACTGATGAATCGTATTCAGGATAGCTCGTGAGAGCGAGGACTTCACCGGTTCGGACATTCATAATAACACCAGCACCTGCCTGAAAGTTTGCTGTTTCTGCTAAATCACTAATAGCAGTGTGGAGTGCCTGCTGCACACCAGCATCGATCGTGAGATGCACATTCTGTCCGGCCTCGGGTGGCACCATGAGGTTTTCAGAGGTGTAATTGCCGAGCGCATCTACCTCGACGAGCTTCATACCGTTTTTACCCTGGAGTAATGCATCCAGTCGTTTTTCGGCACCTTGCTCGCCAATGATTTCCGTGCGCCAGTAATAACCCTTTTGGTCTTTGGTTGGATACGAAACATATCCTAGGAGATGAGAAAATCCAGGACTGAGATATTGTCGTGTTGGAAATAATTCACCAGGAATCGGTAACTCATTCCATGCGAGCTCGACACCCTGCCTATCATATAAAACTCCACGCTCAGCAAATATTGGCGTATGTTCCAAACGATTGTTTTCACTCTTTGTGAAATAGACATCTCCCTGAGCAATTTGCAGTTTTATTAATTGCCCTACAAACAATATTCCCCCAATAACAACGAGACCGAGAACAGCGCGAATCGAAAATTTACTAATGGGACGCTCGATCACACCTTCGAATTGCTGTGTGTTAAATCCGGGAATATTTTTTGTATCGAGCATAACCTCGCCTGGATCGATTTCATGACGGAGTATTTTTTTCGATCGGCGGAGCATCATATACTAGATTCGAATACGAGAACGGATAAAGGTGAATACAATAAAGATTGTGAGGAATAGAATCGTATGTCGAAACATATCCCACATAGCTGGCCCAGCTCCATAGAGAATATCAAACAGAATGCCTGGGAGGAGAAATTCAGGGAATGGATAAAACAAGGCAATACCAATACACGAAATAGCGAGCACGAGCCACCAAGGAACGAGAAAAACTAACCCGAGAATACCGAGCACAAAACACAGTCGTACTGAGAGTGAATGCTGAACATGAAAGAGTGCGTGTGCCATGAGAGACACTATACCTCATTTTCTAAAAACCTATAAGGACCCTATCGATAGAGCGGTTTTGGGGCGCGAATTTTGTTGATGATAACCTTGATCATGGCAATAATGAGAACAGCCAAAATGACATAAAATACTACCTGCGTTGTAAACAAAAATGCGAGAATACCGAGCCCGGCAAGCGATACTCGAACGAGAATTTTATCAAAACTAATACGACTCGATGCACCATCATAGAGTGTTTTCTGATCACCATTTAATACCTGCTCCGCATTACTTGTAATGTTATGAATTTCTTCTCGTTTCAACTTGTCATATTGTTCGGCTTTTGCAGTCCGTTTTGCCTCGAGTGTAGCGCCAGTATTTTTTCTGAATGTTTCTAGCTTGAGAAATATATTCGTAAAGAAATTTTTTGTTTCTGGACCAACATGTTCATCGTATGCAGTTTTCGCTTGCTCTACTAATTTTTCCGGATCAATTTTATCAGCTTCTTCGGCAGATGAAACAAGTGGTACAAAACTAGCAGCCAGTAATACGATACCTATGATCGTGACAAAAAAATTTCGTGATGTGGTGTTCATATGAGACTAGTATATAAGTAGTAAGTAGCAAGTAGCAAGTAGTGAGTAGAAAAGAATCAAGAACCAAATTCCAAGATCCAAAAAAAAACACAGGTCGCTCTGCGACCTGTGTTTTTTTTCTATGTACTAAGTACTTGTACTCTGTACTTTCTTTTTCATAAACTCCTGTGTTTTTAAAATCTTGCGTTTGATATCAACGAGGAGCGCATCAGGTTTTGAATCATGACCTAGAAATGCCCGTACCATATCAGCCTCATCACGAGATCCTCCTGGTTCAAGTATTTCCTTTCGATACTTTTTACCCAATACTTTATTCATCATCCCTTTTTTCTGAAACAATTCGCGCGCCTCGGCAACAATCATTTCACTCCAGAGATAGCTCCAATATTTTCCATCATAACCTGCCAAATGCCCGAAACCAGCTGGGAAATAACTATCCTTTGGCATCTGCATTCCAGTCAATTGATGGAAGAGTTCGTTAAATACCGTACGCGAATCCCCTCTACTTCCATCATGCATGCGGAGATCAAACACAGAAAACATGAGCTGATTGAGCGTAGAATAACCGAGGAGGAATCCTCTCTGATTATCAATCATATCTCGAATATCACGAGGGAGCTGTTTCCCTGTTTGATAATGTCGAGCACTAGATCCAAAAAGTTTTTCATCCGCAAACCAATATTCTGCAAGCTGTGATGGTAGCTCAACAAAATCACGACTCACACTCGTACCTGACTGAGATCGGAATTCTTGCCTCCCTAAAATACCATGGAGTCCATGACCCATTTCATGATAGAGCGTGCGAACTTCACCAGATGATAAAAGCGAAGGTTTTCCATCCCCTGGTGGCGTCATATTCCCTACAATACCTGCAAACGGAACAAGGTACTGATGTTTACCAGGAATTTTATTTCCCGGAACAATATCAAACATAGCTGCATGTGAGTATTTCCCTTCACGAGGAAAGAGGTCAAATGCAATGAATCCTAATGGATCCCCGGAAGCGACATCGAAAACCTTGTAATACAGCACACTGGGGTGCCAGAGATTCTTTGAAGATACTTTTTCAAATCGAATACCAAATGATTTCGAAAATCGTTCTAACATAACCGCCATAACATACTCGAGTGGAAAATATTCACGTATTTTCTCATGATCAAGTGCAAAGAATTTTTTCTGTACACGCTCGGCATAGTATTCAATATCCCAAGGATGCATTTCTGCAGCCAAACCGTGATCCCTGGTAAACTCTGCACGAAGTGGCGCAAAATCAGTTGCGAGAAATGGTGTAAGCTTTTGAGATACAGCTTTTAGGAAACGATCAATACGGAGAGATGTTTTTGCCAACATTTCCTCTGCTCCATAGTCAACATGATTAGGATACCCGAGTAGTACCGCTTTTTTGTGGCGCAATGCTCGCATATCACGGAGAATGGTGAGATTTTGTTTGCCCCCTTTTTGTTTTGCGAGAATATAAAGCTCACGCCTTTTCTCTCGAACACTACTGTATCGCATAAAAGGGCCAAATTCTGGATATCGTGTTGTTACTAGATAATTACCCTTTACATCTTTTTCGAGACGACCGAGAAAACTAGGAGGGAGACCATCAGTTTCAACGGGAGTGATTTTTATAGTGCCGAGACTATTTCGAATATTGGCATCAAATTTATTTTCAAGGAGTGAAATGTTATTCGTAATTTTTTGGAGCAGGGTTCGCTTTCGCTCCGGGAGGTGTAATCCTGCCTGGCGATAATCAAACATGAGATCCTTCCATAGTTTGTGTTTATAGGGTTCGAGATTTTTCTCTAGTACATAATCACACATCGCACGATACAAATTGATATCGTAGGTGATGTTATGTAATTTTGGCGTATACACATCAACCAATTGGTGCGCTGCCTCTCGAACTTTTTTTTCAACAGAAACCTGCATGAGAAACCCAACACTGGACAATGCGCTAGCAAAATCATACTGCGCATATTCGAGCGCTGCGATTGTGTTTTCAAATGTTCGCTGAGCCTTGGGAATTTTTTTAATCGCAGCAATCTGTTTCATCATCGCTTTGTACTCACGCGCGAGTACGCGACGCATATCAGCCGGTTTCCAGGACACCCAATCGAGCGATGGCATAATGTATTTCTTTTGTTCCACTTTCTTATTCATGTTCCCTATTCAAGCATAGAAATAGGAAGAGAGGAAATTCATTGCGAGGAAAGGAATTTATGGTAGCATGTGAGGGCTTTTTAATAGAGCACTTTACGGGATCGTCTAATGGTAGGACATCAGGTTTTGGTCCTGAGTATCTAGGTTCGAGTCCTAGTCCCGTAGCACG
>JACCDZ011790808.1_pt1 | contig 12342 bp, 12 predicted proteins | sample 7449551 | NCBI WGS metagenome assembly JACCDZ01 (sample SAMN15323452, study PRJNA562643) | freshwater metagenome | isolation source: river surface water | place: USA:Blue River Watershed | collected 2017-08-18
CCCGTACCAGAACCATCGCCAGTGCCGGTGCCAGAGCCATCACCCGTACCAGAACCATCGCCCGTGCCGGTGCCAGAACCATCACCCGTACCAGAACCATCGCCCGTACCAGTGCCAGAACCATCACCCGTACCAGAACCATCGCCAGTGCCGGTGCCAGAGCCATCACCCGTACCAGAACCATCGCCCGTGCCGGTGCCGGAACCATCACCCGTGCCTGAGCCATCGCCTGTGCCAGTGCCAGAGCCATCACCCGTACCAGAACCATCGCCAGTGCCGGTGCCATCGCCTGTGCCAGTACCATCACCCGTGCCAGGATCGGTTCCGTCACCAGTGCTCGTACCTGGGTCAGTTCCATCACCTGTATCACCACCCGTACCTGGGTCAGTTACATCACCTGGATCTACACCATCACCAGGGTCAACAACACCGCCACCACCCAAATCAGGGTCTTCAGGCAGAACAGGAACATCAACACCACCCGGTTCGGTAACAACAGGGGCTTCCGAGTCAAAAGACGATTCGTTTTCATAAAGACCACCACCTTTCATAGTGGTCTTATTCCAGCTCAACAAAATCTGGTTATCAGGATTGCGGTAGTCTTCAAGGGCGGCCATATCTTGGGTGGTGTGTGTGTTATTTCGGCCATCCGTAGAATAGTTTCCGATATAGCCTTCATTGATAAAAGCAACACCAAGGTTATCGTAATTGCCGAGCACCATGTCGGAAATAATGGAAGGATCATCTCCGTTAACTTGCTGGAAAGTAAGGCCGCCATCACCGACGTTAACGATAATATCAGCAGACCTGGCGTTAATAGCGGTATTATCCAGCGTCAGATCGCCTACTTTATTGTTGTCTTCAAAATAGGCGCCGCCCTCCACCCAGATTTCAGAGTCTTTGATGATTAGCTTACCACCTGTACCCGAAGTAATGAATCCCACCGAGTTTTCAGCCTCAGGTGCGAGCTCAGGGTCGATAGGCTCTTCTCCGTCACCCTCGCCAACATCAGGCGACCCACTGCCCATATCCCCACCACTGTTAAGAGCAATCCGAGCGTTATTCAGAACCAATACACCCCCACCACTGATTTCAGCTTCAAGCTCACCCAGGTAGCTGTTGTATTTAAGATCATTGAGTGTCAATGTGCCGCCAGTCTGATTGATTGCGACAATGCCGTTTTCGACATCGAGCTTATCAACAGTACCGGTGGCGCCATTGAAGAACACAGTAGAGGCTTCCTGATCCTGAATGACCTTCATGTTGGAAATATTGGTAGAACCTTTGACTTCAATATTTCCCAGATTGCTAACAGTTAAATTACGCAGCGATGAATCCGTAGCGGTAAGCTTTCCAGTCGATGAAGAAGGTGCTGTTAGCGTGTATTTATTACCACGCAGATCAAGTCCACCCACCTTGGTTTCAGTCGTGTAGTTAGACAAGTGAAGATTAACGTTACTGCCGCCGATGATATTTTGACCATGCGCAGGGCCAGTGCTGTCAGTAAGAATGACATCAAAGTCCTTGGTGGTATCAACAGTACCCGTGACGGGGCCATAGACACGATTACCTTGTGTTTTAAGGCGCAGCTTGCCATTAGCTAACAACTGAACGTTGTCGTATTCATTTGAGAACAAACCACTAAAAGCGCCAGATGTATCTGAAATGCCATTGGGGTTTACCAGGAACAGCTTGGCGCCATTACTGTTCACGTCACCATCAATAATGGACATGCTGCCAGAGCGGTCATAGTTAAGAACAGCTGAGTTGCTCTTTGAAGGGTTAAAGTTAACAGTTGCATCAGCACCCACATCAAAACCACGACCATTCCAGTTAATAACTGTATTTTGATCGCCAAGGCCGATGTTCAGCATGGGGTTATCAGGTGTTGGATAACTCACTGTGGGGATATAGCCGGGCTGATCTGGGTTTAGACCATTGGCATCGGTGACATAGGTGGGCCCCTGAAGATCGCCAGGGCCATTAAAAGTCACATTGTTGCCACTGGCATGCTCATAGTCCGGCAACTGATTTTTCAACTCAGTTGGGTAAGGAGTTGAAGTGGGCAGCTCAGGCAATGGCGTTGGCTCTGGCGTTGGCTCTGGCGTAGGCTCAGGAACTGGAGTGGGATCAGGCACGGGAGTAACATCACCCGGATCGGTGACTTCCTGGGCGAAAGAAACCGTGGCATAAGGGTTTGCGATTGCCAGCATGATGAAAAACACCAGCGGCTTGAACCTGAAATTCATGGCGGCACCTTTTTATTGTTATGGCCTATGAACGAATTATAGGGCTAAGTGCAATACATATCAATTAAAATGGATGCGGATGCCTATTCCATAAAGCAAAAAACCAGCCATGTGGCTGGTTCTTTGTGAGCGCATGTATCAGAAGTCGTAATTGACGTTCATATTCATGCGGCGGTCTTTGTCGATGTCCTTGCTGTACAGGGTATCGGCGTAGCTAATGCTGCCGGAAACCTGATCCCACTTGGCCAGGAGGCCCGCTTCAGCGGAATAAAGCTCCAGATCATTGCCCACGGCGTCAGTGGTCGCACCACCGTTAACCGACAGGTACGGACGCAACGACATATCGGTGATCGGACTGATGTTGTCCATGCCGTACAGACGCGCTTCACCGAAGTAACCCTTGTGGCCCGAAACCACGCCGTTGTTGTGCGAGGAACCGCGACCTGGGCCACCCAGAGACATACGCTCAGAAGAAGGCATATCTTTGCTACCGCTGAACACCGAAGCCGAAACGCCGTAACCCAACGCCTTAACCGGGAAAATACCGGAGGTCGCATAGCCCAGCTGGATGGCATTGAAGTTCGGGTTGAACTCACCCATCAGCGGAATGATGTTGTAGTCACGATTGCCGCCCAGGCCTTGAGTCAGAGACGCATTGATCTGGTGGGCGCCGAAGGAGCCGTAGTAGCGACCGTTCCAGGTTTTGTAGTCCTGTTCTTCAGTCAGGTTGAACATACTGAAGTTCTGCTCACGCTTGACCCAGTTCAGGGAGTTCACAAAAGTACCGGTGCCCTGAACCACATAACGATGGCCCAACGAGTAGCGGCGGGTATCACCGGCCAGCTCGTAATCGTACCGGGTGGCATCTTCACCGCCAACTTCGTTGTGCGAATCAGAAACCGAAGCGTTGAATTCGCCGTACGGAGTGGCTTTCTTGGCGTTGGCGAAAGCGCTGTGGTAGTTGCCGCCCTTCGACTCTTTGCGCAGGGAAGAAATACCCTTGGTCATTGCGGCGTCAACACGAACGCCACCGCCAACGTGCATGCCACCCGATGCAGTTACCAGATCGCGTGCAGAGGCATCTTGGCCCAGCGAGCTGTAGGTCAGTGCAGCGGCATAGGGCTTGTTGGACTTGGCGCGATTGATGTTCACATCAACAGAGCCGTCCTTACGAAGATCACCAACCGCAACATCCATCACTTCAAAACGGTTGCTGACGTCGGCCATGGCCATCGAGTTGTTGATGGTTTCAACGTCGAGAACACCGCCCTCACCTTGAACCCACTGGGAATCGTAATCACCGGCAATGGTGCTACCCGGCTCAACGATAGTGATGACATTGCCCTCAACAATGGCTTTAACGCCCACATAGCCGAACTGCTCGTACACGCCAACGATAATGCGGGCGGCTTGATCGTACGAATCAGGCTTGCCAGCCGCAAGATGGCGGTCAAGGATACGGCTGTCGATCTGGGTGTTGCCTTTGATAACAGGGGTTGCCTGAGCTGCCATGCAAACGCTCAATAGAGCGCCCGCCAGGGCCAGTTTCATGCGCATAAGGTGCTGCTCCTATCGAAAAACGACTAAAAATTGGGGGTTAGCGGTGACTTTATAACACGGCACCAACACCCCGGCAATATTCTTGTTTCGAAATTACCAAAGGGATTTGCACATATTGACATACCAGGTTAGGATCTGCGCCACCTTCCCTAGAGATTGAGTCATGAAGCAGCTTTCCATCGCCCAAAAAGCCCTCTATGAACGTGCCGCCAAAGGCTATCGCCGCCTGACTGGTAAAAATCTTGCCGTAAGCACCGTGTTCGGCTTGCTGGCAGCGGTTGACCCGACGAAAGAAGGGAAATACCTGCGCTGGCTCTGTGAGCGCCTGGCTGACAACAGTGCGCGTAAAGAAGCGAATCTCTGGGATATCGAAAAAGGCGGCGCCAGTCAGATCACCCGCACGCTGCGTGCATTCCACATGACCAAGCGACTGATGCCGGAAGAGCAGCGCAACATTCTGAACTACTACGGCATCAAAGAGCTTGAGGCTGAAATTCGCGATCTTGATCGTGACCGCGAATGCCTTAATCGGGGCATGCTTGATACCATGAGCATGGAGACCGTTTATCAAGGAACGCTCGTTGCTGAGGCCGCAGGTATCAGCGTGCACCGTCCACGCAATATCGAAGAAGCGGCGATACTGCTGTGCAACCCAGACCTCCTCGATGCGCGAGGACAGGGGCTGTACAAAGCACTGCGATCTGATGGTGAAGTGGTGATCTTCATGAGCCCTGGTAATGTGCTAATCGGAGCCATTACGCCAGAGGGGAGTCGCAGCCTGGTGTTTGACTGTATGGGTGAGCATGCCGTGTTTGAAGACATGCTGTCTGAAGTTAGCAATTTTGGATCCCTGGACTGGAATGCTCACAAGGCTGTTCTCAAACCCATGGTGCAAATCGATCCAATGCTGCCATTTGACATGGCAATGGATGATGTCGAGCCATATCAAATAGCACTCGTGCAATTTCCCTTCGTGTTACTGGAAGACCGTGAAATTCCTGATGAGCTACGTGAAGCCATCCTGTCTGACGAAACCGTACAAAAAGCAGTAGCAGGTATTGAATGATGGCGGATATCAACTATCAGGCGATCCATGCTGATATTCTCAAATGGTTTGGCAGGCGAACTGCCACCAGGCTTTGTGGGCAATACACGCCAGGTATTGAGAGCATGGATCCGATGGATCCCATCTCGATGGGTTCATTGTTTTACCCATTGATGGCAGGTGAATATGGGTCATACAAGGCAATCCTAAAGTCACTTGAAAAAGACGATAAAGTTCAGCTGCTATTGGCCATTTTGCTAATTAATGGGGTAGATCCACTCTGGCGGATCAAGCGTTATAGAACAGATTTAAACAATATTGCCAATCTCTTCATGGAATCTCTTTCCGTGTTTACCTTAAAAGCGGTCTACCCAGAAGAGGATGTTGAATCGATCCTTCTGGAGGCTGTTAAGAAAACCAAGGGCATTAATCGCCAATTAAGAAGCAATTCAGCAACCAAGCTTGGCGAGGCTATGGTTCATCGAGTGATTAATGGTCAATGGGATGATGAATGCTATTCTTATCTTGAACCTATTATTGATCCAGCAGCCACAACCGAGGCGATAAAAAGTGTGGCTGAGAAGTTTTACGCCATAAAGCATAGTGGGGCGGATAAGGTCAATAACACAGTTGGCCGCCACAATGATTGCATCATGAACGATTTTTTCTACGCTATGAAAACTCGCCTCTTTCAAGCATGGAAGCTTTCTGGTATTAGTTTTCATTCAATATTTACTGCGTTTGAAATGCGCTTCTCGCTGCAAAGGCAAATCGGTGAAAAGAAATACTCGGACAGGAGGGTGTCTGAGCTGGTGCGTATAACTCGCGCCATGATGTTGGCCGGGTATCCGGAATTGTATTTAACTTTTGGTGTATCCGCAGAAGATTTTCTCGGCGATCATTTGATCAAAGAGCAGCAAGAAAAGGAAAATCATCAAGTTTACCAATTTGATCACCTGGAATACACATATGGAACTTCAGCAATCTCCAGATATTCCGACGACAGCTATGTAAAAAAAGTACTGGCTTGTATTGTTAGAAAGTTCCCGGATATCTATAGTGCAAAATACTGTATTTACAGTGGATCAAGAACCAATCAGTGGTGCTCGGAAATAAAAGACTTAACAGGCATATCTGAGATCCTTAATCTACTGAAAAAGGAAGATATCTGGCACCCATTGCTGAGTCGAAAAGATTTTGTTGCAGTGGCCAATCAGGAATCGACCAAAAGGATCATTGAAGACTTTCTGGAAGATGGAGCGAAGTGGCGACAGATTCAGGCGGAAAATGTGCTTGGCCACGGCAAGATTGATATGATGCCAATCATCAAAGAGCTTAATCTCAAGAAGCACTTTGTTAACTTGGCAAAGATACACATCCCTTCCCCTGAAGAATATGCCCTGATACCTGAAAAGTATCGAAAGGACTTTCTTCGAGAGCAGCTGGATATTTAAATGACATGCAGATCTTCGGGCGAACACAGTACAATCGAGTTCGCCCGAAGCTGGGCTTGAGCCTTGATTGTTCGACTCGCCGCCAGCAGCGACTCCCCTTTTTTCAGGGTATATTCATGCTCGCACAATTCAAGGGCGACGCGGAAACGACGTGCGTTTTCATCAGGAAAAGAGGACAGCATCAGAGCACGATCCATCGTCGCAACGCCGATGTCATTCCAAGAAACAAGCGAATAGGTGAAGCCCATCTCGCCAGGAATGCAGGAACGACCCAATACTTCATTCCATCGACGCTCACGCTCCTCCCATTCCTCCGAAGAAACCCCCTCCGGCAGGTCATCCGTTGAATTCTGATAAGAAAAGTCTTCAAACCCAGTGTCTAGCAAGGCCTGGAAATACCCTTCTACCGATTCGGCAAAATAGATCGCTAGCAAATCGTTTTGATGGGGGATGAGCACAATCTCAAGGGTGGCATCCCATGTTGGATCTCGAAGTTTCTCGCCCAGTACCTTTTTCTCCGCCTGAAAAACCTCATCCATCAGGGACATGTAGATATTGCGATGCGAAGCTCTGTCGAGCGTGGAAAAATTCAACAGCAAGTCTTTTCGAAAGGCCAGTTTGCGAGCAAAAACCTTGGATACACGTTCCTTCATGAGCATGAGGAATTGCTCCCTTGCTTTGATCAGCAAGGGCAGTGCCTGATCGAAGGTGTGATCCCTTAAGATCAAGCCATTTAAGATTTTAGTGCTCATGAGGTTTTCGCCAATAGCCAAAGGGTTTGGGTTAACAATGTAGAAGACAAGTGTACTGCTATGCCTGATCAGTCTACTCATCTTGCTAGTGGCAGGCAATCATCGTGCAATTGATGGAAGGTTGTAGAGATGTCAAATTCTAGTTTTAAATAAGGTTGGTCTTACCATGAAGCGCCCTACTCTTGTGCTGGCTGATGAATTAGCTGTCTACATGCCTGACCGTTTTGTTAGTCCCAAACTGATGGAACTGGAGAGTTTGTGTGTCGGCATGTGTGTGAAAGTCAGAACATCCCCCTTAGGGCCAGGCAGTGAGGCTTTCTGGGTGGAATTGGACGAGAATAAGGGCAATACGCTTGCGGGCCGAATCGTTAATCACCTGCAAAATACTCAGCATCATGGACTGGCAGCATTTGGCCGCATTTCGTTGAGGCGGGAATGCGTGCTGGCGATTGCTGATTAGTGCTAGTATAAGGATAGACCTTGTAAATAAAAACCAGTAGAAACCAATCCACGGGTATTGACAGCCAGAGAAAGGATGGCTATTATCGCTCTCCATGCAGGATTAGCTCAGCGGTAGAGTAGTCGGAGTGCTAACCCGAAAGGTCATCGGTTCGAATCCGGTATCTTGCACCAAATTTAAAAGTGGTTCATTCTTGAACCACTTGCAAAACTCGAAACAACGTGTTTGACTAAAGCTGTAAACCAACCGAGGAACAGATGATGAACTAGCTCTTGCGAACGGATTAGACCGCACTCAGACCCCCTCTCGGAAATCGATCTCAACACGATTTCTCCGGAAGATTTGGCCAATCTCTTGGCGCTTCCGACCACGTTAGACGATCATCTCTATCAGTACGCCATTGTCAGCGGCAATCTCGATATGCCCGCTGGAAAATTGGCTGCACAGGCTGGTCATGCCTTTGGCGATAGTTTCGCCCAAGCCCAACAAAGCCATCCCCAAATTGCTCGCGATTATCGCAACCCCCAGCGCGGCGGTTCGAAAGTTGTTCTGCGCGCGAAAAACCAACAGCACCTCATCAACGCTTACGCCTTAGCGCGAGAGCTCGGATTGCCGTGCGCGCTGGTCGTCGATCAGCACCATATCCTGCCCCCTCACTTCAATGGCCAGCCAATCATCACGGCGCTGGGTTTAGGCCCATGCACGAAAGATCAGGCCAGGGCAGTCACCAAAAAATTTCAATGTGTTTAACCCAACCAAAAACCAAAAACCAAAAAAAGAGGTAATACCCATGAACGCTTACGTTCCTTTCACCACCACCCGCAAAGCCCTGATCGCTGACCTCAAGGCCATGCTCACCCACCCGGACATGAAACCTGTAAAGGACAAGGTCTATGGCACCAAGTACCCGCGACTGTTTCTGAAGGATTACGCGGTGTATGCCGCACTGCGCGGCGCTGATTATCGGAAAACCAGTCACCTGCGGGATCAGGGTGCGCCCAATGCCAAAGAAGCGCTGGAATCCGTACTGAACGATCTCCGCGCGTCGCTGAAAGCCCCCGCAGATCTGTACAAGCGAAACTACGTGAACTCGGCTGTTAAGCGCTATGTGATTGGCGTGCACACCGAGGGCAATGTTGAAAAAACAGAGGAATACGTAGCACGCGCTGAGTGTGTGATAGAGGCCATTGAAGCTGCGCTGGCCTAACCCGGTAAGGCCCACATTCGTGGGCCATTTCCACCATAAGGGAGACTTGTTATGAAAATTGAAAAGCACCACTGCGCCGGACTGGCGCTTGCGATTCACCTAGCGGAGCAATCAGCCGACACAGCGACTTTAACCGTCCAGTTGAAACGCGCGCTGGATGCAGCACGCACAGCCGAAGGTCTGGCGTATGAGGAAATACTGGAAAAGCTCGCGGAACAGGAAAATGAGCTGGAAGGCTACCGCGAACAAGAGCGCATCGCCAACCAAGAACGCTTGATGGCTGAGCGAACTGAACGCATCGTGGATATTTTGTTTCCCAGTTATCATAAAGCATCCATGAAAAAAGAAGAGCGCCCGATTCGACATCCCGAGAAGGAATGGTGGTGGAACGGCGCCAGTCTCATCGAAAGCTACATCACTCATCAAGGAAAGCTTCACCTGGAAGTCAGCTCGTATATCGGCTGCGGTGAGAATGAACGCTTTGAATGCGAAGTGCCGGCAGAATGGCTTGAGCTTGAAGATCCAACGAAAGCAATTCACCGCTGGTGTCTTGAACGAAGCTCAACCATGCGAGAAGCCAAGCGTCAGCGCGAAATCCTTGAGGCGCAAGCCGAAATTCAGCGACAAGCATCGCGTCTGGCTCAGCTGCAAAACCCATCCAAATAAGGACAACCTCATGAACCAGATGTAGCTCTTGCGAACGGGACGACCGCATCCAGGACAGCTGGAAAGAACGACTCAATGAGCTCGAAGCAGAAATGCGCGCTTGCGAGCAAATGCCTGGGATGAATGTGCTGGAGCATGGAGCTTCTGTGCATGCCTACTATCAGGATCTGCACGATCACATTCGCAAAGGAACATCACTGCACTACGAATGGAAAATTCCGGAGTGGATCAAGGAGCAAGCCCTGTGGGAAAAGACGATCTCTCTCGAAGAGGCCCGCCTGTACCACGTCTACCATGACTGCGGAAAACCCCGGTGCCGAAGTGTCGATGCAGAAGGCCGAGTACACTTTCCAAATCACGCTACGGTGTCAGCGCAGCGGTGGCGTGAAATCGGGGGTTCTGAGGCGGTAGCCAGGTTGATCGGGATGGATATGGACGCCCATCTGCTGAAAGACGAGGGTGTTGCCGAGTTCATCACGCGCCCCGAAGCAGCAACGCTGCTGCTTACGGCCATGGCGGAGATCCATAGCAATGCAGCGATGTTCGGTGGAATCGACTCGACCTCCTTCAAAATGAAGTGGAAGCATCTGGATCGGCGTGGCAAGAAAATCGCCGGCTTCCTTAAAGGCTAGTCGTCCAATTCCCACCCGGCTTGTCGGGTGGGGATTCATTGACGTTTTTTCAATTTTCATTATACTAAATGAAATTATTCTAGCGTCTGAACGAGGTCTAGCATGCTGTATACCCTATTTAACCCAGAAATTGCCTTGCCTCCCGCAACAGTCAGTCAACTGCTGAAGTATCAACATGAAAACAAAAGCCTGATGGCTATATTTAGTTTCTTTATGATAACTTTCGCAAGTTTATCTATGATTTTGTGCGTTTCGTTTATAAAGTATCCAGATTATTTCAGTTTTTTTATGTATGCTATTTTTGTCAATGGGGCTTTTATTCTTGCTTTGTCCTGGATTGAAACCAACAGGGATTATAGCCGGAGCCAGATTTCACCACTCGATGACAGGGACACTGTTGAGCTAGCTAGCCTTCTGGCTTCAACCCAAAACGCCGATATTCTTCGCTATGCCGCAGAAGTCAAAGCCATGGGTCGTACCTTCAGAAATGCTGAGCTTCAGGCGATTCAGGTGTATGCACGAATGGCCGTCAATAACGAAGCCACTGAGAAAGCCAAGCAGTTCCTGTACCACTGAATACAGACCAGAACACTCTGCAAATCTAATTGGCTGCTGGCAACAGTCGTCCAATTCTAGCCCGGCTTTCCGGGCAGGCTTTAATTGACAAAGTGTCAATACATCCCTATAGTATCAGCATTCTCTCAAGGAAATCCAAAGATGCGCCTTTACACTCGCTATCGCCCGCAGATAGACGGCCCTGCCGCCACCCAGGATGAGCTACAGGCCATCAGAAACCGTAATCGTGCGGTCAAGGGAGATTTGCTGCTCTCGGGCGTTCTGATGGGAGCGGTCTTTCTGTATCTTCCAGAGCTCATACATCGGGACGTACCTGTTCTATGGCATGACCTCCTTTGCCTGACGGCAGTGATCGTGGCGGTAGCACTCCTGTTTATCGCCGATGAGCGTGGCGAGTGCTACGACAGTCTGAAAGCAATTGGGGACGATGACTGTGTAGAGCTTGCTCATTTGCTTGCAAAAACCGATTCGCAAAGCGCCATTCGCTATTGCAGCGAGGTTAAAAAGCAGGGTCGAGAGTTTTGCAAAGCCGAGCTGCATGCGTTGAAGACGCATCTGGATGCCTCTAACACGAAATCAGAAATAAGTAGCGCCAGAGCATTTCTCTACCAGCAATAACATTCGAGTGCAGTCATGTATAAAAAATACACAGTTGATGTATCGAAGCCAGCAGCAACGCTAGATGAACTGGCGCAAGTGTTGAATAGCAATCGCTCATCTCGATTCTTCCAGGGGCTTCAGGCTTTTACGATGGTGGGTGTCATGTCAGGTGCTGCGCTCATGCAGTATTACCCGAAAAGTGTCGCACCCTTTTTCTTCCTGGCTTGCCTGATCGTCTTTTTGTACATGGGGTATTTGGGTGATTACCGGCGTGGCGCCATGAATCAACTTAAGCCCATCTCTACTGAACAGTCCTACGAATTGCTTGATTTTCTGGAGACGGCTGAGAATCCTGATGTGCTGCGATATGTAGAAGAAGTCCGAAAAATGGGCAGGCCTTTTACTCAGCAGGAATTCAATAAGCTGAAAGAGCATGAGGCGCGCATGGCAACTTCGGCCATCGAAAAGCGTGCATCTGAGCTCCTGTATGGCGTTAATGGCTGATTAGCTGCACTATCAAAAAAGGTATTGCCCGATGGAAATGGAAGCGTACGCCCTTGAAGATCAAGATCCGTTGCCCCTGAATGCTGATCAGGTAGCGGATGTGAAAAAAGCGGTGCGCAAGCTTCAAGAGCATCTGGCGATGGTCACCTGGTATCTCGATCATGAGGGTATCAGTCAGCCAGTCGCCAAAATGATTTTGGGTATTATTGAGAGCGAAACCGCTGACCTGGGCAAAAAGCTGAGCGTTGATACGCAGGCAGATGAGCGAATCGAAAAGCGTCATGCTGAAATTCGTGCTGCGAATATGCGTATTCATGAGCTGGAAGCCATGATTGGTCAGGAACAAACCCCTGAGTCGATACAGCCTGCACTGCAAGTCTTGAGCAAGCAGGTCAATGAGTGGTGGGATCTGGAGGGGTTCGGGCATATCAGGGAAATGTCTTTTGGCGAATACGCCCTGAAGGTCGACTTCTCCTGTCATTTCACGGGCTCTAAGCCAGTCATTGAAGCCGAAGGCCCGCTGACCCATAAAGAGCGCCTGAAGATTTGGCTGGGCATGCTGGAGCAGCGAGGTTTTGAGCTACTCAATACTGATGGCGAAAACTATTTACGTGATTGCCCGGCAAGCAGAGACACC
>JACCDZ012047987.1_pt1 | contig 12342 bp, 8 predicted proteins | sample 7449551 | NCBI WGS metagenome assembly JACCDZ01 (sample SAMN15323452, study PRJNA562643) | freshwater metagenome | isolation source: river surface water | place: USA:Blue River Watershed | collected 2017-08-18
CTGCATCGCACCGCACTCAGAGTGACCGCAGATGATGATGTTGGAGATATTTAAAGAAAAAATGGAAAATTCTAGGGCGGCCTGCGCACTATTATCCTGGGCATCTTCAGAATTTGGAGGAACGAGATTGCCAATATTGCGCAGCACAAAAACATCACCGGGATTTGTGGAGGCAAAAAGATTGGGGACAACACGGCTATCTGAGCAGGCAATAAACAAAGCATCAGGTTTTTGTCCAAGCGCCAGCTTTGCAAAGAGCTCTCTTGCCTCATTTGTCAAATTTTTTCTAAAGTCAACAATACCTTGGATGAGCTTTTTCATTCCCATATTTTAAGCGATTTCTTTTTTTTGTTCTAGACAATCTGACCCCTTGTGTTGTAAAAGAAAAAATAAATTATGAGAAAAAAAATTATTTTGACGCTCCTTTCACTGGGTGTCGTTGTTTTGATTGGGATGGGGATTCGTTATCTTTTTACCCTGGATATACCGGTTCTTCAGCCAAAAGGGATCATTGGGCTTCAGCAAAAAGATCTCTTGGTGCTCTCTACCTGGCTGATGTTGATTGTCGTGATCCCTGTATTTATCATGGTGGGTCTTTTTGCATGGAAATACCGAGCCACCAATAAAAAAGCCAGCTATAAGCCCGATTGGGACCATAGCCATATTGCAGAGGCGATCTGGTGGGGTATTCCGTGTTTAATCATTATCGCCTTGAGTGTGATTACCTGGAAAAGTACGCATGATCTCGACCCTTACAAGCCCTTGGTGTCCAACAAAAAGCCACTTAAGATTCAGGTTGTAGCGCTTCAGTGGAAGTGGCTCTTCATTTATCCTGAGCAAAAAATTGCAACCATCAATTTTATTCAGTTTCCCGAAAATACGCCCATCCATTTTGAGATTACAGGGCAGTCTCCCATGAATTCGTTTTGGATTCCTCAGCTAGGAGGACAGATTTTTGCGATGCCAGGAATGAATACAGAATTGCATCTCATGGCAGACAAAGAAGGCGAGTTTAGAGGGTGCTCTGCCAATATTAGCGGCAACGGTTTTGCAGGGATGGTTTTTACAGCGAAGGCCTCTACAGATGCGGAATTTGAAGCGTGGGTTGGGGGCGTAAAAAAGTCTTCCAAGGGCCTCACGCAGCAAGAGTATGAAAAAATCGCAGAGCCCAGTGAGTACGATCCTGTCTCTTTGTACGTCTTAAAGCAAGATAAACTATATGACAGCATTTTGATGAAGTATATGGAGCCTGTAAAGGAGAAATAACGATGTTTGGAAATTTAACGCTCCACGCCTTTAAACACGACGAGCTTCAAACGATGGCAGGTCTTTCAATGATCTTGGGAGGCATTTTCGTTGCAGCTCTTCTCTTTTACTTTAAAAAATGGAAGTGGCTCTGGCACGAGTGGCTAACTTCCCTGGATCCAAAAAAAATCGGCATCAAATATATTGTGGTAGTCACCATTATGCTCCTCAAAGGGGTTTCTGATGCGGTTATTATGCGCTGTCAGCAGCTGGTCTCATCCGGAGATTCTCACGGCTTTTTAACGGCAGACCACTTCCAGCAGATCTTTTCTGCCCACGGCACGACGATGATTTTCTTTGTGGGCATGGGCGTTGTGTTTGCTTTAATGAATTTGATTGTGCCTCTCCAAATTGGCGCGCGAGATGTCGCTTTTCCTTTTTTAAATTCGATTGGTTTTTGGCTCTTTACAACAGGCGCCATGCTCACGCTTGTCTCTCTTGTGATTGGAGATTTTTGTGCAGCTGGCTGGCTGGCTTATCCACCGCTCTCTGGCATTGACTACAGTCCTGGTGAGGGGGTGGATTACTGGATCTGGATGCTCCAAATTGCAGGAGTGGGAAGCTTGATCTCGGGTATTAATTTTCTACTCACCATTTTACGCATGCGCGCGCCGGGTATGACGCTCATGAAAATGCCTCTTTTTACCTGGTCTGCTTTTGCAACCACCATTTTGATTATCTTTGCCTTCCCTATTTTGACAGCCACCCTTGGCCTTCTAACCTTAGACCGTCTTTTGGGGATGCATTTTTTTACGCCAGACTTCGGCGGAAATCCCATGATGTATGTCAATCTCATCTGGGCGTGGGGGCATCCGGAGGTCTATATTCTTGTTCTTCCTGCCTTTGGGATCTTTTCAGAAGTTGTGGCGACCTTTTCCCAAAAAAGGCTCTTTGGTTATGTCTCCATGGTGTGGGCCATCATTGCCATTACGTTCCTTTCCTTTATTGTCTGGCTGCACCACTTTTTTACCATGGGAGCAAGTCCTAAAGTTAACGCTTTCTTTGGCATTATGACGATGCTGATTGCCATACCCACAGGTGTCAAAGTCTTTAACTGGCTCTTTACGATGTTTAGAGGACGCGTAGAATTTACAACGCCTATGCTCTGGTTTTTAGGCTTTGTTTCGACCTTTACCATTGGGGGGATGGCAGGCGTTCTGATGTCGATACCACCCATTGACTTCCAGGTGCATAACAGCCTCTTTTTGATTGCCCACTTCCATTCCGTGATTATCGGAGGGGTTCTATTCGGGTTTTTCTCCGGCTTCTCCTACTGGTTTCCTAAATTTTTTGGATTTAAGCTGAATGAAACACTTGGTAAATGCGCCTTTTGGTTTTGGTTTGTCGGCTTTCTTCTCGCCTTCCTTCCTCTGTATGTTTTGGGCCTGATGGGCGCAACGCGCCGGCTTGATCATTACGAGGCTACAACAGGCTGGCAGCCTCTTTTTACTGTCGCGTGGATGGGCGCGATGCTCATTGTTTGTGGCATTGGTTTTCAACTCTTGCAGATCGTTGTCAGCATTAAAGATCGGAAGAAAAATTTAGATAAAACAGGCGATCCCTGGAATGGACGGACTCTAGAGTGGTCAACGCCTTCTCCTCCTCTCATCTATAATTTTGCGCAAATCCCCGAGATTGAAGATCGGGATGAGTTTTGGATCATGAAGCATAAAAAAAATGTTAAGAAGCCCAACTATGAAGCTATTCCTATCCCCAAAAATATCCCCTGGGGGATTTTAATAGGAGCGGGCAGTTTCCTCTTTGGATTTGGGATGACATGGAAGATCCATTGGATGGCAATTGGGGGTCTTGTAGGTATTATTGCCTGCATTATTATCCGTCTGTGGGATAAAGAGCCGGAGTATGAAATTTCTGCCCGCCAAGTGGCTAAAATGGAGAGCAAGGTATAAGTTATGGCAAAGCACACACACGACCACCATCAAGAAGCCTTTGCAACAGCCATCTCTGGGTTTTGGGTCTACCTCATGACCGATTGCATCTTGTTTTGCACTCTCTTTGCCACCTATGCGGTTTTACATAACAGCACTTTTGGAGGGCCGTCAGGTCGCGATATTTTTGGTCTGCCTACGGTTTTAGCAGAGACATTGTTTCTTCTCACCAGTAGTTTTACCTGTGGTCTTGCGCTGCTAGAGGCGCATAGACTCAATAAAAAAAGAGTGCTAGCGTGGTTTGGGGTCACTTTTTTGCTGGGCTTAGGGTTCTTGAGCTTAGAGCTTAACGAATTTTACCATCTTGTTAAAGATGGGCACAGCTGGCGCGCTAGTGCCTTCCTTTCCTCGTTTTTTACCCTTGTAGGAACGCACGGAGCCCACATCACCATCGGCCTTTTTTGGATGGCTGTATTCATGATCCAAGTGTTTACACAAGGGATCAATTTGGTGACGTTAAAACGGCTGACTGCCCTCAGTCTTTTCTGGCACTTTTTGGACGTTGTTTGGATCTTTATTTTTTCGATCGTTTACTTATTTCCGTTTACTTGAAGGATACCTATGCAAAAAAAACAGCAGGGGATGTGCGAAGGATTTGGGCGCTGGCCGGGGAATTTTAAATCTTACACCGTAGGCTTTATTCTTTGCCTTGTGCTGACATTTACAGCGTTTTTTATCGTCTGGCACAAGCTTTTTAAGCCAGAGGTGCTGATGGGAGCGGTCATCACTTTAGGCGTTGTGCAGCTGCTAATTCAGCTTATTTTTTTCTTGCATCTAGGAAAAGAAGCAGAGCCTCGGTGGAACTTTCATATCTTTCTTTTTATGGCACTTGTCGTGCTTATTCTAGTGATTGGATCTCTCTGGATTATGTTCAATTTAGATGAGAGAACGATGCCCATGCAAATGATGAACAAGACAGCAGAGCTCCAAAATCAGGGGGTTTAAAGGTGCGTGAGTATTACCAGCTTGTTAAGCCGGGAATTATCTTTGGAAATAGCGTTACAGCCGCTGCCGGGTTTGCACTCGCCTCCAAGGGCAAACTTCTCGATCCTCTTTTCTTAATGATGTTAGTGGGCCTTTCTTTGATTATTGCCTCTGCCTGTATTTGTAATAACTACATCGACCGTAAGATCGATGAGAAAATGGCGCGGACTAAAAATAGACCACTTGTCAAGGGAGTGATCTCGGTAAAAAAAGCCTTTTCTTTAGCGTTGCTGTTTTTGCTCGGAGGAAGCGCTCTTTTAGGCTGGGGGATCAACCTCTTAACGCTTTTTTTGGCTCTTGTAGGTTTTGCCGTCTATGTGGGCGTCTATAGCTTTTTAAAGCCGCACTCCAGTCAAGCGACCTTGATTGGAAGCGTTGCAGGAGCGATTCCTCCTGTTGTGGGTTACTGCGCTAAAATAGATCACTTAGACGGGGCTGCTTTTTTACTTTTTGCCATCGTTTTCCTCTGGCAGCTGCCTCCTTTTTTTGCGATTGCTCTTTTTAGAATTGATGTGTACGCGGCAGCGGCTATTCCCATTTTACCCCTTAAGAGGGGGGTTGAAAGAACAAAAATCCAGATGGTTCTCTATATTGGGGCGCTGCTAGGGGCTACAGCTCTTTTGACCTTTGAAGGGTATACGGGGTATGCTTATTTGATTGTTTCTGTGCTTTTAACTCTTTTATGGCTGGGACTTGGATTAAAGGGCTTGAAAGCAGGCAATGACCGCAGATGGGCCAGACAGATGTTTTTGTTCTCGCTTGTTGTGATTATGGGTCTTTCGGTTATGATTTCTGTCGATGTGGTTTAGGTCGTTCAATCGAGCTGTCTAAGGGCTTCTATTAAGATTTTAAAAAGGGCGGAGGATTCTTGCGAAGAGTTGTTTTTATCAGGATGAATGAGGGGAGCTAGTTTGTGAAAAGCTGCTTTTAATTCTTCTTTGGAAAATGAAGGCTGTAGTCCAAGAAGATCTCGGGCTGATTTTTTTGCAAAAACGCGTTCCTTAAATGTCACATATTCTTTAGCAACGCCTGCATCAGTAATAGGAGATAGATGAGCCATCTGACTTGCAATAAACTCTTCCCAGGAATTGTTAGGTTGAGAATTCTCGCTGGGCGCGGAGTTTGAAGAATTATAGTCTTCGCCTAGCCAATTCTTTCCTGGCTCTTCTCCAGATCCTCCATTAATAAAGATGTTGAATGATCGGTGGTTTAGGTGGGAAGGAAGCTTGCTTATGGCTACTTGGCCTAACGCATAACCGAATGGCCAATAGAATATTACACAAGAAAAGATAAAATGTATGGCAATAATTGCAGAGATTGCAGCTGCACAGAAAGTAGCCTGTTGAAGAGGGGCAATAATAAATTTTCTATGGGCAATTTTTTTCAAATCATTGCCTGATAGTCCATGATAATAGCAAAAAGAACATTCTGCTATGCCAACAACGATATCAGCAACAATGGTTACGGGGGTGCAAGCAAGAGTAATCGGAAGAGCCGCCATTCCTCCCAAGTAGCCGCCGATTCCTGAAAAAACTGCAAAAGTGCGTTTTTTTAGACCGTCGAAAGAGTCTGCGTCTCCTTTGGACCACTGTTGCTCCGCAAACAGGAATAGTTTCCAGGCGAAATAAGTAGGTGCTTCAGCTAGCTGAAATGCAGAGGGAAGCAGTTGATATTGAAACGGCGCCCTTGGATTTGCAGACATTAACATAATTGTTCATTCACATAAAAATTTACCCATGATCTTAACATAATTTGGGTAATTCCTGCAAAGTAAAGCCGGTTTTTGTTAGCGAAGTTTAAAGACGCTACATAAGAACGTGAAGAAAATATTTGATAATCGGAGCTCTGTCTTAAAGCCTATTCAGTGCGATGAGTCAGGTTATAGAGCTCTTCAACAGTTGTGGACAGCCCATCTTCAGGGGCTTGGTGACATGGCCAAAGAACTTGATCTCCCCGAAAGCATGGTTGAAATCATAGATATAATTAACGCCTGCATCTGCAAGATTATTAAATAATTTTTTTTAAATTAAGGCGGGTGCAAAATATCGAACCAAAAATTCCAGGGCAGGAATGATCAAATACACGGCGACATATATAGTAGAGGGTAAGACGCAAAAAAAGAGAGTTTTCTTATACAGGCCTTGTCGATAGCTAGACCAGATTAAATAGATACTAAAAGGCATGGATAAGGAAATTGATAGCATGAGAAACACGATTAATAAGTCCACAGGAAAAATCGAGTGAGGACTCCCAAATATCATGAACGAAGCCATCCCTAGGTAGAAGCAGGAATGGAAAGACGCTATGTATATAATAGTAAAGACAATGGCTAAATATTTGGTGATTTTTTTGATGCTGGCCGCATCGAAAAGTGAAGTAGGATTGTCTACTGGCATACAGGGGCTTGCTTTTTGAAATTGTGGGATGATTTTACGTGATCTGTGAGTTTTCTTAAAGTAAAACTCACCTGTTCGCGTTAATTGCTAAGGGGTAGCTTGTTTTACGAGTCTTTCCGCTTCTTCGTAAGATTCCTTGTATTCTGAGTCGTACCCAAATTCTTGGTTTGGATCTTTTGTGGCATACCATAGTTTCCCATTTGCTGCCCAGGCTGAACTAATGTTTGGATTGAAAAGGTTTTCTCCATTTGGTCCCACTATAATAATAGAAAAACTTATGTTTTTTTCCGTAAATGGGTAATTTTCTAAATATGGACGAATATCTGGATTAGAGTTGATTTTTTGTAGAAAGACTTGCACGCCCTCGACTAGTATTTGGCGGATTTGTTGCATTGTTAAAACTTTATAAGCATAAAAGATAAGCCCTAATTCATTTAAAATTCCCCCTGGCATTGCTGTGGATTCTCCTACGCATTTTAGCCCGTATTTTTTTATAAAGATTTGGGCAATTTCACTTTTGATTTCAGTTACTAATTTAATTTCAGGGTCCACTGGTTTTTCAGGAACTTGAGAGCAGGAAGAAAAATTAAAAAAAATAAAAAACAAAATTGTGCGTGAATAGTGCTTTTTACTGATCTTCATGTGATTTAATTATTTTTTTTAATTGTTGTTCCATTGCTGATGTGTAAATCTTATTGTTAAAACTATGCTCCATTCCTACTTGATGCATTTCCCACCCTGAATCTATTACCTGGAAATTATGCATTTCGCCTGCTTTTCTCGCCTCTTTAATAGAATACAATTGAGAAATAGGATCATTTTTACTACACAAATGCGTCACGCTTCCACACATTTTTTGAGAGATAAAGGCAGCTGGCGCTACAGCAAGCACATGGATCCGGCGGCTCATTTCTGGAGGAAGCATACTAAGCCCAAGTCTTGTTTGCTCTGCTCCTTCACTATGACACACGCGAACAATGATGTTATCAGGAGGGCTATTTTGCAGATAGTCATACCATCCGCACATGATTGTTTCTACAACACTCGGGATGAGGTTGCCCCTACGTGTATTGAAAAAACGTCCCATATCTGCCAGTGGATCTTGTGTTAGGTTTTCTGCAAAATGAACGTTATGTTTTCCTAGTAAGTTAGAGACATACTCTGCACTTTTCCTAATCTCTTGTGCGTTATAATTTATTCCATTGCCAAACTCAAACCGAATTTTAGGATGCTCTTTAAGGGGCTCTCCTGCTGCATCGTAAAGTTGCTGGAGCTCTTCTCTACTCTTCAAAATATCGAGGGGCCCGGGGACATAAGGCGTTGTGATGGCTTTTGGTGCTATCTGTTTAGGTTTGATAGGCTTAGGGTTAATTGGTCCAATTGCCAGGAGGTCAGATCTTGTAGAAAGGCCATAGGGATCGATCTTATTTAGGGGGTTATTCAAAGAAAAAGCATACAGATTCATCCCGTCTTCAAAGCCAAGAGGGTCGGGTGTTAGCCACCTGCCAAGCTCTTTGTCATAATAACGCCTTCCATAAAAGATAAGATTTGTCTCTTTGTCTTTCCGTTTTGAGCTGTATTGCCAAGGATTGGGAATAGGTGTGGCTTTAGTAAATATTTCACAATCCCCAAAGGCCCCGTAAAGATAGAGCTGGCACGCTCCATTCTCCGGAGAGATGAGCGCGGCGATATTTCCCACAAGGTCTGAGATAACGGCATAAGGCTTTCCCTCGAGTTCAATGGCAAGTGTTGATCCTATCTCGGCAGTTGGGCTGGGCGCCAGTACGCGCAGTTGGGAGAGGGTATTGTCTGGATACGCGACTCCTATTTCATTCAGGCCATCGTAGAAAAAAAGTTCATGGAGGGTTTTTTCCCAGAGTCCATTTGTAAGTTCTAAGACAACTTTGGAAAGGCGCCGATGGAAGGAGTCGTAAGAAAAATAGATTCGACGGTTTTCTGACTCTATGGAGGTGAGTCTATCGAGGGCGTCGTAATGAAGGGCTGCGCCTTGATGGGTTAAGGGGTTTCCGTTTTTGTTATAGGGGACGGTGGAGAGCTGGTGAAGGGCGTTATGTGTGTAGGTCTCCTGATCTTTTTGTAGCCGGTTTTGATGCGAGTCAAACAGGTAGTGGTGCGAAAATCTTCCTGTCTCTTCTATAAGTTGATAGAGAGGGTCATAGGTAAATGTCGCTTCTTCATTTTGGGTTCTTAAGGCTAGGATGTAGCCAAGCGGGTTTCTCTCTACAATTTCTTGAGAAAAATAGGGGGAGTTGATGGCTATTTTCTTTCCTAAGGGGTCGATGGTGTAGGTGATAGTCCCTAGGTTGCCTATGAGGTCTGCAGAAAGCAGGTTTCTAGAAAGGTCGTATTCTATAAAGGTGTGGGCGTAGAGGGTTTGGCCGCTTGGGTTTTGGCGACTGACTTCTTTCAAATTTAGCGGATCGCGCTTGTAGGTGATGGTTGAGCTATCGGGGAGGGTGAGCTCTTTGCGTCTTCCTCTTTTATCATAGGTGTTTTTCAGGGTAAGGTTATTCGCTAGGCTCTCTTGCAAAATTCTGCCTTGCGAATCTAGGATACGCCTTGTTTGGGTATTGGTTAGAGTGTCGTGAGAGCAAGTCAGCTGATGGAGGGCATTATAGGTGTTGATATAGGAGATGGTGTGATCAGAGGCTTGCAGGGAAAGAAGGTTGCCGCAAGGGTCGTAGTGGCGGGTTAAGGTCACCCCATCGGGTTTAAGGGTTTTGTGCAGGAGCCCTTTTTTTGTATAGGTGTAGGTAGTCTCTTTTTCTTCGGGTGTTCCAAAGGCTTCTATTAAGCTTTTTAATTGGTTTAGAGAGGTATAGGTCCATAGCGTGGTGAGGACTTTATGTGTGGGAAAGAGGGTGCTTATTTGCCGGCAGAGGTTATTGTTTGCATCGTAATATTTTTCTTCTAAAGAGTGGGTTTTTCCTGCGCTATCTTTCATTTCTGTGGAGATAAGACGGTGATGAGCATCGTAGGTCTCAATCTGTTGCAGGCCTAAGGGGTCTGTTGTTGTTTTTTGAAGGATATTTTGGCCAAGGGGGTTAACGCGGTCTTCTTTGTAGTCGGTCAGGGTTGTATATCCCAGGGGATTGGTATGGGAGGTTAATCGATTAAACGAGTCGTATGTAAAGTGTTCTTCTTCTTGTCTATCTACAACAGGACGAGTGATGATTTCGATATTTCCTGCGGGGTCATAGGTGTAATTTTCTTGGAAAAAAGGGTTGCCGTAGATGTCTTCTTTTCTCTCTTCGGTTTTACGATTAAGCAGGTCGTATTCATAGTAGGTGATGAGGTCTTCTGTCTCTATTTGTGAAACTCTTCCCAAAGAGTCGTAGGTGTAGGTAGTGCTCTCGGGGTCTCTTAATTCGGCTATTTTACGTCCTGCGCCATCATAGCTATAGGTGGTTGTATAGCCAAGAGCGTCTGTGATCTTTATAAGATGAAAGCTATCATAGGTGTAGGTGGTGGTGTGTTTCAGGGGGTCTGTCTCAGAGGTTTTACGGCCAAAAATGTCGTAGGTGTAGGTGGTGGTATGGCCTTCTTGATCGGTATGAGACTCTAGCTCTCCGTTTAGAGTATAGGTAAAGCTCTCTTGGGTGCCATCGGGGTACTCGATTTTTGTTTTTTGGCTGCGGGCATTATAGTGGAGGCGAAGGGTGAGGCCTTTGGCATCGGTGTGGGTAATTTCTCTGCCTGCGCTATCATAAGTGGAGGAAAGGAGGGGCTTAATCGTCTGGCCGTTTTCATCCAAAACAGGGTGTAGATGGGTTTGTAAAACATGTCCAAAACTGTCGTAGGTAAAGTGAGTGGTGTTTCCAAAGGGGTCTGTTGTGGCAATTTTATTATTTTTTTTGTCGTAGCGGTGGTGTGTGGTGCGCTTTGTGCCTTCTTTGCCGACCTCTTGAGTGGAGATGAGGCGATTGGAGTTGTCATAGGTAAAGTGGGTTGTTTTTCCACTAAAGTCTGTACGGCTAATTTGATTGCCTGACTCGTCATACGTATAGGTGGCTATTTGCCCAAGGGCATTGCTTTCTTGGATGATTCTGCCAAGAGCGTCGTAGTGAAAGTATAAGGTATAGCTGTGGGCGTCTAAAGCATCGTAAATTTCTTTTTTGTCAACTAGGCCTCCTTTTGTATAGGAAAGGACGGTTTTTTTTAAGGAGACTTCTTTGGAGCCATCCCAGTAGAGCTCTTCGATGATGTAGGGCATATCGATAAAGGGGCCACTGGGTAGGGGGGTAATGCGTTTGATGTTACGTGTTTTGACGCCGGTGAGATTTTCTCTGTAGGGAGTTGTCCCATCATCGAGAATTTCTTCAATCAGCACGAGGTCGGCATTATAGGTGTAAAATTGCCGGGTTTTAATTTGGTTTCCGCTGGAAATAAGTTTAGAGGTGATCAGGGCGGCTTGTGGGTGATACGTGTAGTTCGTGATTTTACCGTTTGGGGCTTCTTCACGCAGGAGGAGATTTTTCCCTTCGGTGCTATAGAATTTGCGGGTTGCTGCTGTCTCTGAGGCTGATTTACCTGTGAGATTACCGGTGATTTTCTCAACTAAGACGTTTCCAAAATTGTCGTATTCAAAACTGCGGGTAAAATAAGGGGTATTGGAGGCGTCATAAAAGGCGCGAGAGAGGATCTCTCCTGAGGGGCTCCACACAAATTTTTCGTAATTGATAAGGGTTTTATTCGCATCGTGACGGTAGATGTTGTCTAGTCGAAGGGTCGTAGGAGAGTATTTGTAGCGGGTATAGGTATTATCTATTTCAAAGAGTTCTGTTAGTCCTTCAGGCGGGTTGTAGATGAATTGATGGGTGGCGTAATCTTTGCTATCGGCTCCAACCGGACTATAGAGCGCTCTGACGCGCAAACAGCGGGGATCATCTTTATCTTTAATATTGACTTTGGTGTTGTTGACATAGATTTTTTCTTTGTAATAGTAGCCAATATTCATGTAACGATCACCGGGGATTTTTCTTTGACCCACTAAGGGGCCGCAGTAGGAATGCTCGGGGGTGTAATTAATCGTTTCTGTGGGGGCGCTGGGGAGTGTGATATATTTTAGGTAAAAATTGACGTGGTGTTTTCCTTTATCGCGTTGGTAACCGTACTTTAAGACTCTTCCATCGCTGAGGTGAACGTCGCAATTGGCATCTTTGGAGGGGGAGTCAAAGTAATGAAAGGCGGCGTGGGCAAAGGTTTTTGTGGTGCTGTCATTGGTTGTCTGGATGAGAGAAATACGGTCGTGATTATCATAGGAGTAAACAACACGGTGCCCTTCGGGATATTTTTCCCACTGTAAAAGGTATTCCAAGGAGGCGAAAACCTCTGCTAGAAAAACGTCTTTAAAATTATCTTGTCTGTGGTGGGCTTTATAATGGCGGGCTGTTCCATCTGCGCAGTAAAGGGTAAATGTCCTTCCGTCTGCTTCGAGTTCGATATAGGCATTTTTAAGATTTGTATGGGCGCTAATCTTCCCCTCCGAGGTGTTGGTCATTCCAGGCAGAGAAGAGGGTGGGTGGAATTTAGAGGGGTGAACGCGGGATTTTTTGGCACAGACCTTGTTTTCATATTTTTTATAAACCTCTTGTGCATCTGCTCGAAATGTAAAAGAAGACCCTTTTGATTCTTTGATGGTGATTGTTGTGGGCTCATTTTTGAGGGTGGTTAGTGTGGCCTTGAGA
>JACCDZ010841629.1_pt1 | contig 12338 bp, 14 predicted proteins | sample 7449551 | NCBI WGS metagenome assembly JACCDZ01 (sample SAMN15323452, study PRJNA562643) | freshwater metagenome | isolation source: river surface water | place: USA:Blue River Watershed | collected 2017-08-18
TAATAACAACTAACATATTTTATGCCGATTTTTTAAAACTGCGGTAAGTAACTTAAAATTACACATTATTTAGTTTGGATTTTTTTGTTTATCTTTCTTTAAACTCTCCGATGTCCAATAAATATCGAATTTGGTAATTTCTAAACCATTTTTTCCCATTTCGTCCATAACTTCGTTTGCGTAAGAATGACCATCCTTTATTTTAATTTTATCTTTAGTGTAAGCAGGCAACTCTACTTCGCTTCCATTTAATTTAACACATAGATAAATTTTAACTTCACCTATTTCGCTTATTTTACAAGTTTCATTTTTTGTTTTTTTACTTTCAACAGATGTTTTTTCTTGCGCTTGTGCGTTAAAACTAAGAAAAATAAACATACAAACAACAACTATATTTTTCATAAACATTTGATTTTAATTTCATTAAATATAAAAAAATCTCGATTACCAATTACATTAGCATCGAGATTTTAACTTAAAAAATGAATAGTTATGTTATGACCAGTGTTTGTTTGTATAAGTATCGTATTGGTAAGCGTAAATTCTACTCCATTTATCGTATTGTGATCTGCTTAACAGATTTTGAATTTTACGATCGTACTCACGGTCTAGCATACGCAATTTTTGCTCTGGATTTCTGTATTTTCTAACAATATAACGCTCTTCGTTTTGTTTGTCTTTCAATATATCAACCAACATACATTCTTGGCGTACGGTAAGGTTTAATCTATCAAAAGTATATTTACCATAATGGTTGTTTTTATAGTTTTGTTCGTAACGGTTTTGATGTCTGTTGTCATCGGTTCTAACCATTTGGCGTTGCTGTGCAAATCCGCTTAATCCTAAAGCTAATACTACTAGTGTAATTAATGTTCTCATGATTTCTATTTTTTTTGTTGTTTGGTTAATGTATTTCAATTGCCGTGCCAAAATTTAATAATTGAGTCTTAAAAATCACAAACGACTAAATACCAAAGTTTTACAAAACAAAAAAAAGCATCAAGATTTTCACTTGATGCTTTTCTATATATACATTTTATAATCTTAATACGCTCTTGCGTCTTTTCCTTCAACAAAATTCATAAAAGCGCGGTTAACAACACGGTTACCACCTGCTGTTGGATAATTTCCTGTAAAATACCAATCGCCTAGGTTATCAGGACACGAAACATGTAAGTTTTCAACTGTTTGGAACATTACTTTTAAATCGGCCTTTACGGTTTCTGGATGCAACATTTCTGAAATTTTATCCGAAATTTCTTCATCGGTAAACGGTGCGTAAATTTCTTTTACAAAATTAACAACTTGCTCATCAGGTAAATGTTCTTGTGTTTTACATTTTGCATAAACCTCATCTATAATATGATACATATTGCGGTCTTTCAACAACTCAAGTGTAGCATTAAAAGCAATTAAAGTTTCCATTTTAGCCATATCAATTCCGTAACAATCTGGGTAACGAATTTGCGGAGCCGAAGAAACTACAATTATTTTCTTAGGATTTAATCGATCTAACATTTTTACAATCGATTTTTTTAAGGTAGTTCCACGCACAATACTATCGTCAATTACAATTAACGTATCGGTTGGTTTTACAACACCATATGTAACATCGTACACATGTTCTACCATATCATCACGGTTGCTATCGTCGGTAATAAAAGTACGCAACTTAGCATCTTTAATGGTAATTTTTTCTGAACGAATGGTTTTAGATAGTATTTCGTTTATTTTTTCTGGCGATAAATCGCCATTCAAAGCTAAAATACGTTCGGTTTTTTGTTTGTTTAAGAATTCATTTGCGCCTTCAACCATACCAAAATACGAAACTTCGGCTGTATTAGGAATGTATGAAAACACAGCGTTTTCAACATCGTTATTTAATTCTTTCAAAATCATAGGCATCATGGTTCTACCTAACATTTTGCGTTCCTGATATATAGACGCATCGTTACCGCGTGAAAAATAAATACGCTCAAACGAACACGCTTTGCGCTGTAACGGTTCTAAAATTTGTTCAAACGAAACATTTCCGTTTTTCTTTATTATGATTGCTTTACCTGGATCTAACTCTTTAATATCGTTAAAAGGCACATTAAATGCGGTTTGAATTACGGGACGTTCTGATGCTACAGCAACAATTTCATCGTCTTCATAATAAAAAGCTGGACGAATACCTGCTGGATCGCGCAACACAAACGCATCGCCATGACCAATCATACCAGCCATTGCAAAACCACCGTCCCAGTTTTTTGATGCACGGCGTAAAATACGTGCAATATCTAAACGTTCACCAATTACTGGCGATGCTTCTTTTTTAGTTAACCCTTCTTTATCGCGTAAGTCAAAGTACAAATCTTCTACTTCATCGTCTAAAAAATGACCAATTTTTTCCATAACTGTAACAGTATCGGCCATTTGTTTAGGGTGTTGCCCAAGGCGCACTAAATCGTCAAACAACACTTTTACATTTGTTAAATTAAAATTACCTGCTACAATTAGGTTGCGATGCATCCAATTATTCTGACGTAAAAATGGGTGTACACTTTCAATGTTATTTTTACCAAAAGTACCATAGCGTACGTGTCCCAAAAAAACTTCACCTAAATAAGGCATGTGTTTTTTTAAAGCATCGGTATCGTTTGCTAAATCAGGATTTTGTTCTAACTCATCGTTAATACGACCGTTAATTTGGGCAAAAATATCTTGTATAGGCGATGTTTTATTAGAACGCACACGACTAATATAGCGTTCACCCGGTTCCATATCTAATTTAATACTTGCTAAACCGGCACCATCTTGTCCGCGGTTGTGTTGTTTTTCCATTAGCAAATACATTTTTTGAATAGCATAAAAGCTAGAACCGTACTTTTCTTTGTAAAATGATAATGGTTTTTTTAATCGTAAAAGTGCAATACCACATTCGTGTTTTATAGCGTCGCTCATTGTTATATGTTGTTGTGTTGTTTTTAAACCAAAAAAAGCCCGTAAAAAGGGCTTTCGTAATTATTCTGCTAGTTCAATATTAAACTGTGTTAGCATTTTAAATTGTTGTAAACGGTTGTTTACTTCTTCTTTATTTAATTGTTCCATACGCTCGGTTCCAAATTTTTCAACGCAGAACGATGCTAAATTTGAGCCATGAATAATGGCGTTTTTCATGTTATGAAACGTTATGTTGCCTTGTTGCGCTAAGTAGCCCGAAAAACCACCCGCAAAAGTATCACCAGCACCTGTTGGGTCAAAAACTTCTTTTAAAGGTAAAGCAGGTGCAAAAAACACTTGTGTGTTATTAAACAATAACGCACCGTGTTCGCCTTTTTTAATAACAACGTATTTTGGCCCCATGGTATGTATAATTTCGGCTGCTTTTACCAATGAGTATTCACCTGATAATTGGCGTGCTTCTTCGTCGTTAATTGTAAGTACATCTACACGTTTTAAAACTTGTTTAAGCTGATCTAATGCACAATCCATCCAAAAATTCATGGTATCTAAAACCACTAACTTTGGTTGCGCTGTAAGTTGATCTAATACGCTTATTTGTATGTTTGGATGTAAGTTTCCAAGCATAATTACGTCGGCATCTTTAAAATTTTCAGGAACAATAGGGTTAAAATCGGCCAATACGTTTAATTGGGTATCTAAGGTATCGCGCGAATTTAAATCGTTATGATACAATCCACTCCAGAAAAATGTTTTTCCGTCTTTCACAACTTCTATTCCAGAAATATCGATATTTTTATTGGCTAATAAGTTTAAGTATTCTTGTGGAAAATCGTTTCCAACTACAGAAACAATTGCCGACTTTACATTAAAATGTGCTGCCGAAAGGCCTATATAAGTAGCGGCTCCGCCTAAAATTTTGTCGGTTTTACCAAAAGGAGTTTCAATTGCATCAAAAGCAACCGTTCCTACAATTAATAATTTGTTCATATAGTTGTATGTAAATGAAGATGCAAAGATAATACGAAACCAACTAATACACAAGCAACTTTATCACTTGTTAATATAGTTTAATTTTCATTTTGCTCGTACCACTCATCAATCAATAATTTTGACTCTTTTGATGCTTGCACGGCCAAAAAGTCGCAACGTTCATTCATGGGGTGGTTGTTATGTCCTTTGATCCACTGAAAATTAACTTTATGTTTGCGGTAAATCTTTAAAAAGCGCTGCCATAAATCGGGATTTTTTTTACCTGCAAACCCTTTTTTTTCCCAACCAAAAACCCATCCTTTAGCTACTGAATCTACTACATATTTAGAATCTGAAACCACCAAAACTGTTAAATTATCTTTTGTTAAAGCTTCTAAACCTACAATTACCGCCAACAATTCCATACGATTATTAGTTGTTTTGCGATACCCTTTAGAAAGTTCTTTAAAATGTTTGGTGTTGTTTAAATGAAGTATCACACCATAGCCACCCGGTCCTGGGTTTCCGCGTGATGATCCATCGGTATATAAAAGAATTTCGGGTTGCATGTAGTTTTATTTCTGCAAAAATACAATTCTATTTTGGCATTTTTTTTGGTAGTTTTGATAAAATTTATCTTATGAAAAATGTTTTTAGCTTTATAATGTTTTTAACAGCTTGTTTTGCAAATGCACAATATTTACAAAACGATACTATTTATTTTGATATACCAAACGATACCCTTGCACGCCTTTGGGACAGCCACGATTACAACCATACCGATATTGATTTAAAAAACAAACGTATTATAAACGATTACTACGCTTTTGAAGATGGTGTTGTTTTTGCTGTTGATGATTCGTTATCATTTGAAATTGGCAGTTACGATAAAAACAATCTGAATTTAGAAAAACACTACAAATTTTCGAAACCTTTATTCAATCGCTTAGAAATTACCGAAGTTGAAAGCAAAAAAACGGCTAAGGTACGCACCAAAGCCGATTGTATAATTTTTGAAGATCCTGAAAATATTCTAACCGATGTTATTAAACTGTGGTTAAGCGAAAAATGCATTCGCCGTTTGTTAAATCGCGAAGATGCCGAAGGTTTTATAAGTGAAATACTTATTGGCGTTGGAACATCGCTTTAATAATTTAATAGCTTCGCAATTACTTTCGGAAAATGCTCATACTCTAATTCATGTACTTTTGCAGCAACATCTAATGGGGTATCCGTTGCACTAACATCTGTTTTTGCCTGAAAAATAACAGCGCCTTCATCGTACTCTTCACTTACGTAATGAATAGTTATACCCGTTTCGGTTTCGTTATTAGCAACAACTGCTTCGTGTACAAAATTACCGTACATACCTTTACCACCAAATTTTGGCAATAACGCTGGGTGAATATTTATTATTTTATTGGGAAACATTTTTACTATTTGCGCTGGAAACAACAACAAATAACCTGCTAAAACAATTAAATCGGGATTTAAATCTTTAATTCTATCAAACAAAACACCCTCATCGTTTTGCTTTTTGTTAATAACTTCAGCCGGAACATTTAGGTTTTTTGCACGTTCTAACACAAAAGCGTCTTTTTTATTAGTAATGATATGAAAATTACATGTTAAATTGTTTTTGTTAAAAAAACGAATAATATTTTCGGCATTACTACCCGACCCAGATGCCATTAACACAATGTTTTTCATACGATTACCCTTTTGTTTTGTTTAATTTTAAAATTGAATATTGAAATTAATTCGCACAAAATTCGAAAAAAATATTCAATTAAAATTATTTTTTTTAAATTCGCAGTTACAAAAACAATTAAAAATGTGGTATTAAATAAAAGTTTTATATTTTTGCCACATCAATTAAACTTAAAAAATAGAAAAGATTATGTCAGACATTGCATCAAGAGTAAAAGCAATTATCGTTGACAAATTAGGAGTTGACGAAAACGAAGTTGTATTAGAAGCAAGCTTCACAAACGATTTAGGAGCTGATTCATTAGACACTGTTGAGCTAATCATGGAGTTTGAAAAAGAATTTGACATTCAAATCCCAGACGATCAAGCTGAAAACATTGCTACTGTTGGTCAAGCTATCTCTTACATCGAAGAGGCTAAAAAATAATAACTAATATGCCTGCGCAATAGCAATATTACGCAGGTGTTATTATTTACCTTTTTTAAGTTAAGATTAATTTTAGATTTAAAATCTATAAAATTATAGCAACCCAATGTTTCTTTTGTCTTGAAACTTGGGTTTTATTTTTTTAATTAAAAATATACGTATATGAATTTGAAGCGAGTTGTTGTTACTGGTTTAGGTGCCCTAACTCCTATTGGAAATAACGTTTCAGCTTTTTGGAACGGGCTTATTAACGGAGTAAGCGGCGCAGCGCCAATTACCTATTTTGACGCTTCTAACTTTAAAACACAGTTTGCTTGTGAAGTTAAAGGCTTTAATGTTGAAGAATTTATCGACAAGAAAGAAGCACGCAAAATGGACAAATACACCCAATATGCTATGGTTACTGCAACCGAAGCTATGGAAGATGCTAAATTTAATTTTGAAACTTTAAATTTAGATCGCGCAGGTGTTATTTGGGGTTCTGGCATTGGTGGTTTACAAACTTTTCAAGACGAAGTTACAAACTTTAACCAAGGAAACGGTGTACCTAAATTTAACCCGTTTTTTATTCCTAAAATGATTGCCGATATCGCTGGTGGATTAATTTCAATGAAATACGGATTACGTGGACCAAATTTCACTACCGTTTCTGCTTGTGCATCATCAACAAATGCAATTATAGATGCATTTAATTACATTCGTTTAGGTATGGCCGATGTTATTGTTACGGGTGGATCTGAAGCTGCAGTTACAATTGCCGGAATTGGCGGTTTTAACGCTATGCACGCTTTATCTACACGCAACGACGATCCTACAACTGCATCACGCCCAATGGATAAAGGTCGCGATGGTTTTGTTTTAGGCGAAGGTGCAGGTGCTTTGGTTTTAGAAGAATACGAGCATGCAGTTGCACGTGGTGCCCATATTTATTGTGAAGTTGGCGGCGGTGGAATGTCTGCAGATGCACACCACATTACAGCTCCACATCCTGAAGGTTTAGGTGCTAAAAATGTAATGTTAAACTGTTTACGCGATGCTGGTTTAAAACCTACCGATGTAGATGGCGTAAACATGCACGGAACATCTACCCCATTAGGCGATATTGCAGAATCAAAAGCTATTTTAGAAGTTTTTGGCGAACACGCATACACTATGAATTTAAATTCAACAAAATCTATGACCGGGCATTTACTTGGTGCTACAGGTGCTGTTGAAGCTATTTCGTGTATTTTAGCTTTAAAACACGGTATAATTCCACCTACAATCAATCATTTTACCGATGATGAAAACATTGATCCTAAGCTTAATTTTACGTTTAACAAAGCACAAAAACGTGATGTAAAAGTATTAATGAGCAACACTTTTGGATTTGGTGGCCACAACGCTTGTGTGTTGGTAAAAAAATTAGAAAGCTAAACCATGAATTGGTTTAAAAAAATATTGAATAAAAAATCCCCTATACCCAATAGTGGGATTTTTTATTCTAACATTACCAAAATAATTGGGTACAAACCCAAAAACATTACGTTGTTTGAAACCGCTTGTACACACCGGTCGTTAAACAAAACAACCATTAATGGCGATGCTTTAAATTACGAGCGTTTAGAATTTTTAGGCGATGCTGTTTTAGGCCTTGTAATAGCTGCTTTTTTATACAAAAATGCACCTAAAGGCGATGAAGGTTACTTAACCCAAATGCGTTCTAAAATTGTAAACCGCAACTTCCTAAACAGCATAGGCAAAAAACTACAACTTATAAAACTGGTACAATCAAAAGCAAAAGTTACTAATTTTGGCGATAACATAAACGGCAATTTACTTGAAGCATTAATTGGCGCCATTTATATGGATGTAGGTTTTACAGCTTGCGAAAAATTTATCTTTAAGAACATTTTAATTGATTTTAAAGATTTAGAACATTTAGAAAACAAAATTTCAAGCTACAAAAGTTTGTTCATAGAATACTGCCAAAAAAACAAACACAGCTTTAAATTTGAAAATTGCGAGGATAACGGCAAAGATCCCGTTAAGCATTTTTGCATTAAATTATACTTTAACAATGTAGAAATTGCACGTGGCCGTGCTACAAGTAAGAAAAAAGCCGAAGAAAAAGCTGCTCAACGTGCTTACTTTGCCCTGCAAAATAAAATGTAACTTCCTATAAAAATTAAAACATAATACGTTAATTCAATCAATCTTTTTTTAATTCATATCATGCCTATATGTATTAAAAAAACATTAAATATGTAAACTATTCATATAAACAGATTTAAATTTTGTATTTTTGTTAAAAATGACGCCACCTAAGAAAAATACAACGGAAATAATACATAAGTTATATGACGACGATACTTATAACGATGATATTGTTTTAATTGCATTAAAATCTAACATGCCCGATTATAAAATGGCATATTGCTTAAACAAACAATTAGGTGTTCATTTTAAAAAAGTAATCCCCGAAATATCAATAAACGATAACGGAACTGCTTTTTTTAGAAGTTTTAATTACCACGATCAAAAAAATCATTTAATTTGGCGGCTGTTTGAAAACAAATCGAACTTTGTTGAAAATAGTGAAAACGTGAATTTTTCGTTATTTAACAGTAACGACGAAGGTTTTTACGCAACAAATTATTTAATACCCGAGTGGAAAACCATTGACTTTTTTATTTTAATAGAAAACATAGATTTTTTATTTAATGCAGAAGAGTTGTTGGAAAAAATTCAAACTATAAAAAACATTTCCACTCAATTTATTATTGATATGGATACTTTAAGTTCAAAATCACAAAAAAATTTAATTTTTTAATATGTTACCACGTAAAAAAACAAAAATAGTCGCAACCTTAGGGCCGGCTTGTAGCACCAAAGAAATTATTCAACAAATGATAGAATCAGGTGTGAATGTTTTTAGAATTAACTTTTCGCATGCCGATTACTTTGATATTGAAGACAAAGTACGCATTATACGCGAATTAAATAACGAATTTCATTACAACACATCGATATTAGCCGATTTACAAGGCCCTAAATTGCGCGTAGGCGTTATGAAAGATGAAGTTGTACTTAAAAAAGGCGATATCATTACTTTTTCTACCAAAGAAGAATTTTTAGGAACAGCTGAAAAAGTGTACATGACCTATAAAAGTTTTCCTCAGGACGTAAATCCTGGCGAAAGTATTTTACTTGACGATGGAAAGCTAATTTTTAATGTTTTAGAAACAGACCGCGAGCATGAAGTAAAAGCAGTTGTTGTACAAGGCGGTCCGTTAAAATCTAAAAAGGGAGTAAACTTACCCAACACCAAAGTATCTTTACCGGCATTGACCGAAAAAGATATAAAAGATGCACTTTTTGCCATTAAATTAAGTGTAGATTGGATTGCATTATCGTTTGTAAGAACTGAAGACGATTTAGAGGATTTACGTTTATTGATTGAACAAAATTCCGACCATAAAATTCCAATTATTGCAAAAATTGAAAAACCCGAAGCGGTTGCAAACATCAACAAAATTGTATCGCATTGCGATGGTTTAATGGTGGCGCGTGGCGATTTAGGTGTTGAAATACCCGCACAAGAAGTTCCATTAATTCAAAAACAATTGGTTCATAAAGCAAAATACGCTCGAATTCCGGTTATTATTGCTACACAAATGATGGAAACCATGATTACCAGCTTAACCCCTACACGTGCCGAAGTGAACGACGTAGCAAACTCGGTAATGGACGGTGCCGACGCGGTAATGCTTTCAGGTGAAACATCGGTTGGTAATTATCCTGTACAGGTAATTGAAAAAATGACGCAGATTATTGAAAGTGTTGAAAATTCTGACTTAATAAAGCTACCCGTTAACGACCCTAAAATTAAAACCAAGCGTTTTATAACCAAATCTATTTGTTACCATGCGGCTATTATGGCAAATGATATTGAGGCTAAAGTTATTAATACGTTAACCAATTCAGGGTACACTGCTTTTCAAATATCAGCATGGCGCCCTAATGCGCATATTTTAGCATACACATCAAACAAAAACATGCTTACGCAATTAAATTTACTTTGGGGCGTTACAGCATTTTGGTACGATAAATACGAAAGTACCGATGTTACTATTGAAGACATTAATAAAATTGCCAAAGAAAACAATTACGTTAAAGAAGGCGATTATACCATTAATTTAGCATCGATGCCTTTAAACGAAAAAGGAATGGTAAACACTGTACGTGTTTCGGAGATTGAATAATAAACCAAATTTTAATATAAACTAAAAGTCATTCTTAACCGAGAATGGCTTTTTTGCTTACGAAAGGGATTACCTTCGGTCAGTTCGGCCAAAGCCTCGTGTGCAGTAAAAATCCTTTTTGTTAGGAACGAACAAAAAGATTTTAACGTAAAGCCCGGCCCGAAGGGTTTGCCATGATAAAAATAAAGTACAAAAAAAGCCTTCGATTTTCTCGAAGGCTTTTGTGTATAAGAAAATAGATTATTTTTTCTTTTTTGCACCTTTTTCTGCTTTTGCAGCTTCTTGAGCAGCTTTCATAGCCGCACGAGAGATACGTACTTGAGCAACAACTGTGTTATCTGGGTGTAACAATTTAAAGTTGTTAGTTGGTAATTTAGTAACGTATAATTTGTTACCCATTTCTAATTCAGTGATATCAGCTTCTACGAAATCAGGTAAATTAGCAGGTAAAGCACGTACTTTTAATTTACGTTGGTTTAAACGTAATACACCACCAGCCATAACACCTTTACTGTTACCTACTACTTTTACAGGCACTTCCATAGTAATTTCTTTGTCTGCGTGTAATTGGTAAAAGTCAATGTGTAAAATTTTGTCTGATACTGGATCAAACTGAATATCTTGTAAAACACAGTCAATAGTTTTACCACCTAAATCAACAGCAACTGTATGTACGTTTGGAGTGTACACCAAGTTTTTAAACGCTTTTTCTTCAGCTGTAAAATGTACTGGTTGTTCTCCTCCGTAAACTACGCAAGGAACCAATCCAGCATTACGTGCGGCTTTAGTAGCTACTTTACCTACGCTTTCTCTTTCTTGTCCTTTAATTGAAATTGATTTCATTTTAAATATATAAAAATTAATAAAAAATTACATGATAAATTTATCGCTTATCGATGTGTTGTTTTGTACCATGTGCATAACATCGGCAAACAAACCAGCACAGCTTAATACGCGAATTTTGTTACTTTGTTTTTTAAGCGGTATAGAATCGGTTACAATTAATTCTGTTAAAGATGAATTTTCAATTTTCTCTACAGCATTGCCCGACAAAATAGCATGTGTACAAATTGCACGTACGCTTAAGGCACCGCGTTCTAACATTACATCGGCTGCTTTTGCAAGTGTACCGCCTGTGTCAATCATATCATCAACCAAAATAACATTACGGCCTTTTACATCGCCAATAAGTTCCATGGTATCAATTACGTTTGCTTTTTTGCGTTGTTTGTAACAAACTACTACTTCGCTTTCTAAATATTTCGCATACGCATAAGCACGTTTTGAACCGCCCATGTCTGGTGATGCAATGGTTAAATTTTCTAAACCTAATGATTGTACGTAAGGTAAGAAAATGGTTGATGCATACAAGTGATCTACAGGTTTTTCAAAGAACCCTTGAATTTGATCGGCGTGTAAATCCATAGTCATTACACGTGTTGCACCTGCTGTTTCTAACATTTTAGCTACTAATTTAGCACCTATTGGCACACGAGGCTTGTCTTTACGATCTTGACGTGCCCATCCAAAATAAGGAATAACAGCGGTAATATGGCGTGCTGACGCGCGTTTAGCCGCATCGCACATTAACAATAATTCCATTAAATTATCGGCACTAGGAAAGGTAGAACACACTAAGAATACACGTAATCCACGAATAGATTCTTCGAATGAAGGTTGAAATTCCCCATCGCTATAATGTGAAAAGGTAACTTTACCTAGCTCTACACCGTAATGCTTTGCAATTTCTTCTGCTAATTCTTTACTCTGCGAACACGCAAACACCTTTGCTTCAGGCTCAAAGTAACTCATTGTTAATTAGTTTAGTAGTTATTATTGTTGTTGTATTGTGGGTGCAAATTTAAAAATAAAATTGATGTTACTTGCATTTTTTTTGCTTTTTATTTGTTTTAATTGAAAATGTACTTACATTTGCACTCACAATTTCAAGCAAAAAGCCTGAGTGGCGGAATTGGTAGACGCGCACGACTCAAACTCGTGTTCTTCGGAGTGTGGGTTCGATTCCCACCTCAGGTACA
>JACCDZ011674975.1_pt1 | contig 12338 bp, 13 predicted proteins | sample 7449551 | NCBI WGS metagenome assembly JACCDZ01 (sample SAMN15323452, study PRJNA562643) | freshwater metagenome | isolation source: river surface water | place: USA:Blue River Watershed | collected 2017-08-18
CTTTACCGGCCTGAAGCCTGGTGCAACGACTTTTATAGACTGCGTTGGCAAGCGCGTCATCAGCGCAAAACTAAATGGCGTCGACTTTGATCCTAAGTTTGATGGTGAATCAGTCTTCTTGCCTGCCATCGCCGCAGAAAACGTTCTAGAAATTGAACATGAGGGTATTTATTCAAATTCGGGTGAAGGTCTGCACCGTTTCGTAGATCCTGCCGACAACGAGGTATATCTCTATACCCAGTTCGAAACTGGCGATGCGCGTCGCATGTATGCCTGCTTCGATCAACCAGATCAGAAGGCCACATTCACGATTAGCACGATTACTCCAAAGCACTGGGAAGTAATCTCAAACTACGGAGTTGAATCAACAACGGATCTCGATGGAGATCGTAAGCACATCCAGTTTGCGCAGTCACAAGTAATTTCAACTTACGTGACCGCAATCGTTGCCGGTCCTTACACATCGGTGCATGACGAGTACAAGGGCGAAAAGACAATTCCGCTTGGTATTTATGCGCGTAAATCTTTCTTTAAGCACGTAGATGCTGAAAACATCTTCGAAGTTACCAAGCAAGGATTCGCTTACTTTGAAAAGACTTTCGGTCTTGCTTATCCATTTGGTAAGTACGACCAGATCGCAGTTGCCGAATACAACTGGGGTGCGATGGAGAACGTTGGCTGCGTAACTTTCCACGAAGATGTTTTGATCTTCCGCAGCAAGGTCACAGAGCGCAACTACATCAGCCGCGCTACAACAATCCATCACGAAATGGCTCATATGTGGTTCGGCGATCTCGTCACCATGAAGTGGTGGCAAGACTTGTGGCTTAACGAATCATTTGCTGAATGGGCTTCATATATGTCTGTAAGCGAATCGACTCAGTACAAGCACGCTTGGACAGAATTTAACTCGGTACGCAAGAACTGGGCATACCGCGTAGATCAGATGACATCTACCCACCCAATCGCCGTTGAGATGGAAGATCTCGATGCGGTTCGTACAAACTTCGACGGTATTTCATATGCCAAAGGTGCATCGGTGCTTCAGCAACTTGTTGCGCACGTTGGTCGTGACAACTTCCTCGCTGGTCTTCGTAAATATTTTGCAAAGCATGCTTACAAGAACACAGAGCTCAGTGACTTGATCACCGAACTTGAGGCGACTAGTGGAAAAGATCTAACCGCTTGGGTTGCCACATGGCTTCGTACAGCAGGTGTAAACACGCTTCGCCCGGTAATCACGCTAGATGGCGATAAATATGCATCTGTATCAGTGAAGCAAGAAGTGCCTCCGATGCCGATCGGCTCAAAGGAACTCCGCCCACACCGCCTCTATGTTGGCCTCTTTGATGTAAATGGTGCTGCACTTGTGCGTCGCGAAAGCATTGAGGTTGATATCGCAGGTGAGCTGACTGAAGTAAAAGAACTTGCCGGCAAGAAAGCGGCAGATCTGTTGCTGATCAACGACCACGACCAGACCTACGCAAAGCTTCGCTTTGACGAACGCTCAGTTGAAACTATGAAGAAGTACCTGGGTCAATTAGATGACTCACTTGCACGCGGACTTATCTGGGCATCGCTCTGGGATTCAACTCGTGATGGTGAGCTTGCTGCCAGTGATTACATCACTATCGCACTTAACGCGCTTAAGGGTGAATCAGATATCTCAATGATCACTGCAACTTTTATGCAGATTGATACCGCTATCTGGGCATACGTTGCGCCAAAGAACCGTGAAGCAGTACGTCTAGCGGTTGCTAGCGCTGCTGAAGCTCTTCTAGATGGAGCAAAGCCAGGTAGCGATCACCAACTGCAGTATGCACGTGCATTTGCAAACAATGCTGTTACCCCTGCTCAATTTGATCGCTTAAAGGCGATGCTCGATGGTTCGGTTAACGGGCTTACCGTTGATGCCGAACTTCGTTGGTACATCTTTATCTGCGGTGTGAAGCGTGGAGTATTCGGTCCAGCCGAAATTGCTGCTGAAGGAGATCGCGATAAGACGGCGCATGGAAAGCAATATGTTGCTTATGCACACGCCGCTATTCCGACTCGCGAGGCGAAAGTTGCTGCATTTAAATCAGTCACAACTGATGATTTGAGCAACACCATCCACTCTTACAAGTGCCGCGGATTCAATGAAAATATACATTGTGATCTGCTTGAGGCATTTGTTGATGACTACTTTGATGCCATCTTGAAAGTCTGGGAAACCAAGGGCTTTGAGATCGCAGAGACAACCGCAACTCTAACCTTCCCGACTTGGGCAATTAGCGAAGCAACCGTCGCAAAGGCTCAGCACTGGCTTGATGTAACTGGCAAGGACGCATCACATGCGCTTCGTCGTTCAGTTATTGAAGGTCGCGATGCCATGACACGTGCCCTCAAGGCGCGTGCGGTTGACGCTAGTCGATAGAAGTAATTGCTGAAGTTGCGTTCTTCGACTTCTTGCGATCGCCAGTCATTGCATAAGTTATGACTGAGATCAGCGCGAACAACGCGATTGGTGCAATTACGAAGTAGGTAAAAGTTTCGATTGCGCTTAAGCCTTCTCCTGCAACTGTTCCATCTTCTTGGTTATCAAGCGCCAAGAAATTAATTGCGGATGCGATACGAATCATCATGGGAGTAAGTCTAAGCGAATTACGCGGTTGCCGCTGCCACGCCAAATGGCGCAAGATATGGCAGCCAACGAGTGTCTGTGCGTCCGGTGCCGAGAATTCGCCAAGCCGCGCCAACTGGTTCGCGCGGAAGTGAGCGAAGTCTCCAACCCAATTCCTTAAGTGGCTTATCGGCCTTTAAGTGATTGCACTTATGACAGGCAGAGACAACGTTTTCCCAATTGTGTCCGCCGCCACGAGAACGTGGAATCACGTGGTCTATGGAAGTTGCTGGTGCACTGCAGTAAACGCAACGGCCACCATCGCGAGCGAAAATCGCACGACGCGAAAGCGGAACAGCGTGACGGTATGGAATCTTCACAAATTTGTTTAGGCGAATAACTGATGGAAGTTCGATTTCGCCTTGCGAGAAGTGCAAGATATTTCCAGAGGCTTCAACCATCGTTGCGCGTGAATTGAGTACCAAGAGCAGCGCACGGCGTTCTGTTACGACACCTAGTGGTTCGTAGGTGGCGTTTAGAACTAATGAACGAGACATGGCTACCCCGGTTACTTCAGGCGCGTGGCTCGCGCCGATTGGTTTATCTTGCACCAAATTTGCACGGATCGGGGTATTTGTAGGTCAATTTTAGGTAAAGAATTAGTTAGAGTTTGCGACATGAGCGATCAGACCCGCAATATCTTGGAATGGCTAAGCGGGTCACCGCTTCGCGTCTTTAGCGTCTTGGTAGCCGCCTGGATTGCCCAGAGCATTGGGCATCGCGCAATCGAGCGAGCAATCAACAAACTTGCGACAGCCGACCTAAAGCCTGGTCCAGGTTTTGCAAAGCGCCAAGCCGAACGTGCCCGTACAACTGGGTCAGTACTTAATTCGATATTGAAAGCTGCTGTTTGGATAATCGCTATTGCCATGATCTTGGGTGAATTTGGATTCAACTTAGGTCCTGTAATCGCATCAGCCGGTGTTATCGGAGTTGCAATTGGTTTGGGTGCTCAAACACTCGTGCGCGATGTTTTATCAGGAATCTTTATGTTGATTGAAGATCAGTACGGCGTTGGCGATCAGATTTCAACTTTAGAGATTGAAGGCGTTGTAGAAAAAGTTGGCTTACGTATTACAACTATTCGCGATAAAAAGGGCGTGCTTTGGTATGTCCGCAATGGCGAAATTTTAGTTATTGGAAATGCTTCTCAGAAGCATTAACCATTCCGTGCGCGGCCATCTCTAAGTATTCGCGCAGTTGTATGCGATGTATATCTGACATCTCCATACCTTCGAGAGCTCCCAGTGCACAATTCAGCCAGGCATCGCGCGCAGCGAGATCGATATGAAAACCTGCATGGCGCATCCGTAGTCGCGGATGTCCGCGTTCTTCAGAGTAAGTAGTTGGTCCGCCCCAATATTGTTCCAAAAACATTTTTAGACGAAGCGCCGCTCCATGCATATCTTTCTCGGGATACATCGGACGCAAAATTGGATCGGTTGCAACTCGAGCATAGAACTGCGAAACGAAGTCATTGAAGAAGGCTTCTCCCCCGACCTCTTCGTAGAAAGTAGTCATGTTCGCAAGACCTTATCGTCGACGCCTTTGGCAATCTGCAAAACAAAGTACGCAGTAATGATGCACATCGCACCACTGATATAGAACGCGAGAGCGTAATCGCCGATTTGAACTCGCAAGATTGCTGCGCCAAAGGCGGCAACCGCGCCACCGATCTGGTGAGCTGCGAAGACCCAGCCATAAACAACGCTGGCACGAGAAGGGCCAAGTACTGCGCGACAGAGCATTATCGTTGGTGGAACCGTTGCCACCCAATCCAAGCCATAGAAAATTACGAAGACCAAAGTTGATGGATGAATACTGCTAAAGAGAATCGATGGCAACAGGAATAGTGAAAGACCACGTAGCCCGTAATAGAAGAAGAGAAGTTTGCGTGGATCGTAACGATCGGTCAGCCAACCACTAAGTAGCGTTCCGATAACATCGAAGATTCCGACCATTGCCAATAGCGAAGCCGCCAAAGTTGTCGGCATGCCATGATCATGTGCTGCCGGAATAAAGTGAGTTCCGATTAATCCACTTGTTGAAAGACCGCAGACAAAGAATGAACCAAAGAGAAACCAGAAATCCTTCTTCTTTGAGCTCTGCTTCAAAGTATCGATGGCTAAAGCGCCAGCGCTTAAATCGCTCGGTGTAGGTGGCTGCCAATCTTCAGGTGCTCCGTATGGAAGTAAACCAAGGTCTGCCGGTTTTTCCCTAAGAAAGAGATAAATAAAGGGAACAACCGCTAACGAAAATGATGCAACGGTTATTGAAACCGACTTCCAACCATATGTAAGTGCCATATGTGAAAGGCCAGGTAGGAAAATAAGTTGCCCTGTTGCGGTTGCGGCGGTTAATAGCCCAGTAACAATTCCGCGCTTTTGAACAAACCAACGGTTTGCAACAGTTGCTGCAAATACCAGCGCCATCGATCCAGTTCCAATTCCGACGATCACGCCCCAAGTTGCGATCAATTGCCATGGTGCTTGAATGAAAATTGTTAAGAAAGCACCGATTGAAACGGTGGTTAGCGCTGACATAACAACTTTGCGAATTCCGAACTTCTCCATCAAGGCTGCAGCAAAAGGAGCGACTAACCCAAAGAGAAGAACGTTTATTGCAACTGCGAGAGAAATGTCAGAACGTGACCAACCAAAGGCATCTTCTAGGGGAACGATTAGAACTGAAGGTGCGGATCTAAACCCAGCTGTGGCCATGAGCGTTGCAAAGGTGACTGCAACAGCGAACCACGCTGGATGAATCCGACGAGAGGCTTTAGACATTAATTTGTTTCGAGGTAACGGGAGAGGAATTCACGTTCCTTGTCATTGAGGGGACGTGATTTCTTAGTCTCCATGGAAACTGCAACCTGCACGGTGCGGACGTGGGCAAAAACCTTGCCTGCATCTGAAATAACAAAGTGCATAGTGAAGGAGCTGTTGCCAATTTTTTCTACGGTGGTTTCGATATCTACGAAACGACCGCCATCGTAAATTGGCTCAACAAAATCAATCTCTGCTCGAGCGACCACCATTTCAATAAGTGAAGATTCGCGCATTGCTGCTGAATATTCTTCAGTGGCCCAGATAAAGCGTGCTTCCTGGACAAAGGTCAAATATTTCGCATTATTGACATGACCAAATGCATCTAAATCATCCCAACGAACAAATTGCTTACTTACGTATTTCATCAACGGGTGAGCTTTCGGTAAGTCGCACGATGTGGACGTGCCGCATCAGCCCCTAGGCGAGAGATCTTATTTTCTTCGTAAGATTCGAAGTTTCCTTCAAACCAGAACCAATTTGATTCACCTTCGTAGGCCAAGATGTGTGTCGCTACACGGTCAAGGAACCAACGATCGTGAGAGATCACAACGGCGCATCCTGGGAATTCGAGGAGCGCATTTTCAAGTGAACCAAGCGTTTCAACATCTAGATCGTTTGTAGGTTCATCGAGAAGTAAAAGGTTTCCACCTTGTTTTAGCGTCAACGCCAAGTTCAAACGATTACGTTCTCCGCCGGAAAGCACTCCAGCTTTCTTCTGCTGATCTGGTCCTTTAAATCCAAAGGCAGATACATAAGCGCGCGATGGCATTTCGACTAAACCAACTTTAATAAAGTCCAAACCATCTGAAACAACTTCCCAAAGCGATTTATTTGGATCGATTCCGCCACGAGACTGATCGACATATGCAATCTTCACAGTCTCACCGATTTTTACAGTTCCGGAATCGGCCTTTTCAAGACCGAGGATTGTTTTAAAGAGAGTTGTCTTTCCAGCACCGTTAGGTCCGATAACTCCGACGATTCCGTTGCGTGGCAAAGTAAATGAAAGGTTGTCGATCAAAATGCGATCGCCAAAACCCTTAACCAAGTTTTCTACCTCGACAACAACGTTTCCAAGACGTGGCCCAGGTGGAATCTGAATTTCATCAAAGTCCAACTTGCGCATCTTGTCTGCCTCAGCAGCCATCTCTTCGTAACGTGCTAGACGCGCTTTGGATTTAACCTGGCGGCCTTTAGCGTTCTGGCGAACCCATTCAAGTTCCTCGCTTAGTCGCTTGGCGCGCTTGGCATCTTTCTGTCCTTCAATTTTTAGACGCGTTGCCTTTGTATCCAAATATGTTGAGTAGTTACCTTCATATGGATATGCGCGACCACGGTCGAGTTCAAGGATCCACTGTGCAACGTTGTCGAGGAAGTAACGATCGTGCGTGATCGCAACAACCGCGCCTGGGTATTTATTTAAATGTTGTTCGAGCCAAAGTACTGATTCGGCATCAAGGTGGTTAGTTGGTTCATCGAGCAGCAAGAGATCTGGGGCTTCGAGAAGTAATTTACAGAGCGCCACGCGACGCTTTTCTCCACCTGATAAAACTTTTACATCAGCATCAGGAGGTGGGCAACGGAGTGCATCCATCGCTTGTTCGAGCTGCGAATCAAGTTCCCACGCGTTGCGGTGATCTAGTTGTTCTTGAAGAGTTCCCATTTCAGCAAGGAGTTTGTCGTAATCGGCATCAGGTTGTGACATTTCATCGCTGATTGCATTAAAGCGATCGAGCATTGCAACGGTTTCGGCCACACCCTCTTTAACGTTATCGATTACGTTTTTCTCTTCATTTAAAATTGGTTCCTGCATCAAAATGCCGACTGTGTAACCAGGTGTCAGGTATGCCTCGCCATTGGATGGCTGCTGCAAGCCAGCCATGATCTGCAAGACTGTTGACTTTCCAGCGCCGTTTGGACCAACAACGCCAATCTTTGCTCCTGGATAAAACATCAAGGTGACATCGTCGAGAATTACCTTGTCGCCATGCGCTTTGCGCGCCTTTTTCATCGTGTAAATGAACTCAGCCATGGAGAAAACCTTAGTGGCTTCAGTCGGTACAATTAACTAACGACCTCTGCAGGCGCCTGTAGCTCAGTCGGATAGAGCACTCGCCTTCTAAGCGAGTTGTCGCTGGTTCGATTCCAGCCAGGCGCACATGACAACACCCCTGCCCCACCTAATCTGGATCGACTGCGAGATGACCGGGCTCGATCTGGCATCTGATGCCTTAGTAGAGATCGCAGTCTTGGTGACCGACTCTGACCTCAATGTCATCGGTGACGGCGTTGATCTTGTGATCGCAACCACTCCTGAAAAATTGGCGGGGATGAACGAGTATGTAACTCAGATGCACACAACTTCGGGGTTAATCACTGAAATTCCGAATGGGACAACCGTTAGCCAAGCCGAAGAGGCAATCATTAAATATCTAGAATCAGCGGGCACTACTGCAGGTAAGTCACCACTGGCCGGAAATTCGGTAAGCGTTGATCGCAACTTCATTGCTCGCGATATGCCGCGCCTAAATGAATATCTTCATTACCGAACCGTCGATGTTTCATCAATTAAAGAGTTGGCGCGACGTTGGTATCCCAAGACCTATTTCGCAGCCCCGGCCAAGACCGGCAACCACCGCGCGCTCGGAGATATACAAGACTCGATCGCCGAACTGGCGTATTACCGCTCAACTTTATTTATCCCGAGCGCTGAAAGCGGCGAATAAACCCGATATCGAGCAAGGTTAGATAACAGGTACACTTAGCACTCAATCAGCACATGGTGGGCGTAGCTCAGCTGGTAGAGCACTCGGTTGTGGTCCGAGATGTCGCGGGTTCGAGCCCCGTCGCTCACCCCAAGTTTTCTTTTCCAACCAATGCACTAAACGAGAGCGGTAAACATGATCTTCGACGTTGTAGTTGAAATCCCAGCTGGCTCACGCAATAAATACGAAATCAATCACACCACTGGTGAAGTTCGTCTAGATCGCATGCTCTTCACAGCAACTCGCTTTCCACACGATTACGGCTTCGTTAAGAACACTCTTTCCAACGATGGTGATCCCCTCGATGCATTGATCATGTTGGATGAGCCAACATTTCCTGGCTGCGTGGTTTCGTGCCGAGTTATCGGAATGTTCCGCATGACTGATGAAAAAGGCGGAGACGACAAGTTGCTCTGCGTGGCAGCTGGAGATATCCGTAAATCGAATCTCAATGATCTAGATGATGTCCCGGTTTATGAGCTTGATGAAATCAAGCACTTCTTCGAGGTTTACAAGACTCTCGAGCCAGGCAAGGAAGTTCATGGCGGAGATTGGGTCGGACACGATGCCGCTGAGGAAGAAATCCTCGCTTCATACAAGCGATATAACGAAAGCCACTAAGACTCCCCTTTAACATTGCTCCATTGCAAAGCCACTCGCGGGCAGCGCAGATTTCGGAGAGCAAAGTGATTGATGTAAATACCGGTGATACCGCTTGGGTTCTAGCAAGCGCCGCCTTAGTTCTTTTCATGACTCCTGGTTTAGCTGTTTTCTATGGCGGAATGGTTCGCGCAAAGAGCGCGCTAAATATGATGATGATGTCATTTGCTGCGATGGGCGTTACAACAATCATCTGGGTTCTCTACGGTTACTCGCTCGCTTTCGGTAAATCACATGGTGGGCTTATCGGTGGGTTCGACCACTTAGGTCTTTCAAATACTTTGGATCAAGTAACAGGTGCCGAAGGACATCAAATCCCAGTGCTTGCATTTGCAATGTTCCAGTTAACATTCGCGATAATCACTGTGGCACTTCTTTCCGGTGCAATCGCGGATCGTGCAAAGTACGGCTCTTGGGTCGTCTTTGTCGCAGTATGGATAACTTTGGTTTATCTCCCAATTGCGCACTGGGCATTTGCAACGCAAGGTGGAAATGGCGGATGGATCATCGACAAACTCGGTGCACTTGATTTCGCAGGCGGAACAGTTGTCGAAATCAACTCAGGCGCGGCAGCTCTTGCCCTTGCACTAGTTCTCGGAAAGCGCGATGGTTTCAAGCGCGATCCAATGCGCCCACACAATATGCCATTAGTGCTTCTTGGAGCAGGAATGCTCTGGTTCGGATGGTTTGGATTTAACTCTGGTTCAGCACTTTCAGCCGGATCACTTGCAGCAACAGCGATGATCAATACTCAAATTTCAACCGCAGCAGCGGCGATGACCTGGATTGCCTTTGAGAAGAAGCGCAATGGTAAGGCGACAACTTTAGGAGTTGCATCTGGCGCTATTGCAGGAGCAGTTGCAATTACACCTGCTTGCGGTTTCTTAAACCCAATGGGTGCGTTAATTCTTGGTCTCATTGCGGGCGTTGCATCAGCATGGGCAGTAACTCGCAAATACAAGTTCGGTTATGACGATTCGCTAGATGTCGTTGGCGTTCACGGCGTTGGCGGACTTATCGGCATGCTCTTCATAGGATTTGCAGCAACCGTAACTGCAAACGCTGCAGGTAAAGATGGCCTCTTCTTCAAGGGCGGTACAGACTTGCTGCAATCTCAGGTAATCGCAATCATCACAGTGGCTATCTTTTCGTTCTGTGCCACTTGGTTAATCGCAACGGTTATCTCAAAGACTATCGGCTTCCGCGCTTTCCGTGACGACGAGCTAAACGGTCTTGACACTACTTATCACGCCGAATCGGCATATGACATAACCGGAAATTCAAACCGGTACTAGAGTTCAAACAAGAGAAGCGAGATAAATATGAAGTTAATAACTGCAATCGTTAAACCAGCAAAGGTCGATGACATCAAAGCCGCTCTTCAAGCAGCTGGAGTTCACGGCATGACCGTCTCTGAAACCCGCGGCTTTGGCCGTCAAAAGGGCCATACCGAGATTTATCGCGGCGCTGAATACACCGTTGATTTCATTCCAAAGGTTCGCATCGAACTACTTGCCGAAGATGCCGATACTGCAAACTTAGTCGACATCATTGCAAATACAGCAAACACCGGATCAATCGGCGATGGAAAAATTTGGGTTACTCCGGTTGAAACTGTTGTTCGAGTGCGCACTGGCGAGCGCGGAGCAGACGCTCTCTAGTTTTTATTGGACGAGCGAAATTAAAACATCCAGAAATTAACCTTGGTTAATTTTTTCATTAACACAGACTGCTACAGCATGGTAACCATAGGGATTCAAATGTATGCCATCGCTTCTTAATTGAGTTGGGACTAAGTCTGATGCAATGTCGACTTCGTCCTGACTCTTGGGTTTAAGAGAGTTTATGCTTAAGCCTTCATCGATCAAACATCTTCTCACATCAACAAATTTGGCATCGAGATCAATAAAACTTTCATTTAATTTAGTTATATTGTTGTAAGCGCCCGTACCAACGCCTTCACTAGCTCCATTAATAACGCTCAGTACATAGACTTTTATTTTCGGATTCAAGCGACGAAAATTTGTTATCATTGCAGCAATATCCGCCATAACAGTTTGAGAATCGTAGGCATTATTACGCCCCGACCAAATTAGATGGAATTTTGCTTTCAAATTTATGTTATCTAAACCTGTTAATGAAAATTTCTTAACTTTGCCTGAAAAGTCCTTCGAACATTTGAATATCCGTGCGGAATATTTCCCTCCAGCAAATTTGAGAATAGTTACACACTTATCAATATTTCCAGCGATGACGCTCATTCCTTGGCGAAGTAGCTGCACGTCAGGCTCAACATCATATACTTTCCAATCACCTTCCTTTTTTCCCTTTCCCCAAAACTTTAGATTTACTTCTTTTGCTCCACTTCTCACAGCAATTTGAGATGAATTCTCACCTCCAACTCCTCTATTTTGAATCTGAATCTTTTGCAATTTTTCTAATTCGGATGGAGCTGAAATTCCATTTCCGCCCGCGCCTGCCGTAAGGGAATCACCCCACCAGACAGCGTAGTTATTGGTTGCAGAGTGAATTTCTGGGATTAAAGTAATGTTCAACGTAAGAATTGTCCCGAGAACAACTGCAATTCGTTTACGCATTTATGAATCGTACTTTAATCTGGCAATATTCTTGCAAGAGCTTAATATTCGAAGCATCGCGGCTTTTTCCGGCGGTGTAACCCAAAGGCCATATTTCGCCTTTACAAATATCTGTTGTGCCACATATGCACATCTAATATCTTTGCGCGGTGGCAACCAAGTCGCAGCATCGCCATCGCCCTTCTGCGAATTCAAGCGACCTTTTACCGCCAACAAATTCATCGGATCATTAGCGAAGGCTAAACGTTTGTCATAGCTCAATTTAAATGCCCCCGTCTGCCAGGCATTCGATAACGCCACAACATGATCTATCTGAACAACCATACTGGACTTCTGGCCGCGTTCAAATGAGATCTTCTCCCCCGAATACGGATCGACCAATATCCCAGATAAAACCACGCAATCTCGGGTCCCTGATTTGAAAACGATTGAAGTTAAATCTCGATACAAAATATCGTTGCGGGTATCGCAGCCATTACGGTCGACATCAGACCATGCCGGACCAAATTGCGATCTCTCATATCCAGTCTTTGGCGCTCTACCTTTAACGGCCAACGTTTCCAATACCGCTTCCGCTGTCTTTGTTGAAGCCTCAACTGGTACTTGACCCATGAAAACGCCTGCGGCCAATAGCACCGCGATACGCATCTGCCAGCGACTCATGTCACCATCTTCGCGTCAGCCGACGTGTTAGACAAGCCGCGCTGCCCTGATAGGGTCTGCTCTGCATTCAAACATTCGACCGTTTGAATGGGTTGTTAGCTCAGTTGGTAGAGCAGGTGACTCTTAATCACCGGGTCGGGGGTTCGAGTCCCTCACAACCCAC
>JACCDZ010913620.1_pt1 | contig 12337 bp, 11 predicted proteins | sample 7449551 | NCBI WGS metagenome assembly JACCDZ01 (sample SAMN15323452, study PRJNA562643) | freshwater metagenome | isolation source: river surface water | place: USA:Blue River Watershed | collected 2017-08-18
ATTTTTCCCCGGAGGCCATGGCAAAGGGTGTGGCGCAGCTAGTGCAGGCCCAGTTGGATGCGCGCATGGCGGCAATTGACGCCAAGTTGCAGCCGATCCAGCAGCAAACCGCCAGAAGCGCCACCGATGTGCATCTGTCTGCGATCTACAGCGCCCACCCGGACGCTGATTCCATCGTGGAGTCGCAGGAGTTTGCTGCATGGAAGAGCACCCAGCCGGGCGTTGTGCGCGCTGCGCTGGATGCTGCGCTGACCACGGGCAGCACCAACGACGTGATCGAGGTTTTCTCCGCCTTCAAGGCCGCCACAGGTCAGGCAGCCGTACCCACCGCCGCCACCGCCAAAGCCGGGCAGATCAGCCCCGCCCAGGCGGCCAAGGCGGCCATTGCCAGAGCCGCGGCGCCCATGCCGGCCAGCATCTCGGACATTCCGGGTGGCCGCGCGGGACCCACGAACGTGCTCGAAGCGATGGAAAACATGAACGGCCCCGAAATGCTCTCGGCAATGAATGCCATGACGCCTGAGCAGATCGATGCCTACCTGAACGCCCAGATTTAAGGACACACGATCATGGTGATGAAGACCAACGCCGGTTACGGCGACAAGGGGAACATGCTGAAGCAGGCCGTGGGCCTCTTCGCGGCCCACATGAAGCGCAACAGCACTATCTCGCACCTGATCGGCAAGATGCCGGCCGGCACTGCGGGCGCTGAAGCGACCATTCGCCAACAAACCACCCAGCACATGCCCATTGTCCGCTGTCAGGATCTGGGCAAGGGCCAGGGCGACGAGATCAGCTTTCACCTGCTGAACCCCGTCGGCGGCTACCCGATTATGGGCAGCGAGTACGCCGAGGCCCGCGGCATCGGCATGAAGGTCACTGAAGGCCGCCTGCGCGTCAATCAGGCCCGTTTCCCGGTGAATCTGGGCAACGTGATGACCAGCATCCGCAGCCCGGCCGATTTCCGCCGCCTGGGCCGCCCGGTGGCGCAGGCCCTGATGGATCGCTACGTGGACCAGTCGCTGCTGGTGCATATGGCTGGCGCTCGCGGCCATCACGACAACATCGAGTGGGCCATCCCGACCGATAGCCACGCCAAGTTCGCGGACATCATGGTGAACCCGGTCCTGGCGCCGTCCAAGAATCGCCACTTCATCGCCGACGGCGCAGGCATCGCTCCGTTTGGCGTGACGGCGGGCGAGGTGAATCTGGACACCACCGACCAGCTCAAGATGGGCGTGATCGATGCCATTCGCACCACGATGGATCAGATCGCCTTGCCGCCTCCGCCGGTGCGCTTCGAGGGTGACAGCGCGGCCGATGACGAGCCGCTGCGCGTGCTGCTGGTGTCTCCGGCCCAGTACAGTGCGTTTTCCACTGACCCCAACTTCCGGCAGTTCCAGGCCAACGCGATGGCCCGGGCTCAGCAGGCCAAGATGCACCCCCTGTTCCTGGGTTCCATCGGCCTCTGGAATGGCGTGCTGATCGTCAAGATGCCGCGCCCGATCCGCTTCTACGCGGGCGACACCATCAAGTACGCCGCCAACTTCAGCGACTCCACCGAAACCAGCTGCGTGGTGCCGGCCAGCTTTGGCACGAACTTCGCGGTTGACCGCGCCATCCTGCTGGGTGGCCAGGCCATCGGTGAAGCGCTGGCCAGCTCCGACAAGAGCTCCATCCCGTTCTTCTGGAGCGAGAAGGAGCTGGACCACGGTGACAAGGTTGAGCTGCTGATCGGCGCTATCCGTGGCGTGGCGAAGATCCGCTTCGAGATCGACGCCGGTAACGACGGCAAGCAGATCACCGACTACGGCGCCGTCGCCATCGACACCGCCGTGCCCATCATCGGCGCCCGCAAGTAATGCGTGAGGGGCCGGCCTAACCGGCTGGCCCCAATCCAATCCAGCACAGGAGATTCCCACCATGGCGAAAATCACTCGCGCCGTTGCCCTGAACAACGTGTTTGGCAGCGCGCCCTACGGCAATCTGTCCGTCCTCAAGTTCCGCATGCAAACCAACGCATCGGGCGCTGTCATCAACTCCGATTCGACCGCCGCGATTGCCTCTGGCGACGTGGTTGATCTGGGTCCGCTGCCGGCTGGCATGCACCTGGAGGATGTGATGGTGACCGTTTCCACGGCGCTGACCGCATCCGTAACCGGCAAGCTGGGCTTTGCGTACTCGGACGGCGTGGATGACGCGACCGTGCCGCAGAACGATGCCTACTTCTTCGCGGCTACCTCCCTGGCTGCCGCTGCCGTCATCCGCAAGACCGCCACCACGGCACCTGTCGTCCTGCCGAAGGAGGCGCGCCTAATCCTGACTACCGGCGGCGCAGCCAACGCCAAGGTCAGCCTGACCGACATCCGCGTGATCGGCGAGCTCGCCGGCCCGCGCTGATCAAGGCCTGACCCACCGGGCGGGCTTGGCGGCCTGCCCGGTGCACACCGGAGATGACGATGGACCGAATCGCAATTGCGCGCGTGGCGCACGAGATCAACCGCGCCTACTGCGCATCGCTGGGCGATACCTCGCAGCCGGCGTGGGAGAACGCCCCGGAATGGCAGAAGACCAGCGCCCTGGTTGGTGTTGATATGCACCTGGCCAAGCCGGATGCCACCCCCGAGCAGTCGCATGAATCCTGGCTGGCCCAGAAGCTGGCGGAGGGCTGGAAGCATGGCCCTGTGAAGGATGCCGAGAAGAAGGAGCACCCGTGCTGCGTGCCCTATGCCGATCTCCCGGCGGAGCAGAAAGCGAAGGACTATCTGTTCCGCGGCGTGGTGCATGCGCTGAAAGCCATTGAGCCCGCGCAGGCGGTCGTTTCCGTTGCGCCGGTCATTCCTGATGGCCACATTGCCGTGCAGTACGTCGGCCGTCGTCAGCAGTGGGCAGACAGCATCTATGGCACCGGCCTGAGCTTTGCTGCCGACCAGGTGCGCTACCTCCCCGGTCCTGTCGCAACCCAGTTCCTGCGCCACGTCGATCTGTTCCGCGAGGCCAAGACCGAGGTTGCGCCGGAGAAGGTTGCTCAGATCGCCGAGGTCGCCGAGATCCCGCGCGACGATACCGCCGAGATTCTGGAGGCGGCCAAGCAGAAGCAGGCGGAAGAGCTCGACAAGGAAAACCAGCTCCAGGATCTGCGCCAGTCCGTGACTTTCATGGAGAAGGACGCGCTCAAGGAGTTCGTGTCGCGCAACTACCGCCAGAAGCTCGACGGCCGGCTGTCGGTGGAGGCCATGCGCACCCAGGCCCTGCAGCTGATTGACCAGTTCGGCGCGGTGTAAGCATGACCCTGGCTGAGCTGATGGCGCGGCACCGCACCCTCACCACGGACGACGTGGGGCCGCCGTATTTCGTCAGCGACGAGATGTTGGCCGGCCTCCTCAATGAGGCTGTGGCGGAAGCGGCGGTGCGCGGCCGGTTGCTGCACGAAAGCGCAGATGCTGACATCTGCGAAATCGAGGTGCTGGCCGGTGTGTCGTCGCATCCGCTACACCCCAGCCTGTACGAGCTGGACCATGCCGCCTTCCTGCCTGCCGGGGACACCCGGCGCACGCCGGTCAAGCAAACGTCTCAGGAGTGGCTTGATGCCCACGCACCAGAGTGGCGCGACGAGGTGGGCGACCCGGAATACCTGATTCAGAACGATACCTCGGTGCGCCTGGTGCCCAAGCCTGATCGGGATGGCGTGCTGCTGCTGGAAGGCTATCGCACGCCCAAGGCGCCGATGGTTGATCCGACCGACAGCCCGGAGATCAACGGGCTTCACCATCCTTACCTAGTGGAGTGGTCCCAGTTTCGCCACTTCAGCATTCTGGATTCCGAGATGTACGACCCGGCGCGAGCAGCTGCATTCAAGGCTGCTTTCACGGCCTACTTTGGCGAGCGCCCCGACGCCGACCTGCGCCGCATCACGCGTGAGGATGTGCCCCACGTGACGGAGCCGTTCCTGCCATGAACAAGAAGCCCGTCGCGCTCTCGCGGTTTCTGGGGCTGAACAATGTCGCAGACCCGCTGATCGGCACGCCCTCAGCGGATGGCCAAGTCACGTGGGAGTGGCTGGTGGATGCGACCAACGTTGATATTTCCGATTCGGGCCGCGTGGCGCGGCGCGATGGCTATCAGCCGTTTGTCGCCGGCGGGAACATCCAGGCTTCGTTCAGCACCTTCGATTTCCAGCGCCTGTACGTTGTGGATGATGGCGCGCTGCTGAGCGTGCAGCCGGACGGATCCACCATGGAGCTTGCGACGGGTCTTGCCGGGCCTTACCACTGGGCGGAGATCAACGACGAAGTTTTCCTGTCCTGCTCCAGCCCACTGCGCATCGACAAGCTGCGAGATGAGGCATCGGCCTGGGTCGTGCCTGTGCCTGTCGGCGGGAACCTGGTAGAGGTGTCCGGTGAGCTTGAGCCCGGCATCTATCAGGTCTGCTTCACCCACATTGACGAAGCAGGGCGCGAAGGCGGCGCAAGCCCGGCCATCCTGATCCAGATTACAGCCGGCGGCATCCAGATTGCTGCGCCGATGGTGCCGGACTGCTACACCGCGATCTACGCATGCCCGCCGAACAGCACGGTGTTTCGCTCTGTTGCGGTGCTGACGCACGGGTCAGGAGGGGCCTACGCGATCTCGCAACTTGAGCCCGGATCGATGGGGCGAGAGCTTGCCACCCCGTTCCTCGACGCCCTGCCGTCCGACGTGCGTCACGTGGCTGCGTGGGCCGGCCGGATCTTTGGGGCGCACTACCTGGATGCGCTCGACCAGACGGTGATCTGGTTCAGCCAGCCCCTCGGATTCCATCTGTTCGACCTCGCCAAAGACTTTTTCATGGTCCCCGGGCGAGTGCTGCAGCTGATGGATGCGGATAGCGCCCTGCTGGTGGGTACGGACCGCCGGACCTTCCTGTACTCCGGTGACGGCCTGCAGCAGGTGGCCGAATACGGCGTCGTGCCGGGGCAGCATGCTGACCGCCACACCGATGGAAAAACCTACTTCTGGACCACGCGCGGACTTTGCCGCGTGGCGCCATTCGAGAACATCACCGAGGCGCGAATCAGCGTTCCGCCCGGTGAGTACGCCGGCGGCGGCGTCATCCACGAAAACGGCTACGTGCGATACGTGGCCACCCTTCACAGCGGCGGTGCCGCATTCAACACGAGGTAACACGACATGACCGCTCGTCTCTCCACGGGTCTCCGCAATGCCATGCTCGCCGGGGGCAGCTCCGGCGGCTTCAAGGGCGCGCTGCACCTGGGCTTCATTGCCTTCTACTCCGGCCCGCAGCCGCTGACTGCGGACTCGGCTGCGTCCGGCACGCTGCTGGGCACCGTATCGGTGAACGGTAGCGGCACTGGCCTGACCTTCGAGAACCCGGTTGCTGGGGTTGTCTCCAAAGCTGCGGCCGAGGCTTGGCGCCTTACCGGCGTCGCGGACGGCACGGCCGGCTGGTTCCGCTTCTATCCCGCAACCGGCAACCCGGCAACCAGCTCCAGCACGGAAGCCCGGCTGGACGGCACCCTCGGCACCGCCAATGCGGACATCGTTGTTTCGAACATCGCGATCCGCATCGGCGTTCCGGTGACCGTGGATCAGTTCTCGTTCTCCCTCCCGGCCCAATAAGGACGCGCTATGACTGTCAAATCTTCTACTGGCTTCCGCAACCACGTCCTGGCCGTCGGCAGTGTCAAAGACGCCCTGGACGGCTCGGTTCTGAAGCTCTACGGCGGGGCCGTGCCGGCTGATGCTAGTGCTGCGGAAAGTGGCACACTGCTAGCCACCATCACCGTCAACAACTCCGGCACCCCGGTTACGTTCGCGGCCACGGCCGAGTCTGGCGTGCTCGCAAAGAACGACACCGAGATCTGGTCCGGGCTTGTCACCACCGGTGGCACCTGCACTCACTATCGCCTTGTCAGCCCGACCGACAGCGGCGCCACTAGCCCTACAGAAGTGCGCGTACAGGGTAGCGTCGGAAAGATTGGCGCAGACCTCAACGTGTCCGACAACGTGCTGGTGGGTGCCGCGATCCAAAACATCGACTACTTCGTCGTGGCTCTGCCCGCCGGATGATCGAAGCGGGCCATCCGTGCGGGGTTTTTGGGCGTCCCCGCTGCTTTTTCGACGCAGCATGCTGCGAGGCTTTGGCATGAGTAACGTTTTTACTGCGACGGTGGCCATTGACTTGATGGGGGTGGGCGGGGTTTCCGCCATGGATTACACCGTGCACTGGAGGCTGTTTGTCCCGTGGCTGTCCGTGGATGACCTGTCCAACATTCCGCCTGCCGCCATGGATTACGGTTTCACCGAATCATTGTCCTGGTTCAATTCTGGAAATTTCCCAGACCTTCCACCGGGGTTCCTTGTTGCGACGGTGGCGCAGAGCATTGCGGAGTCCGGGGTGGCAGGCGGGGGCGATGTACTTACAGAAGTTTCAAACGACGGGACCGTTCTTGTCTCTCGTGTAAATTACAACAACATATATCCAGGAGAGGCGAAAACAGACGATATACGCGCCGCATTTGACTGGATTCTCCCAAACCATGGCCTTTACTTGGCGGCAAGAGTTTCAAGAATTTTAGCCCCCGCATTTCCGTCTTCAGAGGCTGTTCGGTCTGGTTTCCAGCTTTACGACGAAACGGACGCAACGGCTATCGATGTCGATCCTCCGGTGATAGCGACAAGCGTATATGGAGATCATCGGTTTTTCCTGTATCGATTCAGGGTCGGAGCGGGGGCGCCGCCTCCGGATTCAAATTTCTGGACAGACTTCCGGGCCTGCGTCGAGGACGTGTGATGCCGGTTCATAAAGTCATCATCGGCGAAGGAGGGGAGAAGTATCTCCCCTTCGCGCTATCCAGGCTCCGTCACTTCGCAATCATCGGGGCAGGCACGACTGCGCAGAAATACACCTTCGAGGGTGGGGCTGTGACCGTGCGCGTTGAGTACAACCCGCACAACGGCCAGCACTTCGTCCGCATCGACTCCACGTCGGGCGTCGTTGGCTACGAGTTTGTCTCCACCGGGTACGAGGGCATCGACCCGGACGGGATGCCTTTCACCGAGAAGTTCGTCACCACCGTGGACGCGAGCAAGAAGAAAGTGAAGGGTCTGTGGACGAACTGGGGGAAGGGCGTCGACGGGCAGGTGAAAAGCCACGTCCCTCTGGCGATCAACCGACAGGCCAACAGCCAGTATTTCTGGTGGCCGATCAAGAGCACGGGAGACATCAAGGCCCAGGTCCGCACCGAGAAGCACTTCATGACGAGCACCTTCGGTCGTGTGATGGGTGCGATCCAGTTCTATGACGATCAGAGCTTCTTCACGCCGGACTTCTCCTCCTCGCTGAAGGGCGGCCAGATTGCCTACGAACATGACGGTGAAGGGACCGACTTGTTCAACGACGTGCTCTACGCCAAATACGAGGACGACGCTGCGCCCCAGGCGGCCGTGCCGGCGCCGGTGGAGCCGAACTGGTGGCGTCGTGGGTGCATGACCACCCGAGGAGGCAGGACGTTCGTTGTGATGACGGACATGCAGAGCAACGTCCGCGTGATCCCGGCCAGCTACCTGACTGACCCGCAGAAGTGCATGTTCCCTGCGGGAAAGGGGCGATTCATCTCTGTGGCTGCGATGCTGCCAGTCGGAGCCGCCATCCCGTCCATGGCCACCATGGTTCGACCCACCCGGCTCATCGGCGAGGTCGAAGTCTCCCCTGGGGTGATCAACGACAACTGGGTGTTCATCGACGACTCTCCCCAGGGGAACCAAATCTGGGAAGACGAGGCGCACCCCGTTCCCGACTCGGGCATCCCGTCGGTGCCCGGGTTCTCTCGAGATCGTCAGTTCCAGAAACACGACTATGTGTGGGTGTTCAACAGCACGGGCACGAAGATGGCGGCGATCATCGACATCGACGCCAACAACAACCACAGCGATCTGACGATCCCGGATGTTACGGTCTCAGACAAGCAGTTCGGGACGACGCCGGCAAGCACGCCGCTGCGCAGGATCGCCCAGTGTGGAGCCAACGTGCATGTCCCGGTCGGGACGCAGACTGCGTTTGCCGGGAAACTCTCAGAATGGGGCGGGGTGTCCGGCGCGAAGATCTACAAGCGCGCCCTGGTCGAGCTCGACATCAACATCAACATCACCGGACCCGACGAGGACGACTTCGAGGCATCGACGACCATCACAAGGTTCGACGGGCCGAAGTGGTTCACGAATGTCGACTATGCGTTCCGGGATGAGCGGCTCGTGGACAAGGGCGTTGAGCTCGACGATCTCATCACGTCAGAGCTCGTGCTCTACACCGACAAGGAGCCCCCGTACTTCTCCAAGACGTACAGCATGTCCTACAGCGGCAGCCCTTTGAGCATCACGCAGGCTCAAAGCGAGAGGGCGCAGTATGCCTTCCGCGTCGTCAAGAACACCAGAACGGGCGCCACCCTGTACCGGTTTTGCCTGATGAAGAACATGGCAATGGCGTTTCACGGTGAGTACGTGAAGGCCCCGCTGCAGATCACAGACCAGTTCCCGGGCAACGAGGCTCTGATGTACGGACCCTACGGCACGCTCCAGGACTGGTATCCCCCGCTGCCGACCAGACCGCCCTATGTGTTCTGGCGCTACAGGAGAATCAGGGCGCAGGTGTTCGGAGAGCCGAACCCGGAATGGACCGGTTTGGATGTCGAGGATCTGCGTTCTCTGTCGTGGGTGTTCGCCGGCCGCTACGTGGGCGACGCTGGGGATGAGCTGGGTGCGTACCGCATCGTCTTCGGTCAGGAAGTGCAGGCGGACGCGAATGTGAAGGCATTGGTGACCACACCCGTCTCCGAAGCCGAGGTGGCAAACACGCTGCTCCCCGCCACGTTCACCGCGCCGATGAAGATCAGCATGCTGTTCGGCCCATTCCTGTCCCTCCCGGCGACCGACATCAGCACGGCGTTCTCTCTCGGGCTACACCGGGAGGCACAAAAGCTGACTCGACACCGGGCGCAGAGCCTGACAACGGAAGCCGGGAAGTATGCCTCTCACCCGGACGGGCACTTTGCGCACGTCACGGTGCAGTCGGTTCGGTCTGGTCAGACGCGGATGTTCGACGACATTCGATACCGGAAAGTCCTTAAGGACAACCTTGGGGAAGAGCAGGTCGTGCTCTCCCACATGGCAGCGTTCCAGAAGGCGTGGGGCACCAAATACACCCAGGCCGAATTCACAACGAACCTCTACGACAACATCGCAGACGACGCCGCCCAGATGCCTGTGCTGATGAGGCTTGGTATCTGGTGGAACATCAAACTCAAGCCCGGAAAGTCCGTGCTGAGCGTCGAGCCGAACCCAAGATTTGAGGAAACACCATGACGATCCTCCGACGCATCGGGTCAATGACCCTCATCCCCGGCACCCCGGGGAAGCCGGCCACGCCAGGCTACACCAAGCGGCGGGAGGTGCCGGATCCGCCGAGCCCTACCACGCTCACCTTCGGCGGGTTCGGAGGCTACGGCGTCTCCATTCCGGTGAGCACCGTGTTCGGTCGCCAGAGCACCGTCGTCATGCAAGGTGGTGGCGCCTCGACCCAGGGCGGGAGTGGTTACCCGCCAATCCCGGGCGTACAGGAAGTGCAAAGCTACAACGGCACGAAAGGTGAGTATGCCGTCATCACCGGAGCCGACGGAACTGTGAAGGTGGTGAAGCTATGATCATCGAAGTCTATTTTCCTGGCACGCCGGCAGTACCGGGTGTTCCCGCTCGCTACATCGAACTTAACGGCCCAAGCTGGTCATCGGGCTCGGTTAGCATTCCGCTCACGCCGGACGAGGGCGGCTACAAGTTCCAGATCCCCGCATCGGTCGTCGGTGTGTTCGTCGGCCTCGCCACCGGATACCCGGGCACGGGCTACTTCGGCATCCAGCACGCCCTCTACTTCAGTCGCGGCGTTGTCGATGTCTACGAGAGTGGCCAGAAGGTCGGGACGCTGGGCCCCTACCTCTCCAGCGATGAGTTCACGCTCATCAGACAGGCCGGTCGGGTCTGGTTCATTCGCAATGGCGTCAAGGAGTTCGACCGGCCCAGCCGGCTGGTCGGCACTTTCCGCCTCGCGTCCACCCAGTACCTCACCGGTGACAAAGTCGTCGATGCCGAGGTGGTCGGGGTTGGCGCCGTGCCCACCAGCGGGGAGGGTGTGGCCCTCCTGCGCCCCCTGGCCGCCTACGCCTTCGAGACTGCCCCGGCTAACTGGGGTGTGGCCGAGCTGGCGCCGCTGACGGTAACGGGTAGCGTGGATGGCCATGGCTGGGGCACTGCTGACCTGGGCGCCCTGATGGCCCTGGGCTCTGACCGACCCATCGCCATCGGCCGGGCCACACTTGCACCGCTCACCGGTCAGGCCGAGTCCGGGCTCCTGGCGCCGGGCTTCGCCACCGGATCTTCGGTTGTCGGGCCGCTGCAACAGGTTGGCCGCATGATCCCCGGTGGGATCGGCGCTGGCCTCATCACCACCAAGCTCCTCGCCCTCGGCTCAGACCGTCCCATCGCCCAGGCCTACAACGAGATGGCGCCGCTCTTCGCTTGGGGGGGCGAAGGCGTCTCGCTGCGTGGCGGGGCGATTATCTACAGAGGCGGCTACCAGATCGCCGGTTTTGGGCGCCAACTGCCGCGCAGCGGCGGCAGCCTGGTTGGCCCGCGCGGCGTGGTGTCGGGCTACGGCGGCGCCATCGGCCGCATAACCGGCCCTCGGTCGATCATTTCCGCCTCGATCACCATTCCAGTGGTGGCGCGGGGGGCCATTGTCGGGCCGGCTGCGCAGGTCGAGGGCACCGCAACGGCTACCGAAACCGCACGCGGCGTTATCGAGTGGGAGAGCGGTTACGCGGTATCCGGCTACGGCGGAGCTATCGGGAAGATCGTCGGGGGTGTCTACGCCATAAGCGGGCATGCCGTGATGGTGGAGCGTGCCGCCGGGGCGATCCATGGCCCAGGGCGCTGTTTGATCCAGGGTCGGGCCACCGTGGGTATTGTGGCGCGCGGCACGATTGTTGGTCCAGGCTTGGTTGCGGTACCGGTGGCGCGGGGGGCGATTGTCGGCCCAAGCGCGGTCGTGCAGGGTGTGGCCCTTCTGGACGTGCCTGTCGAGTACGAGGCCTATTCGATCAACCTCGCCACCGGCGCAGTCACCCGCTACACCGAGTTCCCGTTCGACCAAATCCTGCGGTTTGGCAACAAGCACTTCGGCGTGCGCCCGGATGGCATCTATGAACTGACGGGCGACACGGACGATGGCGACCCCATTGCCGCCTCCGTCAAGACCTTCCCCACGGACTTTGGCGTCACCAACTTCAAGCGGATTCCCTACGTGTATCTGATGGGCCGATTTGGCGGCGACATGGAGGTAGGCGCCCAGGTCAATGAAGGGTCGGAATACACCTTTCCAGCTCCGGCGATTAGGGGGAGCGGAGTTCATGCGCTGCGGGCGAAGATTGCGCAGGGCATCAAGGGCAATGCCTGGTCATTCACCTTCTCGAACGTCGATGGCGCGGACTTTGACATCGAGCGAGCTGAAGCCCTGATCACCCCAACTTCGAAGGCATACTGACATGGCAACCGACGTACAGGGCATCATCTCCGCGGCGCAGGACACGGCGCAGGAGATGGCCACCCAGGCCGCTGAATTTACCCGCAAGGCGCAACTCGCTTTTGATACGCGCTACGAGATCGGCCCGATCAATCTGCCGATGGCGCTCGTTGATGTTGAGTTCAACGTAGGCGAGACGCCGCAGTACCGCGGATCCGCCTTTGTCGAGCCGCCCAGCCCTGGTGAGGCGCCAATCCTGCGCGAGGTGCCGGACCTCACCCTGCCGGCGACGCCCACCAACACCGCGCAGAAGCCGGTCATCCGCACGCCGCAGACGCCCAGCCAGCTTGCTCAGTTCAACAAGCAGGCGCCCGCGCTGTCGGGCATCTCCGTGCCTGCCGCTCCGGCGGCCCTTCAGAATCTGGCTCTGCTCACGCCTCCGACGCTGACTGACATCACCGTGCCGGGCGCCCCGGTGGTGCAGATCCCGGAATTTGACGCAATCCGGCCGAACACCACGCTACAGGATCCGGGCAACCTGGAGGCGCAGTGTCGGCAGGATTTCCGCGATCAGGCTGGCAGTCTGTTCCGCGTGCTGGAGGGCGAAGTCGACGCCTACCTGGAGAAGATCAATCCGCAGTTCCACAGTCAGATGGCGGCCATTGAAGACCGGCTGGCCCGCTACTTGGCCGGCGGCACCGGCTTTACGCCGGCCGTGGAGAACGCGATCTGGAACCGGGCCGTCGACAAGATCGATGGCGAGTTCCG